>Ga0255142_1000057_pt1 | contig 41347 bp, 66 predicted proteins | sample Atl_Cont_RepB_0h_FD_183181 | JGI IMG/M metagenome (GOLD analysis project Ga0255142, IMG submission 183181) | Freshwater microbial communities from Altamaha River, Georgia, United States - Atl_Cont_RepB_0h | ecosystem: Environmental > Aquatic > Freshwater > River | place: USA: Georgia | collected... | reverse complement strand
CTGCATCGGTGACCACTGGCTTACATTACCAGTGGAGAACGGTGCTAGTTGTAACTGTTTAAAGTCTTTATCAGAGGATAGGATAAGAACCTTTTGTGGTTCTTCCATCAAACCTTCTTGAATCAATTCATTAGTTTGAACATACTCAGTAAGAACAGCGATGATATCATCTGCTTCTGCACGGTCAACGCTGATAACCTTGTAAGGAAATACACGTCGGATATCTTCACGCATTTCGCTTAGTGTATCAAAGATGAGTTTCCAATCCAAGTCAGAAGCATCACGTGCTTTCTTACGACCTGCTTTGTAGTGCTCAAATACTTCTTTGCGCCAATACTTACGACCATCGGTACAAATAACAATCTGACCATACTCTTTGCCATACTTTTTCTTGTATGACTTAATGGTTGATAGAGTCACGTGACGAATTAGATTCTTCACCTCACTCTCTGTTCCTTTCAACTCACGCTGAAAGGTTAGGATAGTGGCAAGAGCCACTTGGGAATAATCAATTAGAATCATCAAAATGCTCCAAGGATAATACACTCTTCATTGATACGACCGTTCGGAGTGGTGGGTTTAGTTTTAATTGTTTTGATACCAGCGTTCAGTCCACGCTTACCAAGCGCAAGTCCTTTGAAGAATTCTTCAGGTTTGCGTAGTGTAACAGACTTAGACTCAGCGACATCGAACCCAAGTAGTGTCGTACCCTTAACAGTAAGACCGTGTTCAGATTTGTACACTTGAAGTTTACGATACTTCGTATTATAGATCCAAACCTCTTTCGCTTCAACAAGGTTAGTTGGAGCAATAGATTTTAGTTTAAGTTCCTCGAATTCTTTCATGTACTTAACCTTAGCAACTTGCTTGCCAACAGGCACAGGTTTACGTTTACGAGGAGCACGATTTGCTTTTGCAGTCTGAACCATTTGGTTACAGTCAGCAATAATCTGTTCAATGAACTCAGCGAATTTCTTTAATTCACGTTTAGTGAAATTTGAATAACCTTCTACAAGTTGCGCATCAGATCCCTCAATGGCTTCCCTAATTTCTTTGGCAGTCGGTACGAAAAACTCTCCAATGCGTTTAGCAATGGGTCCAGCAACTTGATTCGCCAGCAAGTAATTCTTCGTTGAAAATTCTGATTTGCAACCATTGAGTACAAAGTCGTCAATCGCCCCCTCAATCTCACCAGCGAGATCGTGAGCTTTCTCTTCCATGCGTTGTTGGATGGAGATGACATTAGTTTCAGGTTGAGGTTTTTCAATTTTGATTTCAGATTTCTGTTTAACACCAACTTGTTCTTTCAAGAACTCAACACGTTTCTCGAAATAGTCGGCTTCCTTTTGTTCAAGGACAGAACCACCGTCCATAATACGAGCCAATACACCCGCATGACGGAAATGGTATTCATCGACCTTAAGAAATTGAACTGCAAGTTTCTTATCGATCTTAGCATAATGGCTGATGAACCACTTTTTCTTTTCTTTGTCGTCATGGTTTGCGTTGTAATAGTTCAACGCTTGTAGCAAGTCACGACGATAGGTTTCGGGAGCGAGTTGTGTCTCTACTCCCTTTGAAATTGCGTTTGCTTTCGCAATAAGTTTTGCACGTTTAGCTGCAGTAGCCATAGGATAAATCCTCCAAGTTTATAGAAGTATTATACCCTATTTGCGAATAAAAGTAAAGTTATTTTTTGCTGACGGTTTCGTCATAAATCTCCATGAATTCCTCATGTTCAGCTTCCACTTGAGCACGGTTTTGTTTATGGTAAGTCTTTGCAATCTTATTAATTATTTTCTTGCTAATCTTAAATTCGTCAGATTTCTCTTTGACAATTTCACGAATCAAATCACGTTCAGCCTCAATGCGAATCATTGAGTTACTCATTTCTTGAACCGCACCCATAAATTTCTTGCGGTCTTCTTCAGTTGAAAACATAGCCATTATTCATTTCCCTTTTTAATTTCTTCAATTCGTTTCTCTAAAACACTTATTGCAGTATTATAATGTCCAGTACCTTCAGCATGTGGGTTATAATAATAACGACGAAGAGTTTCTACTTCAGTTTGTAAAACAGCGATATATTCTTCACGCGATGTATTAAAAATTTCACTCATTATTTGTCCTTGTTGGTTGTAATAGAAGTTTTAAATGCAGCTGGGATAATAAATGCAGCCAGCCAAGTTTCAATTGTAAATGGAATATTAAGAACAGGGAATAGTGTATTCAATGCCCAGATAGTTGCAAGTGGCATACCCACAACTGCGAGTAATGCAACTCCAATAATAAAACCAATACTAAATGCGGTTGGTTTAAGTTTAATCATTTGATTCTCCAATACTAAAAGTTACGTTTGTGATTGAGTCCCAACGGAAGGACCTCCACTCTCCCTTGTCTGTGTCGAATACACGAAGTGCGGATCCTGAATCGCTGGCACTTTGTTGGGTTTTCGGTTGTTTATCGGAGGGGATCCGACTTTCGGAGAGGGTGCAATGCATTTGCCTTTCCGTGCCGTCTTTTTTGGTAAAAGTAATGCACAAATCTTTTGTGATGTCGTCATGGAGTAGTCCTCTTAGCCATTCTTTTCCTTCAGGGGTTGTAAAAGCGTGTTGGTTACTTGTTGCCGATTTCATCTTCAATCCTTTCATAATATGATACAAGTGGTTTCCAAAATTCTAAAAATGTTTGCTTATCTGCATAAAACTCTTTTATAGTTGTATGCTCTCCAATTTCAGATTCAATACGAACCTGAATAGTTCCTGCTGGTACAGGAATTTCTTTAACGTCAATTTTATGTGGATAGTTCATATTGATAGTTTCCTTTCTTTATACGCATCAATTTTAGAATCTCTTACAACAGAAGCCATATATGTTGTTGCACTATCAGCAAGTCTTGATGTCTTTCCTTCAAACCTTTGTTTAAGAGTTTTTGAACCATGCATAATATTAGCGAGTTCAAAATTATCAAACTTATTATCCATTAATAAATCAAATTCATTATTATTAAATAATTCGTTAACAGTGTTTTCTGCTTGAACATAATTCATATATTCATTTTTCCATCGCAAACTATCTTTATGTACATCATTTAAATTTTTTCTGCTATCATCAAAATTTGTATTTAAAATTTCTTCTTCAGTCATTTTAGAATACCCATATTTGGTATAATCTGAAAATTTAGATTGAATATCAATTTCATTTTCAGGTATAGACAATGCCCATGCTAATAATGATTGAGACTTCCAATTATCTAATAACCACTGTCGAGTTTGCTTTAAAGAATTTACATCCTCATGAGGTAAACCAACAATTATACTAATTGTTCCACGATATAGACCAGTTGATTCAAAATACTTTCTAATATCAATCAACCCCTGTTTCACTCTGTCTGGGTGCATACCCTTACCAACAGACTTTGCAGTTCTATGATTGAAACTTTCGATACCATAATAATGACCACGTAAATTCATTCTGGCCAAATCTTCAATTTCACCTTTTCTAGAAATCATTAAATCAGCTCGAACGAAGCCACTAAAGAAAGTTTGAAAGTTTAACTTCTCAACAACATCTGCAAACTTTTTAATTTTTTCTGTTCTATCGTTAAATGTTTCATCAGTAACTATGTAATTTTGAACACCCCATCTATCATAGTTCTTTTTCATTTCCAAGTCAAAATTATCAGCATCACGAGTCATATCACCCTTCAACCCAATTAATGGAAAATTGCAGAAGTCGCAAGAGAACATACATCCTCTTGAAAATTCTACACTCAACCACTCCCAAGGTTGAATAAAATCTCTTTCTTCATATTCAACACTTAAATCTCTCATTGGGTATGCAGGATAATCAGCAATCGCATTAATGATTTTTCTTCCAGTATTCAACCAAAACTTTGGTCGTTCACCATTATTGAATAGATAATTCAATAAAGTAAGTGTTGCGTTTTCACCATATCCCTGAATGTAATAATCAATTTGATTAGATTTAAAAAATGGATTAACTGCACTTCCACTTATATACTTCAATGAAGGATATTGTTTCCTGCTCCATTTTATAAAATCTTCAAGTGTATCTGACCAAATGCTAAACAGATGACTGAACCCGAAAAACTTTGTATTTGATGTTACTCGACTTTTACAAAGTTCCTGTAATTCTTTTAAAGACCAACTCATTGCATAGTCAATAACCTCAACATCCCAACCTTCTTTGCGTAGAAAATGTGCAATCCTATAAACACCAGCAGTTCTACCTGATCTATGTTTTTCTGGATCTAATACATTAAATAGCAAACAATGATTCATTTGCGACGAATATAGTCGATAATTTCTTTTGCTTCTTTGTAATCAGAAACCTCAACTGCTTGATCAATCATATCAAGTTGCATTGTGTGTAATTCATTTAACAGTTTATCAACTGCTTGACGTTGTGGTGTAACGTTTACGGTATATGATACCGAACCATAGGATTTTGGTTTATATAAATTAGCAAGTTCAGCTGGGGTCAATTCAACCCAACCTGCGAATTTGTCTTGAGACATTCTACGTTTCTTATTCATTTTGAATCCCTCTGATGTTTATATTCACGTTTGAGCCACCATTTGTATTTTTGAAAATACTCAGCTAGATTAACTTCTGGAACAGAATGCCACTCATAACATTCTTCCTTATGCTCCATCCAAATTTCTTGAAGCCAATGTCTAAATGTTTTCATCATCCTCTCCTCATTGTAGCGATTTCTACTGCTTGCTCATCTGAAAAGATAGGTATGGCATTAGACTTATGCATAGTGCCGATACCTTTAATCATTGTACCAGTGTAAACAGGATTTTCTTTACGAGTTGCCACACCCAATCCAGTATCCAAAGAAGGGATGCTGCGAGTGCTGCGGACATAAGGACGTGTAACAACAGGATTATAGTTTGAATCCAGTTTGGTAGTTTTTCCAGTCGGTCGTTTAGTTTCATATTTCTTAAGCAATGCTTCCCATGATGCTTTCAACTCACGCTGTTTAGCATTAGGTTTACGTTTCTTGGAACGACCAAGTGATGTATGAATCATTTGCATAGATATAATTATACTCCAAAAATTATTGCAAGGCAAATTTCTTTAGATAATCTTTTGCTTCAACGCACTGACCGATTAGGTTGTCCATCTCTGCAAGAATAACCATTTCTGCGAGAGACTCCGCCATTTGGCGATCTTCGCTGTTGAGTGTATCAAGATAGTTGCAGTATTCCTCATAGGATTCTAACGACCACATGATGTCAAGCATCTCAACTTGCTCAGGGGTTAAATTTTCAATTTGAATCATGACGAATTTCCTTTACACAAGTTATACGATCTGGACTGTACATTAAAACAAAATCCCCAAAACCGAATGTCCCAAGGATACCTAAAATGACAACAAAGCCACCAATAAAAGCCAAAACTGTTTTCATTCAAAATCTCCATTAGGCATAACAATTCCTGACTCGGACACCCAACCATTAGTCCATGATGTCTTTTCATCGGCATCATAGGTTAATCCAAGAGCCTTCATCATGAAGTGCTTGACTCTTAAATTTGGCATACGGAATCTTTCTGTTGGAGTAAAGCCCATCATAGAACCAACTTCAACCACTGCGCCACTGCGACAGATACCAGCATGGCAGTGAACCAACACATTCATAGAATTATCCAAAGCATGCTTTAACAAACGAACGATTTCATCTGCTTGCTCCTGACTAATAAGGCATTCCTCTGGAAACCTATCAGTGTCATCAGCGTCAAGAAACTCGAACTGATGCGTTTCTTTGAATGCGTGCTTTGGAACTGGAAAGAATGTAGCTGGATCAGCAATCTGAATCAGCATAGCATTCTGCCCCATATCACTATGGTGTCCGTTCTTCACGGCATCCCAGCTAACATTTTCAATCCAACGAATCATTTGTTTCTTTCAGAAAAAGTTTCCATCCATTCTTGCAAGATAGTTCTTGCTTCACTTCGACTTAAATCATACATCTCTGCGAGATACGGAGCAGCACCAAACATATTGGTCACACCACTATCGCGCAGTTGATCAAGATATCTAAAATAGGTTTCTTTCATTTGATATTGCTCCATTTTCTAAGTTTATCACGTTTCTTTGCAGAAGCATCAATTACATTTTCCCAATTGATTAGGTTTGCTTCACGCATCAAGTCAACCATACACATCAAGTCACCGATTTCTTCTTCAAGGTGTTGACGGTTATTCCTACCATTATGTTCCGATAAGAATCCGAAACGAAATACCTTACTAATTGCTTGGGTAACCTCAGCGCATTCTTCTTGGGTGATCAGCATCACCTCGCGATCCAAATCAGTTATCATGACTCATTACTTCCTGTTGCTTTTGTTGTTCCAAATTGTAGCGTTGTTCGATCGCATGCTCAGCCCACTCATAGGGGACATCAAGAGTAACTGCGATAAACTTCGCACTCATACCTTGCTCAACAAGGTCATCGATTTCCATTGCGATATCGGACATAGATCTACGTCTCAATCCCATGACTTTTTACCTCCATGATTTTCATTCCAGTAATAACCAGCAAAATAAGCATCATATTCAGCTGAACCAATTGGGGGATAGATGGGATCTGACTCATAGGTGCCACCCTCATAATAGTGGGGGTTGTGGGGACGACTATACCAACTGTCAGCAGCACCACGGTCAAAGGGACCACCGTGTCGGTCGTCATAGGTTTTACCTTCAAAATTAGTCATAACGATCTCCTATTTAATACCTTAATTATAGCTGATTCTTGAATTAAAGTAAAGGGATATTTTGCAACTCTAAAGTATTACTTTTCAAACCCTACACGGTTATTCTACCCCAAAGTCAAATAAAAGTCAAGTCATTTTTTCACTAAATAGTTGTATGTCTAAATGGGCATATAATTACAACAAATTGGAGTGAGGATGGAATTAACATTACAACAACTAAAACAGTTGCTTCCAAAGAACCCTTACGTTGAACACTGGCACCGTGCTTTAGCCCAGTTGCTACCAGATTATGAAATAAATACCCCTCAACGAATCGCTGCATTTATCGCTCAATGTGCGCACGAGTCTGGTGGTTTTATGGTTCTAAAAGAAAACCTTAATTATAAGGCTGCAACTCTACGAAAGATTTTCCCCAAATACTTCCCAACCGATGCTATGGCTGCAGAGTATGCTGCAAAGCCAAATAAACAAGAAGCAATCGCAAATCTCGTTTATGCTAATCGTATGGGTAACGGTGGACCAGAAACTGGAGACGGCTATCGTTTCTGCGGACGTGGTCTAATTCAACTTACTGGTAAGCAGAACTATTCTTGGTTCGCTGCTTCTATCGATATCTCAGTAGAAGAAGCATCAGAATATCTACAAACTTTTGAAGGTGCTGCTCAATCAGCTTGTTGGTTTTGGGAATCAAATAACTTAAATCGATTCGCTGATGTTGGCGATATTAAAGGTTTAACTAAAGCAATCAACGGTGGCTTTATTGGTCTAGAAGATCGTATCGCCCACTATGAGCATGCGTTGCATGTGATGGGAGCTTAAATGAATGACCGCAAGTTAGTAAGATATCTATTATTGCTACTTCTATTCCCATTAGGTTTAGCAATGTGTAGTCAAGAGCAGTTTAGATATCCATGTCAAAACCCAGCAAACTGGGATAAAGAGATGTGTAAGAAACCACTATGTGATGTGACTAGAACTTGTCCAGAACATGTTTTTAAAGGGGGTCGTGACCCCAGATTAGGAATGCCAGATGAACAAAATACTATCAAATCTACGCCAGCACCTGCTGGATCTGTTAACCAAGGAGTCAACTGTGGAAAATAAAGATACCTTTATATACACTGAAGATCAGTTGATGGCTCGACTGAAATTCTTTATTGGTATTTGTTTGACACTTACATTATTCGGTATCGTATTCGTTGTACTTTACTCTTTGATTTTCGTTACCCAACCATTGAACGCTATCAGTCCTATCGACCAGAAGTTCTTTGAGTTGATTGTGCCTATTGCTACATTTTTAACTGGTACTCTATCAGGTATCATGTTAGCTGGTCAAAAACCAGAAGACCAAAAAGCAATGTTAGAAGCACAGAAACAAGCTCAAGCAAATGCCGACGCTGCAGCTAAAATGACAATTGAACAGGCAAAAGTGTTAAACCCAACACCACCACCTGCTCCAGTTGTAGTAGCAACACCTGTTTATGCTCCACCTGCTAACTTTCAACCGCAAGTAATGATGAGCTCGACTGGTAAGCCAATGCCTGCACAACCTGATCATCCAGAGATTTAAAATGCAAAACGAAGATTGCCCAATCTGTGGTGGGAAACATAAAAAATGAGTTTTTGGAAAAGCATGTTAAAAGATGGCCATGATGGTTCGTGGAGTAGTAAACGTATTATTACTCTACTCGCTTTCATTCTGGTGGCTATTTCTTTTACAGCTGATCAATTCTCAATATATAAAGCAAACGAGAAATTGTTTGATTCAATAATCTATCTGGTTATAGCAGGTCTAGGATTTACTGCTTCAGAAAAATTCGCAAAAAAGGAGATCCCTCATGAGTAAACTAGCAAAAGTATTAATTGCTGCAAATCTAGTTATTTGGTCTGTTGTTGGCGCTGAGATAGCACATGCTGAAGCCAAGAAAGAAAAAGCATGCGTTGAAGTTAAAGACGCTAAGACTGGTAAAGTAACTGAACAGTGTAAAGAAATCAAGAAACATAAGAAACTTGAAGTAGAAAAAGATACAAAGAAATAAAAAAGGGAGCGTTAAGCTCCCTTTCTTTTTGCGCAAGACTGTAAGTCGTTTTCTGTCATTTTGCCTGCTATAAAGTATGGAGCAAAGTACAGATGTAGTAAAGTATTAATCCATAAATCTAATAATAGATTACTTACCATTTGCTAAAGGATTATCCAAAGCACGTTGGATTTTCTTATCTACGTTAGCATTGGTATCTTTAATAGCAATATCAAGTTCTTTGCGTGTTTGACGTAGTTCGCTTTGAACTTCTTTCACGCTAATATCTGTTTCACGTTGTGATTGTTTAGAGCCACGCTCTACTGAATCAACAACTCCCTCTAAACGACGAATGTCGCTCTTCAAATCATTCTTGATGTCTTGTGTATATTGAACTGACTTCTCAGACTTTTCAACAACAATATCCATCTTAGCGTTTAAATCAGACAAGTCTGGAGCCACGTATTCTGCAATACGTTTCTTCATAGACTGATAGTCTTTATAAACTTCAAATGCGCCATACAATCCACCAAGAGTTGATGACACAATTGTGAATGCTACCATTAATTTAGCTGGTGTGAATTCATAACCACCGATGCTGATAACAGTATCTTTACTAGCATACTTCTTTACAGCAGCTTCTGCTTCATCAATCTTGGCATTGACGTCTTTAATTTCTTCTGACATTTTAATTTCCTCTGTTATATTGAGATGCTACGATTTGTTCATGTACTCTATCTGAGGCACCAGATAATCCTCTCATCAATCTAGCATTATCTACGGTCTTCTGATTATTGTAGACACTATATGGTTTATAACCAATAACGTCTGGGACAAATGCTTTACCATAAGCGTCAAATCCTGGCACAAAGTTCATTGCAGCAACCACTACACCTTGTACTGCTTTTTGTGCTTCAAGGTCTTTTGCGTTACCAACTGTTCCTGCTAGGTTTTTACCTTCTTCAACTGCTTTTTGTTTAGCAGCTTCCAATCTACGTTCAGCCAATGCTTGACGATTAGTTGGTTGTGGTTTCTCTCCACCTTGTTGACCACCTTGTGGTTGTGGACCACTTGCTTGTTGCTGTCCACCACCTTCTGGTTTCTTTTCTGCTTGTTGACCACCTTCTGGTTTCTTTTCAGCTGGTGGTTCTTGGCGAGCCATTTGTTGTTGAGGTGCTGGAGCAGCTTGCACTAACTGAACAGGAGCAGCAGGTGCAGCTGCAGTATTTGTTGTGCTAGTTGGAGCAGTAACCACTTTATCAACAGTTGAGTTACCAGTTGATGAAGTTGTAGTTACTGTACCATCATTACTTACTGTGGCTGTGCTAGTGCTAGGTGCATTAGCAGCAACAACACCAGCGGTGGCAACAATGCTAGCAGTACCTTGTTGCTCGAGAACCATTTTGGTAGCATAAGCAGAAGAATAATTAGGGCAAAGTCTATCATAGAGTCCATTCAGAGAACATTGTTGATCGAAATATGCTTTAGCATATCCTGTACATCCAACATCATATAATGGATTAGCTGTGCATTGTTGAACATAATAAGCATCAGCATATCCTTGACAATCAGTCATATAAAGCGGATTTAATGAACACTGTTGGTCGTGATATGCTTGTTCATATCCAGGACATTGTGTAGAATATAATGGATTCGCTGAACATTGATAATTCAAATAAGCAGATGCATATCCTGGACATGAAGGGTCGTATAAAGCATTAATAGAACACTGTTGAGAGTAATACGCTGCAGCGTATCCAGGACAGCTAGGACTACTTAATGGATTTGAATAGCAAAGATTAACTTCAGTTCCAGTAAAACTAATTATTGAACCAGCAGTATATGGAAATATATTTCCTGGACCATTATAATATTGACTATATTGTCCAAGAGCTAAATCACCAGCAATACCAGTCGTTACGTTATGATATTGAACATTTATAGAATCGTGTTGAATACCAATATAGCCAGTTGGTTTAAGGGTTATACTGAATGTGTTTAGATTATTTGTTCCATACTCATTAACATTTTCCCAACCGTACTTCATATAAGAAGTGCTACCTTGAGTATAAAATTTAGCATTAGCGTTTGCTTGAATCAAATCAGTTTGTAATCCATAAATTGCAAAGTTCCAAGATGGTCCAGGGTTATTTTGTAAGTTTACACCATCACAACAGAAACTGTTCCAGTGTGTAGTTGGATCTAAGAAACCAACAACACCATTACTGAACATGTATGATTGAGTATAGACATTACCATAAAATGGGAATCCAAACTGTAGAGCAACTGGAACCCAACCATCATCAGGAATACTGTAATATGTCTTAGGATCTGCACCATATGTTAATTTAAGATACGGATCTTTTACTTGTGGTCCATAATAACCTGCCCAGAAACGAGAATCTTTACCAGTAATTGACATACTCGCATTTCCTAGATTTGCGAGTTCATATGGAGTAGTGAAAGTTTGTGTTTGATTAAACTGTTGCCACGCTGCATTCTGCGTGTTAAAAGAATGATTATATGAGTGAAGAGTTGCACCAGTATTGCTAGTAACATTAACAGCCATGCTTAATGTGCCATATGAATCAGCACCATTAAGATAAGTCATACCATACTGAAGACCATTGACTTGAATACCACTACCTTGCAATGCGTTATTAATCGCTATTGTTGTTGCAATAGTTCTTTGTGTATACCCAAAGTAGTATGTGTTTGTTGAACTGTTATAACCAACAGAACTACCACCAGAATATCCTCCTGGAGCAGTAGCATTAACGGTAGATGTTAGTGGGGAAGTTATTAAGTTGGCTGTTGTATTATTGTCAGTGACAGTGTTTACAACTGAACCAACTTGCGCTTGTGGGGCGATGATGTCCGCACTCCACACAGCCACAACTGTGAGCATCCAATAAAAGAATACTACAACTGAGCGTAGCATTTACTGACATCCGTATCTAGCCTTGATTACAGGATCAGAGCCAGAATAAGCAGGACAGAGGGGACTTGCCACCACAGATGATTGGGGCTTGATTGGAAAGGTATCTGCATTTGACTTGCTAGAAGTCGCCTGCGCCTCCTTATCATTTTCTTTCTTGCCTGTTTCTCTAATTGGTTCTTCTTTTGCTTTTTCAGGTGTTTGTTTTACAATGTCTTTTTCATTAACACGACCACGTTGAATCCAAACTTCTTTTGCTTGTTCGCCAATCTTACCTTGTACTGGACATGGTGTGCCTGCGTCAATCATTGCCTGAAAAACTCTATCATCTTGACATAGAGTAGCAACTGCTGCTACTTTCATGCCCATATCATAAAGATTTTTAGATAGTTTAATTCTTTCACAATTCATATCTCTAACTGTACCACCCATAGAGATACCAAGAATTTGTGTTTGTACTGCACCAGATGCTGCTGTGGCGCAAACGTCATTGTTAATTACTGTTACAGCTGGAGCCACTGCTGTTGGTGGGGGTGAAATAACCCTAGTTGTTGAATCAGATTTTGTTGTGCTGTTGGAAGTCGAATCAGTTACGATTGGGTCTGCTGCCCAAACGTTTAATGTAAACATAGCAAAAAGCACGCTTGTGGCGATCTTTTTGTACATTTTAATACCTCTGGATAACAATGGGCAACATTGCCCATTTACTACTATTTAGGGTTTGGTTTATTTAAGTCATCAACTTCTTTTTCAATTTCACCAATTTTACCTAAAAATGATTTAATTTTACGTTTCTTTTCTTGTTCTAATAATTCAGACTCAAACCTACCAAGTTCTTTTTCTGGTTGTGGTTGATTAACACGTTTATATAACTCAGGTTCCCAATCTTTCTTTTCTACAGAAACTTGTTCTTCAAATAATAGATCGTCTTGAGTTTCAATAACTTTAGGTTGTTCTTCAATAATTTCTTTTTTTTCTTGCTCTGTTGGTGGTTCACCAACATCAGCAACCCAAGCATCAGGTTTAATTTCTTCTGGCTCGGGAAAGTCTTCAACTTTTTCTTTTTTAAAGAAATCAGTCCAAGTTGTTTTCTTTTCATTGCGTAAGTTCCAATTAGCTGCCACTAAAAGTAAAACAGCCAATGGATCAAATACCGCAACAATCATTAAGATTACGATGCGGACTGCTTTTTCGAGGAAGTCTGCGTCTTGCGCTTCTTGTCCGTAGATGAGTTGCGCGATGTATTTGATTGGTCCGACTTCGGCTTCGACTTTTCGGACTTCGCTGGCGATTGGCGCACGTTCTTCGTTGAGTTTTGCGATTTTACTTTGGGCATTACCGATTTCGTTAAGGATTCTGGCTCGATCTTTTTGCTGTCCTCTACGGATGGCAATGGCTCGTTCTGTTCCTTTGGCGTCGTCTGTTCTTGCGATGGTTTGATCAACTTGAGAATCGAGTTGATTAAGTTCTTTACGACTTGCATTTAAGTTCTCCTTTTCGGTCTTTATCTTTTCATCTATCAAAGCCAACTTAGCTGATACATCTCCTGTTGGAATTGCTTGATCTAAATGTGCCTTTGATAAGAAGCCAAAGATACCCATTGATGTTAGCATCATTAAGATAACTAACGCTGTTGTGAAATAGATCTTCATCAAACGTGGTACATCTTTCCACGAGCGATAAAGCCATGATGCTACTACAAGTTTTGATGCTTCAAGTAATGAACCCATAATAAAGATGGGTGTGGCTGCAGCAGCAAAAATTGCTACTAAGCCCATGATTGAATAGTAAGCAGCAACTGCAGATAAACCTAGTGCTGTTACAAATAGAAGATACGTCATAACTTTCCTCTGATGTGTGATCCGTGTATTCTGCACATGATATTGTTATTATAGTATTCGTCGCTTTCTAATACTTTGCGAGAGAATTGTTCACGTGCTTCAACATAACTACATTCTGCTTTACTCTTACAGAAAAACAAAATCTCTCGGGTGAATTGCTCTACACCGAAAGTTTCTATATCTTTATTTAGTTCATTAGAAGAACCGTAGTATTCCTGCCAATCGGAGTCAATCTTATCACGGATCTTTTTCTTCTTCTTATTTCCGTTTTTCAGAGTTACGGTTTTGTATTTGGTGCGAGAGAACTTGGCTAATTTCTTTCCCACATACATCTTACCATTCGTCAGGTTTGTAATAAGATATACAAACCCAACGCAGTCTTCAGGTAATTCAGTTAATTGTTCGTTATTATAAAGCCACATTAGAATAAATAGTTCCAAAAGAAACTATTTATTCTTCTTCGTCATAGTCCTCTTCTTCGTAAATATCTGCAGAGCATACAGGGCAGTAAACAATATCTTCTAATCTTTCTTCTGACTTTAAGATAATCTTACCACGTGCTCCGCATTCTTCACATTCAAACAACTTCGTTGTCATCTACTCTTCCTTTTGCTAGACTAATAATTAAATAAGATCTAGCCATTAATGGTTTGAAGCTGTACTCTGTACCTTTTGGTATATACAGTAAATCTCCTGGTTCTACTGTACGTTGTTCCTCAGCGAATTTAAAATCACTATAACCAATTACATTATACAAAAGAATATCATTATTGCTTTTATATTTTGTATCATTTTGAGTTGTCAAAGAAACATACATATCAGTACCAAGTATTTCTTCTTTTAAATTTTCACTTAGATATGTTATAACTGGCTTAACACTATCAATCTGTTCAGCTAGTGGTAATCTATATTCTAAAATACCAATAGGCTGACCAGCTAAATTATCAGCGCAGTGTTGTAAATAACCAACAGCAGTATCCCACTGATATGTTGGTTGAATCGCTTTGGACACCAAAGTCGGTGCGCTAGAGTCAATTCTTTCTTGTAGTTGTTCCATTAAGCCCATACATCACTCCAAGTTCCACTCAATGCACCCTTAGCATAATCAGTAACACGATTTTCAAAGAAGTTACCATGCACTGGTGCGTTAATCATTTCCTCAACCCATGGTAGAGGATTCTTTTTACGTTTGAAAATACCTTTTAATCCCATAGTGATCAAACGACGATCAGCAATGTAACGGATATATTCTTTAAGGTCTTCAGCTTTCAAATCACGCATTTCACCATTCTGATAGCACAAGTCGATAAACTTATCTTCTAGTGCAACCATCTTTTCAGCAATGGTATAAATTTTACTCTTCAACTCGTCGTTCCAAATCTCAGGATTCTCTTTAATATAAGTTTTGAATAGTTGAAGCATTGACTCAGTATGCATCGTTTCATCAACAATAGACCAAGTAACAATCTGACCCATTCCCTTCATCAAGCCATGACGAGGAAAATTAAGCAACATAATAAAACTACTAAAAAGCTGCATACCCTCAGTAAACGCAGAGAAGACAGCAATATGAGTAGCAGTGCTAGCAGCGTCACCGTTTCTTGAACTAATGTCGAGGACATAGTCATGTTTATCTTTCATCTCCTGATATTCTAAGAACTGATTGTATGTTGTCTCAGGAAGTCCCAACGTTTCAATCAGATGACTATATGCAGCGATGTGTAATGCTTCACGTGCTGAGAAGCCAAGAAGCATCATACGAATTTCTGGTTGCTTGAAGTATGGTAGATAGTTTTTAACATATCCACCAGCAACGTCAATATCACCTTGTGTAAAGAAACGGAAGATGTTTGTAAGGAATTCTTTTTCTTCTTTAGTTAATTTCTTCTTCCAATCTTTAACATCTTCAAGCATTGGAACTTCAGTGTGAAGCCAGTGTGCTTGTTCATGCTTCAACCAAGCATCATATGCCCATGGGTAATTGAAGGGTTTAAAATTTGTACGGTCATCCGTAAGTCTAGTTGCTTTTTTAATCATTCGTTGTCCAATTCTAATTCGATCATGTTACCATTTATTCTTACATTAACTACTTCTCTATATCCGTCGTCAGTCAAAACAATGACTTTTATTTTTGGTTTTTGTTTAACTAAATCACCGCTACTTTTAGGATATAGTGTTGCCCAATATTTGTTTATCTTTTGATAGATTTCGTATGCGTCCATTACTTTATTACCTCGTTAACAAATTCTAAGAGTAGTTGTTGTTTTGGTACATACTTACCTTTCATCCAACTATACGAGTCATACCAAAATTGTTCTGCTTCAGGGTGACAACCAATCAGACCAATGTTTCCTTGTATAATTGCCATTGGATCACCGTTCATGTATCTTGCGTATGTTCTAAAATTTTCTTCACTTCCTGTAACTGCAAATCCATCGTAAAAGAACATTCTTTCCCGTCTACCGTTCCAGTCAACTTCCAAGTTTTTTGCGTGCGGTCTTCTTGTATCTGTTCCTGGGCGAGTAATATATTGAACTGTATCACAGCCACTAAGTACATTAAAATAATCAGACCCTGCCCAATAACCTCCCATACATATACCAATGTAGGGTCTACCTGACCTGACAAATTCCCTGATACGATTTCCATTGTTGATAAACAAATGACGGAAAGAATCGCTATCACCGAACCCACCCCCAAAACAAACTGCATCAACCGTCTCAAAAAATCCATCTTCAACCTCATGTTTAGTAAATAATCTAAAATTATAATGATCAGATAATGCTTTCATTATTCCATTATCTGATTGTGTAGAACAATACGGCTGGGCAACAAACAACCCGATTGTTTTCATTTAACCCTCGCAGGCAATACACGCAGAATCTTCGCTAGCAAGAGCAGTTAAATCAATCTCTTTGATCACTTCACGTTCAATACGTTTGGAGACTTTATCAGCCTTAGCAATTTTATCAGAACGGCAGTAATACATAGTCTTCAAGCCTTGCTTCCATGCCATGAAGTGAACAGCATGAATATACTTAATATGACTATCTGGTCTGAAGAAGACGTTTAATGACTGTGCTTGGTCTATATATACTTGCCTGTCTGCGGCATGTTGGACGACCCAACGCTGGTCAATTTCCATAGATGTTTTGAAAACATCTTTTGTCCAGTCGTCCATCCAATCCAAGTGCTGAACCGAACCATCATTCGCAATAATACTACGCCAGATTTCATCATATTTCTCCGAAGAAACTGCACCAAAATCTTCATCTTTACCCAAATAGTCTTTAATAACTTTATCAAGATAACGATTCTTATTTAAGTGAGAACCCGATAGAGTGTCCTGACGATAAGCGTTAGCCCTATAAGGTTCAATACTAGGAGAGGTATTGCCCATGAGAATACTACTTGATGCGTTTGGCGCTATCGCAGTTAAATGGGAAAATCTATTCCCAGCCCACTGCGGTTTTGTTATCTTTTTAACTTTCATACATTCCCCAATCCTATTCTTGAATATCCTAATTTTGATTTTAGTTCTCGACTTTTCTTTTCTGGTTTCCACGCTCTTGGATCAACTGTTTCACCTGTAAGTTCATAGCGGAAGTCTGGATCGTAGACCATATAACCTAGTTTGTTCCATTTGATCGCTCCACTATCAAAGAGAAAGATACAACCTCGGCACATACAAAAACTAGCACCATTGCTACTCATTACATTACCATTCACAGTGCCTACATATTTTACAACATTACCTTGGTGCATTTCTTTAAGTGCTTCGTAGTAGTCAATCATTCTTTACTCCTAATAATTCTTTGATTAGGGTCTTTTTATCTTCCGTGCTCATACCATCAAGTCCAAAGCGTTCTCGGATATCACTAACACAATGTAATCTACCAGTATTGTAATCGCTATTACCTACTCGGCTCTTACAAACTTCAATACAATCTAGGACAATCAACTCGGCGAACTTTTCTTTACTGAATATCAATTCACCGTCGTGTTCAACGAGACTCTGTACGGCAAACTTTTCTAACATTGGTATTTTATTCATTATATCTTTCTCCTCAAATCTGCGTTCTTCTTAGAAGTTTCTTTATTTTTCATCGGATTGTTTTCGCTAAATCCACAACGACCACGAACCCAACCTTCTGGAATTTCCGTATTTGGTGGTAACTTTTTATTAGTTACACCATCATTAATCCATTTCCAACCATCCATCTTTGGTGGGGTTAAACCACCATTTTTATACTTCGATTTGAACTCATCGCCAGTCATGCCTTTGTTCCACGCAGTTCTTCCGATATTCCATTTACCAATGTGTGGTGCTAGAGTTTTCTTAACAATCTCGAAATGTCTAGAGGTTAGAACATCAAATCTTTTAGAATTCTTTCTAGAAACTCTAACCATAGAAGAAAACGCAAAGATTAGTTTCTGGTTTGTTGGATACATTTTACAAAGTAACTGGTGACAAAGAAAGTGTTCACGAAAGGTTAGTCTTACCAGATTCTCAGGCACATCAGTTCCACCTAAACATTTAGGTAAAATGTGGTGTTTTTCTGAGTATTCAGTTAACACTCGGTTCTTGGCTCGTTCGATGATCGACTCATAAATCTTACTATAAAGCATTAGGGACTCCATTAAATTATATGCTCCTAATGCTTATTTAGCGATTTTAGATTTTCAGATCATCTCCTTCAAGGACGGCACAAGCACGAATAAGCATCGTTTCACCATTTCTGACAACAGTAACAAAGTCAGAAGAATTAAACTCAACGGTATTGCCAGCATCATCTTCAAAAAGAATTTTACTTTGGACATCAGGAGCCTCACCTCTTTCCAATCCAAGTTGCTTATTAGCTTCATCTAGTTTCCCTCTGATTGTTGAGAATATTTGTTTATTGAGTCCGACTGCCATGGCTGATTCCCATGGGAGATTCTTTCGTTGCAATAAAGCATGCCAACCCAAAGCACCAATACCAATGCTACGTTCACGCATAGCAGAATACTTGGCACGAGCAATAGGTTTAGGAGCATGATCAATAAAATACTGAAGGACGTTATCAAGCATTTCGGCAACGTCGCGAAGGAATAGTGAATTATCTTTCCAGTCATCATAATACTCCAAATTTAAAGAAGATAAACAACAAACAGCAGTACGCTTTTCATTCGTTGGTAAAATAATTTCAGAACATAGGTTTGATTGATGAACTTTCAAACCTTTATCTTTCAACCACTGAGGCAATGCTGCGTTAGAGTGATCAATAAAATGTAGGTATGGTTCACCAGTTTGCATACGCATTTCTAAAATACGTTGCCATAATTCTTTAGCTGATACAGTTTCTCGAATCTCATTTGACGCTGGATCAATTAGATCCCACGAGTCATCAGCTTCATGATCAAGCATACACTTTTCAATAATATGCATAAACGAATCAGGAATATTAATACCATGATGCATATTCAGAGTGCGCATGTTTTGATCGCCTGTCGGCTTGCGCATTTCTAAGAAAGATATAATATCTGGATGGCTGATATCAAGGTAAGCAGCATAACTGCCACGACGAGTGCGACCCTGCCTATACGCAAGAGAACTTGCGTCGTAGATTTTGAGGTGAGGCATAACACCAGTAGACTTGTCATCTGCTGAACGGATGCCAAAACCAATACCAACCCCACCCCCAAGCATAGATAGCCAATTAGTTTCTGATAGATTATCAACTAAACCCTCCGCTGTGTCTTCAATGTAATTTAAAAAACAACTGATAGGCAGACCTCTCTTACTTCTGCCGAAGGATAAGATTGGGGTTGAGTATGACAACCAATGCTTCGAGGCATAATCGTACAAGCGTTGAGCGTGCTCAGGATTAGAACCAAACTTACTCGATACATATGCGAATCTTTCCTGTGGGGAAGTTTCGTCTTCCCTCATATAACTTTCTTTTAATCTTATTTTTCCTAGTTCATCGAACAAATTATCTTTAGTGTAGTCTACCGTTATACCATGCACAACGTCTTGCATAGAATTTCCTTTTTAATTTTAATTATTGATAAATTCAGTAGCCATAGGGAATGCTTCAGCAATTACTTTAGCACACTCTCGTGCAACTTCCATGTGTTCTTTTTGTGTACCATTACCACTACGCAAGTCAATAAAGTGAATCCATGAACGCAATGTTCCATTCATGTATAAACGACTAACTGTATTTCCTTCTGGTAGAATTGCTCTTGCTTGTTCTTTGGCGATACCTTTTTCAATTGCTTCAGCATATGTTGTTTTAACATAATCAATTAAGAACTTTTGCTTAGCATCCCACCATGCTTGTAATTGTACATCATCGGTTTCAATACTATTTTGACGATTCTTATGGTCTTGAAGTCTTGCTTCTCTTAGGACAAAATCTAAGTCCTTAGTTGGATCAGCATAACGTTGGCTGAACTCTTGGAATGAGAAGGAACGGTGACGAAGAATCTGTCGGGCGATGTCACGTGTAGTTGTGATTTCTAGACATGCTGAAACCATTTCTAGTGGTGACCAGTGTTTGTGTTTGATCAAATAACGAATCAGCTTATCAGCTGTATCCATACTAAATTGATTAGAAGGATTAGAAACCCGTGCGCAGAAAGCGATTAACTCCTGCGCATCTGTTAATCCATCATCATACATACCACGTGCGGGTTTGCTATAACTGATTAACTTTACTCTCATTAAGCACCTGTATTAGAAACTGCTTTTAGTTTATCTTGGTCAGTAAAGTTAATTGCTTGACCAGTTGATGCATATGATGCAGTATATGTTGATAAAGTATCAAACCCACTTGCAAGATTACCACGAGCAATGTTCATAGATTTACTTGCCATAAGTCCAATACCACCAGAAACAGAATCAACAGCATCAAAGTTAGCACCAAGGAAAATAACTTCCCATTTGCGGTCTTCAAATTCTTTTACCTTCGCTTTGATAGAAGCCTGAGTATATTCTTTAGAAGCATTTTCATGACCGTCAGTCATAACAACAAGAATAGTTTTCTTAGCACCATCTTCTTCAGCTTGCTTCATAATCTTACCACAAGAATCATATAGAGCAGTAGTGCCACGTGGCATAGCATCTTCATCGGTAACATCAGCCCAAACACCAGCAGGACATTCACGAAGAATCTCATACGAGTCGTCAAAGGCAGCAAGATATACCATATCTTTCTTTTTCAACTTAGCGACATAAGCATTGATAGAACCCAACGCTTCATTCCACAAAGTGCTCATAGAGCCACTACGATCTAACAGGATATATACATTCATACTTTTTTCCAATCTACAAATTTCAATTTAGCTTCCATACCTGAGAAGGTATTCGTATTTATTAAGTCAATGATCTCATCCTGGGTTCTCCCAGCAAGAATCATATCATTAATATCTTTTTCCTCAACATTATCGGGATACATAACTACATTATACCCTAATTCAATATACTTAGCAAGTTGTTTTACGATATCCTTATTGCGAGGCTCATTATCCATTACAATCGTTGCATTAGTAAGCAACTGACGAATGCTAGGGGTATCAAAACTGCTTCCTGAAACAGCGATTGCATTTGGTAGGAACATTGAATCAATTGGTCCCTCCACCACATAAATTCTTCTTCCGAAGTCAACTCTATCAAGTCCATATATTTTCTCCACATCTTGACCCACCTTAATGGTATAATACTTAGGTTGTTCATCACCGTATGCTCTGCCTTGGAACGCAAAACATTTACCATGCTGGTTAAAGTATGGAATGATCATACGAGGATGTTCATCAACAATAGGTTCTTGAAACTTAGGTTCAACACTATTGACAAATGCTTTAAACTTTGGAGCGAAGTATAATTTACTCCAAAACTTTTCTGGTATCTTTCGCTTGATTAAATATTGCACAGCAGGATGCGACTTATCTAGTCGATCAAGACGATGAAGGGAAGATAGAACTTCATCTTCCCATTCTACAACCTTTGCGGTTTCTTTAGGTAGCAATGCCCCAACGTCTTTATGATCAGTGTACTTTGATGCGTTTTCTTTATATCGCTCAAGCACATATTCATCATACAACGCAGAATTAACACGTTTCAGTAGGTTACCAAAGTTACAAGAAAGACCGCAATTATGACATTTATATGTTAGACTATTCTTTATTGTAAAGATATAGCCACGTGCTTTAGTTTTGTTGGTTGATGAATCCCCACACACTGGGCACGAGAAGTTCCAGAGATAAGGTTTAACCTGACGGAAATTTCTTAGTTGCGCTCCAAGAATGGAGGCATATTTGTTGTCAATGTATAGCATTACAAACTCTCACGTTAATAGGATAATTATACCCTATTTCATGTTAAAAGGCAAATTTTATTTGAAGAATTTGCCGAATATTTCCAAATGTCCGATGACGTAACCGAATACAACAGCACCACCTACAATCATCCAACGCCACTGTTCAAGAATATCTACACGTTTTGTAACTTCTTGAATGTCAGTATCAAGAGTTGTTTTCATGTCTTTCATTTCTTTGAGAACATCATCCTTGATTGAATTGTGTTGATCATTTGCAGCAACTGCAGCAGCAGCCATTTTGTGTTCAATACGTGTTTGGAAATCGTCAATCTTGTCAACAATCTCACGAGTTTGTGTAGTGATACGAGAATGAAGATCCTTCATATCGCCACGCAACTCTCTAACGTCTTCTTGAATAGATTCTACTTTTGTTTCCAATTTTGCGATTCTTTCTTGATCTTCCATGTCTGACTCTTTAATTCTAATCATTTGACGCTATCGAAATTTTCTTTTTGTTGCTTGTACCATTCATTCCAAGCATCAACTTTCGAGCGACATTCATGGTATTGTGAGTAATTAGTTGATACCTTAGAAATGATGTCGCTTAATTGCGCACCATCAGGTACTTTTTGGAGGTCTGGGCACGCAACTTTTAGTTCTTGTGGAACTTCAGGGAAGTTGCGTTTAACAGGAGTTGCTAAGCAGCCAGTCAATAATATTGGTAATGCTAATAGTGCTAATTTCATTTCACATCATCCTTTATAGTCTCAGCTGCATCGTTTAATAACTTAACTGCTTCTGGTGGAACTACACACTGCGCATCAATTTTCTCTTTGACAACTTTGATTTTTTCTTGAATGACAGTTTGTACTTCTTTAACTTTAACAATTTTATCTTTGTACTTAACTACAATCTTTTCGTTAACGACTTTAGATTTTTCTTCAGCAACCTTTACTTGGGCTTCTAGTTCTTTAACACGTGCTTCCCATTTCTCTTGGTTAGCTGAACCACCCATCATGTAAAGACCAAATGCTAGTGCAACAATAGCACCTGCACGGATAGCACGAAGATATTGAGCAACGAAAGGAATATTACCTAATACTTCAGTGACTAGGTAAGCACCTGCGCCAGCTAAAGTGATTAGAGTAAAGATCCATCCAGGAAGCCAATCAAGTATCCACATTATGGTTTAATCTCCGCAGTAGCAGGCATAACACGTCTAGCCATTTTTCTAAACTTCTTAATGTCCTTTTGATGAACAGTTGGTCCATCTTTTTCTAAACCTGCAACACCAGCAGTGTTGTTAGTTGGTGCACCACCTTCACCCTCTTCAGCAAAGAACGCTTGAACAGCTAGTTCTTCCTCAACGAGGGTTACGTCTAATTCGTATAGGGATTGATATTTGCCTTCGATGTTCATAGTTGCACGTGAACCAGAATCTAGCTGTTCACGGACTACAAATAGGGCAGGGGATAGTGCTTTGTTTAGAGTAAAGTCACCACGCTTTTCATTACGTTTAATTTGTTTCTTAAGAATAATAACTAGACGGTCAAGATAAGTATATGCTTTCTTTTCGTCTTGTGTTTTTAATTGATAAGACTTCTTAAGGTTGTTACCGTCTTTATCAATGATTCCCTTTTTGTATGCAGGCATATCCTTAAAATCTGTTGCCAGCATTTTAAGAATTCGTAAAGCATACTCTTTATCTAAAAGTTGATTCATTAGTTAGTTTCCTTAGAACGGCAATTACTTTTTCATCTAGTTTTATGTCAGATAGCACGATACCATACTCGGGTAAAGTTTCGGGCATATGCCCAAGATAATATAAAAATGTAACAAGAACATCCCAGTAGTCTTTATCTATCTTATAAAACAGCATGCGAGTTGCATTCTGTCCAAATATATTATAAAGAACTATGATATGATTAAGAATCAAACGTTCTTTTAAATCGTTGTCTTTCTTATATCGTGTAATTAACTTTTTAAGATAAAGAAACTTTCTAAGATCTTCATCAAACTCTTCCAATGAATGACATTGAGTGTTATCATAATGATTCATCGCAAAGAGTAAAAAGTTATTCTCGTTCAATTTTTCCACCATACTATCTCACATAAAACGGGAGGGCACAAGACCCTCCCAATCATGATTATTTATTAACTGTCTTGACCGATACCAGTATCGTCAGCATTGTTATCACTAGTCATTGAGCTCATAGCAACAAGAGTTTCAGTCTTGTTACGTGTTTTACCTTGAGCGTCAGTGTAGGTTACGTTACGAACCCATCCTGGATGTTGAACACCTTTTGCTTTGTTAGAAGCTAGTGCTGCTTCAGCTGAAGAGATACCAGAAGTCAATGCTTTCTCAGCAGTGCTTAGGTATTTTGGTTTATCAGCAGCTTGGTCTACATTTCCCCATAGTGCCATGTTAGTTCTCCTTAATTTTATTTATTTTTATTGGCAGCTTTTGAAGCAGCACTCTTTGCCGCAGCTGCTGCCTTAGTCTCAGCTGAGCGTGCCTTATATGTACCATATGAACCAGAAGGACGACCACGACCACGCTTCTCTTGCGCTACTGGTTTCATTTTAACTGTACCTTCTTTTTCCCATGCATCATCATCACCCTCTGGGTCATGATATTGTGCTCCATATGATCTACCTTTAACAACGGTGCGACCATTTGGTCCTGGTGTATATTCTAATAATTGATCAATAAATTGTGAATAAGTTTTCATACCTTCTCCAAGTTTTTGTTTCTTTGGTTTTGGTGCAGCTGGTTTCTGCTCATCTTTAAAACCCTCAACAGTATCAATGTTAACACCATTTGGGTGTGGTGATTCAGCTGCAGTTTTAACTTTTCCTGGTTTGTCTTCTTTTTCTAAACCAGCATATTGACCTTCATCAATACATGTATTTTTCTTTTTCATTGCCTTTTTGATCAAGGCTTCAGCTAATTTTCTTCCTGTCATTGGTTGGTTTCCTTGTGCGGTTGAAGATGAACCATTAGGTTGGGCAGTGCCAGTAACGAATTCAATCTGAGAGTTATTTGTTTTCTTTTTCTTAATCGGATCAGCTGGTTGAACAGTATTAGAACTTGGAGTAGATCCAACATCATAACCAGAAGAACCAGATGTTTGAATCTCTTCTTCTAAATCACCACCTTTGTTTTTACGACGAGTAAATTTCTCATTGTCAAAGTTTTGGCGAGAAGTAATTGATGAGATTTTCTTACCAGATCTGTCTTTTTTAGACCAAGCATCTGGGTCGAATACAATCTGTTCTTTGCGATCAGCAGAAACTGTATCTTCTTTTATTTTTAATTTAAACGGTAACATTTTAACCCTTTAATAGCGACTTCAAGAACCAACCGTGTTTAGCATGTACATCTAAACGGTCAGCTACGAAATTCGCTATACCTTGTTTCTTTTCTTTAGTTGCTAGATCGAATAATTTATTTAGGCTATCTATAACTTTATTGTTAGCTTCTTGTAAATTAGTAAACATTTCACGAGGAGATGATGGTTTATCAGAGTCCTCTTCAATAGTTCCTGACCCCAAAAGATCTTTTAGACTATGTGGAGAATATTGACCAATAACACGGATGCGCTCAGATAGAGGATCTACTGCACCATGTAGTTCTTCATAAAGATCTCCAAGAAAATCGTGATACTGAGCAAAGTCTGCACCCTCAACATTCCAGTGATACGAATGAGCCTTAAAATACATAATAAATGTATTGGCAAGGGCTATATGTAATGCTGCTGTTAGTTGTTCCATTAAAATGTTACTCCATTATTTGGTTTATTATATCGTTTATGCGACATGCGTGCTTTTTCTACTTGTTTAACACGTGACACCATACGAGCAGATAAACGATCTACTATTTTTCTTCGTTGATGAATAAAACGTTCAATACGTTCCTTTTGACCAATTGAAACTTTTTGTGGGTTTTGACCTCTTAATAAACGTTTCTTCATAGCTGAAATAGCCATGCGTCTTGCACGTCTATTTGCTACTTGCGGAGTTGAGAATCTTTTAATAGCAATTTTTTCAGCACGAACACGTTTAGCTTTAGTTCTGCGCATTCTAGCTTTTGATTTAATACGTTCTTGCCTAGAAAGAACTTCCATTAAAACTGGACTATCTAATTCAGCTTCTTCAGCTACTGGCTCAATTTCTTCACCAGTGTCTTCATCAACTATAATCAACTCGTCATCTTCATACAAATCTAACATATCATCATCAGTCCAAGCATCTAAATCACATTCAAGAATTTTCTCAAAGTCTTCTTCAGTCCATTCACCGAACTCTTGAATTTTGACATCGGTTTCTTCTTCAACGACTTTACTTACAGATGCACCCAACCCAGCAGATTTTAGTTTTCTAAGAAACTGAGAGTAGTTTATTAGTGATTTTGCATCACCTTTTTTATCTTCGTTAAACATATTCAGTTCCTTCTTTAAACCTAGCAATAGCAACTGCATTTTTACCCTTTCCTTGAAGAGTTTTTGCAGCAGCATGGGCTTGGTGGCCATTAGAAAATTCTTTCCATGGTTTGTTATCAATATGTACAGTATGTGGGCGATCCATTAATTTCTTAGCTTTGAATGCTGGCTTTGGTTCATTATGGTATTCATCATCTTCTCGTTTGTTCTGATGTAAACCACCATGAGGAGAAGCAAACCCATGAGCATATGAACCTTCACCAAGATGATGTTTAATCTTCATACGTTTTAAAGCATCAATACTTGGCGCAATATGAGTATTACCTTCCATCTCATCTTCAATCTTATCAGCGATATCTTTTTGCTCTGGGCTTTCTTCTTTTGGTTGTGTTTGACCCAAAGATTTCTTATAGTCTTTCATAGACATAATAGATCTAGCGATATTATATTTTGAATTCTTATCAACAACAGGAGATTCAACCGCTTCAGTTTTCAAAGCATCTTTTTCACGCTGTTGTTTTTGTTGAAGTGCTAGTTTTTCTTTTGCTTGTTTAGCAACTAACTGAGCTTCTGCGCTATCCGCTTGAGCTTTTTTCATCTGGGAATTACCAGTTGCTGCGGTAGCGTCTGCTTCTAATAGTTCTTTAAAGGATAGCATAAATTTTCTCTCTGTTAATTGTACGTCTTGAATCCATTTACTAACTTTTAAACCTTCTTCGTTTTGAAGAAGTAAATGATTAGAACCACGTTTTATAATCTTATAGACAACATTACTGCTTTCTACAATATCACCTTCGTTAAAAATCTCTCCACGAAAATACTGCTCGCGCAAATTATCTTTTACTAGATTAATCTGTTCTTTAATTGGTTCTAGATCTAATCCAGAACGAACATCATTCATCAAACGTTTTGCGTCTAACTCTCTAACAGTAATTGGAAGTCCACTTTTGAAACTTTGGTAGTTACCCTTACTCGCTAATTTAATTAGTTTATCATCAGAGTCTGGACATTTAGTTCCAGCGGATACAACTTCCACATTTTCAAAACCATACTTCTTTAAACTCTTTTTAAATTCATTAACATAGTCTGAAGAAGTAACAGCAACAACTGTTTTATACTTCTTTAAACTCTGAATTGCTTCTGGCAATTCTTTTGGAATGAATTTAGTATTTGGAAAAAATAGATCCAAATACTGCATCTTTTTACTAATTTCTAATGGATTTTTCTTAGCGTCTTGTACTGAAGATACAAAAATAAAATGATCAGCTTTGCGCTGCTTCGCTAATTTACGGACTACCTTAATTTCTAATTCGTGCCCAACATTCGGGGGATTGAAATTACCTACCGCAAAAACAGCGGTCTTGGATGGTAGTTCGTTTAGTAGGTCTTTGTAGTTCTTCATTCATTTCCATCAGTATATTAGTAACAGTATTATTTAGCGTTTTAAATGTTTAAAGTATTCTATTTGTCTTAAACGTTTCTTTGCACCAGCTAAAGATGTTGTTCTTCCAAGGTTCTTACCTTTTTCGCTTTTTACTTCGTAACCACTATCAGTTTTTACAATGTATTCTTTAAGGTATTCCTTGAAAGTGATCATCAGCAATTCCACTTTCTTAATGCTAATGCTTTACGAGTTGGCTCGCCATTTGGTTTCTTCATTGGTCCATCTACACCAGACATTCTAGCACAGAATGATTTGCGACGATTAGCAGCTTTGCTACCTTTCTTCAACTTAGAAGGTGGTGTAGTTACTGCCATTTGTAGGTGTCCGCCAGTCTTACGATTGTAAGCGTCTACACCTTTTTGAGTCAAACCACCAGTTGAAGATTTATATCCTTTAGCATCAATTGCTGCTTCATCAAGTTCAGACTCTTCTTTAACACAAGAATCTTCTTCATAGTCTTTCTTTCCTGGAACTTTTTTATAACCATCCCAGCAAGGATTCTTTTTCTTTTCTTCTAAGTAATCTTTAAAACTAATCATTATGGCCACCTGCTTTCCTTAAATCGTTATATAATTCTTCTCTGTGTGCTGGTTTCATTTGTGATGATAGATGAGATTTGAATTCTTCTTTATTACCATCAGCAACTAAAGCACGTAATTTAGTTCCAGATACACCAGCTGTTCCTTTAGCATTCTCATCTCTATCACCAGCATTATGAAATTCTATATCTTTAAAATTATAGTATCCATGCTTACCTTCTTTACCATTATATTTTTGTAGAAGTTCATGCATAGGTTTACGGTCTGAACCACCAACGAAATGAAGATTACGAATACCAGATTCATACATTTTAGAAGCATGTTGTAGCACAGTTGGTGCTTTCTCATCAGCAACTTCAATATTAGTATTAGGGAAAGCACGTTTAGCATGCTTCAGTTTTTGTTCAGGAGTTAATGGGTTCTTACCATCTTTAGTGCCATGACTACCAGAAAGAACTAATTTATGTTCACCATCAACTTTATTTGCAACCTCATGTAACTTATTAACAACTTGCTCATGACCAGCAGTTGGAGGATTCATACGACCAAAAGCCAATACACCTTGACGAATTGGTTTAGCAGATTCTTTTAGGAAGGATAAAAAGGATAACATTTATTTACGAACCTTTAATAAGTTTTGACGAGCAAACTCAGCACGGTTTACTAACTTAGTTGGTTCGCCTTTATGATTAACTACATAACCTTCTGGTTTTGATTCTTCACCATTAATATGATAATCATAACCACCCTTAGATGACTCTAGTGAATTAACAAGAGTGTTCTTTGCAGCTTGTAGATGAGAGTGCATTTTAAACGCAGCATCGTAGTGTTCTTTGTGAGCGTCAACGTGGGCTAATTGACCTTCACCTTCACCGATTTTTGCCTCCTTAGACTTATCAGTCTTAACCTTATCAGCCATCTTCTGGTACTTATCCATGACGTGCTTCTTAAAGTCTTCAGTATTTGGAGTAGAACCATCACGAACAGTTTGATTGATGTAAGTAGCCAAATGACCAGCGTCACCACCATGACGTGCGATATGCTTATACATATCTGGATTCTTTAAATGAACATCACGTGCAGCATGCATATGTTGTTCAAATTGTTTTTGAGCTTCTGGCGAGTAAGATACTTTCTTAGTATCAAAGTTAGCAGTATGTAAATGAACGTCTGGATGTTCTTTGAAATCAGAGTCACTAACATTAGGAGTTGCTTTCATATCACCAAGGTCTTTACCTTCGTATTTCGTATGAACAACAACTCCGACTTTAGAACGTTTTACTTTTTCGGCTTCTTTACCATGAGCCGTATAGGTAATTGTGTTTGGTGTAAAAGATACTGAACCATCTTTATGAACATCGTGGTCTTCAGGAGTATGCATCAAGTCACCTTGATATACACCTTTCTTTGGAGCAACCTTTTTAAGATTCGCCAAAGCAGATTTAAGTTTAGACGCTAGACCTGGAGCATGTCCATGGTTAGTATCAATATCTTTTTCTGAGTAATTAATTTTAGGGTTCTTATTGAATGCTGACTTAGAAGCAACAAAAAACTTACCAGTAGTTGGGTGGTGACCGAAAACGATAGAAGGAGAACCATCAAACTTTTCTGTTAGGGCATTACTAGATTCCCCAGATTTCATCTGTTCGTGGGCTTGTTTTAATGCACCCTCAGCGTGTTCAAAACCCTCGCTGCCGTGTAGGAATGGGCGATCTTCCGCATGGTGAATATGCTTTAGTTTAGCACCCTCAGCTTCGGCTTCTTCTTTTAAAAAATCTTTAAAATTTAACATAGTAGTATATTTAGGGTGCCACGATTCTCTGGAGCATACCCATTAGTTTGCCTTTTTCTATATGATGAGATACGAAATTTGTCTTTTCATCTATGCGCATGCATAGAGAAAACAGAGGCATACCTGTTTTTGTGCTTGAAAAGTTAATGAAAGGTTTAGTCTTATTATCAACATAGACTGCTTTTAAATCAATATTCATTAATGATAAAGAACCCTGTAGATTATGAAATCTAAAGATTTTAACTTCTTTGGCAGATAAATTATTTGGCATATCAACAGTTTTATCTTGCCTTGAAGAAAAATAGACTATTCCATCGGATACACTATTATAAACAGCGTTGCTCCTCTGAGTCATCATTCTATTGAATTGAGTAGCAAGTTCTTTGTAAACAATACGATTGGCCACACCGAGACCGTCGCTTTTTAATAATTCGAAGAATTTCTTTTCTAATGCTGGACCAATTTTAAAATCAGCAAGCTGAGCCCATATGTATTTGTGATCATCTATTGTACCAGAACTTTTAGTAGTAAACTTCTTTTGTTTATCTGCAACAGATAAATCCATTTTTTGTTTATCAATAAAAACACCAACGTCTATTTTTGTATCATTTGATGATTGAGAACCGACTGCTTTAATATCAATACGATTATATAAGCTGTTCTCATAAATCTTTTTAGCAGCATTAGCAACTGGCGGTGAATTTGCCCAGCGAACTGCAGATGCAATTACATTTTTTAAATTACGAAGGTGTCGTGGATTCTTAAGTGCTTTGATATTAATAAGGGGAGAATTTATTTCCCAATAAAGATCGTCAACAATTTTTGGTTCTTTATTTGGGGACTTCATTGGTCCAATTATTTGGTGCATATCACTATCATTCAACATCTTAATCATTTCAGTAACATCACCCTCAACAACTGCTTGATTTTTATTTAAGAAACGTTGAGTAACAGCAGCTGAATATATAATCTCAGTCATATCTCCAGCATTAACAGATCTTCCACCAAACTCGGAAGTTTTCATAATCTGATCTAATGAAATCATATTTGTGGTTTGAGTACCACGTTGATATGATAATTGAATGTTTTTAAAAGGTACTGAACCAGTTCTGATAACTGTGCTAATATCAACCGAGTCGGTAAGGTCTGTTGCTAGTTTTGTAACAAGTCTACCAGAGCGAGGGTCTGGATATGTTATCTTATTGAACGGTTGTTGTTTACCGTCCACCGTGGTGAATGGTGATTTATTACCTTCAATTAGTTTTTCGATCAAAGCGATAATACGAGTTTCGCCATGTCTAGATTTGAAATCTTTTTGCGTCAAGCCAGCCATCAATATCTCCTATACTATACAATATTTAGTTTATTATATTTGCGCTCCCAAACTAATATCTTGCGTAGTAATAGTGGAACTACCTCATTATGTTTATCAGTTTTAAAAGTTCTTTGAATACCAGATAATGTGCCAGAAACTTTATATGTTTTAGCGTAACGAATTAATGTAGCAACTGGAATAGTTGGTCTACGCATTTTGAAATCTAGATATGTACAGTGAGCGTGAGCTTCTATTTCGTCTTTACCAGCATGATACTTTCTGTTTTCATCTAGTTTCTTTTTACCACTTCGTTTGTAGTATGCTGAAGTCGCATTATAGGTATCTGGTTTACCATAGTATTGTCTGAAGTGAACAAACTCATGCATCATAACTTGAATGACACGAAATTTAAATCTATTCCAAGTTGTATCAGTAAATTTAAACTTCTCGTATGTAGTATCTGGACTTGTGTAAATATCTAGTTCGCAGTATTGTTCTTCAGTATAATAACCACCACCGATTGAAATACGTTTACAAGGTTTCTTTTCTTTATGAAACTGAATGCAAAAACGCCACTTCTTGAAGTAATTCCTCAAGCCAGTGGCGTCGTTTTTATATCGGTCTAAATCATCCCATACTTTTGAAGGAATGAATTTGGCTCTGAACGGTCTTTCTAAAAACCCAAGAAATTCGATAAAGTCGAAATTAAGTTTTTGAATATAGTTCATTGCCCTTGTTTTACACTTTTAGATTCTCCTCTAAAAATGCTATGACCTTCCCTTGTTCTTCTAAGTTAGTATTAGGAAATTCAGTGATGTATGACATCAAGTCAAAATTTGACAACAGATTATTATATTTAGTTTCCCTCCCTCTTAGGAACTGCTCGGACTGGTCGGAACCCCTATCTTTATATCGTTGTTCTAGAACCTGTTTCGGAGCATTTAGGAACACAATTTTAAGATCGGTATTGGGTAATCCCATAGCGAATTCTAGGAAGGATTGATTAAAGATCCGATCTCCCTCAAAAAGGATATTACAGTTATGACTAGCGATCCATTCCTGGACGGCAGGTTGGACTGCCATAGATAGACGGTCTGTCCCAGCGAACACCTCACCCTCTTCATACTTACCGAGGATATATAAATCACGCTCAGTGTTATACATAGCGGACACTAACTTAGCTGGTTCAATTGGTTGGAATACTTTGTTTTCCATATACTTACGAAACAAAGTAGTTTTACCTGTTCCTGGGCTCCCACCAACTGCAATAATTTTACGTGTTTTCATAGGGTTACTCTTTTTATAAATTGAAATCTCTTCTTTAGAAATATTAACTTTATCAATAAACATTTTTATCTTTCAATAACAACTTCATTTCTTCATCAGTGAATACCCACACACGACCAATAAAATGATTGACGTCAGTATCAACGTCATGTTTTTTAGTATAGGTAATCTTCTGAGCAATATCACGTGCTAGATTCTTGGCAATGTTCTCTTTGATTTCTTTAGCGAAATCTGGAGCAACTTCAGCCAACTTCATAAGTTCTTGAGCAGTAACTTTATGATCAATGACAAACCTATTCATTGAGTATGCGTCCAAGATGGATTCAATATCTCGTTCTGTTGTAACATTTGTAACATTAACAGCGTTAGCCATAACACCAATACTTGCCAGAGGAGCAATACCTCCATTAGAAACAGTCAGCGTATTTAAAACGTCATCAGGGTTCATATAAAATTCTCCAGTCCGATTAAAGGCATATCTTCATCTTCAAACATCCACTCAAGGTTATCTATTTTACCTGTATTTAAAAAGAAAGTAAACTTTTCTTTATCAATTCCTTTTTTGTTATCTAGACGCAAGTCAATAGTTTCATTTCTTGCATCCCACATAACATCCCAGTCAATACCATACCAACCATCTTTTTCGCACTGCATAATTTCTTCAGCTTGACGGTCTAGATAATAACCAAGATAGCGACCATGCTTTGCTCTAAAGATTTTCTTAAAAGAACATAAACATGTTTCCATAGTGAAGAAATCAATTTGATCTTTTAGTCTGGGAAAGCGGTCTTGCGTCTCTTCAAGAATGGAGCTTGCTTCTCGCTCAAGATCCAGATACTCTCCTGCAGTAAGTTTTCGATCCACATCGTCTTCACGTCCCAAGGCATACAATAAGCCATTACGATGAGAACGGGAACCATCATAATCACTAAGCATGAGAGAAGTAGGAACGATGTGAATACCAGCAGTATGGCGAAGATGCTGTAAATAAAACCAAGTGGAGTAACGACCAAATTTATGCAAGCCACCTTTAATGCTTTCCCACAAATTTTCAAAGTTTCTCTCTTCAGTGTCTCCATAATAACTCTCCAATCTTTCACGTTGCGTTGTATTGCCAATGAACTGTTGATAAGATGCGAACATGGCTGGCAAATGACCCTTGTTCCATTTTGTATCGGTTTGATAACGTAGACGTTTGTAGTTAGCAGTATTCCATTGCTCCATACGATCTACAGTAGCCAACTCAAAGTCAGGGAATTCATTCATTAGAATCCAAGCAGTTGGAAGATAGTATGTGTTACCATATAGCCATGCTAACCACAAACGCTGTTCATCATTGTGTTCATATCGTTTGTTAAGATAGTTCGTTGCCCATACAGCTGGATCGCAGTCGTCATACTGAAGCGACCATGCGTACCAGCGTATGAATGCTTCACGACGATTTTGTTGTAGTCTGTAATCCATTGAAAGGGTCTAATAATTTAATTTGTAGGTTTACTTTAGGGTGTAAGCGTTTCTTAGCTTCATTTAATTTATCAAGATATTCAGAGCCACGACGATAGTCATCCATACTTCTGTATGAAATAACCATGATAGAATCCCAACAATCTTGCCCCAAACCACCCATCTTGTTCATGATACCACCAATCCCCGAGTTATAACAACCGCTGATCGATGCACTAATAATAGCTTTTCCTGGATTTTTAGTTTCTAAATCAAGAACAATTGATTTTAATTCATCATCTGAATATACCTTAAAGTTATTATTCTTAATTTGTTCCCATGTTTCTAAGTGCTCTTTGACAGTTTTAATTGTAGCAGCAATTTGCTTTGCTGTCCAAAATTCTCCATATCCATCTTTAAATGCTTCTTTAAAATCTTCAGTGCCAATTTCAAGTTCTGGGTGGGTATCAGTAAAGTCAATAATTGCTTTTCGCAAATCTTTTTTAGAATTTGGTTTCTTAATCTTTTTTGAGTGGTTCATTGCATAACCAAACCACTTCATATTACATAATTTATCTTTGAACTCGCTACTGTTAATATATACGGCAGGAACTTCTTTCCACTTAACTTTATGCGCTGCACCAATTGTATTATTTCCATCTACAATTTTATTTGTACCATCTGGAAACACGACAATAATTATTGGAGAGATCTGTTCTCGAGCATCGGCTGGATCATCAAGCATGCGCTCAGCAATATCTTCCATATGCTCAAGTTCTTCTAAGTTTTCTCGAACTTGAATACGTTCTAATTTGTAGATTTTTTTTACAGATTGTCTAGGATGGACAGCATATTTACCATTATCAATATTTGATTTTAGTAAACGCATATCTTCTTTATCAACCTTTGAAACCTTTGTAGTTGGTTTTGGGTTAATACCATTGATCCAGTCTAGACCAACTTGTTTAATTTCTTCAGTCAAGTTAGAAAAGTCTTTAACGCATCCAACTCCACCACCAACCGAACGATTATAAAATTTTGGATTTTTAATGGCATCAACATGTTTGAGAAGAAAGTTCTCAAGTGTGATAGCCACCGATTGGTCACCTTTATAGAGAATGTGTTGTTCTAATCGACCATATTCCCAAGCCTCATTTGCATCGACATCTTCGGTTGAAAAGATATATCCATCATCTACCTCCGTGGTCTTGTGATAACCGATATACATTTTACCGTTATCAATATTTCTCCAACCATAGGTAATTCCTGAATACATAATAACTCCAGTTTCAATTCTATAATATATTATACCCTATTCTTGAATAAAAGTAAACCCCTCAAAACCCTTCTAGATTAAGGGGTTTCTGGCTAGTTGCAAGATCAAATATCTCTACGCAACCACCTTTACCTTTTCTATGAATAGCGTTATTGATTATCTGGTCAGTATAATCATAATCACCTTCTTCGAAAGTGTCTCCGTCAATTCTAAAAATACTTAACTGACAACCTGATTTCTGTTTCCCCCAAAACTTGAAACCAACCTTAGTATAGAAGCCAACTGATTCTGGTTCTGATGACACTCTGAAATACTTGGCACCTTTTTTCTTAGCGAGGCGGAGTGAATCCTGGCATAGAATTTTTGCCGCACCTTGCCCTCTGTGTTTAGCGAATGTGTGTAGTAGTTGCAGGTTAGCAACATAAGGTGCACGCTTAGAAATAGTTGTGATGATTGCAGCCATTAACTCACCGTCAATAGAGTAAGCACCCCAGCAGTCATTCCACTGGTCTTGCATATCTGCTTTTGCTACGAAAGTCTTGGCAAAGTTATCAGCTTTCTCGCTAGAGATTGCTTTGATAAATTCATCACGTGAACACTTAGACAACTTCAACTAGAGTTCTCACTTTCTCACCACGATCTTCTGGGTGTTTAGTTTTCCCCCAGCCGATGAATTGTAATAGATCCCATTGCATTGGTGGGAACTTATAATTATTTTCAGAGATAAGTTCAGCAACGGTTGGTCCATCGTTCAATGCTGCATCAAGGAAGTCCTCAACAAAACGGAAACATGATTCAAGTTCAGTTCTGTCCATTGTACCACGAAACAATCGGAACTCAACTGTATCAATATGTTTCAAAGCATACATGTTAATAGCAAAACGGAATGGGCGACCCATTGATACTCCATCTTTACCTGCTGCATGCATCTTAATGAATGAATCAAAGTCAGTTGCTTTATTGATAATGTTATCGCTCATATAATCAGGCATTGGACGACCACCATCAAACTTCAGATACATCTTAGCACCTTTAGCACCCTTCATTTGGTTGTGCTCAAAGAAACCATAAACGTGCTCAATAGCAGTTGCTTGATTCTCTTTAATATACTTGGTAAGTTTCTTCAACCCAGCAATGTCATCACGGAGTCCAGGGATTCTACAATGAATATGAGTATGAGCAGTAACTCCAACAGTGGGCGAATGACCCACCGCATCGAAGAGAGATTTAAGTTCAAAGTAACGATCGACTTGATCTTGCCAAGTTCTAGATGGCTTTGTGTTGATTTCTCCACCGAACGGAGGAGTTTCTCCCAATGGGTCAGCGCAGACATATTTGTATGGATCCCTCAAATTAATAATATCACGTTCAGAGTATTCCCATGAACCTAAGTTGTCTGGAATTGAAAAAGAGCGAGGCACATCACCCCACTCTATCTCCATACCATATGTAAAATCAGTTTTCTTGTACATGTTGTAGATCCAAATTTCCAGTTATAACTCTTTCAACCATCATAGCCAAGTCAGAGTCAAAAGTAAAGTATGTGTCCATGTTAACTTCAATTGTATGTCCTTGAACGTTTGCACGTTCAATAATATCTTTGGTGGAAGTAACTATAACACCATTATCAAAAGTAGTCAAGTATTGCGGTCTTTTACCATTTCTGAAAACTTTAAGGGTTTTATCTCTTGACAACACGCACACTGATAGTGATGCGTCTTTCCATCGTTCGAGGGGAGATACATTTTCTTCAATCGTGTGAAGAAGTAGTTCGGTATCATTTTTAGTTTCGCAATCATATCCATATAATTCCTTCCAGCGTTCAGGCAACTCTTGAGTAATAACACCATTATGAACAACAGATGTATTCTTATTACTGATAGGTTGGTTATATTCTAAGTCGCTTGTAGAATATCGGCAATGACCAATCATATAAAGATTACCATCGTCATTAATAAAATCTTTCAGATTATCTTTATGCATATGCTTCTGAATAAACTGATCAGCAGGAATTGCTTCTTTAATTGTAACGATGTCTTTTGTCCAACGAGGTAAGAATGAAATACCAGTAGCATGTAGTCCTCGAATTTTAGCTTCAAGGAATACACGTTTGAGCATTTCAAAATCATCAGCAGTTGGTTTTTGTATAACTGCGCCAATTATGCTACACATTATCCAAAGAACTCCTCTAAGTTTACTGCGTTTGCGTTCGGATGCATTTTGATAAGTTCATCACGACCAACTTTCTTTTCACAGAAGTCATACCATTCTTTTTCTTCCCACATACCTTCACTAACACCGTTCCACAGTTTTCTCCATAGTGGGTGTTCTTTGTTTAATCTGCGGGACTCAACGTATTCAAAACGTGCTTGTTCATATTCCCAAGAACCAAGCTCAAGCATCTTCTCACGGAAATAACATACCAATGAAATACGTTCAGCTTGTTCATCTCCCAAAACAATTGGAGTATTACCATGCATAACTTCATGGTTGTTAATTAGAAGCAAATCACCTGGACGAACATTAACTGCTACACGATACTCAGGTGCAATCAAATATCCACCAGTGTAGTTACCACCGTTTGATAAAACCAATAAGTTAGAAAGACCTTCGTTCAAATCACCTGCATCGTAGTGAGCAGCAGTACGGAAAGTCTTGTTTACTGTAACAGTAGTAAATGGTGTTTCAGGAACAAGGAAACGCTTATCAAGTTTCTCTGCAGCCCTCGCTTGATTACCATAACGCCATGGCAATAAATCCTTGAAACCTTTAGCGAGAGTTTGTAGGAATGGATAAGCCATAGCAAACTTCTCTGGATTAGTCTTAGTATATGCAGTTGCACGACCATATGGGATACGAGGATAACGGTCGAACCAACCAGCGATACCAGAGTTTACAGTATTAGCATAAGTTGTATCAGAGATAAGTTCTTTAGCAACCCAAGTGGCTTCTTCAATCTGAACATCTTCAGTTGCTACTAACATTCTCTCAACCCATTGATCAAAGTTGAAGTTGTTAGTTCTAACTTTTTCTAGACGCCAAACAATACCACGTGTTGATTCAAGGTTCTTTGTTTGTTGACGAATCTCTTCAACAGGATTGCCACCAGTCAGGCTTGCAGTTGGATTCATAAAGTAATCAACAACAGCTTCTTGGAATGGAGTGACCCAGTCACGGTTGCCTAGTTTTTCATTACGTGGTCCAGCTGCAAGTCCACGGTTCTGGGATTCAACTGCAGCTTCACGCAGACCAGCATATGCTGCGTCTTGTTCTTCTTTACTGAAGTAGTTCTTGCGGAACTTGAAGATAATCTTCTTCTCATCAGTACCTTTATCGCAAGTTTCACATTCAGAAGTACATGCTGTCTGAGTACCTAGATCGCAGTCTGGTGGCGCATAAACATCACAATCTTCTTCAACTAGAATATCATAATGTTGCTCATCAACGAACTGACCAAGTAAGTGTTTACAGTCGTATTTTTGTTTTGCTACAATAACGTTTACCATATAATCCTCTTAAAATTTAAACCCTTTGAAATCCTCTGACTTTTGCATACGACTACCGAAATCACTCTTATCAAATAGAGGTTTATCATCCCTATCATGACCAGAGTCAGCAAGTCCAACTTGAGCAGACGCTTCAACATCATACAGTTTCATTTTACTGCGGTCAATACCTACAACAAAACGTTTATAGAAGTTAGGATCGTTATAACGATTCTTCAACTGCTTCACGATAATCTGATTCAAGTTTTCAAGTTCTTCGCTTGACACCAACGCAAACATAAAGTCGGCTGTGGCTGGCAAACCAAACGATTCAGAAGTATCTTCAAGCCCTGGATCGCTATTAGCAAAACCTGAGCGAGTGGTTTGAGTTGCTGATACGATTGGTACATTATATTCAACAGCCAGACCACGAAGTTCTTCTGCAATGGCTTTAACAAAAGTATATGAGTTTACATTTGCGCCAGCTTTCATCCTTTGCGAGGAACAAATATTTAGATAATCTATAAACACGATATCTGGAACAAACTCACGCTTTAATCTTAGTTCTTCAAGCAATGCACGGAAGTGACCAGCATGAGCAGAGGCAGTAGGATATTCCTTAACAATAAGTTTACCTTGTGTTTTCTTTTTCAGCTTTTCAATACGTGATTCAAAGATATCTTTATCAACAACCTTCAACTCATCCATGGACAAGTTCAAAAGGTTTGCGTCAATACGTTCGGCGATACGTTCTTCAGCCATTTCCATGGTAATGTAAAGAACATTGTTACCTTGATTCAAACAGGCTGCACCAACATGACACATAAACAATGATTTACCAACACCAGTGCCAGCCAAAGCAATGTTCAGTGTTTTACGACTCAATCCACCTTTGGTAATTTTGTTAAACATATCAAGGTCGAAAGGAATCTTCTCCTCGACACGGTGATAGAATTCAAATCGATCTTCGAAGTCTTCGAGGTAATCATGACCGATATGATTATCAAAACAAACAGCAAGGGCATCAGAAAGAATAGAAGGTATAGCATCTTGTGTATGTTGAGGATCTTTACCCTCAAATATTTTAATTGAACCCATAATCGCCAGATAGACTGCGCGATCTTTACAAAACTTTTCAGTTGACTCAAGTAACCAATCTTGATTGGTGTCAGATTGAACTAGAGTTTTAATATACTCACCGCAATCACCCACTTCTTTGTCAGTGATACCTTTAGCATTACTAACTTCAATCGCTAGGATTTCTGGAGTTAATGTTTTGTTGTACTTATTGAAAAAATCAATTATCTGTTTAATGATAATTGATTCTTTACGGTCTCCAAAATATTCGCTCTTTAAAAATGGGATAACTTTGCGGCAATAATTTTCATCATGAATTAGATTAGTCAGAATTTGTTGTTCGATTCTCATCAGTTCCGCCAGTATATACTACATTATTCTTTAATAAATTTTCTTCAAGGAGTTCAACTAGAATGTCTCCAATATAATCCCTAAACTTATCACGCTCAAGGATACCAACAGGATTCTCTTGAATATCATATTCAAATTGAACCCTGAGGAGTTCATCTTCTTCAACTAACCGAACTCTTCCATAGGTATAAATTATACCTGAGTATGGATTGCAAGTCAACTTTATTAGTTGGTTGCCGTTGTAATCTTCATCCAAGAGTTCGTAGTTTTTGATCATTCTTCGTGATCCATCTCAGCAAGTTCTTTGTCAATTGATTCATTGGTGATCATATCGACTTGACCAATTGAATATTTGTTTTTGACAAAATCATAGAAAGATTTCTGTTGTAAGATTGGCAACCAAAATTCTTTCGTATCAGTTTCTTTGATACGATACTTCTTCTCATCACCTACAATCTGATACCAACCGTTGGATGGCTTAGTAACATGCCCTGACTCGAGCGCAAGATCAAGTAGACCGCTCCACTTGCTAATACCACCATCAAAAGATACGCTAACAGGTATTTTAGATTTTTCTTTGACATATCGACTTTTCTCTACGTTGATAATGAAGTTATAACCAACAACTTCAGTACCGTCTTTCTCTTGTTGACGACCCAAGATAAAGATGTTATCCGCAGAATAGTATGAACCTGTACCACCACCAACGATGTCTTTAGGGAACAAACCAATTTCTTTGTAGGTGTGGTTAACAACTACACATGGGATATCTTTAAGGGTCAAGTGTGGGGTTACCATACGGAACAATGACTTCATTTGTTTCGCACGGGACATATCTGCAACGGACTTTTGATCAAGTGCGTCTTCAACTTCTTTCTTAGAAGCCAAGTTACCAATCGAGTCAATTACGATAATTACTCGCTCACCTCGCTCGATGTTTTGAAGTTGCTGCATGATGTCGAACTTGAGTTGTTCAACATCTGTAACAGGAGTATGGAGCACCCTGTCAGTATCGATACCGAAAGCATCAAAATAACTTTGAGGAGTACCG
>Ga0255142_1000054_pt1 | contig 43134 bp, 31 predicted proteins | sample Atl_Cont_RepB_0h_FD_183181 | JGI IMG/M metagenome (GOLD analysis project Ga0255142, IMG submission 183181) | Freshwater microbial communities from Altamaha River, Georgia, United States - Atl_Cont_RepB_0h | ecosystem: Environmental > Aquatic > Freshwater > River | place: USA: Georgia | collected... | reverse complement strand
CTTTATGAAGCAGATGCTTCAAAACCTTGATTTTCAAGGCCTTAAGCAGGGTACAGCCCTAAACGTTGTCGCTTCTCAAATAGCAACCCTGGCTTTTTGCGAGGCATTCCAAGCACTGAAGGGAAAAGTGGAGACGTCTCCAATCAAGTTACCAGAATCCAAAACTAAGGATATCGAATGTATGATCAGTGTTGCTAGGGCTGCTGAAAAGGCAGAATTGGAAATTAATGACTTTAACCAGGCATGCGATGCTTATGGTTTAGGCTCTGGAAAACCCGGAAGATCGCTGGATTCGAAGGAACTTGCCAATCTTTTTAGGTGTTTTCAGGCCAATGCTGTCATTAGGCAGATTGCCAGGCTGGCAGGCTGCTATAAGCAGGTGGCCCAGGGTTGTCACAACATCCTTGGAAATAATGGCATGGATCACTTTACAGGAGTAGTCCTGGGATGTGAACTTAGCCGGATTCTTCCAATGGAATTGCTAAGAATCGCCCTGCCTGAACTGGAATTGGACTTCCTAAGGCGCTTTGCAGAAGGCCAGCTTCAACTAAGGGACTTTGAAAGCAACGATCCAGCAGGTTTAGGGCCTGTAGTGGTTGTTGTTGATGAGTCCGGCAGCATGAACGGGGCCAAAATTGAGCATGCCAAAGCGATTGCTTTGACCTTTGCCTGGCTTTCGAGGTGTCAAAAGCGCTGGTGTGGGCTTGTCTCTTTCAGCGGAGGTACTGGCCACTCTCTTTTGGCTATCCCTCCGGATAGTTCCAAAACCAGGGAACTCCTGGATTGGAGTGTGGCATTTATCGGCGGAGGGTCTGATCAAGATCTGCCAGTCAGCGAAATGCCAGCCATCTTTGCTCAAATAGGTGCACCTTCAGGAAAGACCGACCTGATTTACATTTCCGACGCCCAACTCCGGATAAATACCAACCATGCAGAGGCTTTTCTGGAATGGAAAGCTTCTGTAAAAGCTAAGCTAACCAGCCTGGTCATCGGCTCTGAGCCTGGTGACTTGGCAACCATTTCGGACAAGGTTCATCTTTTTGAAATGCTCAGTCCGGCTTTGATCGGGTCTGAGCAATTCTTTTCTATTTAAACCATTCACTAAGGGGGTTTTCTATGATCGCGAATATGCGGGATATGCTCGCTCACGCTAAACAAACGGAATTGCTGGGCGAAGTGGTCTCTTGGAATTGCAACAAGGCCTGCGTAAGTCACAAGGATCTTGTAAAGCTATTGGAAAATCTGGAGCTACCTACCTGCCTAATGCCCGATTTGCCAGTCCAGTCTGCCTTCCGCAGAGCCTGCAAGTCACTTGGGCAGAAAAGGCTGGTCAAGGTACTGGAAGAGAATGCTGAAAACATTAGTTTTCAGTTTACCTTGGAAAAAAGGGATGCCGAGTTCTTCATCTACCAGACCGAGGCCAAGCTGACCGTGGCAAAGGATACTGGGAGGGTAACCTGTGGAATTGAAGAGCTCAAAGAGGCGGTTCAGAGGGAGCTGGATCTTGAGCTTTCCAGAAGGAAGGGGGCGGACATTGGAAGGATCCTGGTCCGGCTCATTGATCAGAATGGAGGACTCTTCCCAATAAGGCCCCAGGGTGGCTGTTACTTTGTTGCCCAAAGGCACCAGGATTTTGTGAACAAGCTGGAAAGCCTGGTGCTTCGCCTTGGATGCACGATCCTGCGATTTCCGGTGCCTTCTGGAACCCGTGAAGGAGACAGGTCCGTCAAAGATGCCATCGCAAATGGTCTTAGCAACTTGGTGAATGAGTATCTTTCGATGATTGAAGCCTTTGGGGCAGATACCAGGGAAAGTAGCTTCGAGAAAGCTGCCTCCCAGATCCAGCAGGCAAGGTTCAAGGTGGAAACTTATGCCGGTTACCTTGCCGGGGAACAAGCCCGTCTCCAATCCATGCTGGATGAGGCTTCCGCGAAGCTTAAGGAAAAGGTTGCAAGCTTGATGGCTGTCTAATTGTTTGTGGTTCCCAATTCAGGCCTGCCTCTTTCGGGGCAGGCCTTTCTCTATTAAGGGAGTCTGATCATGGGTGCTCGACAAAAGCTCAATGTGGCAAATTTCAATGGATGTTTGTTGCTGTCAGCCATTTTTGGAGCTGCTACGGAATCCTGGCTTGTGTTTTTCCTGGTGATGCTGGTTTTCGTAGGGTTTGCCTATCACCAAAGGTCCATTCGCATTTGAACCATAGAAAGGAGGCTTTATGAAAGCTAAAAAGATCGCTGATGAACTAGGTATTTCTGTCCAAAGGCTGAGGCATATGGGTTTCAGTCTGAAGAGGATCGTGGTGAAGAAAGTCTTCTCACGAACAAATGGGTGTTTGGTTCAAATTCTCAGAAAAGAAAGGCAGGTTTAACATGATGAGGTTGAATGTTGGTTTAAGCAGGAAAGTTTCTGATAACCATTATGGTTCCAAAGGCGGTAATGTGAACCTTGAAGTGGAAGTGGATTCGGCGATGCTAGGGGATCCATCAAAGCTCAAGCTGCACATGCAGAAGCTTTTCGAGTTAGCTCGCAATGCCCTTGATGAAGAAGTTGGCAAAATAGCAGTGAAGCCTGAAATGCTCCATACTCCTGCCAAAATACCGGCTATCCAGGACCATCAAGTTGAGAAACCATCCCAGAATGGCTCCATAAGGCGGGCTTCTGAAAAGCAATTAGCTTTGATCCAGGGCCTTCTGAGAAAAGGTAAGATTCCTTATCAACCACTGTTAGATGCGCGAAATGTTGGTTCTTTCAACGAACTAACTGTTAAGGAGGCGAGCCTGTTGATTGGCGAGTTAAAGGCAGAAATTAGTTAACCATCTAAAAACCACTTGCATGGCCATGGCTTTAGCCGATGCAGGTGTTTTTTTTAGCGGTCAGATAGTGCGTTCGTCGCCTCTAACCACAAGTGTCTGAATCACTTCACAAGTGCACGACCAAAGCAATTACCGCCTCGGTGTATGGAAAAAGGCCAAGCTGGATTACATCTCGTCGTGCGTTGCTCAAGGTATTTGACGACCGATTGGCATTCCGACACATCTTGCCAGATAATCGGATACATTAGATTTGACAAGTCCATGCCACGCAGCTAGGTTTATATCTATTTTAGCGCAATTCAGAGTTTGAATACCTGTTGGACTGCGGAGGAAAACCATGTTGCAGTTTCGCACCTTTCCCCTACTAGCGGTCACGCTGCTCGCGGTGAGCTGTTCGCCGGCCGCGCAGGCAGTCGAGGGAGACAAGCATCTGCCCGACGACACCGCAGCGATACTCTCGATCGACTGGAAAGCCTTCACGGAGGCCAAGCCCGCAAGCACCACAGTGGGAAAGGCCTTGACGAAGCTGTTCGATCACAGCGAAATAGCTAAGTTGTTCGCCAAGCGATTGAGCTTCAACGTTGCCACGGACCCGACCCGCATCATTGTCGCGCTTGTCGGCAAGGATTTGACCCCACTTATCCTCATGTATGGCAAGTGGGACACCGGGGCTTTCATCGAACATTTCCCGCGACTAATGAAGGCACAAACCAACATCGAGATTAGTGCCATAAAGTTCGAGGAATTGGCGATTCAACAAAACGATATCGGCTCCAGAAGACAGGCCAAGACACAATACCTGTGCGTGGTTGGTCCTGATCTATGTGCGATGTCTTCGGACGAGGACTGCCTCAGGTCACTGATCCATAAGTACAATGCCAAAGAGTCGAAGGGGCCGAACAACGAAGTGATCCGGGGGTTGATTGCGAAGGTTGATCAGAAGCAGGTGGTTTGGTTCGTTGCATCCCCGGAGTCGGTGAAAGATATACCTGCCTTAAAAGGCGTTCAGGTCCCCCCGAATTTGACGGGCGTTCACGGTCAAATCGCCTTCAAAAAGGGTATCTCTATTAGCTTCACGTTGGAAGGCATCGCCAAAATGGATGCTAACGATCTCATCGACAAAATGGATGTCGGGTTTGCTAATTACAAGCCGGTGCTCAAAGTCCTCTTCGCAACATATGTTAGATTTGCTCCTATGCTTTTGGGCGTTTCAATTGAAAAACTCTTCGACTTCCTCGGTTTGGAGGAGAATGAGGACGCATTAATTGACTTTTTCAGCTTCAACAAATTGAAACTCGACACGAGCACAGGCACAAACACGATGAAGGCCGAACTGTACTTGCCGTGGATTGGTAAATAGTTGCAACAGATGTGAGGCCTACTCGAACTAGGGGATGCGGCAGACGGAAGGGTATGACGCATTTTTAGGGTCCTAGCTCACCCGGCCCCGCTGCTGCTGAGCTTTGTCGTGAGGAGAGGGAGGCGGCGTGTGCTAAGTGATCCGACAGACCCTTGGTTGGTGTACGTGCTTCTTGTCGCCATCGGGGTGACTGGTGGCCTGGGGGACATCTGGATTTTCAAATGGGCAAAGTCCAACAATACCTTGTGGCTGGTCCTTGCGTGCCTCATATGGCTCGCCAGCCTGATCCTGTTCGGCCTGCTCCTGAAGTGGGATAGTAGAACGTTTAGCGCTGCTTTTGTGTTGTCTACCGTGTTCCACGTCGTGCTGGTGGTCGTGTGTGACATGGTCTATTTCGGCGGTCGGCTTACCCAGATGGAGTGGGTCGGCGTGGGGTTTGCAGCGGTCGCCGTGATCCTACTCGAGCTTGGCCGCGAGAAGCACGACGAACCACCGCCGCCGGCCGCTGCCGAGTTTGCATCCGAGGATAGACAACAATGAGGTTACATTCGCTGCTCTCCCCGAAGTGTAGGGTAGCCCGGTCCGCCATCGACGGGCGAGGGCTCTTTGCCGCCGAGGCGTTCGTCGCCGGCGAGGTGGTGGCCGTCTGGGGTGGTAAGGTGTACACGGCCGAGGAGGTCGGTCGGCTGGCAGTGGGCTTCCCCCACTTCGATACGCACACCGTCTCAGTGTGCCCCGGTTACTACCTGGGGTCGGAGAACCTTTTCGAGTTCGACGATGCAGAGTTGTTCAACCACAAGTGCGAGGCCAACGTCGGGGTCCGAGGACAGATTGTGATGGTGGCCCGCCGGGCGATTCTGGCCGGCGAAGAGCTGACGTTTGACTACGACACCACCGAAATCTCGGCCAAACCTTTCGAGTGCCGGTGTGGGGCTCCCAAGTGTCGCGGAACCATCAATGGGAGTGCATGGCGAGATCCTGAGTTTGTGGAGCGGAACCGGGAGTTTTTGTCGTGGTACATCCAGGAGCTACTCCGGGAAGAGCAGGGGCGTCCTGCGAGAAAGTTAATTCCTTGAAGCTGTCGTTATTTAGCTTCCTAATTTTTGCTGCAGTCGCGTTAGATGTAGCTCTCCTACACCCACATTTCGATGGTTAAGCGCGGTAATACGGCGATTATCGAACACCCGAAGTGGGGCAAAAGGAAGGACGAGCGAAATTCCAGATTTGTCAAGTGGGAGAGCCAACTTCAAAAAGCAAGTCGTAGAAATAAACCAGAATCAGCGGCCACCCCTCGATGACTAGGAGATAGTGCGCCAGATATGTGGACTCCGCAAGTATTCCTTTCGGTATGCATCAAGACGACGAATGGCAGGTGATGCTTTGCGCGTTTGGTAACCCAACAAGTATCATCCAACAACTACGAGTTCTCTTTCGTGGTTCGTAACTTCTATATTGCCTCGCAGTAATGATGATGAAGCAAGCGAGATCCGGACGCCCAAACCACGGTCGGCCCCTTTTTTTGGGTGCTGCTTGCTGTGAAATAGGTTGACCCGCTTGACCCAGGCAACATAGGACTGCTCCCTGCGATAAACCAGATGTTTGACTCGGTAGGTATGAGCGACTTGGTCAAGGAACTTGTATTATTTGCCAACTCGCAGCGTTTGCAGTGAGGCCAGCGCTGGTCTAAGCTCGCCGAGTGAAGATTGTGAAGGCTGCGGCATAGCATGGTGGAAATTGCGGTAAAGCATGAGATTTCAACCGGTGTTCAAACGCATCTTGTCAAATCTGACCAATTAAATTTGACATGCCCATGCCACTCCATTATTTAGTTAATTTGTTCACTGTATTTCGGTGGTAGAAGACTTGTACTATCCTAAAACCAATCCACAAGGAAAACATCATGAGCACACCATCGCCATTAAACCCAGCCGATAGCGACTCTCCAGAATGGCACTACGAGCGTCTTATCTTAAGCCAGTCCATGCGAGGCGAGGAGTGCCTTGCATTTCAACATGGCGAGCAAAGACCGCCGTTTATAATCCGCATTATGCCTTTCGTGCCAGACTTGCTCACTCGTTCCCGCAAGTTTCTTTTGGGTATTACTGATCGGAGGGTTTTGATTCTTGAACTCACAAACCCCTTTAACAAACTGAAGCTCCCCGATTTTAAGGCTTTAATTGCTTCATTGCCATTTTCCCAGATTGAGAGTGTGGAACCACGTCGCGGAACATTTACTTCAGATTTAACCATTGTGGCCAAAAGTGGCCACCGATATATCTTCACGAATATGCTACTGAGTGCTCCTGATACTTTCGCCAGCAATTTACAGGCTGTAATAGCCAGAGCGGGGGCTAACCCCGCCGCAGAATTTTCCGAAATTCCAGTGGTTTTGGTCCCCCCAGTCAAACTGGCGAATAAGGTAGGTGGTTGCTTGAGTGCCTTATTTGGCTTGTTTATGCTTCTCGGTTCGCTTGGTGGATTTATTGAAAAAGATTATAATGTTGCACTTGTGATGCTGCTCGTCTCATCCCCTTTCCTGTGGTTTGGGTTCATCCGTAACCTCATTAAGAAAGCATGATAACCCTAATGATGGCAGAAAAAGATCACCTCAGCCAAACAGTTGGACGATGGTAATTTTTTCTGAGATTCAAAGCTTTCACACGGCCAACCGAGCCACTTATTTTACACGTTCGCCAAAGGAGACGGTTATGAAAATCAATTTGTCACCCTTGCTAATTGGCGGGGTTATCGCGGCTGGAGCATTGCTGGCATGTGCGTTTTGGTGGCCTAGGGCAGCACTGCTTGTGCCCGCAGCCAACGCTCAAAATAAATCCAAAACGCCGAACACTCAAGCGTTCATGTTTATCGAATTTGGCCCCGAACGGTTTAGAGAACACACACAAACTATTAATATATTAGCTGAAAAAGTGGCACAAAAAAGCCGGTATTCTATATGGGGAAGGCGTTTTAGCTATTCAAACAACATAGCTGAATATACAGTTCGCATTCAAGGAAATATGGGGGGTTTGAAGAGCTTTGCGTTTGTGCTAGATGTTGATTCCGTGACCGAATTCGTCAAATATGCCAAGCGAATCAAGGAGCGTGCAAAAGACCTGAAAGTCCAAAAGCCAAGTGAGGGTTTCGTTATCAAATATGAGTCAAATGACCTTGAGGGAAATACATTTTCACTTGATTACGATATTACCAAAGATATGTGGGACCATAAAGATTTTGAATTTCCTGGACTGGTTGAAGAGTTCGAAAAGGTACTCAAAGATATTGAAGGCATCAAGTCAAACAAAGCTCCTGTGCCTTGGTAGAATTTGGACGTTGAACAAGCCATCCTGGAAATCTTTGAATTCATCGAGTGCTTTTACAACCTAAAATGTATTCATTCCGCACTAGGTTGCCTGTCACCTGTTGAACATGAATTTCTTTGGACTTCCAACAAAAACACAATTATCAACAACGGCAAAACAGCAAACTTTACCTACCCAATACCCTCTTAACTTCTAGTAGACAAAACTAGGGGCAGTTTAACCTTCTTCTCAGCACTGAACACTTTTTCTTCATCCCCTTGGCCCCCTTTTCTTCCAAAATCCTTAACTTCCACCTGGCGCTAATTTCTAGGACCATGGCTGTTCTCCAAGTTTTTGGCAACCTTTTAACAGTAATTTGTAATGGTTTGAAGATATTTGGTTCGTGATAAATCTTACTAAGAGCAAGAGTTTTCATTGCCAGGGAATACTTTCCAAGGCAATGAAAACTACTTAAGTTGACGCAAATTAAACTAACAAGCCCTCTAATATTTATTCAAGTACAATTCGCGAGTAAGTTTGCCTAGCAATAATTATCGATGCCATAGCAAAACCCATCCAAGAATTGTGTACGCCGCTTGCTGGGAACCAGCTTCATTAGCTTTGGATAAACTTGATTTAGCCAATGCAAAACTTCGTCGTCCCTTTTGGATAGCACATTTTTTTTAAGAATGTCAATCTCCTGGTCCCATTCTTCGATGTTCAATGTGTAAGGTGCTAATTGATGAATGGATTTTGCAAACAAACAGCCAACGTTATAATAGCTACCAATCCCACCTTTTGATGCTTCAATGCATGCCGCTTTGAAAAAGGATGGCGGATTGCCATACACATCACGAACCAAACTTGAATTCTTCATAACAACAAATCCTTTCTTCAAATAAATTGCCCTTCAGGGCAGGTTATTGTTAAAAATCTCCCCAATACTAAACAGGATTTGCCTGTATTTAAGCCTTCGACTCTTTAGTTTTTAAAGGCTAATGGCAAAGCCACTTTCTTGGTTAGAAGAGATGCAAACAGCCAAACGTTCTTGGAAGTTTGATTCTTTTATGCCAAGAATATTATCCACCTACAGAACAATTGTTGGTGGGTTGTTTAGTAAACAAATACCTAACGTATGCCGCGCCCATAAAAGTACTTTGAAATTGGAACTCAAGGTACTTGTTAGAATGTAATTCGTTTATGTATGTAGTTATTTCGTAGGAGCCCTATCACAGGGTTAGTCCGACAACGAATACTAACTAAATCATGCAAACAAACCATTCTTCTATAAATCCAAATCCTTAATATTACTTTTGATAAGGATTTAGAAACCAACACATAATGTAGAAACTATTTAAGCCGTTTCTAAGGCAAGAGCCCGAGATGCTTAGACAGGATTCTTTTCATCTCAGCAATCCCCTAAAGTCATCGTAGGTTGCAACAAAATCTCAAATGACTCAACCGAGTCCACCATCCTTCCTACCCTAAGAAAAGGGTTCATGCCTATTAATATTCAAATTCTGCCCTTACCAATTCTAATTATAGCATTAGATTTCCCTTGGGAAGCAATTTTAATAGGTTTTCTCATAAATAAGGAAAAACGTTTAGTAGGGCCTTGGCTGTACCCGCAGTAAAGAGCTGGTTCTATTGAATAGAACTTCCATGATACTAGCACCTGATAATGAAATATTTATCGATTAGACTCTCTTCGAAGCTTATCACGCATGGCCACAACAGCAACAAGGGAACGCCCGGTCTTCCTGGCAACATAGGCAGTCCCGTGTTTCTGAAAAAGTAGTATTTCCGCACTAGACCAGCGCTTAGCAACCTTCAAAGGTATCTTAAACGCTTTGTCAGGATATTTTTTAGAAACAACAGCCCTGGCATTATCAACGGCCTTAAGTGTTCGTCCCGTCAGAATTGCAACCTCATGCCTAGGGTAATTCAAAAGAATCTCCATTTCAGCTTCCGTCCATGGCACACCTGCCGCTGGAGGAATTACCCCCCGGCGTTTTTGGGCAATGGAAAGTTTCCTGCGGGTTTCCAGAGTGTGCTTTTTTCCGAGGTTGTGCAGACGAAGCTTCTCTATGAGTTCTCTTGGCCGTTTCTTTCCAAGCTTTGAAAGCCGTATTTTCTCGCAACGTTCAGGATCCTTTAACTTGGCATGGGCTTTTGCAATGATTTCCCGACCCCATGGTGTTTTAAAGTTTTGGCTAAGGAGGCGAACAGTGCCTTCATTACAACGCGGTACTCCAAGTGCCGCCCTCCAAAGAGTGACAGTCTGGCTGGTAACTCCAAACCAGTAGCAGACAGATCGCAAAGACTCCTTGCGAATAGCACGTTCTAGGTCGCCGTAAACAACAAAGGTCTTTGCACCTTTGCCAGGTCTTTGTCCAAGAGGCCACTGGATCCTGCCTGCGGAAAGCCCAACGACAATTACATCACAGTCCCGAAAAAGGCAGGTGATCACGTCTCCTATCCTGACCTTGGGAGTCTTGTATGTGCCGAAGTTAAACTTGTTGCCGTAGTGCATGGGAATTCAAGCGGGACAGCCGTTTGACCTGATTAAATTTAGGTTTAGATAATATATTAATCCGGCAAAGGAATACTTGACCGCATCCACAGTCAGGCTTATCAGGCCTAATTTGGATATTTTCCAGAAGGATTAAAAATAATTGGATATCGATTTATTTGATAGGTTTAAAAGTAACATTTTGTTCAATTTCAAAGTTATCTTTGCTTCGTGTACCAATCACCCCACTTCCTATTATTCGGGGGGGATTTAAATCTAGTAAAAATCCTGCGTATTTGGTTGCAAGACCAAGCCACTGCTTTAGTTCAACACACAACGCATACCTGGATCCAGGGCCTTTGAAACCGCTAACATCCACTGCATTTTTGAAGAAACTGGGTTCTATGCTTTTCAAAATTCCCAGGATCAGCCCTTTGGATGAATAATCAAGACAGTTTTCACTAGGGAAAAGGTTATTGATACCATTTAGCAATTGGCGTAGTGTCCTCAATTCGCCATGACTGTTTAGGAATTCCTTGGAGGTATTGAGGTGCGTTAGTTCGCATCGACCCGCCTCCGTTTTTAAAACTGGTTTGCAATACCAGGAACATTTGACACACTCTGCCCGCATACCTATCAAGTCACTGGACGCGGAGCGAATTGCCCTTTGTGGGCAAACATATTTTCCTGAAACTGAACTTTTTAACATTTTTACCCGTGCGCCAAGCAAGCCTGTTTCAGCGCAAGTTACCAACTCGGAGGGCACCACTTTAAGTTTTGAGAAAGGACATATTCTCAATTCTTTCAGAAACACAAGTTTTTTGGTAACTTCGCACACGCCTGTTAGTCTTCGCAAAGCCAGTTCACCGGATAGTTGACTCTTAACCAGCAGCCTCTTGTCAACAATATTGCCAGTAACTGAACACCGTAAAACCTCATCTGGCAGCATAAAGTTCTTGGATTCCTGGCATTGCACCATCTCCTCACGGGTGGCAAGCTTGCCTGATGCGGACGATTTGATTAAAAGCGCCTTGTCTACCCAGTTCCGGGACCAGTCAGATATTCCAATCTCATCTAACAGCAACTTTTTTCCTGAAATACTACAGCGTTTAAATTCAGATTCAATTCCCTTGCGAAATGGGGCTTTTTCTGAGTTTGTTAAAAGAGATAGGTCTACCAAAAGACCACTATAGTCTGAATTCCCGGCGAACTGTTTCCCTATAAGCTTTCCAGTAACCTGACACTCAACGGCCTGATCCGGAAAAATTGGCTTGTTGGAATGCCCACATTGCACCATGTAAGACCCAAGTCCCTGCCTTCCAGTTAGTGAACAGGGGGTCAACTTGGTTTTCAAAACCTTTTTGTTGATAATTCCACAAATGCCCATGAATTTTTCTAGGGCAAGCTGTTCGGAATCTTCGCATCTTGCCAAAAGGCGGAGATCAACAGTTTTTCCGCTGACGAAGCATACCCCCACCTCATCTGGTGTAAGCTTTAGACCGGTGTTTTCACATATCCGGATCTCATCTGCCAATGCAAACTTTTGCGAGATCTCTGACTTTTCAAAGCAATCAAGGTCCGCTGTCCGGTTGGAGTAATCGGATCTTTTGGTTTCGTCCACCAACAGAACCCTACCGGTGATTGAACAGGAGACCATTTCCTCTTGAATCCCAAACCGTTCTGGGTTTTTGTCAGATGGGATAAGAAGGGATTTTAGAACTGACTTTTTGCTGTGGTAACTAGTTCCCAAAAAGTTTTGAAGGACTTTTTTGCCGGTGACCTCACAAACACCAAGCAGATCCCTGCCTACTTTTTGCGATGTTTCCTCGCATGTTCCAAGCTGGTCATTTAGAACATTCCTGCCCGTAATTTGGCAAACGCCGGTCTCAGAAGGCATTGCAAGCATGCCCGTTATTGCGCACATGATGGAAGTCCTTTTCTGAATCAACTTTCCTGAAACGGCGCTGGGCACGAGTAAGTTTTTCCAGAAGGTGTTTCCGGAGTATTCGCATACACCGGCCACATCAGAATGAATGTACTCACACCGTTCATGACAGAAAACCAGTTCAGACTTCAGGGCTTTCTTTTGCGTTATGGGGCAGGTGAGGAGTAATTCCTGGTCAACAATTTTTCCTGACACATCCGACGGATAAACCTCATCTTTTAACAAGACAGCCCCCGTCTCCTGGCAGGTAGCCAATTCAAAGTCCAGACCCTTGCGGTGAGGGGGCTTGGCGGATTCCTCGAAGAGGTCTTTGCGGGCTATCAATCCCGAGTAATCCGACCTGTCTGCCTTCCTTTTCAAAATGAAATCCTTGGTCACTGCGCATTGCACAAGCTCACTGCGGATGCAGATTTTTCCACTTACTGCACAGGTTCCCATCTCATCCGGAAGCGCTCTTTTACCGGTTATTGAACACGTTAATAACTCGCCTGCCAGGCACAATAATCCCGAAACTTCCGAAGTGCTTGCGTATTCAGGCAAAGCGCTATAACCACTTACTGCAGATGTGAATAGTAAGTCTGGACGAACATTTTTTCTGGAAACCGTGCAAGCTTTCAACGATTCCGGCAGGCAGAGGTCCCCGGAAACCTCGCAGGGAGTCAGAAATTCTGGGAGTACCCTTTTTCCGGTTACCCTGCATTCTTGCAAGAGATCTCCATCCACCTTGAACCAGCTTTTGGTGCATGTTTCGATTTCATCGATCAGAAGGGACTTACCGGTTTTCTGACAGGTGAAATGTTCACTAGCAAGACCGTACCTTTCAGGATTCTTTGCCGAGGGCAGCAAAAGGCTTTTGTCCACCAACTTCCTGGATATGGACGACCTTGCAGATTCCCTTGAAAGGATCCGATTATTGGTTTCTTCACAGGTAACAAAGTACTTCTTAAAGGCAGTGACACCACTTCTGGCAGATGTTTCCACCTCGTCCATAAGGGCTTTATGGTTACTTTCCTGGCAGGTTGTGACTTTTTCAGGGATGGCCTTTCTGCCAGACTCAGCCGAGGATTCCAGCAGGTGGCTTGCAGCTTCAAGCCCGGTGATGGAGCACTTTTCCAAACAGGTTTCAGGTAGTTGCTGTCCGGTCACCGCACATTCTTTTTCAAAAGGTTTGGAAAGTATGGTGCTTGCGAAAGGTATCACGGTCAGGATTGAGCTGTATGGTCCCTGTCCATCTTTCCTGAATTGAACACTTAAAACAACTTCATGATACAGGAAACCCTTCATGCTGGAGATTTCAGCCAGGATGTTGGACTGAAAATTGTCACGAATTTTCTTTTCCAGTTGGGGATCACCCGCAGTTGATGGAAGCTCTTCGATTAGCCGTTTGTCATAAAAATCACAGAAGTGATTGATTTCCCTATCTGCAACCACTCGGCTTTCTACGAAAGATGCTGCGGTTTTGAAAATACTGGTTGGGTTTTTCCGGTCCACCATGACCAATTCCCTAAAATCCGACCTGGATAGTTTCGGATGACCATTCGGTACATGATCCTCCCGGATGACTTTCTCAAAGGCATCCACACCGTTGGAGGCCTTTGCCATGGCTTCTATGGCCCCCTGGAAATGATCCGCCTGGGAAATCACCTTGTGGCTTTCGTACGAAACCCCAGGGAATCTTGAACAGTACTCCTTTGCCAACGAGACAAGATCTGTTTCCGTTAGGCTCCGCGAATCAACCACATAATGGCCGCAACGGTCAACCCAATGCTGGACAAGTCTTTCAAAATCAGTTTTGCCAGGCTGATAGAGCGATACATTGCCCATGAACACAGATTTGTCCTGCATTTCTTGGAACAAAGTTTCATCAAACACCATCATTTCCGTCTGCTTGCCCTTTTTGGTTAACGAAAAAACACCAGGGCTGTTTTCCCGGACATCCATACCCTGAGCCTTTTTCGCTCGAATGCTGAACTCCTCAAAAGGCATGAATGGTTTGTTTTTGGAAAGCTTGGGAACTTGGGGGCCGTTGTCTTGATATGGTTCCGAGGTTCCCAGGGTATCCTCAAGGAATTCCTTTGCTAATTCGATGGCCTCCTTTGCCCTTTGGAAACTTGCCAGCTTGTCCCTTACATCTTTTCCAACATCCTGGCCCTTGAGGGATTTGATCACCATCTCCTGGATCTGTTTTTCAAAGGATTCTTCCTCAACCGAATTGGTTGCCTCCAGGATGGATTCAATGTCCCCGACAGCATGAGAGATGGTTTGAAGCTTTTCGATCAGCCTTACGACGATTTTTTCCTCAACGGTATTGACACAATACATATTCAGGATGATTACCTTGGCATGTGTTGATGCCAGTCGTTGGATTCTTCCGATCCGCTGTTCCACCACCATGGGGTTCCAGGGCAGGTCATAGTTCAAAAGAACGTTGCCCGCCTGCAGGTTGACACCTTCCGCACCGGCATCCGTGGAAACAATGACATGGATCTTGGGAGGCTCTGATCGAAAATTATCGATGGTTTTCTGGTTTTGATTTGCATGGCCCCCCCGAATGAAGCCACAGGCGATACCCTCGCGATTTAAGGATTTACCAATGGCTTTTAGTGTTTCAATTCTTTTGGTAAAGATGATAAGTCGCCAATCCTTCTTTTTGCTGCTTAATTCCCTGCAGATCTTGATAACGCCCTTTTGTTTGGCAGATTCAAAACCATCGGGAAGTGTTTCAACAACTTTCTGGAGAAGTTCCGTGGCCAGGTATTCCTTTTTTGCCATTTCCTGTAATTGGTCAATGAATGCCGCAGGGCTGCTCATGAGCGATTCAGCAAGGCTTGATTGCGAAAGTCCATGAAAATGGTTGATGTATTCAGCCATTAAGGCTGTCAGGCGTTTTTCCTCGGCGCTCAAAGTTACTGGGAAAGTTGTTACCTCGCGATCCGGGAATTGTAATTTTGCATCACCTCTGCGTGTCCTGACTATGTAGTCCCTTACCAGTGGACGGAATTGTTTTTCCATCTCGGGAATAAATTTTCGGTCATTGGATCCTGGAAGAATAAAGTTCCTTCGAAATTCAACTTTATTGCCCAAGGGATTCTTATGCCCCTTGGCTGTAGTAAGAAGGTCCACCAGTGAATAAATGTCCCAAAGGCGGTTTTGAATGGGAGTTGCTGTCAGCATGAGGACAAACCGAAACAGACGGGTTTTTAATGCTAAATGGACGGATTCAGCCATTTTTGGAGTCTTGGGTGTGCCATAAAGGTTACGAAGCTTGTGGGCCTCATCCAGAATCAGCATGTCGAAGGAATTCTTTTTTAGACCCAAAAGTGCGTTGGCACCAGTATTGTATGTCGTGACTATCACCGGTTGTTTACCCGCAAGGGCTTGTTCGTACTCCTTCATGCCACTTGCAAATACACTTTTAATCTTGAACTTATAATCAAGCTCCTCAACCCATTGGGCACCTAGGATTTTGGGACACAGAATCAGTGCCTTGTTTACCCTCCTGCGAAACATGAGTTCGCTTAAAATCAGGCCGGCACTAATGGTTTTTCCAAGTCCCACATCATCCGCAAGAAGAGTTACTGGAAGTCTTTTGCAGAATGTAATCAGGTTTTGAACCTGATGATCGAAAGGTTCTAAGGTGTCACGCCAGTTTACCCTGGAAGCAATGTCTTCAGGTCCCTGTATCACAATGGGGTCTGAAATGGACCATTCCAAGGCAGCAGAATGAAGGAGGTAGTCCTCCTCGCTCCTGCAAGGGCCTAGTTGATTTTCAGAAATATTGGGCTTGATCATGGGCATAATCAACAAATAAAAACGATTAATCTTAGAATTTATTTTATTAACTTTGGATTATTTCTTGGAACAATACCATTCCATAATGAACCCTGTCAGCAATCACGTTTGGGCTGCTCACCACTCATGAGAGCCTGAAAAGCAAGCAGGCTGGCTGATACAATTTGATTACCAAATAGTTTTAAAAACATAAGTAAATAAATTTATCAAGGTCGCCATAGGTATCAAAGAGCTTTGCAATCTTGTCAAGCCTTTGTAGAAGCGGTTACCTGACCCCGATCGCAGAAAGGCCGATAACCCATACGCTACTACCTTGGCAACATACGAAAGCATGGTATGCCTTTTGTTGAGTCGCTAAAGCAGACCGGCGTTCGTGTTTTTTAAATGATAGGAGCGTATGGCAAGCTAATTAGATGACTGAAAACCTTAGCAAAAGTAGCGCTAACTAAGTTCAAAGAACCCAATCTTGGCTTATGCCGATAGCTTGGGTTCTTTTTTAAATTACTAGTTAGCTAATTCAATCGATAATAGTCCCTAATCATTCCTGCAGCTCCCCATCTTATAATTTGATTTTCAAAATTTAGCCCTGTGTTAGGATCAACCCTTTTTCTCATAGGACGGCCATCGAATATTGCAAGTTTATCAGTTATTGGTCCAAGACCATATTCCCAAACAATTGGTCCTAATAATCCACCGGTATTTTGAATTATTGCCGGGGTCCATTTAGTATAGTCGTTGTATACTCTTCCAAAGTACCAATGTTGCGCAGCTACCATTGCAGGGTCGGTATCCCCTTTACTAGCTATCTCTTCATCTAACCAACCAGATATTGTAAAGTTTGACTCCCCAGGTTTTTGTTCTTTTGCCCATTTTATTTTTTCTTCGACCCTTCGGTTGAATTTAGTTATTTCATCTTTTGTGGGAAGGTTGTGGGATGTAAATTTTACAGGAACGTTTTGCTCTTTAAGTTCTTTTAATTTTTTGTCACCTTTGAGCCCATAACTTATTGAGAAACTACATGTTCCTATCATTTCCGCCCCATTAATCTTCAAATCTCTGAATTTGAATTCAGCAGATGAATAATTTTCTCCTAAAGAATTATCAGGATTTTCCAGAAACATATGACTTCCAGTGCTAATTGAAGCAGAAGCATTGCGCTTGAAACCGAAAAAAGCCGAAGGATTGGACCAATCGCTTTCATACTCCTTGGCATAAATATGCAATTTTTCTTTTGATGGCTTTATTTCGATTTTCTTGTTGCTAGTAAAAAATAATGTAGTTCCAGTAAATTTTGTTCCTTCACGCCATAGCCACGCTCTTTGCATGTTGTCATTTGAGTTGTCAGATTTTTCAAGACCTGAAGGAGCATTAATTACCTCTTGTGCAGTCCCGGTTAGAGATCCCACCAAACCAAAAACAGCTATTATTACAAGTATTCTTTTCATGCCTTACTCCAAGGAATGACAATATGCGTTTAAAGACAATAGACCCATGTTCTGAAACAACTTTTAAATAACTAAGATAATTTTATTAAACCTAATCTACTCCCACTCCACAATGTTAAAGCTCAAGCTCCTGGCATTCTCACTAACGCTCCGCTTTAAGTCTTGCTTCACACCGTCCGGGAACTCTGCTTCTATCTCCAGAGTGACACCCGCATTGGCATGCGGGTCAGAAACAAGCAATGCTATAATTTCTTCTGCAAGAGTGTTCAGCTTTGATTTTGCCAATGGAGCGTTCACATCCACTGAACCACGGAAGCTTTTGAAAGATGTTCCTGTTAGTGAAGGGTCCGAGCCTTTTATAAGTGGATCTTTTACCCCACCACCATCGTCGACCAGATCCACCGGAGGCGTTATTATTGGAGGAATGGGGCCTGGCTTCAAACTCTCCATGTAAGCCTTGGCTGATTTTGGCTCTATAAGGATTATCGAATCATCAAAAGAAACCGGGCCTCTCCCCATTTGAAATCCGTCATATTCGCCGTCGGTAATTCCATAGGCAGTGCCAAAGAAGTCACAGGTATTGGTACCAGCCTTGATGGCTTCCGAAAGAACCTCCCTGGACTTTAACCTTGGCAAATAAAGGTATTTAAGGGAGTCTTTCCAGAACGCCTTGGCCTCAGTTGCCGGTCGGTTTTCCTTCCAATAAAGCTTGCTTAATTGGTTGCGAAGGTGAATGGGAGCCCACTTATCGATGACCAATTCATTGCACTGCAGGCATCTTTCCAATTCCGTTGCTGTGGTTCCGCTGGCGGTATTCAGGGGATAGACCTCCATGGATGGAACAGTGAATTTTGCATCGTGTATCACTGGGGTGATAAGCCACTTAAAACATTCCCTTACTACGCGAGGTAAAACTTCGTTAGAGGAAAGGGCTTCCTTTTGGGCCTGCTTCTTTTGAATTTGATCCAAATTCAGCTTGCCGCTGTCTATGTCGTCCACAATACTTGACCAAGCCTCCTCGTCGATTTCCGCTTTCAATGAAGATTTTAAAGAATTGTATGAGTCATTGGTACCCGGAAAATATGCATGGCGAACGAAAAAACTTTCGCCATCGTAGTCCGTGTCTATAAACCAGCAGACAATGTCATCCGCATCACCACTTCGAACATTTTCCGGATGTAGGGTCAAAAACATCAACTCCTTTGATTTTACCCCTGAACAATCCATCTTTTTGCTATTCAATCTCAATATCAGGTTCGCCAAAGATGAAAAACAATTTACCTTTTGCCGGCATTTAGATCCACCAGCCTTCAGGTAATTAATTGTCAAGCAGTATAAAGGCCTTCAATTTGAAAATGTCTTGGCGTGAGCTACAGCCTTACCATTAAAACACCTGCGGCAATTTTCACACACCCCACTTATGTCGTTAAGCAGATTTAAAGGGCATATGGTTTCGCTATCCCTCCCAGGTTTTTTCATGGTGGGTAAATAATTATTAAAGAATAACACGGAAATGAAACCTAGTTTCTCAAGGTCAGGCTTCTCATTTTTATCGCACTGGTATGAGAAAAAATAATTTGAACTTCTTGGGTTCAGCTCCAGAAACTGCCTGCGCCTATCCAATGAATTGCGATCCAGGCTAAAATGAATGTAGACATTAGGCAGGTCAGCAATTTTACACGCCCATTCAGGAAGCCGCGTAACAACCCAAATTTTAATATCGGGTCTTTTTCTTCCCAGATAATTGATGGCTTCAACATTTTCAGCAAACAAATCCCCACCACCATTCCAACGCAGAAAATTCAAAGCCAGGGAATCATATTCCAAAGCAACCCTTTCTGCAAATTCATAAGGGTTTGCACGAACTGTATTCATCGTTTTCAACTGGTGCTTTAGGGAATTGGACCAAGAAGGCGCCCCAGTAGCAAAATAGCAGTTCTTCACACAAACCGCAGTGGGTCGACAGGTGTTGGCAATGGGAAAGTTCACGCTATACCCTGTCACCTTGTTGAAAGACAAAACATTTTCATACGAGCCAAGGACCTCCGGTTCCATCATCATTTCCAGCTTTTTTGTCTTGGCGATTGTTTTTCCCACCCGCAATGTCAATGGAAAACGACCACTTTTTTTAAGAGGGTTAACGGGAATTGCAGGTTCTGAATGAAAAGAGTTGTTCTCCACCAAGGTTGATTCGATGGCTCTCCTTTTATTTGTTATTTCCTTTATTACTGTTTTGGCATTCTTGTTATCCCATAACCTTGGGGAGGTTCGCACATGAATAGTCCAACCTGTGCCCCTGTGGTTTTTGGGTAGGAACGAAAGCTTGCCCGCCAAATGGTAAATGGGTATCGATGAAGTAAGACCCAAATCCTGTTCGATTTCTACAGAAATCCTCACTGGAAAAATCCCATCTGACCATATCGGAGATGTATCATTAAAAGATGGTCCGGTGATTTTCAAGGTCCCAATAAATGCAGAAACTTTGGTCAGGTAGCAAAGGACTACATCGCCTGGTAACAACTTGGCAACGGTCTTCGCTTTGTTTTCATTAAAGCCCATCACCTGGCCACCGTGGCGCTTGAACTCGCGCCAGGATTCCACCGTAAATAGGCCAAGGTAATAATTTGGCTTGCGTGCCGCTATCGCCTCTTTATTTTTATTCTGAACAGATGACTTATTTAGTTGGTTCATTACTGCTTCTTTTTTGCAGATTTCCAGCGCCCTTCAACATACCATTCAAACAGCTTCGCGAAGAACTCCTTTGATACCTCATTGTCCTCGCTGACCTTCTTGTAAAACTTGAAATTTTCATTAATAAGGTCCTCGAACGCGTCTTTGGCAACCTGTTCAAAGGTTGCCTCTATTGCATTTTTTGAACCATTCTTAAGCTGCTGTTGTAATGCCTCATCTTCACTAATTCTTTTTTCAAGTTGCTTGATAACCATGATTTCATCTTCGGTAAAGGAGGTATTGAAACGCGAGTTTAGGTCTTCGATAATTTTTGAAAGGGCTTCCCGTTCTTCCTTTGTGAGGGTTGCACCACCACCATAGTTAAGGGGATCAACCTTTGTTTCCCCTCGTTTGAGCGCAATGTCCTTTTTTTCGTTTTTACGGACGGCGAGCTTTTCCATGTCTACCATGCCAAGGACTTCCAGCGGTAGCCCACCTGTTTTTGCGGGTAGCTTCGGCAAGAGAAAACGCAGGAATACAAAAAGCTTCCCCAGACCGGCATCATGGATGGATACGAGTCCGGACATGAAGGAATAAAGCTTAACAAAATCGCGGGCTTTGGACTTGTAGTCGGCCTGCTCCTTTTCTTCCTCGGCAAGCCACTTCTTTGCCACGGGATCGACTGCCGCATGGAGCTTCTCGATTTTTGGCCTCGCGGCAAACCATAGCTTGGCGAAGGTCTCCACATCAGCCGGATCATGAATACCGTATTTTTCGAGATCAGTGCGGATGTTGTACAGTTCGTTGGGATCGGTTTCTTTCGATAGGGTGACACGGTCGTAAAAGGGTTGGAAACTCCCCTCGATGTCCTCTGCACTGTTTTCAAAATCCAGCACGTAGGTTTCTTCCTTGCCAGCCGTGGTACGGTTTAGGCGTGATAGCGTTTGGACACAGGTCACGCCGCTTAGCTTTTTATCCACATACATGGCTACCAGTTTGGGTTGATCGAAGCCTGTCTGGAATTTGCTTGCCACGATCAGGATTCGGTATTCGTCCGCCTCGAACCGGTCTGCCGTAGCCGCCTCGGGAAAGCCATTCATATTGGCTTCAGTGTATTCCTTGCCGTCCTTGGGATCCTTCACCACATCGGTAAAGGCCACCAGCGCCTTGAACGAACTACCAATGGTTTTCAGATACTCATCCACCGCAAGCTTGTAGCGCACCGCATGCAGGCGAGAGGAAGTCACCACCATTGCCTTGGCTTTGCCACCCAGCTTGGTACTCACCGTGGATTGGAAATGATCCACCATGATGGCGACTTTCCTCGCGATAGTGCGTTCGTTGCGGCTTACAAATTTTCTGAGGAGCGACTTGGCCTTTGCGCCGTCGAACTGCGGGTCGTCCTCCACTTTTTTAAGCAACGCCCAATACTGGTCGTAGGTGGTGTAGTTCTTCAGCACATCCAGGATGAACCCCTCCTCGATTGCCTGCCGCATGGTGTAAAGGCTGAAAGGCCGGAAAGTCCCGTCCGCGTGCTTGGTTCCAAACTGTTGCAAGGTTTCCGGCTTGGGTGTCGCTGTGAAGGCAAAGTAGCTCACATTCTTTTGCGGCCCGCGTGTCTTCAACTCCTCCAAAATCCGTTCCTCGGTGGTCTTTTCCTCTTCGTCTTTTTGCTCCTCATCAGAGGAATATGACAACACCTTCTGCACCGCCTTCGCGCTCTCGCCAGCTTGGGAAGAATGTGCCTCGTCCACAATCACCGCAAAACACTCGCCCGGCAGATCGCCCATGCTGTCCATGATGACGCCGAATTTTTGAAGCGTGGTGACGATGATGCGCTTACCGTCCTCCAGGGCGGTTTTGAGGTCTTTTGATGTCATGCCATCGTCGCCAGCGATGTTGATGAGCATTCCCTTGGTCTCGATGACCTGCGCCAGGGTGCGTTGAAGTTGGCGGTCGATGACGCGGCGGTCGGAGATCACGACCACCGAACTGAAGACTGGCTTTCCATCTGGCGTGTGCAAGGTGGCGAGGCTATTGGCCAGCCACGCGATGCAGTTCGTCTTGCCGCTGCCCGCGCTGTGCTGGTTCAGGTAGCGCCTGCCCGCTCCGTGCTTCTGGGCATCCGCACCAAGTTCGCGAACACAGCTCAGTTGATGGTAGCGCGGGAAAATCTGCCTCTGCTTGTCGGTCTTCTTGCCCTTGTCATCCAAAACATCCACCACACGGATGAACCGCTGGATCAGGTCCAAGATGCGCGTTTTCTGCCAGATCTCCTGCCAGAGGTAGCTGGTCGCGTAGCCCACCTTGCAAGAAGCGTTGCCCGCACCGCCATCCACGCCTTGGTTGAAGGGCAGGAACTGGGTCTTCGCCCCGGCCAGCTCCGTGGACACATAGACCAGGTCGTTATCCACGGCAAAATGCGCCAGGCAACGTCTGAAGCGGAAGAGCGGCTCCTTCGGGTCGCGGGTGTCCTTGTATTGCTTCACCGCATGGCTCACATTCTGGCCCGAGATTTGGTTCTTCAGCTCGATGCTGAAAATGGGCAGGCCATTCAGGAAGATGACCATGTCCAGCGACTTCTCGTCCGCCTCGGAGAACTTCACCTGCCGCTGCACATGCAGGAGGTTCTCCTCGTAGAGCCGGCGGCTCTCCTCCGCCACCGGGTTGGTCGGCTCGAAGTAGCACAGGTGGAAATGCCCCGCCCCCATAACCTCGAATCCCTTCCGCAGCGCGTGCAGCGTGCCTTCCTTGGCCACCACTTCCGCAATGCGCTTGAGCACGTTGCGCGCGGCCTGCTCCTTGTCGCCGATGAGCGTGCAGTAGTCCGCCCACTGCTTCGTCTGCGTGGCGCGGAGGAAGGAAATGACCGTCTCCGGCCGCAGGCACAGCTTCTTGTCGTAGTCCTCCTGCTTCGCGGGGAAAAAGCCGTGCTGCGTGAGCAGGACGGATTCAATGTGCTCTTCAAACGCGGCTTCGGAAGTGATTTTGGCCATGGTCAGGTCTTGGGTGAAGGGTTGCGCACATCAATCTGCCCCGTGACGGCGGCAGAGATCAGCGCGGTGCGGCGTTCTTGCAGCAGGTCAATGGCCCGTTGCGCTTCGGCGGTGAGGGTGTCGAACTTGGCTAGTTCGGTTTCGAGAAATGCGACGATGGCTCTTTGCTCTTCGAGTGGTGGAACCGCTAGGGGCAGGTTTTCAAACCCAGCTTGATTCACATAAGTGATGGTGGCCGCCGTGCCTATCTGATCAAAATAGTTCCCAGCACTAATCACGCAGTGTCTCAGGAATCTGGCTTCGATTCTATTGTGAGGAATGAAGGCCTGTAGCTGTTGATTAATGATCACATCCGCAGTGTTGATTGTTGCAAGTCCAAACGTTCCAACGCAACTCGCGATAACAGCACCCGCCTTCAAAACTCTTGTGCCAGCAACCTTTGCCGCAGTTTCTGACACCCATAAATTGGTGGCCTCAACTTCTTCACTTCGCATCTGCTCCATTGTCACCCAGAATACCCCATCGCCATCGGTGTTTAGTTCAGGCTTGTTGCGCTGTGGAACGAAGATTGAAGCAACTCGTTTGGCACAAACGACGGCCCAATGCTTCGGCACATCGCCGAGCCATTCGATGCCGGAAGGCTTCATGGGGGCGTGGGGGTTGAGGCCTTGGGTGACGGCGTGGGAGATGACGGCCTGGCGTTTTTCTTTCAGCAGTTCCATCAGCCGCCGCTGCTCCGCCACCAGCTCATCAATCTTCCCCGTCTCCCGGTCCAGAAACTCCGCAATCGCCGTTTGCTCGGCGAGGGGCGGGATCGCAAAAGGCGCATTCTTGAAGTCGTCTCGAACCAACACCTTACGAGTGGTGCCTGTGCAAACGCTCTCAAAATATGAACGCACCGGCGCCGCATTGAAACAATAGGTCAGAAACGCCGCGTCGTGCGACTCACGTTTCTTGAATCGTAACAGGTGGTAGCTGAACACGATGTTCGGTGGAACGGACTCCACGCGGGCTGCATGGCCGATGTCGTCAGCGGTCTCAGAACTAGGCGTCAGCAGGATGTCGCCAGTAGATACCGAGTGCTCTACGACCTTACTGGCGGCGGCTGTTGTCCACATCAAGTCGTCTGAATACCGGAGCGTTTTGGCGGGGCTCTTGTAGACATCCAAATAGTTGAACATCTGGACCGCTTGTTCCCCTTCGACGGATTTCTTGTCGATGCCGCTTGAACTGAAGACGCCCACTGCACGAGCCCGCTTCACCTCCCACCCCTCCGGCACATCCCCCAGCCACTCCACGCCGCTAGGCTTGTAGTTCGGATAACTCGGGAAGCTCACTGCGTCAGCCCTCCGATGAGGTTGAGGATGCGGTCGGTGCAGGCTTTCAGGTCGGCATCAATGGCGCTAAGCGGTCGGGGCGGCTGGAAGACGTAGAAATGGCGGTTGAAGGGGATTTCATAGCCCACCTTGCCCACCTGGCCGTCCTTGGCATCGCGGTAGGTGGTATCAATCCAGGCGTCCGGCACATGCGGCGTGACCTCGCGGGCGAAGTAGGTCTCGATGGCTTCCTTGAGCGGCACGTTCTCGGTGTCGTTCAGTTCGGTGTCGGGCTCGGGGTTGCCGTCGCTGTCGCGGCAGATTTCGGCGGCTTCGTCCCGCTCGCCGATGCTGGCGAGGATGGCTTTCACGAGGGGAGCTTTGAGCTTGAGGCCCGCCTTTTTCAGCGCGACCTCCAGCGCGGCGGTGAACTTGTCGCGCTCCAGATAAGTCTTGCCCGCGAGAGTTTGCAGGGCAGCCCGGATCTCGGCTTGCAGGGCGAGCCCCTCTTTCTCATAGCGCTTCTGCTCGGAGGCGTCTTTCTTTTTGCTGACCGCCAAGTTCTTGAATGCTGATTGCGTTTCAAGACGTGCGAGCGACTCAGCGTTAACCGTAAAGCACAACTTCAGCGGACGCAGCACCTTGATCTCGCGGTAGCCAAAATCGGTGGTGTCGAAAATCTTCACATGCGGGCCTTCCTTGCGCGCCTTGACTAGCTTGAGAATTGCCTGCTTGTGGGTATCGGTGATCTCGCGCCGTTTGCTGCCAAGGCTCTTCGACATGCCCGACCAGAACTCTTCGCCCGAGGCATCCACCAGCATCACCTTGCCTTTGTGAGACTTGGGCTTGCGGTTGCTGAGCAGCCAGATGTAGGTGCCGATGCCGGTGTTGTAAAAAATCTGCTGTGGCAGGGCCACGATGGCCTCTAACCAATCGTTCTCAAAGATCCAGCGGCGGATTTCCGATTCGCCCGAGCCCGCACCGCCGGTGAAGAGCGGGGAGCCATTCATGATGATGCCGATGTAGCTCTGCGCGTCCTCCGCGTCGTTCATGCGGGCGATGAAGTGCTGGAGGAAGAGCATCTGCCCATCCGACTTGCGCGGCGTGCCCGCCCCGAAGCGGCCATCAAACCCGCGCGCGGCCTCGGTGGTGACGGCGTCGTAGTCCTTGCTCCACTCGTAGCCATAAGGGGGATTGACGAACTGGTAATCGAAGCGCATTTTCGCCAACTGATCGTCAGAGAGAGTACTGCCAAGCTTGATGTTTTCGGCGTCTTTACCATCGGGTTCAAGGATCAGCATGTCGGAGCGAGCGACAGCCCAGGTCTGCGGGTTTAGCTCTTGACCATAGAGATGGACCTTGGCATTGGGGTTGATCTGAAGAATATGCTCCTTGGTGATAGAGAGGATGCCACCCGTGCCACAGCAACAATCGTTAACGGTGCGGGCCACGCCCTCGCCGCTGGCCAACTCGGTGTCAAACATCAACACCAGATCAACCATCAGGCGAATGATCTCGCGGGGCGTAAAGTGTTCTCCGGGGTTTTCGTTGAGCGCTTCGTTGAACTTGCGCAGCAGGTGTTCAAAAACATAGCCCATCTCGTGGTTGGACATGGAGTCTGGGCGCAAGTCCACCTTGCTCTTCTCGTTGAATCTCTCCATAAGTAGATACAGCAGGTTGGCTTTTTCTAAATCGCGGATGGCATCGTCGAAGTTAAAGGCGGAAAAGATCTCGCGAACATTGGGCGAGAAGCCGTTGACATATTGCCGCAGATTGCGGGCAAGGTTTGTATCGTCGTGCAACAGGCTTTCGTAATTGAACTTCGAGATGTTGTAGAAGGCGAAACCGGAGGCGCGACACAGTTGCCCATGGCGGTTCTCAAGACCCTTCTCCTTCAGCTTGTGTTCTGTATCCAGAACCTTGGCCTTGGTTGCTTCCAGCGCATAATCAAGCCGGCGCAGCACAGTGAAAGGCAAGATGATCTTCTGAAACTCGCTTTTTTTGAAAGCGCCGTTGAGCAGATCGGCAATGGACCAAAGAAAACTTACGACATTGTTGAATTTACTTGTTTCATTCATGGGCTTTGTAAGGTTAAAAAAAAAGAAATCGTTACTCCAAAACATGAGAATACAACACAAAAACTTTGGATATTGAATGTATCCCGGTTTTTTATTTTTGCAAAACATCAATTTCTAATTTAATTGAAATTATATTATCCCAGTGATGGTTAGCCTCATCCTTTAAAAGTCCAGACATCCGAAGGGCAATGATTCATGTCTATGCCCACACGAACAGTATTAAAAATGGGCTCGCAAATTACCCCTGAGGTGGTGGTATTAAAACCAATGGTCTGGCTCCAGATGGATTTCTTGTGTGGCTACCTTTCAAAGTGTGTTAACTGCGACAGGGATGCGAATTTTAAAGGAATGGTTTTAAAAATCAGGTTAGCAGCGTATTTCCCTAGATTAAGGCCAAAACCGCGGCTACACGAACCGTTAATAGCAAAAAACCCAGATAGCTGGTGCAATCCAAGAAAACAGCAGTAAATCCTTATTGGCCGTTGAGGGAGTCACCCTTCACAAGCATGGGAATGAACTTTCATTATGGGTGCTGGAATTGAATAAAACAGGTAAGCAGAACTTTGTCATAGAATCCATTGAGAAATGGAAGTTTGGATCCTTTAGACGTCAAACAAATCCGTTTTTATGAAATGGGTTGATCCTTTTACAAAGCAAAGAATCCTGCTAGGAATAAATCCATAACCTTATATGCCAAATGTCATCTAAAAATCAATCTTCTACATATGAAAATTCAAATTCCAAATGAGTCCAATTGTCTAGCCCATTTATTGCCACCGTTCAGTAGGGGCATCCTCCTAATTACTATAAAATAGTAAGAATTTTTGCCAAACCATTGATTTTAATAAAGTACTCTTTCTCGCTGGTAATCTGGTCTCTGATTATAGGTGGGCAAGGAGATTCAATTCCGGCATAATTTCTTACCTGGGCCTTTCTGACCGGGTGCAATGGTTATTCAGAGAAATGGTTTATAAAGAAACTTTGATAGAGAAGGTATCAACCCAATTCCGACCGGAAAAATGCCTTGAAGTTTAAACTACCGGCAAATAGACCAATCGATAAGGGTGACTAATGGAAAATGCTGTAACTCCAGCACCAGCGGCAATCCACGAAAAACGTTGAAGAACCCTCATAGTGGGACGTTAACTTGCCTCTTTCTAGATATATAACCGCTTCAAATTCAATTATAGCCCCTGATTTCCCTAATATTTCTGAACCTAGAGGAGCCGATTTTATTCCACTGTGACTCGGAAAGAAGCGACGAAATCAGGTGTCCATACCGCTAACATTTCTTGGCATATTGAAAGGCTAAAAAATGAATTACTTCGAGAAAAAGCAATATGAAAAATTACTGTTAGAAGTGGCAGGTATAGCTGACGTATGCCCTTTTGAGGCCCAGTTATTTTTAGACCACAAGCACGCCGAACTCTCCCAAGATGTGCTTACCAAGTTTTGGGCAGCTCGAGAGTCGCTTGAAAACCATAGCCTTGTCAAAATTTCGCAAGCCACAAAACCAAATTTGCTTCTGGCGAAACCAACCCCGAACCTCTCAACAGTTATATTTAACATTACTGGACCTGATAAAACTTCTCCCCCTTCCTCGGCACATAAAAAACCAAGTAATAAAAAACGCAAAAAAAGCAGCGAGTCCTTAGCTGTCGACAAAGCAATAGAGAAATTGCTGTCCAAAGAACTCCCAAACAAAGAACTCTTACGGAGGTTACAAATAAAGTTTCCAAAAATGGATCTCACATTAGATGCAGTGAAAATGCGCAAATATAGGCTCCGAAAGCGCAAATAACTAACCCTTAAGGTAACAAAAGGTAACGGTTACGTTTCGTTACTATTCGCCAAAACCGATTCCTATTATTTTACCCCCATCGCCAAATGGAGGCGATTAAGTATTAAAGGAGTCGTGTGTGCCTGACCATTTTCGAAAAGATCTATCCAGTCGTCTTGCCCTATCCGCAACTGAAGTTGCGCGAATGCTTGGTATTGCCCGTTCACAGGTTTTCAAATTAGTAGCCGCGGGCAGATTTCCCGCGCCGACCAGACTCGGGAAGCGGACACCTCGTTGGTTATTATCCGATCTGGACAATTACTTGAAAGGAGGCGGTAGTCACCCCTGAGCAAGACTCAGGAGTCTTACATTGGCTTTTTAGTGATCCCCTGTTTTAGACAAATTAGAAACTAATTCTAGTGCGGTTTATTCCAAGTTGCAGTCGTTCTGCAGCCCCGGATACCCGCTTGATTTTTGGAGTTAACATGAATGATTTTTTTGATTCCGCTAATGATTCTCATTTGAATAAAGTTGATGCACTATCTGCGGCGGCCACAAGGCCGGAAAGTACTTTGTCCAATTTTCCGGTCGTGTCGCAAGGAGAGATCTCTGCTGCGGCCCAAGCAGGTGCAACTAGCCCTGCGAACCAAAGTTCCCGAAAGTCCAAGGTAAAACCGTCCACCAATATTGATCCCTTGCCCGTAGAGAAAGAAAAGGTGGAAGACGATGAGTTTTCCCCTGAGAAGCTTCGTGTCTTGAACACACTGGACATGGGTGCCCTGGTGACTACGGAGCTGGTTGAAATCTCCGTTAGAAAGCCCAAAAAAGACGAATGGTTTCGAGTATTACCGGGAGTCTGTCAGCAGGGCGGGATTTTGGAAATTCAAGGGAATATTTACTGGGTTTCCCAGAAGCTACAGAGCCAGCTAATAGGCGACCCGTGCTTCAGTCTCAGGCTTTGTGTATTGGCAGTCACAAAGCAAGGGATACCCTTTATTTGGCCGCTAAAACTCGATAACGAGTCTGGAGCAAAAAGTGACAAATTTGCCAAAGTCCCATTAGCCGCCATGCAACACGCCCAGAAAAAGTGGACGCGGATTTACTGGTCCCGGGAGAAATTTGAGCACGTGGTTGAGACTGCCAATATTGCGGACGACCCACACTTTCCAGATAAGCCCTTCCATGAGCTTTTAAAGCTGGGGTTCAAGGCTACCGTAATTTCCGATCTCCAACATCCTGCACTTTTAGAGCTGAAAGGCAGGGCATCGTGATCCCAGAGACTTTCAAACATATCTGGTGCATTGACTTTGAGTTTTCGCAAGAGCCTGGGGGGTTTTCAAAACCTGTTTGCTTAGTCGCACGTGAAATCAGAAGCGGTAAACTTGTCAGAGTATGGCTTAACGAGTCACATCTGCCTTGCCCCATTTCTTTTGGACCAAACGACCTCATGGTTGCCTTTTATGCCTCTGCGGAAATTGGGTGCTTTCTGGCACTGAACTGGAAACTGCCATCCCATGTACTTGATTTGTATGTGGAATTTTCCAATAAAACCTGCGGTGAACCCCTGCCCTTTGGGCGGGGGTTGATCGGAGCATTGCGCTACCACGGTTTAACCGCAATTGAATGTGCCCATAAGGAGGCTATGAGGGAACTGGCCTTGCGTGGAGACCTTACACTTCAAAGGAACAAACGGACCTTCTGGACTACTGTCAGAGCGACGTGGATGGTCTGGAAACGCTTTTAAAAATAATGGCACCCAAGCTGGATTGGCCCCGTGCTGTGGGCATTCGGGGCCGTTACATAAAGGCTGTTGCCCGGATGGAGCGCCAGGGTATTCCAATTGACACAGAAACCTTAGCCAAGTTGCTAAGGGATTGGGAAATGATAAAAGTCGATCTGGTCCGTTTGATGGACCCGGACGGTGAGGTTTTTCAAATACAAGAGGGCAAGGCTATTTTTAAACAGGACCGCTTTGCCAATCTGTTGAAAAAACTGAAAATTCCTTGGCCAATCAACGATGAGGGGAGGCCTCTTTTGGATAAAGATACATTTTCTGACATGGCCAAGTGTCATGGGGGGAAGATTACCATAATCCATGAGTTACGTAAAACATTGTCCGGTTTACGCTCGAATTCATTGGAAGTGGGCCCCGATGGTCGCAATCGTTCCATGCTGAGCCCTTTTGCCAGCAAGACCAGCCGCAACCAACCGAGTAACTCAAAGTTTATCTTTGGATTTCCCGCATGGTTCAGAGGCCTGATTCAACCTCAAAAAGGGTGTGCTCTTGCTTATGTGGACTGGTCTCAGCAAGAGTTTGGGATAGCAGCATACTTATCGGGCGATCAGAAAATGATGGAAGCATATGCTAGCGGGGACCCCTATCTGGCATTTGCGGTGCAGGCGGGTGCCGCCCCCCGTGATGCCACCAAGAAAAGCCACGGCGAGGTACGCAATCAATACAAAATGACAGTCCTTGGCACGCAATATGGCTTGGGAGCAAAAGGCCTTGGCACGAAGCTGGGCCTTGGAGAGTGCTGGGGGGCACATCTTTTAAAAATGCACCGATCCACATATCAAGCTTTTTGGGCTTGGTCGGACCAAATAGAGGCCTATGGCTTATTGCGTGGGGAGTTGCAGGCACCTTTTGGCTGGCGCTGTTCGTTCAGGACAAATCCGAACCCCCGTTCGATAAGAAATTGGCCCATGCAGGCAACTGGCGCTGAGATGATGCGGTTGGCGGCCATATATGCAACCGAATCCGGACTGAAAGTTTGTGCCCCAGTTCATGATGCCTTCCTGATAGAGGCCAAAACAGACGAAATTGACGAATCTGTTGCAAAAATGCAGGAATGTATGAGGCTGGCAAGCGAGGCTACGTTGCCTGGCTACCCCCTGCGCAGCGATGCAGCTATCACGGCCTATCCTGATCGTTTTGGAGGTGGCTCGGAAATGTGGGACCACGTCTTGAGCCTGTTGGGGGGTGCCCCGAGCGGGAAATTGGTGGTGTCTTGTTGACACCATTGATGGTATCAATCTGATACTAAACTGGTATCAGATTGATACCCCCCCCTATCTATTATATTTATCTTATAAATATATCCATTAATATAAGGAATCTGTATGGAAGATGAATTTTCAATTGATTCTCTAGAGGAATTAAATGCGTTACCACTACCCTTACCTAAGGGTGGTGTACATACACCAAAGCATAAGGTCCTTCAAAAGGAACCGTTTGTACTTGGCCCCATTCCGTTAAGTTGGCTTCATAAGGCCTACAAATCTGGAGGTGGAGGCGCTGTCACATTAGGTTTGCACCTTTGGTATTTAAAGGGACTAAACAAGGGCTCGCAAATATTCAGTTTTAATGTGCGGGGTCTAAAAAGTCCTCAATCGCTTGCAAGCAGGCGCAGAGGTTTAGTCAGCCTCATAAAAGCCGGCCTTGTCCGCAAATTAGCCAGTGGCCCTGGCAGGAAGCTTCAAGTCGAAATTATGAGCCCAACTGTCGATAGTTTTTAGGAGTGTGATTATGGAAAGTAAACTTACTTTAAGCGCAACGGAGTGCGCGGCTTTGGTTGGGGTTTCACGAATCACCTGGTTCCGGCATCATCAAACCGGGAAAACGCCAAGGCCAAACCGCCTTGGAAAGCTTTTAATGTGGGACCGGGCGGAAATCCTCCGCTGGTATGAGGCTGGGATGCCATCACGAAAAATCTGGGAAGCGATGGGGAAAGGGGTGCGGAATGAGTGTCTTTAAGGTTACGCGAAAAAAGGTGGCGGATGGAGTGATCCGTACTATCAAATCTAAGACCTATTACGGCAAATTTCGGGATGAAACAGGAGCCTGGAAGCGGATTAAACTTTTCGCAGACAAGGAGGCTAGCAAGCATGAGTTGCAGAAAAGGCGTACGCTGGCCCAGCAAATCAGGGCTGGCATGGTGGAACCCACCATGGCCCTAGGCTTGGAAATTCCCCTGGAGGATCACATCCAGGATTATTGTCGGACGGTCAAGGACAATCGGAAAAAGGCGACATCCCAATGGTGCAATGAGCAGAGATCCAAACTGCGATTGGTTTTCAAGAAGGCTAAAACCTTCATGGTGAAGGATGTAACCCTTGAGAAAATCAAAAAGGCCCTAGAGACACTAAAAAGCAATCATGCATGGTCCACTCGGACATGGAACCACTATGTACGAGCCTTGAAGGCCTTCTTTAGCTGGTTGCATGGGGGAAATAGGATCGGCTTTAATCCGATTCAAAAGCTGGAGACCTTGGATGTTCATGATGCAGACATCACGCGACCCAGACGAGCGTTCACCCTCCCGGAATGTCGATTTCTGGTTTCCTTCTTACTTGAGCATAAGGACTCCAGGCGGGTTATCAATCCACCAAAGGTTCGGGGGTTGCTTTATGCCTTGGCGTTTCAGTCCGGCCTGCGGGCCAAGGAGCTTTTCAGTTTAACGCCTGCGAACTTTGATTTTGAAAATGGGGCGGTGACCATTCTTGGGGAAGACTCTAAAAATTCCTCAAAAGAAACAATCCCCCTTCCCGGCCAATTGATGCAGCAGATACAAGAACTCGCGGCGGGCAGAGATAAAGCCAAGCCCCTGTTCAAGGGTGCCTATCATTCCTCCCAGGCAGGCAAGCGACTGAAAAAGGATATGGCCAAGGCACGCCTTGCTTACATCAAGCAAGGGGACACGATTGAGAAGCAGGAAGCCCGCAAAAAGGGTGATTTTTTACTTTGGGAAAATCACCTGGGAGAGTTCCTGGACTTCCATAGCTTCCGATCCGGGTTTATTACCGCACTGGTTGAGGCCGGAGCGAATATCAAAATGGTGCAAAAGCTGGCAAGGCACAAAGACGCGGAAACGACCCTGAAGCATTACGCCAAGATTACGGATAGGCGGGATTTGGCAAAAATAGTCGCTACCATGCCTGCCCTTCTGGTAACCGATACCATCCAGCAGGGAGACCAAAAAGGAGACCAAAAACAGGACCAAGGAGACCAAAAAGGGGACCAAAATACAGTAATCTCAAGAAGTCAAATGATATTATTTGATACTCAAAGTCAAGATGGCGGTTTGACGCAAACCCAAACAGGTAATGAATTTACTGCTTGTTTTACCGAAGAAAATTATATGCGCCCGGTAAGATTCGAACCTACGACCCTCGGTTTAGGAAACCGACATTAGAAAGACTCATTAAGCCTTGATTTACTGATCTATATTAAGGCGTGATCAAAAGCTTGCTACAATCTTGCTACATTTACAAAAAAGATTGAGTGTAAACTACCAAGCTTTATTTAATAAGCTGAGCCCGCAGCTTATCGAGGTTGTATTTTGCAGACTTTAGATAGTAATTAAAGAAAAGCATAGGGAAGCCTTATTTTCTTGTGCATATCAGAAGGATCAACAAAGGCTGGAGGGTATGGTTAGAACCTTGATTTTATAACCGTAAAACTATGATTACCCCTAAACCATCAGCGCACTTTCCAATCATTTTGGCTATGAACAAGGCTGATGGGCAGGAAGATACATTCGGTAATTGCTTCCAGCATCTTGGGAGTGCCCTAGAAAGCGCAAACATTGTCAAGGAAATAGATGAAACTGAGCGATTAACCATAATCCTCAGGGTAGCATTGGGCTATCTTTAGGCAAAATAACGACAATATTGCATTAGATGCCTGATCCTGCTTTTCAGCCTTTCTAAAGACATGGAAAGGTTATGGCGCAAACCCAAAAAGCTTGCGCCTGTCTGCTATAAATATGTATGATTGATTAAGTAAATCGCAATAATCGCGAAGCAAGGAAAACATGGATGTTTTTCGCCATACCTTATGGAGGATTCATCCAATGCAGTTTTTTAAAAGTAGAATGCCCCAACCAAAACTAAAACGGAAAGAACTAGTACACAGATTTGGTAGGTGTTCCGGCTTTTCAAAATCCCATTTTTCCAAAGGACTGGTAAACCCTGGTCCAATAATGCCAAGACATTGGTAACAGCGGGTTCATGCCTGCTGAGTTTTGGGTAAAAGTTGCCATAACTTTTTAAATAACAAACCACAAATCTCAGCACCGGCTTTGAATGCCGTGATCCCTGCATGTTTTTCAGTCAGACACACGCATACCTGGACTGCAGCCTGGCTTTTCCAAGGCAATCAAACGAAGCTGCCCAAGCTTTGAAGAGCATATGAATCGATATTTTTAGGAGTTTAGCACTTCATTCAGGAAAGGAGGCTTTTTAAACATCCGCAAGACTTATCAGCATTTTTCCGGGTAACTTTTCAAGCATCTTGGGTGTTCCGCTACGATGCTTCGCTCAAAACCGGGTTATAGAAGTGTTGGTTGGAAGTAAAGCTTTAAAGCCGGTTTTGGCGTATAGGCAATAGCGGAATTACCTGATGCACAACTGCTAAAGGGGAATTCCATGCATAAAAGCAAAGATAGATCGGTTCCATATAAGGGCTATTTAGGCAAACTCAGTCAATTCAACATCCCCCACCAGGAAGGTAGGAAGGGCATATTTGTGCCGGAGGGCCTACATCCTTTAATCGATGAGCTATTTGGCGAAGGTTTCCCATATACGCCTAAAAGTCCTGCTGAAACGACACCGCTGCATGATTATTCAGGCTCCAATCCAATTCTGGGGAAATTGAGCCGCCAAAAGAGACTGCTAGTCGATACTCATCAAAATCAGGTATTTCTTTTATTGCAAAAGCTTCTTGAAGAAATTCCCAACATTCAGATCAGGATTATAGTTTCTAGCCTTTCAGAATCTAAAAAGCTGAAAGAACATCTGGCAGGCAAAGGCTTTGAATCCTTTTACGTGGAATATGAGGCAGATTATAAAGTTGAATCAAATATAAGAATTGCGGCTGGAAGCAGAGTTGCGAGAAAGTCTTTTGACCTAATTGGGGCTGATCTTGTCATATTCTTGGATACCACGGTTCTTCTTGATGATAATTCTGATGGCGCAGTTTATAAAAACGACCTTTCCATGCTCTTTTCGCCAGGTTTTCCCACCCAAATACCTTCAAACGCTAATGTGCTGGGCTTTATAAGTCAGAAACTGCCCCTTCCATACAAACGGCGCTTATGGAAGCTTTTTTCGATTAATACCGTAAAGATCAATGCCCTGGGGAGCGTGGAACCCATTATCAGGTTCAGAATGGCTGATTTCATACATAACGCACCCGCCACAAAAGGCGTTAAACAGCCCTCAAACTTTGAGCTTAGAAAAAATTCAATCTGGAGGAACGCTGACAGAGCCAGATTTATTGAACAAATAGCAAGCGATTGGATTAACAAAACTCACCAAGCAGGCTGTTCTAAATCTATATTCACGCCAGAAATCATGATTTTGGCTGAAAATATGATTCAATTAGAAAGCTATAAAGATACAAAAACTAAGTCCATAGAACATAGTGGAGACGTTTCCACTATTCAAACCTTAAGCAATATCAGCTCTGACAGATCAATTGCTTATCCTTCTTGCTGCATAAGAATTGACGCCGGAATTGGTGGAATGCATGGGTTTAATCCAACAAATGATTGCTTAGTCATCGATATCGCTGACAAGGGGCTGCCTGGGTTTGAAGCTAATTACAAAAGCAGGCTCAAAGCCTATAGGGAACTAGGCTGGGTGAGGGAAGGAGAAGGGATTTTTTTAAACCGTTGGACAGAAGGTGACTACCAGATAAGGGGAATAGCATGAGTTATTCAAAAGGCATAAGAATACCTGGGATTTACAGTGGCAAAGAGGCTTTTATAGCCAGGTCCAAGGAAAGGAAACAGCAGCGTAAGACCAAGACGCTGACATTGGAATCGCTTATTTCAGCGTACAAGACGATGGACCATGATAGAGATTTTGCTCCAAATACCTTTTTCCTGAACAAAGTCTTATTTAAGAGGGCCTTAAGGCAAATCCGTTCTGGAAACTACACGCCCAAACGACCCAAAAACCTCACTATTTCTAAACCAAGCGGGGGTTTTAGGGAGTTAAATATTCCTTACTGGGTGGATCGTGTTGTTGCCAAAGCTGTTTTGACAGAGCTTACCTCGGTGGTAGACCCTAAATTTGATCACAGAAGTCACGGTGGCAGACCCAATATGGGTACTGAATCAGCGATTGCCATGGCTTATAAGGCAATTGCAGCAGGAATGAATTACGTTATCGCCTGTGACGTTAAAGATGCTTTCCCAAATACACCTACTGAATCAGCCATTTGCATACTTGAGAAGCTGGCTGGGGCACATAGCTGCATGGAACTGGCAAAAGTATGCATTAGGGGCCATAAAGGACATAAAAGAGTATTGGGGTTGGACCAGGGTAATCCTTTAAGCCCTATTGCATTTAATGCCTATATGCATGAATGGGTTGACCTAATTGTGCCAAATGAACCAGAAATTCAGTTCATTCGCTACCTTGACAATATCTACCTATTTTCAAAAGACCCTGATTTGATCAAAGATCAGGCTTTGGCTGTTCAAAAGCTGCTAGCGGCTAATGGATTAATTTTAAAGATTGATCCTATAAAAGACCTATGCATCGAAAAAATAAAAATACTGGGCTATCAGATTGGTATTGCAGAGAATAAAATCATTATGTCAAGCGACGAGTCTGACATGCTTCACCTAGCCTCATTAATAGAGGAGGCATACGAGAAGCCCAACCCTCAACTCAGGGCAAAGCTCATCGTAGATTCCTGGCTAGAAAGCAAAGGTTTAAGCGACTCGTGGAGTTTGGAACATACACTAAGGGTTAACCAAATACTTAACCACTACGGTATAGACCTCCAAATACACCACGAGGACACCCAGACAAGGTTTAAAGACCTCAAGACCAATTGGGCCTTTAAATACCAAATTCCGGGACAAGCTTAAACAACAGCGGGAGCAGGAGGGACATATCCCTTAGGATATACCAACCCCTCTATTACCTGTAGCACGGGTAGAAGCAGTACCAAGCTTCCGCATGGCTACCTTCCAGACGCGCTTTTTGCTTGTCTGAGGCCCCATAGTTACCCTTTGGTAATCCTGAAGGGGCTTAAAGTGCTAAACCCCCGACCCTTTGGCCGGGGTTTTTTATTGTTCAAAGGCATACGAAAACAGGTGTAAAGGTGCATTGGGCCTTTCCTAGGCCTTTTTCACAAAGAAATGAGTCATGAACCTCCTCAAGGAAACACCGAATCTAGTGTTTTTTAACATTACCACCTCAGGGGTAGCTTGGGCCGCTTCTAATACTGTTCGCGTGGGCATAGACATGAATTATTGCCCTTGGATGCATAGACTTTTAAGGGTTGGAGCTTACCTCCCGTTCCAACTGGGGTTTAAGTTCGAAGGATAACCTATCAAAAAAAACTTAAAGCTTTTCATACAATAAATTGATATGAATAGGGTCTCCTGTACTTAATCATTTTTGCCAGTCTGTTGGAGTGTGACCAATGCCCAAAGGTCCTTCAAAAGAGGTTTTTCAACACTATTTCATAACCAGTATGTTTCTTGGAGCTTAACAATGCCCATGAAACTATCGGAAATCAAAGCTGGATTGGCACTATCAGGTCTGGAACCTGAAAAAGTTTGCACCGTTTTGGCAGCCACTTTTCTGGCAGAGGATGCCTTACAGGTTGTTTATAGCCTGCCTGATGGCACCGCAAAAGTCCGCCTTCTTGGCTCTATAGAAGAACCTGCTCTATCGGTTGCTGAATCAGACCGCCCACTTACATTTGAGGGCGACCCAGCCGCATTCCAGCTAGCCTGTGAGGCCAAAAGGATTAATTTGGCCTTTTTGTTTGATCCCATGATGGCGGTCCATACATCCAATGTGGATCCTTTACCGCATCAAATTACTGCTGTTTATGAAAGTATGCTGCCTCGCCAGCCTTTAAGGTTTGTTCTCGCAGACGACCCTGGGGCAGGTAAAACCGTCATGGCAGGCTTGTATATACGGGAACTCGTTGTAAGGGCAGACGCCAGAAGGGTATTGATTGTTGCCCCTGGCAGCCTGGTCGATCAATGGCGCGAGGAACTATTTAATAAGTTTGGTTTGGAATTTCAGGTGTTTGCCAATTCATCTGTGTCAACTACCCCCAGTGGCAACCCTTTTGAAGACCATAACCAGATGATCGTTCGGCTAGACCAGATGGCGCGGAACGAAGAATTGCAGCAAAAGCTGTGCGCTGCGGGCTGGGATTTGGTCATTTTTGACGAAGCGCACAAGTTGGCTGCTCATTATTTTGGGTCAAAGCTCGAAAAAACGGGCCGCTTCCAGCTTGCAGAGAGATTAGGAGGTGAAACCAGGCATCTCTTATTGATGACAGCAACCCCTCATAACGGCAAAGAAGAGGACTTTCAGCTATTCCTTTCACTGCTGGACAGTGACCGTTTTTATGGGAAATTTCGCGATGGTGTTCACAAAGTGGACACCTCTGACCTTATGAGGCGTATGGTCAAAGAGGAATTGGTCAAATTTGACAATACGCCGCTCTTCCCCGAACGCAGGGCTTATACAGTTAACTACCGGTTATCCAACCTTGAAGCCGCACTTTACGAATCAGTCACTGAGTATGTTCAAACAGAAATGGGCAAGGCGGATGACCTTGATGGTAAACGAAAAAGCTCAGTTGGGTTTGCATTAACCGCACTGCAAAGGAGACTCGCTTCCAGTCCTGAGGCTATCTATCAATCCCTAAAACGCAGGCGCAAACGCCTAGCCGACCGTGTTCGGGAAGAAAAGTTGGGTATTCGTGGACGTCAGTTCCTTGCTGAAACAGTTCCTTCAGTACCTGAAGACGATGACGACTTGAATGCTGATGAGCAGGAAACCCTCGAAGAAAGCTTGGTAGATGATGCATCAGCCGCCAAGAGCGTGGCTGAATTGGAATCTGAAATTCTGATTTTAACTGATCTTGAGAATCGGGCAAAAGAGGTTGTGCTATCGGGCCAGGATCGCAAATGGGATGAGCTTTCCAAACTACTTCAGAATAATCCTGAAATGCATGATGCAGATGGCAGGCAACGTAAAATCATCATTTTCAGCGAACATCGCGATACCTTGAATTACCTGCATGCCAAAATAGCTGGGGTTTTAGGCTCTCAAGACGCTGTTGTTGTAATCCATGGCGGGACTAAACGTGACGACCGCCTCAAGGTCCAAAGCCTTTTCCGTTCCGAAAAGGATGTAAGGGTATTAATAGCCACTGATGCTGCTGGGGAAGGTGTGAACCTGCAATGCGCCAACCTGATGGTTAATTATGACCTGCCCTGGAATCCCAACCGTATGGAACAGAGGTTTGGCCGTATTCACCGTATTGGACAAACAGAGGTATGTCACCTCTGGAGCCTGGTAGCAAAAGAAACCAGGGAGGGTGCCGTTTATCACCGCCTGCTGGAAAAGCTTGCCACAGAATGTGAAGCTCTTAAAGGTAAGGTATTTAACGTCCTGGGAGATGTTTTTGAGGAAAAGAGCCTCAAGGAACTCATCATAGAAGCTATCCGTTATGGAGATCAACCTGAAATCCGGGCTAGGTTATCCAAGCGTATCGATAGTGCGTTTGACCATGAACACTTGAAAGACTTGCTCCATAGAAACGCGTTGAATGAGCAGACTATGTCTGCAGACCAGTTGTTTGCCATCAAGGAAGAAATGGAAAGGGCTGAAGCCAGAAAACTGCAGCCTTACTTTGTACGATCGTTTTTCATGAAGGCATTTGATTCCCTGGGCGGGGCCATATACGGCAGGGAATCTGAACGTTACGAGGTTACTAGGGTTCCGATGGAAATCCGTGAGCGTGACCGAAGAATTACAGGCAGGAACCGAAGAGAACAGGAACCGGTCTTAAAGCGTTATGACAGGGTGTGCTTCGATCGGGCGTTTATCAAACCCACCGACAAGCCCGGCTTGGCCCGCGCAGAACTAATCCATCCCGGCCATCCTTTAATGCTATCCGTGACCGACCTGATTCTGGAGAAAAATGCCAACCTTCTTCGGCAAGGCGCAATCTTTGTCGACAAACAGGACGACCAGATGGAACCCTGGGTACTGTTCCTGCTGACGCATGAAGTAAAGTCCTCGGATGGCCTGGTTATTTCCAAAAGAATCCAGTTTATTAAGGTAAGTCCCGAAGGTTCTGCCTCTTTTGCAGGCTGGGCCCCACATCTGGATCTAGAGCCCTTGCTGGCATCTGATAGGCCAAGAATGCAAGAATTGCTTAAATCCTCTTGGATTAATTCTGAGTTGGAACAGAAAGCCATTGGTTATGCGGCTTCAGCCTTGGTACCAGAGCATTACAGGGAAATCGCCAATAGAAGGGTCCAGCATGTGGACCGGACCCTAAAAGCAGTCCATGAACGCCTTACCAAGGAAATTGACTTCTGGTCTGACAGGGAAATAAGGCTTAAAGAGGATAAAGCTGCAGGCAAGGACGTCCGTTTGCAGATTGAAAACGTTTCCAGGACATTACAGGACTTGCAATACCGCCTGGAAAGCAGAAAACGCGAACTTCAAGCCATGCGACAGGTTCAGAATGGCAGTCCAATCATATTAGGATGTGCCCTGGTGGTGCCTGCTGGGCTCTTAATGGAAATAAGGGGTGAAAGCCCTGCCTTGGGTACCCCGGACGCCACAGCCCGAGCCAAGATCGAGAAAATCGCCATGCAGGCGGTCATGGAGCGGGAAATATCGAAGGGGCATGAGGTAAAAGATGTTTCTGCCGAGAAATGTGGTTGGGATATCACCAGTCACCCTCCAAGAGTACATGGTGTCCAAGCCGAGCCTATTCATATAGAAGTCAAAGGGCGGGCGGCAGGTGCTGACACTATCACGGTTACTCATAATGAGATCACCTGCGCCTTGAACCAGGCTGACAAGTTCATTCTTGCAATAGTGTTTGTGAACCCGGACGATTCTGTGGACGGGCCGCATTACATACCCAATCCATTCCGGAAGGAGCCTGATTGGGGGGCAGCCAGCGTCAATTACTCAATAGAGCAACTTCTTTCCCTAGGCAGGCAGAACTCGTAACGCAGATACTTAAACAAACCAAGATAGTCAAAAGGCATTGAAATCATGGATCACCCGGTCATCAGCCCCAAGAAGCTCATCGAAGTTGCACTGCCGCTGGATGCGATTAACGCCGCCGCCGCTCGTGAGAAGTCCATCCGCCACGGCCACCCCAGCACCTTGCACCTGTGGTGGGCTAGGCGACCATTGGCGGCAGCCCGTGCGGTGATCTTTTCCCAGTTGGTGCATGACCCCGAAGACCTCTGGCGCTGCCAAAACCTGGGTATGGAGCCCAATGCGCAGGTGAAGGGGCACTGGACCAAGGCCCGCTCCAGGCTGTTTTCCATCATCGAAGAATTGGTGAAGTGGGAAAATACCACCAACGAGGAAGTTCTGGGAAAGGCTCGCGAAGAGATCAGGCGCTCTTGGAGGGAAACCTGCGAGCTTAATAAGAACCACCCCCGGGCAGGCGAACTATTTGACCCTGAAAAAATGCCGGGGCTTCATGATCCATTTGCCGGTGGCGGCGCCATTCCCCTGGAAGCCCAAAGGCTTGGGCTAGAAGCTTACGCCAGCGACCTCAACCCCGTGGCGGTGTTGATCAACAAAGCGATGATTGAGATTCCGCCCAAGTTTGCTGGCAAAGTACCGGTGAACCCGGAGGCCCGCAAGGACAAGAATCTTTTTACCAAGGAGTGGAAAGGGGCTGAAGGCCTGGCAGCGGATGTGCGCTATTATGGCAACTGGATGCGCGATGAAACCGAGAAGCGTATCGGGCACCTTTATCCCAAAGTAAAAATAACCGCTGATATGGCCAGGGAAAGGCCAGAGCTCACGCCATATGTTGGGCAGGAATTGACCGTGATCGCCTGGCTTTGGGCCCGCACGGTGAAAAGCCCCAATCCTGCCTTTGCGCATGTCGATGTGCCGCTTGTCTCGACCTTCATGCTCTCCACCAAGGAGGGCAAGGAGGCCTATGTAGAACCGGTGATCGAGCAGGACAGCTATCGGTTCACGGTGAAGGTGGGTAAGCCGAGGGATGCAGAAGGGGCAAAAAGGGGAACCAAGTCCGGAAGCAGTGGAAGCAGTTTTCTTTGTCTGATGTCAGGAACACCAATGGCGTTTGATTTTCTTCGCGCTGAAGCGAAGGCGGGTCGGATGGGCACCAGATTGATGGCTGTTGTTGCTGAAGGCACTCGCGGGCGGGTCTATTTGTCGCCCAACCCACAAATGGAAGCAATTGCTCTAAGTGCAAAGCCGCAGGACACGCCGGAAACCAATCTGCCTGCAAAAGCACTTGGTTTCAGAATCCAAGAGTATGGTATGACCAAGTGGCGCGACCTCTTCACCCCACGGCAGTTAGTGGCGTTGACGACATTTTCCGATCTGGTGGGTGAAGCCCGCGACCTCATCCGGCGCGACGCCATCGCCGCGGGCCTGCCCGATGACGATAAACCCCTGCGCGACGGTGGCACCGGTGCTACCGCCTATGCTGAGGCGGTAGGGGTGTATTTGGGGTTTGTCCTTAGCAAGCAGGCCGACCTAGGAAATAGTCTTTGCCGCTGGGAGCCGGTAGCACAATGCCCCCGACAATTGTTCGGGCGTCAAGCAATCCCGATGATCTGGGATTTTGCCGAGGGGAATCCACTTGGCGACAGTTCAGGGGCGTGGAGTGTCTTTGTTGACGGCATTTCAAAGGCATTTTCGAAAACATTTGCTTTTGTACCACAGGGAGCAAAGGGGAATGTCATACAAGCTGACGCCAGCCAGCAATGCATCTCTACGGACAAAGTAGTCTCATCAGACCCCCCCTACTACGACAACATCGGTTATGCCGACTTGTCAGACTTCTTCTATGTCTGGCTGCGCCGTTCCCTGCGCCCTTTATTCCCTGATCTGTTTTCCACCATGGCAGTTCCCAAGGCCGAAGAATTGGTTGCTACACCTTATCGCCACGGCAGCAAGGAGAAAGCGGAGACCTTTTTCCTCGATGGGATGACCCAGGCGATGCACCGCATCGCGGAACAGTCGCATCCTGCCTTCCCAGTCACCATCTACTACGCCTTCAAGCAAACTGAAAGCACCACGGAGGGAAATGCTAGCACCGGGTGGGAAACATTCCTTTCGGC
>Ga0255142_1000050_pt1 | contig 44299 bp, 32 predicted proteins | sample Atl_Cont_RepB_0h_FD_183181 | JGI IMG/M metagenome (GOLD analysis project Ga0255142, IMG submission 183181) | Freshwater microbial communities from Altamaha River, Georgia, United States - Atl_Cont_RepB_0h | ecosystem: Environmental > Aquatic > Freshwater > River | place: USA: Georgia | collected... | reverse complement strand
TCTGCAAAGAGGCCAATTCTCAAATCTAAGCGGTCTAGATGCTAGCGCTAGTATGCGTACATTTAATTTCTTTGATTATGCTATCCAACTCGAACAAACATCGGAAATTGGCATTCAAGAAATGGCTATTAAAGCGAAAACTCTTTTAACACGTAAGAATTTAAATGCATTTGGTCAACCTGAATCAAAAGAGAAATATAGAGCATCTTTTGATCATCCAGCAATTGAAAAACAAGTCGAAAATCTTCTTTCTTTCGATTTTCACCAAATTTTCAAAAAGTCAAAGAGGAAAGATCTAGCCTCAATCAAACCTTCAATGCGTGAAGATGCCTATAAATTTCTTCGTTCGGCTTTAATGAATTTACAAAGCTTAATTTATTACAAAACGATTGAAGTGTGCTCAAACCTATGGATTGAACAAAATATGAAAGCCTATACTTTACATTTTGTTCGTTCTTTTGGTCCTCTTGCAACAAATCTCGATACTTATAAAAGTCTGTATGCCCCAATGTGGGAAGTGGACCAGAAAATGAGTTCTTTATTCTCAAGCTCAACGGCGCAATTTTTCTACTTTTCAGGAATTTGCCGATATTTAGAATTGTCAAATAGCAAGACAGGCCAATCGGTTCCTCATTATTTTGGAAATCATTTAATTGCAAATCATATTTCTCCAACAAATGGGACAACTCTTTTACCTTTTGAAAATTTAAAGAAAAATTCTTCTCAAGAATTTTTTGCCACTGTTTTTTATAAACGTCGTTTCTATCAGCAAACAACTTTAATTTTAGACTTCTTAAGTTTTTCTCAACCAACGGCTTTAAAAGAACCACCCGGTCCGAGCACTACCGCAATTTTAAAACCATTAAAACGCTACGAAAATTTCAAACGTTTCCATGAAGATTTTGCCTACAAAATGCAAATGTCAATTCAAGAAAAAATTCAACTTCATCAACAGCAAAGATTTTTAAAAGCGCTTTATCAAAAACCAATTCAAGCTTTGTTTCAAAATTTATCGGGGAATGGGACTCAAGGAGTTGGCTTTAATAATGCTTTACGTGATCTGGGGTACAATGATTCAAAACTTTTAAAACCAAGTTCTGTAAATAGTTATTATCGTAATCGTATTTTAAATCGTCATCGTTATTACTATACAAATCAATGGTGGACAGGAGCTTTACCAGAACATACATTAGAAAGCACATTTTCAAGTGATATTGATTGGCGTTCATCATTCTTTGAGATTTCAAAATCGCAAAATTTTGAAGCAAATCAAAAGCAAAATCCAGGCCAGCAAGATATCTTAATTGATTTTCCTGATCCAGAACAATATTATAATCCGCGCAATCGTCGTTGGGTTTTAACAAAAGGACTTTGGGCAAATTGGGAAAATTTAGTAACGCCAAAAACTGCCCCGGATTCTTCTTTCTTCACAGCTTTAGTTTTAAATAAATTCCAAAAAACTTTAACAACATTAAGTTACCATCGTGAACAACTTGATTATTTTAGTTATCTTTTCTTACGTTATGGCAATCTTCAAGAATTAGATCTTTTACAAAAAAAATATCTTAATTAATTTTGGAAAAGTTGGATTTTTAACAAATGAAAAAGAATTCTAACGAGGGGAGATTTTTCCTCGTTAGAAGGATTTGTTTCAAGAAAAAAATATTCTCATTTTTATTTGAGTACCGAAACTCTTATGTTATGATTAATTACAATACTGAAGTGAACAAATTTAACTCTTTCGAGTTTCGAGACTCAATCTTCGATTTGGGTTCCAGTTTAGTAGACTGGGAAATTTTTAAGGAACAACAAAAACTTAATTGGTCTATATCTACTATGAAGAAAAAGTCTTCATTTCTCTTTGGGAGAAAAAAGTTTTCTTCATTTAGAAAACCAGTAAGTTAGAACTTATTCAACGACTTTTGAATATGGTAGAGCCATTATTATCTGGAATTGTATTAGGTTTAGTACCTGTTACTATTGCGGGACTTTTTGTCACAGCATACTTACAATATCGTCGTGGTGACCAAGCAACTTGGTAATCTAGACTCTATTTTTTCCTTGTTAAGGAAATCTGTTTTAAAAAATTTTTAAGAAATCCAGTTCAAGACTCTTTACGTGTTTTTCTTAAAGAAACACCATAAATGCTCTTTATATTTGGATCTTAATTCTTCTTTTTTTAGGAAATTCTCCATCTTTTCTATTGATTTTTTCCCATCTTTTTATGTCACATATCGTAAAAATTTATGATACTTGTATTGGTTGTACTCAATGTGTTCGTGCTTGTCCTTTAGACGTTTTAGAAATGGTTCCATGGGATGGTTGCAAAGCTAACCAAATGGCTTCAGCACCCCGCACAGAAGATTGTGTTGGTTGTAAACGCTGTGAAACAGCTTGTCCAACAGACTTCTTAAGTGTACGTGTTTATTTAGGTGCAGAAAGTACAAGAAGTATGGGCTTATCATATTAATTCTAGAATTTTTCGAAAGAGTTTTTTCTCAATTCTTCGTACGAAGAAGTGTCGAGCAATTCTTCTAACGAAAAAGTCTCAAAAGATGGTTCAAAAATTTTTTATCGATTTTTGACCAGTCAAAAGTGCCTTTTGATCAATATTTTTTTATTTTGCGAATTGGACTCTGAATTTTTTGTCTCAAATCAAGAATTCCCATGTCCTGTTCTGAAAACTTTTCTCTAAACACTCTTTATGGTAACTGTTGCGAGCTATGTTGTATTGCTAGGTGGTGCTTTAGTTTTAACCCTAAGTATTTACTTCGGTTTATTACGTGGTGTTAAGCTAATTTAATTTCACCTTTAAAAATGTTCCACTTGTGTAATTTTAAAGTGATTTCATTGCTTTAAAATTTTTCGAAAGACCTCTTTGCAGGGGTCTTTCTTTTGACCGAAAAAGCAATTGTCCGCTTTTCTGTATCGAAAAATTTTGATATAATAAAATAAGAAAAAAATCTTCAGTAGCTCAGTGGTAGAGCGATCGGCTGTTAACCGATTGGTCGTAGGTTCAAATCCTACCTGGGGAGAGAACAGTTTTAACCACCAAAATTAGCTACCTTTGTTGAAAGGTTTTTAAAACTTCCTGTTTTCTTTGTAGGATTTTCTTTCAAAGGAAAATAAATTTCATTTTTGAATTTAATTACATTTCGGAAGAATAGCTTTAAAATTCTTAACCTTATTTCAAAACAAAAAATAGGTTTTGCTTCTACTTTGTAAGCGAATTTTCTTTCTCTCTTTCTATTATGGCTGTTCCAAGTGCGATTCGTTGGTTTAGCAGAAATTTGCTTGAACCTTATTTTGTTCCCGGGGGAGTAAAATAAAATTAAGAAAAATAGCCTTTCATAAGAGGATTGACTTGTTTTTTGAAATTCCCCGAGAAAAGCTTTTCTCCTTTTCATTAACAATCCTCTGTCTTTTCAAAATTGGATTAAAAAAGCCAATTCTTCTTAGGAAGAAATATTTCGCCATATTATTAAATAACATTCGATTCATCTTTGTCAAAAGTTTTGGAACTTTTCAACGAAAATTCCGCTAAAATAATTACAACACGTAATCGTTTTTTTTTTAATTTATCCATTTTTTTTTCTTAAAACGAATAAAAAATTGCTAAAAATTTTAAGGATTTTAGTTTGAGAAAATCTCATTACTAAACTTACTAACAAAAAAACCTCTCTTGGCTTTATTTCCGGGAGTGTCAGAATAACTCTTTCTTTTCAAATAGAGCCTTCACACGCTCCCTTAAAAAGTATTTCGTTGGCCTTAACCGGTTTTCTATTGCAGACAAACCGGAACTCTAAGTTTGAATCTTGTCTCTCAAAAATTTTTCTGAGACATAACTTTGATTCTTTTTTAAAAAATTTCTCAATCTTTCTAATCGTATGAACATTGAAAAAAATAAACAAGTCCAACAGTGGGAAACTGTTTTACAGACGAATGCAACTGAAGCCAAAATGTATTTAGATTTAATTAAATATCCGGTAATTACTGAAAAATCATATATTGGATTATTTAAAAATCGCCAATATACGTTTGATGTACATATGAGTTTAACAAAAACTCAAATCCGTAAACTTTTTGAAGGTTTATTTAATGTCAATATTATTGGCATTAATACTCAAATTCCTCCACGTAAAAGAATTCGTGTCGGTACAAAAATGGGTTATCGCCCACAATATAAACGTGTAATTGTTACTTTACAAGAAGGGCAATCGATTCGTTTAAGTTCAAATTAAGGTTTGAAAAAGTAACCTTTTAAAAGATTAAAATTCCCCCCTTTGACAAACCTGCTCTTTTTGCACAGGATATTCCAAAGGTCTTGCTTTTGATCGTTTTTCATAACTTAGCAGTCTTTCTTCCAAAGACTTGTTTGCTGGAGTTTATGAGTTTTTAAAAAGAAAATCTTTCTATCTACCAATTCTATGGGTATTCGTTTTTTACAAGCTTGTACACCAAGTACAAGACATCGTTCAATTTCAGACTTTTCAGAAATTACTGAAAGTCGTCCAGAAAAGTCATTAGCTTTCTGGGTAAGCCGCTCAAAAGGGCGTAATAATCGTGGTATTATTACGTGTCGTCATCGTGGCGGTGGACATAAACGTTTATATCGTTTAGTTGATTTCCGTCGTGATAAAATTGGGATTCCAGGAAAAGTAATTAGCATTGCTTATGACCCAAACCGTAATGCTCGTTTAGCTTTAATTCGTTATAATGACGGTGAAAAACGTTATATTTTACAACCGAAAGGTTTAGGAATTGGAGCAACAGTTATTTCTGATTTAAATGCGCCAGTTTTAATTGGAAATTGCCTTCCATTACGTAATATTCCATTAGGTTCTCAAGTTCATAATGTTGAATTCCAAGCAGGTTCAGGGGGCCAATTAGGTCGTTCTGCAGGAGCTGTTTTAGAAATTCTTGCAAAAGAAGGAAATTATGTAACATTACGTCTTCCTTCAAAAGAAATTCGTATGGTTTCAAATAATTGTTGGGCAACAATCGGACAAGTTGGCAACTTAGATGCTTCAAATTTAACGATTGGGAAAGCAGGTCGTAAACGTTGGTTAGGTCGTCGTCCAACAGTTCGTGGTTCAGTAATGAACCCAGTAGATCACCCGCATGGGGGTGGTGAAGGCCGTTGTCCAATCGGTCGCAGCCGACCTGTCACTCCTTGGGGTCGTCCAGCATTAGGTCAAAAGACTCGTAAACCGAAAAAATATAGTACACAACTTATTATTCGTCGTCGTAAATAAAATTTTTGACACTTACATAAAGTTAAATTTTAGATGTGAGGTTGGATAAAGCTTAAATGCTTCAAACCGTAACTCGTATCGATTTTGAGCAGTGAAAAAGTTATTTTTTTGCTGCAACATTTCTAAAAGAAGGAAAAATCTCATGGCACGTTCATTAAAAAAAGGGCCGTTTGTTGCTGATAGTTTACTAAAAAAAGTTGAAAAGATGAATCGTGAACCGCAACGAAAAGTTATTACAACTTGGTCGCGTTCATCAACAATTGTTCCAATTATGATTGGTCATACAATTGGTGTTCACAATGGACGTGAACATATTCCTGTATTTATTACAGACCAAATGGTAGGTCATAAACTTGGGGAATTTTCTCCAACTCGTACTTATCGCGGACATGTTAAAGCAGATAAAAAATCAAAACGTTAATTTTTTGCTTTTTATTTTTTCTTCCACTTTGAAAAAAAGCAAAGTGGAAGAGCAACATGGAGCTGAGTGGTTCACAAAGGAAGTTTCGGTTGTTTTTTTAAAGCAAAAAAAGGAAGTATAATAAACATCTAAGAAGCTCATTAATAAAAAATAGTGAGTGGATCAATCACGAAAAAAAACTTTGTTTTTTGGCGTTTACGTAAGTGTCTGTTTTAGGGTGAGGAAAAGTTTCTGTTTTTTTCACAATTTTGTTTTTTATTCTTTTTCTCTGTTCAACTTAAGCTCTGGGCAAAGCCGCAACGACTTCTAGCACACTTTTAGAAGGAGCAAGAGTAACTGATGACTTTGAAAAGGAAAGAAACAAACGTAAGATATAAATCTTTTTTCAGCTTTCAGAGCATTTTATGAGCGAGTCTATTGAAACAAAAAATTGTGGTCGTGTAGTACAAATTATTGGACCGGTTTTAGACATTGTGTTCCCGAAAGGTAAAGTACCAAACATTTATAATGCTTTAACAATTAAAGCAAAAAATGCTTCTGGTATTGAAATTGCTGTAACATGTGAAGTACAACAACTTTTAGGTGATAGCTGTGTTCGCGCAGTATCTATGAACCCTACAGAAGGTTTAATGCGTGGTATGGACGTTATCGACACTGGCAAAGCGTTAAGCGTACCAGTAGGTAAAGTAACATTAGGTCGTATTTTCAACGTATTAGGTGAACCTGTAGACAACATGGGTCCAGTTGACGTAAAAGAAACATTACCAATTCACCGTAAAGCTCCAGCATTCGTAGACTTAGATACACGTTTATCAATTTTCGAAACTGGTATTAAAGTAGTAGACTTATTAGCTCCATACCGTCGTGGTGGTAAAATTGGTTTATTCGGTGGTGCAGGTGTAGGCAAGACAGTTTTGATCATGGAACTTATTAATAACATCGCTAAAGCTCACGGTGGTGTATCTGTGTTCGCGGGTGTAGGTGAACGTACACGTGAAGGTAACGACCTTTATGCCGAAATGCGTGAATCAGGTGTAATCGTTGAAAAAAACTTATGTGAATCTAAAGTAGCGTTAGTATACGGACAAATGAACGAGCCGCCTGGAGCTCGTATGCGTGTTGCTTTAACAGCATTAACAATGGCAGAATACTTCCGTGATATTAACAAACAAGACGTATTATTCTTCATTGACAACATTTTCCGTTTCGTACAAGCTGGTGCTGAAGTATCTGCTTTATTAGGTCGTATGCCTTCTGCGGTAGGTTACCAACCAACATTAGCAACAGAAATGGGTGCTTTACAAGAACGTATTACATCTACTAAAGACGGTTCAATTACTTCTATCCAAGCGGTTTATGTACCTGCCGATGACTTAACTGACCCTGCTCCTGCTACAACATTCGCTCACTTAGACGCGACAACAGTACTTTCTCGTAACTTAGCAGCTAAAGGGATCTACCCAGCTGTAGACCCATTAGACTCAACTTCAACAATGCTTCAACCATGGATCGTTGGTGAAAAACACTACCAATGTGCTCAAAGCGTTAAAAAAACATTACAACGTTACAAAGAATTACAAGACATCATCGCGATTTTAGGTTTAGACGAATTATCAGAAGAAGACCGTTTAGTTGTAGCTCGTGCTCGTAAAATTGAACGTTTCTTATCACAACCATTCTTCGTAGCTGAAGTTTTCACTGGTTCACCTGGTAAATATGTAAGCTTAGCTGAAACAATCGAAGGTTTCAACAAAATCCTTTCTGGTGATTTAGATGATTTACCTGAACAATCTTTCTACTTAGTAGGAAACATTAACGAAGCTCTTGCTAAAGCTTCAACACTTAAGTAATTCTTTAAATCCAAATTTTTAAAGATTTTTTTCTCTCTCATCGATTGAGAGAGAAAATTTCTCAAAACCACGCAAACCCTTGCGTTTTTCTTTTTTCCAAGTCAGGCTTAAAAGATCTCTTTTTTTATTTTTTCTCAATTTTTATGGCTAAATTTTCTTCTTCTAAAAAGACAAATCTGTCAAATTCCAAAACAAATGGTCGTCGTGTTTTATCTGTAACTCAACTATTAGCTCGTCTTCGTCGTCAAAAAAAACGTAAAGGCGATCCAAAACAAGTAAAAAAACAAATTAAACCGATTATTCCACCAAAATCACTGGTAGTTTTATTAAAAGATAAACCAGAAAAAGCGATTTATAATCGTCGTATTATTGACTACAAACATTGTGGTCTATTACAACGTTATATTGGCTTAGGTGGTAAAATTTTACCGCGCCGTCAAACACGTTTAACAGCAAAACAACAACGTTTTGTTGCAAAAACAATTAAGAGTGCACGTATTATGGGCTTATTACCATTTGTAAGCAAAGAAAAAGGTTTCTTTAGATAAGAGTTAAACTTTTTAAATTGTTTTTCTAATTTTGCATCCGAAAAATTTCGAACAATGAATTGAAAAGTTCTTATTTAAAAACCAATAATGATCCATACGAAAGAGGGATACAAAACTCTTTTTGGGAGAACTTCTCTCTCTAAATGTTTCTTCGTCTATGGACGAATTTAATTATTGCTTTGCCAGTTTTTTCTGTCAAAGCAATGTTTTACGCCTAATGGTCTTTTTCGAAATTATCTATAGGAGAAATCTCTATGAGTAAAATTTACGACTGGTTTGAAGAACGTTTAGAAATTCAAGCGATCGCTGATGATATCTCAAGCAAATACGTGCCGCCACACGTAAACATTTTTTACTGCATTGGTGGTATTACGTTCACTTGTTTCTTAGTACAAGTTGCAACAGGCTTCGCAATGACATTCTACTATCGTCCAACTGTAGCTGAAGCTTTTGCTTCTGTTCAATATATTATGACAGATGTAAACTTTGGTTGGTTAATTCGTTCAATTCACCGTTGGTCAGCAAGTATGATGGTTTTAATGATGCTTTTACACGTATGCCGTGTTTACTTAACAGGTGGCTTTAAAAAACCACGTGAATTAACATGGGTAAGCGGTGTAATTATGGCAGTTTGTACAGTATCTTTTGGTGTTACTGGTTATTCATTACCATGGGACCAAATTGGTTACTGGGCGGTTAAAATCGTAACAGGTGTACCAGAAGCTATCCCAGTAATTGGTTCACCACTTGTAGAATTATTACGTGGTGGTGTAGGTGTTGGTCAAGCAACATTAACTCGTTTCTACAGTCTTCATACATTTGTATTACCATTATTAACAGCTGTATTTATGTTAATGCACTTCTTAATGATTCGTAAACAAGGTATTTCAGGACCACTTTAAACCCTTTTTTTGCCTCTAGGTCAAAAAAACTTTTTCTATTCGTTAGACGGTTTCCTGATAACGAATAGATTTTGAAAATCTATTATGTCAAAACTACGAAAAATGATACGGGACAATAAAATTCGACCCCCAACCTTACGATCAAGGGCCTGTTTCTGAACCGTACTTGCGAGTCACCCCGCCTACGGCTCTCCATGAAAAGATTTACAAACGAAATGAAAAGTCTCTTTTAATTTCAAACTGTTTTATTATTGCGTCTACTCCAAATCTACTGTTTTTAATCTTTCTTTGAAACGTGGTTCTCTTTTTACAAAAGAGAATTTAACATTTGATTTATATTTTTTCTTTTCTAAATATTGTCTGTGTTTTCTATTTTCTTTTAACTAATTTCTAACATTCTGGGGACTATAAAGTTTGACACTTCGCGATTTTTTGATAAAATACAAGTGGTGGAAGTAAAAATTCTAAAAAATCCAAAGCCTTCGTGGTGGAACGGTAGACACTCTGGTTTTAGGAACCAGTGCCGAGAGGCGTGTCGGTTCAAATCCGACCGAAGGCAATTAATTCTTAAAGAAAAACAGAATTCTAAAAAAAAGCAAAAGAATCAATGAATTTTATTGAGTAAACACTTCGCTTACTAAATTTGAGCGAAAAGGAAAATAATAAAAAAGGAATAAAAAATTAGCAGGAACAGGATTCGAACCTGTGACCTCAGGGTTATGAGCCCCACGAGCTACCAGACTGCTCTATCCTGCGAGAAACAAGAAAGAAAAATTTTTGTTTAAGGCTTGTATTTACTAAGAATATATGGGGTTTTGGATGTCATGTCAAATTAACGAATCTAAAAATTTTTTCCAAAAGTTTGAAAGACTTAAACTTTGGGAAGTCCCAAAATTCAAGTCTTTCAAAAAAAAGGCTCTAAAGCGCTAGAAAGGAATTAGTCTAATGGACGCATAGATAAAGCAGGTTCATCTAAACGGTCAATACCTTTTTCGAAACCAGCAGCTGCAGCACGTGCACGACCAGCGTGCCATAAGTGGCCTACGAAGAAGAAGAAACCTAAAACGAAGTGTGAACAAGCTAACCAAGAACGTGGACTTACGAAGTTTACACTGTTAATTTCAGTAGCTACACCACCTACAGAGTTTAAAGACCCTAAAGGAGCGTGTGTCATGTATTCAGCAGCACGACGTTCTTGCCATGGTTGAATATCATTTTTTAATTTGTTTAAGTCTAAACCGTTTGGACCACGTAATGGTTCTAACCATGGACCACGGAAGTCCCAGAAACGCATTGTTTCACCACCGAAAATGATTTCACCAGTTGGTGAACGCATTAAGTATTTACCAAGACCAGTAGGACCTTGAGCTGAAGCAACGTTAGCACCTAAACGTTGGTCACGTACTAAGAATGTGAAAGCTTGTGATTGAGAAGCTTCTGGACCTGTAGGACCAAAGAATTCGCTTGGGTAAGCAGTGTTGTTAAACCAAGACATACAACAAGCGATAAAGCCCATTGTTGCGATAGCACCTAAACTGTAAGAAAGGTAAGCTTCACCTGACCAAACGAAAGCACGACGTGCCCATGGCCATGGAGTTGTAAAGATGTGCCAAATACCACCGAAGATACATAAAGTACCAATCCAGATGTGACCACCAATAATGTCTTCCATGTTGTCAACGCTTACGATCCAACCGTCACCACCGAAAGGTGATTTTAATAAGTAACCAAAAATAATACCAGCGTTTGTTGTTGGGTTTGTGATTACACGAACGTCACCACCACCAGGAGCCCATGTGTCATAAACACCACCTAAGTACATAGCTTTAATAACTAATAACCATGCACCTAAACCAAGCATGATTAAGTGGTAACCAAGAATGTTAGTCATTTTGTTCTTGTCTTTCCATACATAACCAAAGAATGGGAATGATTCTTCTAGAGTCTCAGGACCAATTAATGAGTGGTAAACACCACCAAAACCTAAAACTGCTGAAGAAATTAAGTGAAGAACACCAGAAACGAAGTATGGGAATGTGTCAATAACTTCACCACCTGGACCTACACCGTAACCTAATGTTGCAATGTGAGGTAATAAAATTAAACCTTGTTCATACATTGGTTTTTCTGGAACGAAGTGAGCTACTTCAAATAAGTTCATAGCACCTGCCCAGAATACAATTAAACCTGCGTGTGCTACGTGAGCACCTAATAATTTACCAGAAAGGTTAATTAGTCGAGCGTTACCAGCCCACCAAGCAAACCCTGTCGTTTCTTGGTCACGACCACCTACTGTTAATGTTCCGTTAAAGAGAGTTTCCACTGAATAGTACCTCCTAAGGAAAACCAGATATTTTTACACTACAACAAGGTAGTTTGTAATTATTCGTCGAAAGAAACCTTTGTCTTTCTAACAAAAGGCGGGGATCCAACCTAAGGATTTCGGAAAGAGATTTTTCAATTTTTAAGAAATTTCTCCAACAATCTGAATCCGTCATTACAAAAAATCTTCGCAGATTTTTTTGGCGATAAAAGGAGAACCCAAAGGGTTCTCTCCCCCAATTTTCACGGATAATACTTTAATTTTACAAAATCTTAAGCATAAAAACAAAATTTTTTGTTTTCTAAACATAAATATATCAAAAAACAAGGGAGTTTTCATCTAGAACAGAAGATTAGGCAACGAATGAAAATTTTCGAGTTCTTCGAACAAAGAATTGCGACCAATTTCTTCGGAAGAAGAATTGGTCCTTTCTTTATTCTTTTTCAAATCGCGTCGCTAAATCATTTGCATGAACTAAATAACCTGTCCCCGCTGGAATTAAATTACCAACAATAACATTTTCTTTTAACCCGCGTAAAAAATCGCGTTTACTGTATAAAGCTGCGCGACTTAACATTTTACTTGTTTGTTGGAAGCTCGCTGCTGCTAAAAAACTATCCGATTCTAAGGAAGCGCGCGTAATTCCTAGAATTAAAGGCTCATAAGTAATTTTTCGAAGAAGGAAACGATTAATATCTTCCACAAAATCTAAATCAATAATTTCTCCAGGGAAAAATCCTGTTTGACCGCCATTTAAAATTTTCACATTTGCTGTCATTTGGCGGACGATTACCTCAATATGTTTATCCGCAATACTTACACCTTGGGAACGATAAACACGTTGAACACCATCAACTAAAATTTGTTGAATTTTATAAAAACTTTGACGAACAGCTTTTTCTAAAGGTAAACGTTTACGATAATGATGGAATAACCCTTTTAAAAGATTTGGAATACTATCTCTAAAAAGTTTTCCCGCTTTGGTTGTACGAGCTTCAAAAAACTGTTCAACTTTAGGAATACCTTGAACGATATCCCCAGTTTTTAAACGCTCATAAGGTAAAGTAATAATCGATTGACCTTTTTTAACAAAGTCACCGCTATATTGATGGAAAATCGCCTTTGGAGATAAGAGAATTGGTTGGCCTTTACGAACGGTTACTTTGCTTTGGCTACAATGAATAATTTGACCGGAAAAAGGAAGGCCTACGTTTTCAGTAAGAGTCTCGCCATAGAGCATAAATTCACCTAGGCGTTTTTTACGATTTAAGTCTAACAAACCACCTGTTAACCCTTTAATACGATAAACTTTACCTTCGTAACGAATATAAGTTTCTGGGACATCATACACAGAGTTAAATGCCACTGTTGAGTTGGAAGAAGCCTGCCAAGAAAATGTATTTAAATCGTTTTTACGTAAAATTAGAAAACGATTTTTCTGAATTAAATTTGAAAAAGGATAAATTTCTGACTTTAAGACTTCTCCTACAAATGGACTTAAAAAATTAGTTGACGCAAAGGTAGAATTAGCAAAAAAGTGAGCATTTGAATAAAGAAGATACGTATTTTTTGAAGAATGGGCATTTTTTTCATAGTTTAAAAAATATTTTGGTTCTTCGACTTTTGAGACAGTTAAGCTTGGAAAACCTTGGAAACTACAAGGGCTAAGAGAAAATTGTTTAAATTTGGCATGACTTAAAGTTTCCCAACTTCCTGGCCCACTTTTCGCAGTTTTTTGTTGAAAAACTTGCCCTAGAAGACGACGTTTTTGCGATTTTGAAACAATAGTTGGATCGAGCTGATGATTTTTTTTGTTAAAAATTCGTGTTTCAAGTCCAAAATTACTTTGTTTCATTTCAACACTAACCTCTAACTTACAAGGATTTTCTTGAAATTGGAAACGTTTTGAAAACTCGGCGCTTAATGGGAAAAAACAAAAATAAAAAGGCTTTTTAATAATCCAATTTTTTTTCATTCTATTACGATTGTCTCCAGCCGTTTCGGAATTCAGGACTGTTGGTGACAAGAAAATTTCTTGCTTTTCTTGATTCGGTAAATTAAAAAATAATTGAGGTTGATTTTCTGGTTCTGGTGTTGGAGATAAAAGTTGATTTGAACAAGTTTGTTTATTTAATTCAATTGAATGATACTTTTCAAAAATTTCGAAAGAATTCCCTACTTCATACGTTTCGCGATTTTCAAAATACGTTTTCGCAAGTTTTTGTTTCACCTGGAACCCTAATGTGTAATCTTTTTCATGAATTTTTTGAAGTAAAAAGAAGCCAAAACGTTTAGAATTTGTTTCTTCTTGTTTAATCACCATTGGGAATGTTGAGCTTGCGAAATAAAAACGACTTTTCTTACTTTGAATCCACGAAATTTCTTGGCCAGAGTTTTCAGTAAAAGCCATTTTTGAAGGGACAAAATTTTTTGATTTTTCAAAGATTAAAGGACGAATATAGATTCCATGTGTATCAAAAATAATATCCTTAAACCCTGCTTTACCTTTTTCAATTTTTTTCTGACTAATATGAAAAACAGTCGAATCTACTCCTGTTTTATAAATCCAGCCTGACGCAGCATTAATTTGATCCGTTTGAGATTTAATAATGAAATTTTTCGAAAGTTTTGGACTATTTAGACCAAGTTCATGTTTTTTAAATTTAATAACTAATTGAGGTTGTGAAAAATCGTTAGTGCTTGTTAACGAACGTTTAATTAAAAACGCAAGGTATGCTTTTGTTAAATTTACATGTGGGAAATTCTTTTGCGTAGGAAAACCAGTCTTAGAAGAAGGGAAGAATTTTTTTTCTAATTTTTCACGGAAAAGTGAGTTTTTCTTCAGAGTTGTTCCTGCTCGTTCTAGATTTGATAACAGAAGTGTTTGAAACACTTGAGTTGAGGCTGATCCTTGATATTCTGATCCACAAGCAAATTGAGTAAAAGAAAAAGGCAATGTGTCGGCTTTTTTCATTTTTTGAAGAATATACAGATTTTGATTTAATGTGCTTTTCTTTGTACTTTTTACTAAACCTTGAGGAGTTAGTTTAGTAAAGTCCTCTCGGTGAAGTTTAGAAATTTTGCTTTGTTTAGAAAACAAACTTAACCAAGGTGCCCAAGATGTTGTTTTTAAAAATAAAGGTGAAGAATTAGTTACCAGATTTTCTGTTACTGAATTTTCACCTAAAGCAGATTCATAGCTAAGTTTTGAAAGATTTGTCCAAGTGCCTTGTAAATGATTGAGTGAATAAGAAATTGACGCTTCCTTTTGTTGTCCTAATTGTGGTTGGCGTGTTTTTAGAGTTTCGGTATTTGGAACCCAACTTTTTTGGAATTTCGCGTCTTTCATTGACAGTTTTAATAATTTATTTACTTTGAGAGGCCAAGTAGAGTTGTTTTCAGTGTCAAAAACGAGGTTTTGATTCTGTTGACGAATTCGTTCTGATTGAAGAAAATCAAGATGTAAAAAGCCAGCTTCTGAAATTTGATGTTCTTTTGGAAACCAATGGATAAAAGTGGTGCTTTGAGGACGCCACTCGTCACTATTTAAAAATAAGCCTTGCTCTTTAGAATTTTCCAAGCCTGATTCAAGAACAAAAGTGTCGAGTTCTGAAGTTGCTAAAGTTGCAGAATTTGTCTCGGGTTTGCATAAATAGCTACTATTTTTATAGTGCATACTTTTTAATGGTAAATCAAAAAATGGCATTTTAAATGAAAGTTTTAGGGGGTTTTCAGACAGGTGTTTTTCTGCCTCAAAGGGGTTTGGCGGGGCAGGAAACATATTAAAATTCAATTTACCTTTATGGTTCATTTCCCAATTAATACTACTTGTTAAAGCTTTTTTTGATAAAAGGTCTCCGCTTCGCGGATATAAAGAAATTGGAAGAGGGTGTTGATAAATTTTTCCAGATAAAATCCAAACAAAAGACCAATCATCCGCTTCGAAAGTTGGATCATCAAATTCATTAAATTTTTCCACTAAATCGACGTGGCCATTATAAAAACTTCCTTCCAGTTCAGAATAAATTTTTTGTTCGGCCTCATCACGTTGTTTTGTTTGATAAGCACCAGTTGAAATTTGGGCAATTAAATCTTTTTTAAAAACGGTTTGATTTTGACGAGCATAGAGAATACTAAAGGCTGGAAGTTTATACTTTTTGATTTGTGTCGAACCTGTAAAAAGTAATTCGCCCTCTCCTTTTGTTAAAAAGGCAATTTTCCCTTGGGATGTACGGATTAAACTTCCAGCAATCGAATTTGAGTAAGTAATCGTTCCATCTTCCAGAGCTAAAACTTCGTCAGTTAAATCCCCAGAAAATACGCCACCTGTGTGGAATGTTCGCATCGTTAATTGTGTTCCGGGTTCACCAATCGATTGAGCAGCAATAATCCCTACAGCTTCACCAATAGGAACAAGACGACCTTGACCTAAAGTCCAACCATAACATAATTGACATACAGATTTACGTGTTTCACATGTTAAAGGTGAACGAATAAAAATTTTTGTTTGATTTTTAACAAGGGTTGAAGCTAGGCTTGCAGAAATTTCCATATTTCTTTTTGCTAAAACTTTGCCTTCCTCAATAATGTCGGCGGCAAGAACACGTCCTAATAAACGACTTTCAAGAGAATAAATTGTTTTATTCCCTTCTTTCATTTCGCGAACTACAAGCCCACGTTTTGTTCCACAATCAAAATTTGAAACAATAATTTGTTGAGCAACATCCACTAATCGTCGTGTTAAATAACCTGCGTTGGCTGTTCGTAAAGCTGTGTCCACAATACCTTTTCTTGCTCCATAACTCGAAATAATATATTCGGTTAAGGTTAAGCCTTCTCTAAAGTTACTACGAATTGGGTAATCAATAATTTGACCCGTAGGGTCAGACATTAAACCTCGCATCCCGACTAATTGACGAACTTGTGACAAATTTCCTCGGGCTCCTGAAAAAGCCATCATATAAACTGGGTTTAATAAATCAGTTGTTTCAAAATTTTTTACTACTTCTGTTTTTAAAGTTTCACTTGTTTGATGCCACGCATCAATCATACGTTGAAATTTTTCAACAGCAGTAATTTCGCCACGTTGGGCTTGAATTTTTGTCGAAGAAACTAAAATTTCGGATTCTGCCAATAATTCAGATTTTCGAGGTGGGACACTTAAATCTTCAATTCCTAATGAAGCTCCCGCTTTTGTGGCGTAGGCAAAACCAACAAGTTTTAATTCATCAAGTAACTTTAATGTTTTCTTTTCCCCATATTTTTGTAAAAACCAAGAAACAAAAAGTTTAATACGACCTTTATCAAAACAAAAATTAAAAAAACGTTCTTCTTCTACAACCGGAGTTGAGTGACTTGCTAAACATCGAGTTTTTTTGTGAAAGTCAGGGAAATGACGTTTTTGAAAAAAAGAATAGGTGTCTTTCATTATTACGGTACAAACATCGTTTTCTGAAATGATTTTGTGGGTCTGAATTTTCAATTCAGAAAAAATTTCATTTCAAAGTCGAAAGCTAAAAGCGAAATTATTTGGAGCGTTTTCTTTTATTAAAAGTTCTAGAGACTTTTAAATTGCATCGAAGTTTCAAAATTCTTATTATTTTTGAGGATTTTTTAAGTACCCTTTTTTTACAAAGGATACTTAAAAAAGTTAATAAATTAAAATCTTTTTACGATTTTGAATGTTAAAATTAAATAGCTGGTTGAACTAAAGAAGCTGCTTTTTGAATTTTTGCAGAACCTTTGTAAATCCATACTTTAACACCAATAATACCATAAATTGTATTTGCTGTCTTATAAGCGTAATCAATATTAGCACGTAATGTTTGTAATGGCACACGACCTGAACGAACCCATTCACTGCGCGCAATTTCAGCACCATTTAAACGTCCACCAACTTGAATTTTTACACCTTTAATACCTGGACTTGCCATTAATTTTTCTTTGGCTTGTTTAATAACACTTCTAAATGCTTTACGTTTTTCTAAATCATCTACAATGTTATCGGCTACAACAGAAGCTTTTGATTCTAATACATTTTGTTGAACTGAATAAAATTTCAGAGAAATTTTTGGCGTTAACGTCATATTGTCTTGATGCATTTGTTTTTGTTTTTGCATTTGTTCTAAGAAAATATCAGCTAAACCTTTTTCAAATTCAGATTTACGATTTGTTGCACGTAAAAGTTTTGCTACACGTGTTTCTAATTGTTGACGGAATGCGTCTTTATTTTCTTTTTTCACAGAACTTAAGTCCACACCAAATAAGAAATTTGAATATTCACGTGTAAATTGAGCAATTTTCTTTAAAGATTTTCTTGATTCTGCAATTGTACTTAAATAGAAATATAAATTTTCTTTACGATGATTTTTTACCATTTCTTGTAAATGTTCAATAAATTGCATTTTACGACATTCTTCATCAATATTTTCTAGTTTTTTACGTAAAGATTTTTCTGTTAAAGCTAAGATTGATTTTTCTAATTTTTCTGTATTAGCTTTTGAAAGACGTTTTGTATTTCCTGTTGTTAAATTTAATAATTTTTGTGCACCTTGTTCTTTACGAAGAGTTAGAATTAAACGTTTTAAACCTTTAATAAATTGGATCATTTGGTAATAATTGAACGTTTGTGTTTTTGTTAATGTACCAAATTCAAAATAATCTTTCTTTAACTTTTCCATTTGTGTTAATGCTGCAGTTTGAAGCGTTTTACCTAATTTTAATAAACGTAAAAGAGGTTGGTCTTTTAAAGCTTTTAAACGGCTTACGCTCCATTTTTTACTGTAGCCGAATGGAGCTTCTGCTTTTCCTTTATTTGCTTTCATTTTTTCGTTCCAATAACGTAATTCTTCTTTTAAATGAAGTAAGAACGATTGATTAATTTTTGAAGCAAAAATTTCTGTTAAACGTTTTTTATTTTTTGTACTCCATGATAAAGAATTTGTGTTTGAACCACTAAAACGACGGCCAGCTTTTTTTGCAACACGTGCACGTTTTGTTGCTGCATATTTTGCTACACGTTCTAAACGTGTACCTTTTTTAATAACACAAAGATTTTCTAGACTACGTTCAAGTGAACGTTCACGGATTGTTTGACGTTTGCGCCAACGTTTTTGCACTAATTTAAAATTTTTAGCGCTACGTTTTTCATCTTTTGTGCCAGCTGTTTCTGCTGCTGTTTTTGTTGTTTTTAAAACTTCTGTTAAGCCAGTTGTGCTTAATTTTGAACGTAAATCGAATAAATAACGTTTATTTTTTTGTAAATTTTGCAGAATTTGTTCAGAAGTTTTTAAATTTGTTAAACTTCCTTTTAATAAATCCATATTCCCAGCATAAATACCAATAGCAATTTCATAAGGAATTAAACCACGCTCGATTTTAATTTCTGTAATTTTTGCTGCACGTTTTGTTCCTTCTTCTGTTTTAGTTTTTTTTGAAAGAACAGGATTTAATAATTGTGGAAATAATTTTGATAAATTTTCACGAATTAAACGATCTTCTAATACTGCATTTGCATAACCATATTTTTCAAAGCGTGCAAACCATGTACTTTGATGACCTTTTGTAATTCCGACACGGAAACCTAATGGATGAACTTTTTGACCCATAGTAGAAAAAAAAATTTTAACTTTTTCAAGTTAAAGTCGAACACTTCTCTCGAAATTTTTGAAAATTTTGAATGTTCACTTAGTTTAGTAGTAATTAATAAATAGATATATGAACCGTTTTAAATATATGCAAATTTTTGAAATTTTTCTATTTTAAAATATAAAGCTGTTTAAAAATTTTGTCAAACGTGGCCAGTTGGTGGGGAAAGTTTGGTATAATATAGAATTAACAAAGCGAATGAAATTCAAGAGCCGTGTGGAGCTTGAAATTCCTTCTTTGATTTTCGGAGAAACAATTAAAAATTATTATCTCTTTATTTCTTATGACAGCTATTTTAGAACGTCGTGAAAATTCTAGCCTGTGGGCTCGTTTCTGTGATTTCATTACATCAACTGAAAACCGTTTATACGTAGGATGGTTCGGTGTAATTATGATCCCTTGCTTATTAACAGCTACTTCTGTATTCATTATCGCTTTCGTTGCTGCTCCGCCAGTTGACATCGACGGTATCCGTGAACCAGTTTCAGGATCATTACTTTACGGAAACAACATTATCTCTGGTGCTGTAATCCCAACATCTAACGCAATTGGTTTACACTTCTACCCAATTTGGGAAGCTGCTTCAATTGACGAATGGTTATACAACGGTGGTCCTTACCAATTAATCGTTTGCCACTTCTTCTTAGGCATTTGTTGTTATATGGGTTAATTTCTATTCTGGCCCGGTGGCAAGGTGACTTGCTCCACAAACGACTGACTCAATTTAATTATTTAGTGGAAAAAACTAGGTAATTAAACTTTCTCTTTAAAACACGACTTTAGACTTAAGGAAATTTTTTCCGAATTTTCTCGTCAGAGAATTTATTAAGTTTAAATTTGTTTCGAGCTTTTCTTTGGAAGATTTTTTTCAAATAAACTATCTATTTTTTAATTTCAATTTTTTCTTTTTTTATTTCTACTTTCCTATGCTTCTAATTCAACGTGCTTACACAGGCCCGGTGGATCTTTCGACCGAGGCTGCCAAACAAATTCTTGCGACCGAACTCCGCGAGATGGTCAAAACTGAAATTCCAAAAGCTTTGCAGGCTCTAGATAGCAACACTTTTGATTTTTCTCCTTATGCCTTAATAAACTCGTTAAAAACCCAAGACAGCTCGGCTCTCGAGCATCGAGCTGGTTTTTACTTGCTTATAAATACGGAAGAAAAAAAAATTTATTTCGGCTCAACATCGAACTTTGCTCGACGCCGAAGAGAGCATCGCTGGCTCTTTGCGCGCCCTCAACTGCTGGCTATTGCTTTGCGAGAAGCTGTTTTAGGGAGTTCAAAAAATACGTTTTCTTATGTCCCTTTGGTTGGGTTTTCAACCATCAATTTTTCTGAGGAATGGCAGCGTGGTTTAGAAAAGTTCTTAGACGACACCGTCGAAAGCCCGCTTTTAGAAGAATATTTGGCAAGTTCTTTAGAGGAACGATTTTACAATGTTAAGATTAAAAGTGCCTTTCAACCCGGAAATCCTTATGGTGGGACCCCAGGAAGTGGGCAACCCTCTCGACCTGCCGCAATTCGTGATGAGTGCGCGTGGGAAAGTGTCTCTGCTGCCGCGGAAGCTTTAAAGATGGATCGCCGTTTAGTTCGAAATAAAATTGCGCGAGGATTCATGCGATATTTAACCTCAGAAGAGTACGCGACTTTCCCAGGGCGAAAAATGACAATGAAAGAAGCCCACACATTTCTTATGCATGAGCTTGCAACGTGGAAACGTTATGCCGCATTTGTCCAATATCGTCCTCGTTCTTCCCGTAATTTCTTTGATTTTTAATCCGTCTGTTTCGATTTTTGAGTTTTTTCAAAAACAAAATTTCCAATCCTCGTACGAGTTTGTGAACTTGAATTTTTTAAAAAGTTCTGGTTTGGAAATAAAAAAGAAAGAAGATAAAAAGAAAAATTTGCAATTGGAAAAGAGAGGTGAAATTGCCTCGATGATTAGAAAGAACGGTGAACCCTAAGGTGATTTGTTCACTATGGCGATACCGTGGGAAGAATTCAGACTGTGAAACCAACAAATTTTTTATCCGTTTTACCAAAAGAAAACGGTTCATTCTGAATTCCCTGTAACGACTGATTCGAAAGAAAAGAGGTTTGAAATTTTCAAGCCTAACACGTCAGCACTCATCAGGTTTAACTTTGATAAGGTGATTCCACCTAACTTAAAGGATGAGTTGAAGGTATAGTCTAAACTTTTTCGAAAGAAAAAGATAGGAATGGAATTCGTTGCCATCGACTTTCATTTTCCTCCATTCCAGCGTGAATGGGAATTATCATACCGTTTAGGTATGCGTCCTTGGATCGCTGTAGCTTACTCAGCACCAGTTGCTGCTGCTACTGCTGTATTCATCATCTACCCTATTGGTCAAGGTTCTTTCTCTGACGGTATGCCTTTAGGTATTTCTGGTACTTTCAACTTCATGATCGTATTCCAAGCTGAACACAACATCTTAATGCACCCATTCCACATGTTAGGTGTTGCTGGTGTATTCGGTGGTTCATTATTCTCAGCTATGCATAAACAATTGAACTGTGCCCTATAAGTGACAAATTTATAGTGAAAACAGGGTGAATTGCTGGAAACCTGCGTTTTTTGTTGAACGAAAAAGCAGAGAAACTTTAAACCTTTAATTCTAACGAATTAAAAAATCAAAGAATTTTTATTCTCTCAACCCAAACCCATTTAAACCTCCTCAAAAGTGTTACCAAAGTACTTGACTCGTAACACATAAAATGCTATTATTAAAATGGTAGTTATCATTTTATTGATTAAAAAAAAGGAGGAAAAAAATATGACTCATCAAAAACGTCGCGAATGGGAAGAAAAAGACAAAAAAAAGCTTTATTTTTCTTGGATTGCAGAATGTTCAAAAAAGGAATATGGGCCAAACGATGGTCCACTTCAAGTTCATCACATTATCCCAAAATACGCTTTTAAAGATACACTCGAAGACCGCGAATTTATCGATCATCCCGACAATCTCGTCAAACTTTCTCAAGCCGATCACTTAGAAGCACATCGTCGCCTTTTAACAGTTTTTGGAAATCCTCAAGATAAAGGAGCAATTACGCTATTATCGGGAGATCTTCAAGCTGGAAAAACAGAATGGCACAAAATGGGGGCAGAAGCTTCTCATCAAGTGCAAAAAGAAAAAGGCATCACGATGTGGAATTCCGACCACCAAAAAGAAATGGCGAAACGCTCGATGGCTAATCCACAGGCTTTAGAATATCGAAGCCAAGGTGGCAAAGTCGGAGGTGTGACACGTAACTTGGATCGTGCGATTACGACAACGGATCGCTACGTTTTTAGTTTTCAAGGTGTCGAAGTTTTGTGCATTTTAAATTGTCGTACGGGCGGACAAGTGCTCGAGCAATTGGAAGCATTCCATTCTACATCGCTTAAACGAGTAACGCCATTATTAAATGGCAGTCGTAAAAGTCTCAACGGTTGGTCGTGTCAAAAATTCGAATCGGCAAAAGATTAGGTATAAAAGTTTTTACAACAAAAAAACAGGTAATCAGCAGCGAATCCAAGAAAGGGTTAAATTTTCTTGGAACGTCCAGAGATTAGAGTTTGAGTCCCAACAATACTAACTCAATAGCGCCCTGCAACTTTATCCTTTCCTTCTATCGAATTAAAGGGTTAAGTTGGTGATATAATCCGACACTCCACAAAAGTGGAGACAACAGAACTGGGTTCTTTAGTTACTTCATCTTTAATCCGTGAAACAACTGAAAACGAATCTGCTAACGCTGGTTACAAATTCGGTCAAGAAGAAGAAACTTACAACATCGTAGCTGCTCACGGTTACTTTGGTCGTTTAATCTTCCAATACGCTTCATTCAACAACTCTCGTTCATTACACTTCTTCTTAGCTGCTTGGCCAGTTATCGGTATTTGGTTCACTGCTTTAGGTTTATCAACTATGGCATTCAACTTAAACGGTTTAAACTTCAACCAATCAGTTGTTGACTCACAAGGTCGTGTAATTAACACTTGGGCTGACATTATCAACCGTGCTAACTTAGGTATGGAAGTAATGCATGAACGTAACGCTCACAACTTCCCATTAGACTTAGCTTAATTTTTTATTAACGCTATCTAGTTGGTTTTAATGTAACTAAGCAGATGCTTAGTTACATTAATAAATTTAAATAATAATATTTCAAAAATCAAAAGTTACCCGAAAGCTCATATTGCTTACAAGCTAACGTTCCTAGTTCAAAGCTAAAACAAACATAATAAACTTTTACAAATTAAACTTTTTTTATCAATTCTCAAAGTGTCCAAATCTCCCTTTTGATTAGTTTTTGGAGACATGGGCTTGTACGTAATATTTTTTAGAACCGATGTGTTTGGGCAAATTAGTCCTTTTATTTGTGTACAAAACTTTGTCGGAATCCGTTTGTTGAAGGCTGTTTTTGTGGCCTTTTTATTCAAAAACAACGCGCGTTTTGGATGGAATTTTTATTATTGGAATAAAAATGGATTTGACGTGTAATTTATTTTTGCTAAACTAGAATGTAGGAAATGTTCAAAAACCACTAAAAAATTTTTAGAAAACATGAGTTTATTGGAGAGTTTGATCCTGGCTCAGGTTGAACGCTGGCAGCATGCTTAACACATGCAAGTTGAACGAGATTCTATTAGGCGTAAGTTTGATAGAATTGCAGTAGCGAACGGGTGAGGAACACGTAAGAATCTACCTTTTGGAGAGGGATAACAGCGGGAAACTGCTGCTAATACCTCATAATGCTGAGGAGCTAAAGATGGAAACATCACCAAGAGAGGAGCTTGCGTCTGATTAGCTAGTTGGGGGGGTAACGGCTTCCCAAGGCAACGATCAGTAGCTGGTCTGAGAGGATGATCAGCCACACTGGGACTGAGACACGGCCCAGACTCCTACGGGAGGCAGCAGTGAGGAATTTTCCGCAATGGGCGAAAGCCTGACGGAGCAATGCCGCGTGGAGGAAGAAGGTCCGTGGATTGTAAACTCCTTTTCTTAGGGAAGAATCAATGACGGTACCTAAGGAATAAGCACCAGCAAACTCTGTGCCAGCAGCTGCGGTAAGACAGAGGGTGCAAGCGTTAACCGGAATGATTGGGTGTAAAGCGTCTGTAGGTGGTTTCGGAAGTCGACTGTCAAATACTAGGGCTCAACCCTGGACCGGCAGTCGAGAACTCCGAGACTTGAGTAGGGTAGGGGCAAAGGGAATTCCCTGTTTAGAGGTGAAATTCATAGAGATAGGGAAGAACACCAGTGGCGAAGGCGCTTTGCTGGGCCAAAACTGACACTGAGAGACGAAAGCTAAGGGAGCGAATAGGATTAGATACCCTAGTAGTCTTAGCCGTAAACGATGGATACTAGATGCTGCCAAAAGCGGTGTCGTAGCTAACGCGTTAAGTATCCCACCTGGGGAGTACGGACGCAAGTCTGAAACTCAAAGGAATTGACGGGGGCCCGCACAAGCAGTGGATTATGGGGTTTAATTCGATGCAACGCGAAGAACCTTACCAAGATTTGACATGCTAGAAATCTCTTAGAAATGGGAGAGTGCCTGAAAAGGAATTTAGACACAGGTGGTGCATGGCTGTCGTCAGCTCGTGCCGTGAGGTGTTTGGTTAAGTCCAGCAACGAGCGCAACCCTTGTCTTTAGTTATCAGAGGAGTTTCTCCTTTGGTCTAAAGAGACTGCCGGTGTAAGCTGGAGGAAGGTGAGGATGACGTCAAGTCAGCATGCCCCTTACATCTTGGGCGACACCCGTAATACAATGGTTAGGACAATCAGAAGCGATCTCGCGAGAGCTAGCGAATCTGCTAAACCTTAACCTCAGTTCGGATTGTAGGCTGCAACTCGCCTGCATGAAGCCGGAATTGCTAGTAATCGCCAGTCAGCCATATGGCGGTGAATACGTTCCCGGGCCTTGTACACACCGCCCGTCACATAGAGAAAGGAGACCACTAGCGAAGTGGCCAAGTTTAACCTTTTAGGAGAACAGCTCCGACCTAGGGGTTTCTAATTTCTATGAAGTCGTAACAAGGTAGGGCTACTGGAAGGTGGCCCTGGATCACCTCCTTCTTAAGGATAAAAAAAATTTAATCCTTTTGTCAGAATAAAAATTCTGACAAAAGTAAATTTCGATGACTTTTGTCAGAACAAAAATTCTGACAAAAGTAAATTTTAGCATTCAGCATAATTTTTTTAAAGTCGATTGATTTCTTTTTAAGATTCGAAACGACAAACAAATTCTAATAACCTTGTTTCAGTTTTGGAACAAAGCTATTAGGAACAACCAAAATTTCTATTCTCGGAGGGCTATTAGCTCAGGTGGTTAGAGCGCACCCCTGATAAGGGTGAGGTCGCTGGTTCAAGTCCAGCATAGCCCAAGCCGAGAAAATTGAAATTCAAAAAACCTATTCGTTGGTGAGGGGGTATAGCTCAGTTGGTAGAGCGCTGCCTTTGCAAGGCAGATGCCAGCGGTTCGAGTCCGCTTATCTCCAACTCACTGCGATTAGAAAGGTCAAAAGAATGAAGGCGAACGGTGGAGACCTAGGTACTCAGAGACGAAGAAGGGCGCAGATACCGGCGAAACGCTTCGGGGAGCTGGCAACAAGCTTTGATCCGAAGATCCCCGAATAGGGCAACCTTAAAAACTGCTTCATGAATTCATAGTGAAGAAAGAGGCAACCCAGTGAATTGAAACATCTTAGTAGCTGGCGGAAAAGAAAGCAAACGCGATTCCCTTAGTAGCGGCGAGCGAAATGGGAACAGCCTAAACCGTTTCATTGAAACGGGGTAGTGGGAAGACAAACTGCTGTAAAAAGCAAAACAATCTGAGAAATCAGAAGAGTATTAAACGAAGCAGCTGAATCCTGCACCATAGATGGTGAAAGTCCAGTAGTTAAAAGCTCTCTACCTTGTCGAATCCCGAGTAGCATGGGGCACGTGAAATCCCGTGTGAATCTGCGAGGACCACCTCGTAAGGCTAAATACTCCTGAGTGACCGATAGCGAAATAGTACTGTGAAGGAAAGGTGAAAAGAACCCCCGTTGGGGAGTGAAAAAGAACATGAAACCGTTCGCTGACAAGCAGTGGGAGGATTGCAGAATCTGACCGCGTGCCTGTTGAAGAATGAGCCGGCGACTTATAGGGAGTGGCAAGGTTAAAGAGTCAAATCTGGAGCCTGAGCGAAAGCGAGTCTGAATAGGGCGATTAGGTCACTTCTTATGGACCCGAACCCTGGTGATCTAATGATGGTCAAGATGAAGCCTGGGTAATTCCAGTTGGAGGTCTGAACTCACCGATGTTGAAAAATCGGGGGATGAGCTGTCATTAGTTGGAGAAATTCCATTCGAACCGGGAGCTAGCTGGTTCTCTCCGAAATGCGTTGAGGCGCAGCGGTAACGATGAGCTGCCTTAAGGGTAAAGCACTGTTTCGATACGGGCTGCGAAAGCGGTACCAAGTCGTGGCAAACTCTGAATATTAGGTATAGCCTTCCGTTAGCCAGTGAGACGTGGGGAGATAAGTTCCTACGTCAAGAGGGAAACAGCCCAGATCACCAGCTAAGGCCCCTAAATGGCCGCTAAGTGGAAAAGGATGTGAGAATGCTTAAACAACCAGGAGGTTTGCTTAGAAGCAGCCACCCTTGAAAGAGTGCGTAATAGCTCACTGGTAAAGCGTTCTTGCGCCGACAATGGCCGGGACTAAGCGGCCTGCCGAAGCTGTGAGATTTTTTAATTTAAAAATCGGTAGGAGAGCGTTCCGCTAAGGGTGAAGCTTTTTTGGAAAAAAGGGTGGACGAAGCGGAAGTGAGAATGTCGGCTTGAGTAACGAAAACATTGGTGAGAATCCAATGCCCCGAAAACCTAAGGGTTCCTCTACAAGGTTCGTCCGTGGGGGGTGAGTCAGGACCTAAGATTAGGCCAAACGGCGTCATCGATGGAAAACAGGTTAATATTCCTGTACGTGCAATTATGGGAACCGAGGGACGGAGGAGGCTAAACTAGAACTGTTTATGGATTGCAGTGGAAATGTTCGAGATGTTGAAGGATTGAATAAAAACAATCTGGAGTTAAGACATGACCCCGTTTCTTTTTTTCGGAAAAGAGACGCTAGTGACGTCACACTTCCAAGAAAAGCTCGAACACCTCTCTTTTGAGAAAAACATAATTGTTCCCTGTACCTGAAACCGACACAGGTAGGTTGGTAGAGAATACCTAGGGGCGCGAGAGAACTCTCTCTAAGGAACTCGGCAAACTGGCCCCGTAACTTCGGAAGAAGGGGCGCCCTCATTTTGAGGGTCGCAGTGACCAGGCCCAGGCGACTGTTTACCAAAAACACAGGTCTCCGCAAAGTCGTAAGACAATATATGGGGGCTGACGCCTGCCCAGTGCCGGAAGGTGAAGGAAGTTGGTTATTCCTTTGGAAGAAGCTGACGACCGAAGCCCCGGTGAACGGCGGCCGTAACTATAACGGTCCTAAGGTTAATGGCTAGCCTTAGTAAAACTAAACTATATGCTGGAAACTCCTCAGCTCAAAACTTATGAGACTAAGCGAAAAACTTAGACAGCTTGAGCCTACTTCAAAAACCTAGGGTTGATAACACCATACCAAGGGAGTTATCTTTCAAACCCGCTCTTTTGAATGTAAAGATGGCCAAGACATGGGGACAATCAGCAGGGAAGGTTTCTTTTTTTGGACAATCAATAAAAGAAAAACCCTCAGAGACCAGACGTTTAGCATAGGTTTAAAAACAATAGGTGCTCAGTATTATCACTGCAGACACATTAACTAAAAAGTTAGTCTTTACAAAATTAACAATTACAGTAAAGATTTCTTTGGTTAACATTAGGTATTGTCTTTAAAATATGAAGATAGAGTCCATCTCTCCTCCCTATGCAGTAAAGATTCCGGGGTATCGGACAAAGTATAGAGAGTGTTTTAAGAAATTCAAGCCTTAAAATATTTGAAAGAAGAGAGGCAAATGAGCGAAATTCCTTGTCGAGTAAGTTTCGACCTGCACGAAAGGCGTAACGATCTGGGCGCTGTCTCGGAGAGAGACTCGGTGAAATAGACTTGTCCGTGAAGATGCGGACTACTTATACCAGGACAGAAAGACCCTATGAAGCTTCACTGTAGCCTGAAATTGGCTTCGGGCTTTTCTTGCGCAGTCTAGGTGGGAGGCGTTGAGGATTTTCTTCCGGGAAAATTGGAGCCAAAATTGAGAGACCACTCTGGAAGAGCTAGAATCCTAATGGTGATCCTTGAATCAGGACACTTGACAGTTTCAGGCGGGCAGTTTATCTGGGGCGGATGCTTCATAAAAGGTAACTGAGGCGTGCAAAGGTTCTCTCAGTCTGGACGGAAATCAGATGGTGAGTGCATATGCAGAAGAGAGCTTGACTGCAAGACCTACAAGTCGAGCAGGGGCGAAAGCCGGCATAAGTGATCCGACGGTTCCGAGTGGAAGGGCCGTCGCTCAACGGATAAAAGTTACTCTAGGGATAACAGGCTAATCTTGCCAGAGAGTTCATATCGACGGCAAGGTTTGGCACCTCGATGTCGGCTCTTCCTATCCTGGGGCAGTAGTATGTCCCAAGGGTTGGGCTGTTCGCCCATTAAAAGGGAACGTGAGCTGGGTTCAGAACGTAGACTTACTGCGTTAATTTGTAGTAATACAAATCATAGTATTGGCTTATATCGGTGAAGCCTTCCTCTTGCTTGAACTGGCAGAGATGGTAATACCGAGGGAAGACTTATTTATCTTGAAAATGCGAAGGTTTGAACGCTTAAATTCATTCCACATCTGTAGAAGGAGATTGAAAAATAGCTAAAAAACAGTCTTTAACATCAAAACAATCATCGAAGGTTCGACCATTAAATTTGACTGAAAAAACTTATCTTGCAGGTTATATTGATGGTGATGGAAGCATCATGGCTCAAATTATTCCCAGAAGAGAAAATGTGTTAGGCTATGGAATTCGAATTAGCTTATCCATTACTCAAAAAGGAAGACGCCGCGAAAGTTTAGAAACCGCCCTTCAAACAATTGGAGTTGGGAATGTTCGTGATCGTGGAGATGGGATCTCTGTTTATGAGCTTCGTGACATGCAAGCGGTACGTGTTTTGTTGACCCAACTTGAGCCTTTTTTACAAAATAAAAAAGATCAAGCTCGTTTAGCTATCGGTATCGCACAAGCATATCCTTTCGTTTCCAATCAACAACCTGAGCAATTTTTAGCACTCTGCGAAAAAGCTGATAAACTAACACATTCTAATGATTCTAGAAATCGCGTGCACACTAGTAAAGAAGTTCGCGAGCAGTTTATTAAACGTGGAATTTTTCAAGAATAACTTAGTCCCCGTAGAGACTTCGAAACACCTTTTTGTTTCGGGATATCTTTAGAAAATAAAGGTATAATACGCCAACTCCTATCGAAATCGAAGCGAAAGCTGCTATTTCTTAGGATGGAGATATAGTCCATGCTTATATGAAAATATAAGATCACATGCGTGAGACAGTTCGGTCCATATCCGGTATAAGCGCAAGAGTATTGAAGGGAGCCTTCTATAGTACGAGAGGACCTAGAAGGATGAACCTATGGTATACCTGTTCTTTCTCCAGAAGGAAACGCAGGGTAGCTACGTTCAGAGCGAATTACTGCTGAAAGCATCTAAGTAGGAAGTCCACCCTAAGATGAATACTCTCCATTAGGCCGCAGCAAGACTAGCTGATTGATAGGTTTCAAGTCTAAGATTTGTAAGAATTTCAGCTGAGAAATACTAAAGGCCGATTGATTTTGACCTAAACATTCCATTTACTAGAGCTTGGCTCTACAGAACTTAGAGTGGGTTAACCCACTCTCTATCCTGGTGCTCCATGCTAAATTGGTCCCACACCAATCCATCTCGAACTTGGTTGTGAAACGATTTAGGGGCAAGAAGAACTTCTGGGGGGACTCATTGGAATCTCTTGCCTAGCGCCAGGGTGACTTTTCTTCATCACCTCAAGACTTACATTTTTCAATTTTTCTTTAAAAACATTAAAATTCTTTCATCCTTCGAAAGAATTGCTACAGACTTCTAATTAGTTTTCTTTGATTTAGAAATTCTATTCATTCAGCAAAAAAAGGTTTATAATAAAAACTAGAGAATTAAATCAACAAAAAATCGAAAGATCTAGCATTTTTTAGAAACTTTCTCTTCAGAAAGGTCGTCAAGAGAATTAAAAATTGAGGAATTGAATTCTCAATGGAAATTGAGGAATTGAATTCTCAATGGAAATTGAGGAAGGGGTCGATTTCTCGGACTTAACTTTCTTCATCAATGTTCTTAAGAGTGAATAATTGTGTGGTAAGGGGAAAGACTTGTTCACTTTGTTGTTCTAAGAATGGCTGTGTGGCGACTTCTTCGTTGGAAGAATGGACTAGAAATTGTGACTCTTTTGAGACTTCTTGGTAAGAAGAATTGACTAGACTTGTTCTTCAGAAGAATTGACTCTTTTGAGACTTCTTCGTAAGAAGAATTGGGCATAAAAATCAAATTTGTTGTGTTAGGGGTTCAGACTCGATCCACGTAACCTTCTACGCAATTTTTTATTCTTATGATTTTCTAAAGAGATTTTCTTTTTAGAATCATTTTATTATTTAACACTTTTGAAAAATTAAATATCAATTCCATATCAGTTTTAAAAACGTAAAAATTTTACGAGTGTTTTAAAATGATTATTGAATTTTACGGATTAAAAAGAAGGATGAAGAAATGGTAACCTTTCTTTCTTTAGTCACTTCTATTAAAGATTATATTGAAGTTGTCAATAAATTTGTTGAATCCGATCCAAAACTAGCTCTAGCAAACTATGAAAACTTTGGAGCTGTCTTAACCTATCTTATTTTGACAGCAAAAACTTTTCTAGTAGATTTAGTAAGTTTTAATTGGCTTCAAAAAATTTGGTCTTTACCAATTGTAATTCCCGAAATTGCATCGTCAATTGTTTCGGAAGTTTCAATTTTAGATAACTATTTTCATAATGTCTTTAATTTCTTAGATACACCGCTATCTTATGGTTCACAAAATTCAGTCCTTGCTAACTTAGAAAAGTTTAGTATTGGGTTTGTGAATAGCTTCTTTTTATTTCTTCCTACCTCGACTGCGCACTTGATTGTGATTCGTCGCTTTGTTATGCAAGGGCTTGAAGCAGGTTATATTGCAGGTTTAGGAACAATTGCTGGGAATCTTCTATGGATCGCGAGTATCATTTTTGGTTGGCGTTTTATCGTCATTCCATGGTTATCACTCGATATTTTCCGTTATTTATTTGGTTTTTTACTTTTAGTAAAATACATGTGGGATACCTATAACGAGAAAAAAGTAACATTAGAAGATCTTTCAAAAAAGAAAATTTTTCTTTTAAGTTTTTTATTAGCTTTTACTGAACAAACAACGGTTTATCCGTTTGTTTCAAATTTAGCGATTGGTTCAGAAGCAACAATGTTAGAAACTTTTCCTGTTTCAGATTTAAGCAATTTTATTTTCTTACATAGTAGTTATTTAGTTGGGTTAGCTATTGGTAGTGTAACTTTATTAAATTTAGTAAGTTGGTTCTTTGAAAATCCAGCGTATAACATTTATATGTGGTTAATTTCAACACTAAAAGTTACAACAACAACTTATTCAAAAATTTTAAACTTTGTGTTTCTTTATTTAACAATGCTATGCGCAGTTTCGAACTTTGCTTATTTTGGTTTAGATTATACAATTACAAATCCTTTGGGTTTAACTCATGAAGATCGATTAATTGACCAAAAAGCTATTCTTGAAACTTCGTTTTTAAGTACAAAAGCTTCTGATAGAAATACACGAAGAAACCGCGGACGTCATGGTCGCCGTGAACGTTGGAAACGTAGAATTCGTAAATATCGTACTTTTGACGCAAGTCTTTACGATCAAGGTGTTTATGATCTTTTTTCAGTTGAAGATTTAAACTATGGTTTTGATCGTTTTTGGTTACGAAGAAAAATGCGTAATCATCGTGTTCGTTTCCGTTTTTTCCCTGGTCCTTGGATGCGATCATTTAAGAAGCAATTGGCAACGCCTCGTTTAGAATCTTTTATGGGTCCACGAGTTGAATTTTTCCGTATGCTTTTTGAACAAGTCTATCACCCAAGTTTCCATGAACGAACAAGAGGAAATAATGTGGAAAAAACTCAATTATCGCCACAAAATTTTTCAGCAGGATTAGCAACTGCGAATCTTAATGAACAAAATACAAAAAATGAAATGGTAACATTACGTAAATTCTTACGTAAATTTGATACACGTGTTTCGAGTGCAAAAAGTAATGTTGAAAAAAATCTTGACAATTCAGAACAGCAATCAGTGTTATCAAAACGCTGGAAGAAAATCGCTGCAAATGAAGAGGCATTTAATGGCCCAATTTTTGAAAAAGAGTTTGGTTTAAAAACAGACAATGCTCAATTAAAATCTGTATCACCACAGCAATTTAATCAACAACTTTATCAAGATTTTTTAAAATCATCTCCAATTGGTTCAAACGGAATTTCAACACCAAATTCACTTCTGCACCCGGCAAAACTTTATTTACAGCGTGAAAAAGCATTCCGTAAAAAGCTTCGTTTCTATGGGATTCAATTGTTTAGAAATTTTGGGATTGAAAACAATTCTCCTTATTTCCGTGTTTTAATGCGAAAATATTTCTATTACTATAAACCGACTTTACGTTGGAAACGTACAATGCGCAATGCATCGTTACGTAAAGCTTTACGTAAAAACTCTCGCCAACCACGTCGTTTTAAAGCAAATCAAGAAAACGTAAAAACGCTTTCTAATGTAGGGTCTACAAATCAGACAACGCTTCAATTACCAACTCATAATTATTCAATTTTAGGTAAAAAAGCGAGTCGTTATCGTGCCCAAATTTATAAAGATGTATTACAACACTGGTACTATAGTCCATTTAATCGTTTATTATTAAAGTTTGATATTGATGAATTTATTCGTCGTCAGCCTCAAGCTCATTTTTTAACAAAAAATGAAGAATATCTATTACATTTACGTCGTTTTTTATTAGGAGAACATTATGACACTTTCCGTTGGTATACATATATGCAACATTATCAAACCATGAAATCGCAAATTGGTGGAACAAAAAGTTTAAGCAGTCGTGTTTACAACCAACAGTTCCAAGGTACGTTTAAAAAAATTCGTCACTTATTTGCAATTACACCAAATGAAAATTTAGATGTAAATAATTCAAGTTTCAATGTTAAAAATGTTTTAAAATTTGATCAACCTTTATACAACGAATATCTGAATAAAACAAATCAATCAATTATTGATGAATCTGTTCTTCACGAAGAGCTACGAAATGGTTCGGGTCTTTCGGGTGGAACTTTAACAGAAAAATCAACAAATCTTTTAAAAGGTTATATGATGACAGCTCAGCCTGTTCGCCAAGCAATTATTAGTAATTTATTAAAAGAAAAAGATTATGATTCATTAACAAAATTTATTTATACTGGACAAAAAACCCGTGGGGAAAAACCAGTGACAAGCCGTAAAGCTTTTTTAACTCAAGAAGCTGAATTTCTTTTATCTTCAGATCAACAAAAAGACCTGACAGCGCAACAAAAAGAAACTCTTAAACAACTTTTAAAAACTGAGCTTAAAGATCAACCATTATTGTTAGTTCTGTTAAAAAATACACAAAGTCAACTGTATGATCAAGAAGCTTTAAAATATTATCTTTCACGTCGTGTTGAGAAACGAGAAAAAATTCAAGCGAAATTCGAAAAGAATTTAAAAACACGTTTACAACGTTTAACAAAATGGTTTGAAATTCATAAACAAAATTTAAATGCAGAAGGAAAACTTTCACGTTCTTCAGCGCCAAAAACTATTCTGGACTTAAATTTAAAAACAGGAATTCAAAAAGCTTTAAAAGATGCTATTAGTTATCAACAAGAACAAATTGGTGGTAAGGCTTCTCAAAAAGCTGGAAAAAAACTTCCACGCTTTATTAGTAAAAAAGCCGAAGCAAAACGTCTGAAAGTAGCTTTCAAGCAAAATTTAAAAGCGAAAGTTCAAGGCTTTGAAAATGTGGAAAAAACGTTAGCAGAAAAACTTGACCAAATGCCACGTGCACAAAAACCTAGTTGGATTGGTCGTTTACAAGCGACTTGGAACAATGTTGTTAGTCATCGTTTCGAACGCTTTAAAAAAGCTAACAATCTTTCTTCGACATTAAAATTAGATGTCTTAAAAAAATTAGAAACATCAGAGCTCGCAAAATGGAAAAAAGAACAAAGTATTTTAACAAAACGTAAAAAAACACGTAAACGTTTTAAACGCTTAAAGAAAAAAGAAATGTTTACAGCCCGTTTTGAAAATGACGAAACAGAAAAATTAGATCTTTCAAGTAGCCGTTATAAACTTGATTCGACGCAATCTGCAACAACACGTCAAAAAATTTGGAAACAATGGTTACAAAAGATGGATGAGGGTTGGGGCCCAACTCTTTCTTCTCGCTTTAATATTACTGTTCCAAAATTTAAAATTAAACGAAGCAGACGCCGTGGGGCGAGCCGAATGCGTGCTCGTAGCGCGATCCGTAAAGCGAGTTTAAAACAAACTTTCCGCCGTCGTCGTTCACGCCGTTATAGTTCAATGAGCAATGAAAATGAAAATATTCGAGATAGTCAAGGAATGATGACTAGCTCAACAACTCCATTTGAGTTAACAGAACTAAAATCTCGACGTTTACGTCAACGTAAAAATCGTTATTGGAAACGTGCAAAACGTCCAAAATATGCTCAAAATAAACGTAAAGTCAAACATCGTAAACGTTCATCATTAACTCGTGTTAGAGCATTAAATAAACAACTTGAGCGTATTGACTCACGTGATGCTTTAAAAAATTGGTGGCAAGGTATCTTTATTCCACGTCTGGAAGGTCGTATGAATGCAGTTTTAGAAAATCAAAAGCTAGCCTTTTTAGATGAAAAATTTGCCAAACTTTCAGCTGAGGATTTAATTCGCGCAAATCGAAATAAAACACAAAACCTCTCTGAAAAAATTCGTGGTGAAAAACTTTTACAAATTGGCGATTTTGATTATAAACCTTTAGGTTTACCAGTAACTATGGAAATGCTTCAAAAACCAACAGAAAGAAACAGTTCTCAGCCAATGAAAAATGGGGAAGCTAGCGTAGAACAGTCCTTTATTGAAAAATTCTATAGCAAGCTTTTTGCTACTCAAGCAAATCTTCCAAATGACAAGGATTTAACAGTATCAAAAATGAGTCACATCGTGAATGGTAGCCCATTCTATGCGGGTTGGGATGAAAATCTGCGCAAATTCTTAGTAACAAACCGTTTCTTATCACGTCAAGAAGCTGGTTATAGTTTTAATGTGGAAAAAGCAAATTTAACAAAAACAAATTTATTTGCGAATTTCGATTCAAAAATTGCTTTTGAGAAAGCGCCTCTTCGCGGTATGAATGCTGCAACAACATTATATTGGCAAATTCCATTTACAACATATGATCCGGATCAATTCTTTGCATTAGGTATGGATGGTTTTTCACCTTTAGCATGGCGTCGTTTTAATTTCCGTACAATGAAACAAACGACAAAACCTCTATTAGTAAAAACTCTTCTTTCATCTGTAGAGAAAACTACCCAAACTGGTCTTAATACGAATCAAGTGAATTTTACAGCAAATAAATTCAAAAAGAATCGTATGCGTCGCTTAATGAAACGTTATCGTCGTGTTAAAAAACATCCGAAAGCACCTGTTTGGTTCCCTTCAGGACCTTTAAGTCAACAAATTTTACCGGTTCACTATATTTATGTGTTCTATAAACGAAATCGTTTACCGCGTGATCGTTATATTCGTCGTCGATTACGTCGAAGTAAAGATGGCGTTGCTTTAGGTCTTTCAGAATTTACAAAAGCAATCCCTGATTATACACTTCGCCGTCGTGTGAAACCTCGTCGTCGTTACCACCGTCGTAAACCTGTAAGAGCTGGCACAGTAACATTCCCTCGTCGTATGGCTTTCAAATTTGAAAATCTGAATGGCACTGAAAAATTACGTGCTCGACCAATTTCAAAAACACGTTTAAATCAACAAATTCAAGAATTTAAATTTACAAAAGCTAAAGCTGAACGCCGCCGTAAACTTTCAAAAACAAAAGATCAACCGATGAATATTCGTATTCGTCAATTACGTCGTCGTGTTCAACGTCAAGTGATTCGCCCAATTAATTGGCGTTATCGCCCACGTTCAGGAGGTTTAGTATGGCCAGGAGACTATTTACGTTTAGAGGCTGTTCGTGCACCTCGCTTAAAATCAACTCTTAGTCCAGACAATGAAACGGTTATTCTAAAAGCTGATTCTAAAAAAACAAAACGTAAAAAGAAACGTATGATTCAAGAATGGCAAATTCAACCAAAGAAATATTTACTTCAAAAACACAATTTAAAAGTTCTTAAAAAACGTCTTGAAAAAGCACAAAATTTTGCAGAATTTAATCAAAAAGTTAAAAATCTAGAAAATTTGTTTAACTCTCCAACTCGTTAAATAACCTTTTAAATCTTTTTTTTCCCGAATTCTTGCTTTGGGACGCAAGAATTCGGGAAAATTTTAACTAGCTATTTTTTTAAAACTTTGATAAAATCTTGCTACAAAGCAAAATCTTTTTCGGCGGTATAGCCAAGTGGTAAGGCCGTGGATTGCAAATCCTTTATGCCCCAGTTCGAATCCGGGTGCCGCCTAAGCTGTTCAAAATTTTTTCTATTTTTATTCACGAAGTTGCTGGTTTTCTAGTTCGGAAAAAAAACGTCCGTTTTTCTCTACTAGTTTTTTAAATGCTTTGGAATTCTTAAGGTTTCTAAGAAAATTCTTTCTTTTTTGAATCTATTATTGTTGTAGCCTTAAGAAAAATTTTTGAGAGACAAGGCGCAAAATATTGTACCTTTTTTTCAAAAATCATCCACTTTCTAAAATTTTTTATTTTTGTTTTTATTATGTTAAGTCCAAAACGTACAAAATATCGCAAACCGCACCGCGGTCGTTTAAAAGGAAAAGCGACACGTGGCACACAATTAGTCTTTGGTGAATTTGGTTTACAAGCTCTAGAACCTTGTTGGATTACGTCACGCCAAATCGAAGCAGGCCGTCGTGTTTTAACACGTTATGTTAAACGTGGTGGTAAATTATGGATTCGTTTATTCCCAGATAAAGCAATTACAGTACGCCCAGCTGGTACACGTATGGGTTCTGGTAAAGGTGCCCCAGAATTTTGGGTAGCTGTTGTACAGCCAGGGAAACTAATCTATGAAATGACAGGAGTTTCAGAAGAAATGGCAAAACAAGCTCTACGTGTAGCTTCGTACAAAATGCCAGTTCAAACAAAATTTGTTAAAGCCGCTCCAAAAGCAGCCTAAAGACTTAATTTCTTAAACTTAATGTTCGAAAAAAGAAAATTTATGAAGTTTTAAAAGAGTCAGCTACTTAGCTATTTTTGTTCTGTCTGCAGACAAAGTTCAGCTTATCTCTTTTCAAATTTCGCTCTCGATGAAATTAAATAATATTTATTTTTCTTATTATGATCCAAACACAATCGTATTTAAATGTTGCGGATAACACAGGTGCTCGTAAGTTAATGTGTATTCGTATTTTAGGTGGTCGAAAAGAAATCGCTCACATTGGTGATGTTATTATCGCAGTTGTAAAAGATGCTTTACCAAATATGCCTGTTAAACGTTCAGACGTTGTTCGTGCTGTTGTTGTAAGAACAGCAAAAGGTATTCGTCGTGAAAATGGTATGGAAATTCGTTTTGATGACAATGCGGCTGTAATTATTAACAAAGACGGGAACCCACGTGGTACACGTGTTTTTGGTCCAATTGCTCGTGAATTACGTGATGCAAATTTTACAAAAATTATTTCTTTAGCTCCAGAAGTAATCTAAAAACCTCCTGAATCCTTTTCAACCCTTGTTAAGACCAGGAATTTTTAGTCTAGGCTTAATCCAATTCTTCTGCCGAAGAAATTTGAAAAAATTCTTCGCGAAAAATTTGGATTTTTCAAAAGTGACTCCACTTTTTGTATCTTTTTTCCTAAATCTTTATTTTACCCTTTTTATGACACAACGCTTAAAAAAACAGTATACTGAAAAAATCCTTCCAAAATTTTTAAAGGAATGGAATTATAAAAATTTACACCAAGTCCCAAAAATTGAAAAAATTGTCATTAACCGTGGTATTGGTGATGCTTCTCAAAATGCAAAAATTGTCGAAGCTTCATTAAAAGAACTGGCTATGATTGCAGGTCAAAAAGGTATTGTAACGAAATCTAAGAAAGCGATCGCGGGTTTTAAATTACGCGAAGCTATGCCCGTAGGTGTATCGGTAACTTTACGCGGTGACCGTATGTATGGGTTTTTAGATCGTTTAATTCACTTAGCTCTACCTCGCGTTCGCGATTTCCAAGGGATTAGTCCAAAAAGTTTTGATAAATGTGGCAATTACAGTTTAGGCTTAGAAGAACAATTAATGTTCCCAGAAATTGAATATGATAAAATCGATCAAGTTCGCGGTATGGACATTTGTATTGTAACAACGGCAAAAAATCAAGAAGAAGGCCTACGTTTATTAAAAGAATTTGGTTTACCTTTTAAATCTTAACTTCCTAAGGGGTTAAGAGGGAATCGATTTTCAAGGAACTTTTTTCTTTTTATTTCTCTCTGTGAGCTTTTCGAATTCTTAACCTCCGATGCTAAAAGAAATTTTTGGCCAACCGAGGGTTTTGCTAATTCCTAAAAGTTCGAAAGTAGAATAAATAATTTTTATTCTAACTGAAGATTTGTTCAAGATTTTAACATTTTTATGGTAAACGATACTATTAGTGATATGTTAACGCGCATTCGCAATGCAACATTAATTAAAAAAACAGTGGTAGAAATTCCACAAACACGCCTAACAACTGAAATTGCTCGAATTTTAGAACGTGAAGGTTTTATTCAATCATTTCAAAAAAGTGAAAGTAGCAATTCTCTTATGTTACGTTTAAAATATCGTTCAAAACAACTGTATCAAGGCAAAGTTAAAGAATCTTGTATTACAAATTTAAAACGTATTAGTAAACCTGGCTTACGTATTTATGCAAACCATAAAGAAATCCCGCGTTTACTAAACGGTGCAGGTATGATTATTCTTTCAACACCTATGGGTATTTTAACAGACCGTGAAGCGCGCACACGTGGGATTGGCGGTGAATTATTATGCTCAATCTGGTAAAAAAATTGCGAGGGCTTTTCTTTGACCTCCGTTTTTCCTTAGGAAATTAATGCCTCTTTCAAACTTTTTTCGTCTGAAGAATTCACTCTTTTGAGACTTCTTCGTACGAAGAATTGGGGTATAATTCCAGTTAAAATTCTTTTTTTGCCTTTCAAGGTTCTGTGTTTTACAGATACAATTGTTAACAATCAGCTGAGACTTTTTAGCGGATGAGTTCTAAACTCTTTGGAAACTTTCCTTCTTCAAGGAATTGTCCTCCATTTCTCTCTTAATAGCCAGCCAAGAAAACTTTATTTTTAGAAAATTTAGGAGATAATTATGACATCAATTCTTCAATTTGCTTTATTAGCCTTAATTGTCGTTTCATTTGCATTAGTTGTTGGAGTACCTGTAGTATTTGCATCTCCAAATGGATGGACAGAAAACAAAGGTCTTGTTTTTTCAGGTTTAAGCTTATGGATGTTTTTAGTATTTGCAGTGGGAATTTTTAACTCTTTCGTAGTTTAATTAACATTCGAAAGACTTTGGAAGCCCCCTACGCATCCATTCGTCGTCCATGAGACCCAAAACACTATTTTTCTCTTTGTGAGAAAAAAGAAAAACACGTTAAAAAGAATTCTTTTTAATTTCTCCAGTCTGCGCGTCGTCTTTCTGGAGTTTAACTAAAAATTTAGGTTTGTTTGGATATTTTGTATCTAAACTTTCTATAAATATTTCTACTTTAATCTTTTCTTTGTATGGAAGTAAACATTTTTGGATTAACAGCTACAGCATTATTTATTATTATTCCTACGTCATTTTTATTAATTCTTTATGTTAAAACAGCTTCAGCTTCAGCAGAATAAGCTTTTCTTCTAAGAAAAACCATTTTCGCTTCTAAAGCTCCGATCGAAATAGAAGCGAAAGCTTCTATTTCTTAGAAGCTAAAGCTCAACATTCGTTACTCTTGCGATTTGTCTCAAGAGTAATGAATATTTCCTTTAAAATTGTTCAACTTGTGTAATTTTAAAGGGATTGCATTTCTTTTAAGTTTGAAAAAGCAGTCTTTTCTTCTTTTATCGAATTCCACTTTAGCGATGGCAATTTGTTTAACTGAAAGGTTTCTTTTTTAAATTGTTTTTTTCGAAGTCTAAACTTAGCTAAGTTTCCATGGGTCAAAAATCAAGCAATAGCTCTTGTGAGACTTGTTCTTTTGAAAAATTGGTTGAAAACTTTAGCAGTTAAAGGTTATTTTTTAAATTGATCCTTTTATTTTTTATTATGGCAAAAAAAAGCATGATTGAACGCGAATTAAAGCGTCAACGTTTAGTAATGAAATATGCAGAAAAACGTGCAAATTTAAAACAACAGATTGCAGAAGCTGAATCTCTGCGTGAAAAACTGGCTTTACATCGTAAATTACAAAATTTACCGCGCAACAGCTCGGCAGTTCGCTTACATAACCGTTGTACAGTGACAGGACGTCCTAAAGGTTACTTTAGAGATTTTGGTCTTTCACGTCATGTTTTACGTGAAATGGCACATGAAGGTCTATTACCAGGTGTAATGAAATCAAGTTGGTAAGCACTTTTTAAATTTTAAGTACTCTTGCGAGTTTTCGAAAGAGAAACTTCTTGGGGCCACGAACTTTCGAAACGTGGTCCCAACAGTTTTTCCGTTTAAACTTTTTTAGAAAAAGCAAAATTTTTAAAAATCATAAAAAGAAAGTTCTAAATCAAGTCCCTGATAGGTTTTCAAACGTGTTTCGGAATGAAAAGATAAACAAAGAAATTGTTTGTCCTCTTTTTGGTAAGCTCCAAAAACCCAGTCTTTACCATTTAAAGAATGAAAATAGCGATTTTTAATCCAACGGCGACTTTTTTTTGAATGACGGCGGCAAGCCCAACGCCAAAGCATTTGGAATAATAAACGGTCTAAATAGAAAAAACTTTTTTTATCTGAGCAAATTGCATAATAAGAACACCAAGAACGAATTTTTTTTGTTAAGAATCGAATTAAAATTTCTTGATTCTCACTTTTAAAAGCCCCAAAGATATTTTTTAAATTTGACAAATGACTTTTGATACTCTCCCCATTCGGTGCAATTCGAGTTTGAAAAACTTTGGCAGTTTGGGAATGCGCTCCGGTTAAAAATTGTTGAAGTTCAAAATTGCCAAAAATGACACCACTTTTTGCTCCTCCAAATGAGAAAAGAGTATGACCCGCACGTGTAAAAGAAAAGCCCCAATATTTCTTTAGAGTGTTTTCAAAGACTTGTTGAATCCAGGATAACACTTCTAAATTTGAACTAAATAAAAAAACTTTGGTTGTTGTACGTAAGAAAAAAAGCTCACTGCTTTTTTTTCGAGAGAGATTATAAAAATGAATTCCCACTTTAAGGAAACGGTCGAATTCCAGATCCAGCGAATTTAAAATCCTTGCTTCTAAAAAAGCTTCCCCACTTTGTGAAAAAATCATTTCTTTGGTTCTTGTCGTGTTATCAGAACTGCTAAAATTTCTTTTTTGTAAACTATTAAAACGGAACGGTCGAAGATCTTTTTTTTGTTTTTCGAGTGGACCAAGACCAAAATTTTGGTTTTTTTCCCAGAAACCTTCTAAATAATAAAAAGACTTTTTTTTGAATTTTCCCTGTAGAAAATCTAAAAGATCGAAGTCGGAACGTCCACGACGACTTGTTACGGTTTCTAAAGAACCCGCTTCGATAAAAGGTTCCACACATTGTTGAAGAAGCTCTGTTTTAAAATGAGTTGACAAATTTTGTTTTTTTTCACCATCTTTTCTAATTTTTGAAGTGCTAGTCGAGGCCAGAAAAGAAGTACGACTTTCCCGATTAAGGAGCGATAGATTTTCCACAGTTCTATTATATAATCCAAAGCGTTGATTAAAAAGTTTCATCGATTTTTGAACATTTTGTTTTTTTCCGAGTTTTTCAGAAAGATAAATTTGTTGTTGTAAAAGAAACGAAATTTCAGTAAATTTCAAAAGAAAATAGTCTCCAGATTTTTTTCGAAGCTAGAATGAGATCTTTGTTTTTACTTGACTTAAAAATTTTTAATTTGTCTGTTCCCCTTTTTTGGAAACACAAAACGGGTTAAGGTACCAAGCTGGTTCCCTTAAGAGTAATCTGGAAATCAGTAGTTCCAGAGACTAAGAATGGTGAAAGAGGTTTTGAATTTTTTATTGGACATTCTAAAAAACTCGATTCTCTAATTCTCTCGAATTAGAGGTAATCCTCTTTCAAAAAATTGTTTTAGAAAAGACTTCGACTTTTCTAAAGATTTTACGAAATGTTATGATATTTTTTGTTGTCATATCTGTCTTTCAGGTCGCACGCCCATCTTTCGAAACTTGTTTCTACAGGATTACGGTCAACCGCAATCTTTACTTTTTTGACTTCGCGTTCTGGTGAACTGATTGTCATGGAATTTCTCCTAAAAAGATGTTTTATGATACACATTGTATGGAAAAAAGCCGCCAAAAATTCAAGGCTATAAGCGCTTAATTTTTTGGCAAACCTAAAGGGAGAAGGCTAACGCTTGATACTCTCTCTAGTAACTTTAAGTTTTCGAAAAAACTTTGATCCTATAAATGCTACAGGTAGTTATCTAAATCTACATTTTAATTAGGCGAACGACGGGAATTGAACCCGCGAATAAAGGAGCCACAATCCTCTGCCTTACCACTTGGCTACGCCCGCCATGAAAAATTTTTAAGTTTTTTTTATAGTAAAACAAATTATATCATAAAACGCTTGCTTTTTATTGTTTGAATTTTTTAATTTTTTCTATTTTGAAACTTGTTGGCGAGAAAAATTTGTTATACTTATAAATGCATAATGATTTTCATAACCCACTTTTCTGTTTGTAAAATAGGAGGTAACATTCTTCTAGGCGTAGGACAGGAAGACATATTTTTAGTGTGGCGTGGGGTATTTTGTCAATTTTTGTAGCGAAAAAATCTCTTCGAGCAATTTTTCCGTTCGGAATTGAATTTAACGTAACGATGTACTGTATTTATTAGTTTATAGATATCCTCTATGACAATTGCCATTGGTACATATCAAGAGAAAAGAACATGGTTCGATGACGCTGATGACTGGTTACGTCAAGACCGTTTCGTTTTCGTAGGATGGTCAGGTCTATTATTATTACCATGCGCTTACTTCGCTGTAGGTGGTTGGTTAACTGGAACAACATTCGTAAGTTCTTGGTACACTCACGGTTTAGCGTCTTCTTACTTAGAAGGTTGTAACGTTTTAACTGCAGCTGTATCAACACCAGCAAACAGTATGGCACACTCATTATTATTTGTATGGGGTCCAGAAGCTCAAGGTGATTTAACTCGTTGGTTCCAATTAGGTGGTTTATGGACATTCATCGCATTACACGGTGCGTTTGGATTAATTGGTTTCATGTTACGTCAATTTGAAATTGCTCGTTCTGTAAACTTACGTCCGTACAACGCAATCGCTTTCTCAGCTCCAATTGCTGTATTCGTATCAGTTTTCTTAATTTATCCATTAGGTCAATCTGGTTGGTTCTTTGCTCCAAGTTTTGGTGTTGCGGGTATTTTCCGTTTCATTTTATTCTTCCAAGGTTTCCACAACTGGACTCTTAACCCATTCCACATGATGGGTGTAGCTGGTGTTTTAGGTGCGGCTCTTCTTTGTGCTATTCACGGTGCTACTGTTGAAAACACATTATTCGAAGACGGTGACGGTGCTAACACGTTCCGTGCATTTAACCCTACGCAAGCTGAAGAGACTTACTCAATGGTTACGGCTAACCGTTTCTGGTCACAAATCTTCGGTGTAGCTTTCTCTAACAAACGTTGGTTACACTTCTTCATGTTATTAGTTCCAGTAACTGGTTTATGGATGAGTGCGATTGGTGTAGTAGGTTTAGCTTTAAACCTTCGTGCTTACGACTTCGTATCACAAGAGATTCGTGCTGCGGAAGATCCCGAATTTGAAACCTTTTACACGAAAAATATCTTATTAAACGAAGGGATCCGTGCATG
>Ga0255142_1000049_pt1 | contig 44300 bp, 82 predicted proteins | sample Atl_Cont_RepB_0h_FD_183181 | JGI IMG/M metagenome (GOLD analysis project Ga0255142, IMG submission 183181) | Freshwater microbial communities from Altamaha River, Georgia, United States - Atl_Cont_RepB_0h | ecosystem: Environmental > Aquatic > Freshwater > River | place: USA: Georgia | collected... | reverse complement strand
CTTTTTTTGTTCTAATTCATTAGGCGACAAATTCATCATTTGGCGTCCAAAGTCTTGAGCAAACGTTGTTCTTGCGATTTCTTGACGATAACCATTCACCGAAGAAGAAGAAAAATACTCGCGCACAGAAGATCCTAATTCATTTATGCTTCTTTCTTGCCTTAAAGTATCTTGTGTTGACAGCTGATCTTTAATTTTAGCTATTTGTATTGTTGATTTTACTTTTTCTTTTTGAAAATCTTTAAGTGCCCACGAAGGATAGAAACCGGATTCTATAGCCGTATTAATATTTTCAATGTTTCTTTCGTGCTCGGCTAATTTTTTACTTTTAATGACTTCTTGGCCAGTACTTCTTTGGCTTTTTTCTAGTATCCTGTCAACGTCGCTAATTCCTCTAGTCGCATAATCGTCAGGATTACCGTTGACTGGTTTTATGTTTTTTGATTTATTGACGTCGTCATTATCGGCCATAAAAATTACTCATTAAAACTTTCTTCTATATCTTCGCCAAATGATTCACCAAAAATAGCTTTACCTTGCTGTAACTGTTTTTCCATCCATGCGACGTTATCAGGATCTTTGGTTGGATCTATTTCTTGCTTATTACCAGCTTCTTTTTTTAAAGCTTCGAGTTCTTTTCTTTCTTCCTCTTCAGCCCAATCAAGAACCTCTTTTTCCTTGTCTGCCTCTATCTTATCATTTTCTGAGTTTACTCGTTCTTGTTCTGCCTTTTTACGCTCTATTTTGTCGTAAAATTCATAAAGAAGTTCTTCTAATGTATAAGAAAGCAATAAAGGATCTTTGAGTGGCCTATTATAAGTTTTAGACCACCAACTTTGAAGAAAAAGTATTAATTGTTTTTCGTCAGAGAGATCAGAACGTGCGTTAGCTGCTGCTACGGTTCTTATCTGATCTATTAAGCTTGTAAAGTCTCTTGCGCTTTCTGACTTTTCTCTTTCATCTTCTGGCGCCATTCTTCCTCGGCTGCAGCTACTTTATCAAAAAGTGCTACTAGTGCGTCTTCGTCTTCTATTAAAGTACCGCCTACGCTTTGTTTCCACCATTCAGGTGCATCAACTATCTTGGTTCTAAGAGTTGCTAAAATTATAGCCATACCAAGAAGACCGTCTGTTGGATTTTGATAATTACCAAGAAGTCTTGTTTTTTCAAGCTCTAGTTTATGCTTTTGTCCCATGTTGAGTACGCATAAGACAGTAAATCTGCCTTCGTATTTTTTACCGGTGTCTATACCAGTGTGCTGAAAATCAAAAACATGTTCCTTGTTCGGTAAATCCATAATAAACCTCTTTTTAATTATACCTTAATATGGTAAAGATATCAAAAAGTGTATAAAATTAACCTTTCATCGTGCCACCCATAGTAGGCATGAGAGTGATATCGTTGAAATTTGCAGCTGGCGTCTTTTTAGGTTGTCCGATTTGAGAATTGTTTGAGTTACCGTCCGAAGTATATCCTTCAGGTATAGTCGGGACCTTTTCATCCTGCCAACCTATGGCTTGAAAAGTCAAAGTCACGTTGGCTAGCTGATCCACTCTTATCTCTTCCTGCCTTGAGACTATCATGGCTTTAGAAGCTAAAAATAAAACTTCGTCTGTCTTTGAATCTCTAACTTCTATTTGTATATATTTTTGAAACAAGAAGGATAAAGCATTGGCTTGCCAGCCTTTAGTACCGGCACTAACTCCAGGTATGTGAAGAGCGGATATAGATCCCTCTACTCTGCATCTTGTTGGAACTAACTCATTGGTGAAAGGATCATCTATGGCGTTGATCTCTGTCACGGCTGTAGTTATTCTCCATGAGATGCCAAATGCAAAGCCTACTATGACGCCGTTTATCTTAAGTATGCACCTAGCGCCGCTTGCGTATTTGGCAGTAGGTCTAGTAGAGAATATGCCACCTATATTTCCGCCAACTACGTTATCTAGTAAACCTTGACCTGGAGGCGGTACGTTGTTAAAACCCTTTGGCATGTATTATCCCTCGAACTGCTGCCCGACTCCGCTGAAGTCGGCTACAAAACTATCTTCGTCTGCGTACAGCGCAACGAAGTTAAAGCGTTGCATGGCAGCCCCTCTTTTTGATATACTAAAGTCAGCTTGAGTTATTCTGCAGTTTCTTATGTTAGCTACGCCTACTAATCCAGGAACAGAACCGTTTACGCCGGTTCCGCCTGTCAATATATCACTTACAGCATTTATGGTTCTTTGAGTAGCGCCAAAGAAACCTCCAGCCTCGCCACCTTGCCCAGGAACCTTTTGATACACTTGTATGTCAAACGTCGTACCGTTAGACAGCAAACCTGGATTTAGTGCTTCGTTAGTCCTGCCGTCGTTACCTATGCCGTTCCTATTAAGAAAATCGCCGAACTTGCCACCCCATGCAGAACCCATGTTGCCTACTCCGTTACCCGCGTCGTTCTCGGATATACCATACGGCGTAGAATCAGCGCCAGTCGCCATTGCGGCATCTTTAGTGTATCTAATTACGCTGAACGAGCCAGATACAGTATATCCAAGCGGTTCAACAGAAGAGCCTTCGTACATGCCGAGAACCTTAGGCGTTTGATGCGCTATCTGTATTGAGTAAGAAAGGTCAGTGCAAAAAGCTAACGTTTTACCGTTTATCTTTATCTTTGCATTTGCGCCCGTTATAAAAAATGGTTTTACACCTGCCACGATGACCTCTCACTAAATAATACCATAAAAACTGTCGCGCATTACTGTAAATAAAAAAGCCCCACCATTACTGGCAGGGCTTTAATATTGTGCATTAATTATTAGGTCGAAAGATCTTTATCTGCAGACTTACCTGCGTCAAAATCATCGCCGTCAAACAGGATGCCTACGAAGCTCATGCGCTCAACCAATATGCCTCTTTTGTTGATACCGCCGCTCAAGCGGTTCATTCTTGCGTCTATGATTCTTCCTATTCTAACAGTCTCAACTGCAGAACTACTAGCTGCTCCGCTGCCAGTAGTCGTATTTGTTGCTTTTTTCTGATATATAACTATATCTACGCTCTTTGAAGCTAATATACTTGCAGGATCAAAGAATCCTTGAAGGCCAGATGCTTTAACGCCGTTTCCAGTTCCATCTGCGGTTCCAAAGGGATTGTTTCCAGTTGAACCAGATGCTACGTTAGTATATCTAACTATGCTAAGTTCGCCTGCTACAGAGTAGTTAACTGGTTCGTTGGTCACAGCTTCATAGCGACCCATTGTTTCTATGGGGATCGTGTCAACTGCCACAGAGTAAGATACGTCAGCTGCGTATGCGAAAGTTTTACCACCTACGGTTATCTTTGCTGACGCGCCTGTTATAAAAGATGGTTTTATGTCTGCCATTTTGTTTCCTTTAGGGTTGCGGTTCCCTTTACCTTGCTATTTTGTTACTTAATTGTAACTTTATAATTATAACACAAAAAGAGTTAAACTTCGAAACTAACCTAAAATAAATTTAAGCTGCTTCTGAACCGCCGTCTCTTTCGTCTGGTAAGCTAGGCCCAACACCTCTGCCGACCTTTAAGTTTTCGCTAGGGTGTGCGAGCATGTAGTTAGTCATCCCCTGAAGAAGATGAGGTACATTTTTGCTTCTATCTATCATTAGTCTAGCTCTATTTTTGGTAATTGGTCTAGCGTTGGCACCATTAACTACTTGATGAGCTCTCTTCTTAGCATCTTCATGACTTAAGGTAGCGCATTCGCGAAGATGAGTAGGTTCGAACATCGGATCGCCTCTTTTAGGATTTCTTGCTCCTTCTAAGGCTTTTTCTAATTCAGCAGATTCACCCTTTTTAATTTCCTTTAGTCCCATTATATAATGGGCGATATCAGACAATCCCGACGCAGCCTTTGAAACCTTAGCTTTAACCCAATCAGGAGCAATTTCTGCTTGATCTATGTGCTCTCTTATTTCTTTTATATGATGCTCAAGAGATTCAAGTTCAGACATTAACATACTTGAGTCTACTTTATCGCCTGCCATGTCTTTAGATTTTTTAAGGCATTTACATTTAGCTTTATTGCATTTTTTACAAACAGAATCGCTCTTTCTAAGCTCTTCTTGCTTAGCTTCGTTGTTCTTTTGCAATATCCACTGAGACCAGTCTGGGCGATTTGACATGTTTACACCTTCATGAAAAAAGGCCGGGCATAACGCCCGGCCTTAATATCTTAAGCGGATTGCTGTGCTCTCTGCAGGGTTATATCTGCGAGAACAAAATCAATTCCTTCTACTAACTTAACAACAACAGAAACGTTTATCGTGTTGCCATTTATCTGCACTACGAGTTGTTTAAAGCCATTTTTAGCATCTGCAGTACTTACAGTAATACCTTGAGTTAAATACGTTGTAAGTATAGATTCACAAGTAGATTTAACTTCTGCAGCACTAACGGTGTTTTTAACACCGACATAAAGATTTTCAAGCTGATTTCTGAAATCATATGCAAGAACATCGGCAGCGTAAAGAACGTTAGCTCTGTTATATACCCAGTTTCCGTCTTTTCCGTAAGTAGTGTTATCGACTACAAGGCGAAATCCGCCAGACTGCGGTCTTTCCCAGAAACTTATACCGCTGGATATAGCATCATCATATTGAGTATCAGGATCAAAGTCGAGAACTATATCCGCTTCTGCGGTTGACATAGATTGCCCTGTTTGGCGTATGCCGCTCATATTGAAATATTTATTGGTCATAGGAAGACCGATTGGCGATCCGCCTCTTGCGCCTGCGAGCAAGCAAGCTGCGGCCCAAGGTTGAAACCATCTTATGACGCCATCACTATCAGCCTGACGAACATCTTGAATTGCAAGCTGAACTCTTGCCGCGGCAAGATCTTGCGCTCTTTGTTTACAATCAGCGTAATCGGCCTTCAACGAAAGATATCCTTGTCTTTCGGATTTCTTCTTAGTAGTAGCCATCAAGCTAAGATGTGTCTTAACAGCTTGATGTATTCCTTCTATAGTGTAATTAGACCCAGATTCAGTGAGTCCGTCTGCTGCATCGTCTGACGCATCGCGAGACATAAGAGGCACAACAGAGTTAACTCTTACTTTTTCAAACTTACTAAGAGCGTTAACTATCTCAGAAGTGCTAGTTGCGCCCTTTGCGCCGCCAGACAATGCGGCTTCCGCAAGAGCAGCAGGCAAACCTACCTTAGCGCCAGATTCAAGAGATGCTATGCTAGATGCCTCAAAGAAGGCTGCAACTTCTGCTGCATCTTTTTTAAGAGCTGCACCAGAAACGGCGTCAAGAGAAGATACGTGGTCAAGAACATTGACCGATTGTCTTGAATCTTGTCCTGCGGTTAAAACTGCGCTCCAAGAAGGGATCAAATTAATTGCTTCTGCAAGATCGGCAACACTGCCAAAACTTGCCTTAGGAAGAGAAACAGAGCTTGTTCCGTTAAAAAGAACAACGTTGTTATCGTCTATAGAAACAGTAGAACCAGCAGTAGCATTTGTTACAGTAACAAGTACATTACCACCAACGGTTGCAGTTTCTACAAGCAAATCTCTTTTTTGAGAGAGCGTTAAATTTCTAGTAGCACCGGAGCCAGTTATCTTAAGAGTTATTCTGTTTCCGCCTACACCCCATTCTCTTGCTTGAACTGTACCATAAGAACCAGCGAGAGCAAGAGAAGCTCTAACAGATGCGTTAGTTTTATAAATGTATATAGCTTGAGCTCCGCCTGGTATTGCACCATCAGAGCCAGGAGCAAACAAAAGGTTGCACGCGTCAACTATTGGACCTCTGCCATATTTTGCCTTTATCTCTGGAAGCTGTTCTGGACTAAATACATTATTTGCGATGTTTACTTCAGAAGCCCCAGGTGCACCAGCATCTGCTTCCCCAAGTATCGCTACAAGGCCAGTCGGGCTAAGAGGAAAACCACCGCTGAGATCAATAGAGACCTTCGAATAAGCGCCTGGTTTGTATATTGTAGCTCCGTTAAAACTTACGTTTATTGCCATTTTCTTTTTCTCCTAAGATTCTGTAAATAAATTATAACATGCTTAATAAGCTAATGTTAACCTAAAACTATGCCATATGCGGCTAGGGCTCTATCGAAGGTTTCCATAGAGCAATCCCCGCTTAATCCTCTGCCTTTAAAATCAGCTTTTAATACTTCCTTGTGATGATGCTTAGGTATAGATTCTTTTCTAAGTGCATACCAGGTGTCAAAGTCTACCTTTTCTACGCCTTCTTGTTCTAAGCTCAAAAGATTTCTATTCTTTTCTTTTTTCTTTTTCATGTAAGCCTCACATTTATTATACACTCAAAAAGTGGTTAAATATTAACCCCTTCGCTATCATCTTCGTCATTTATTTTACTTGCAACTATGCCAGCCTCTGAACTATTTAAGTCAGATCCGTCTACAGTATGCTCTACGTTTATCTCGCCTATATCAGTATACTTGTCACCCATCCAATAATTCTGGGTAGTACACCTGAATCTTATCCATCTTGTCCACGTGTTTTCTGCCATGTGCATGGTATCTTTGCTGTAATCTGTGGCACTATAAGTGTGGAGCTTTAGGCCCAATCTTTCCGCTGTGAGCTTGTTCTTAAAAAGTATGTAGGATACGATATAGTACATCCACAAAACATGGTCGCCACCTCTATTAGCATGTATACCTATATCAACCATCACGGTAAATACACCTGTTCCAGTTTCACCCTCTTCATTATCAAAAAGCGCCGCTATGTCGCTCATAGCGGCCTTACTCTCATCTTCGGTTTCATTAGCTAGATGCACACTTATACAGGGTATTTTTTGTGCGTTAAATGACCAAGCTTGAATTACTGGTATCTTTGTTTCCGAGAACCATTTCCATATTTTGTTTCTATAGTCATCGCCATAGTCAGAACTAAAGTCTTGCTCAGTTAACATGGCAAACAAATCATCAAAAGCATCTTTATTTTTTCTAAGATTCTTGATACCTTGATCTATTATCTTTCTTATTACTATTTCTGGCATTACAAAAGACATTAGAACGAATCCTCGTATTCCTTAATTATGTCTCTTATTCTTTCGCTCAATTGATCCCTAAAGGATTCATTTATTTGGCCGAGATCTTCAGTAAAATCTTTCTCTTTAGATGGGATAACCCATTGGGTATTAGCGTCCTGCTTGCTTGTGGCTGTTCTAAATTCTGCCTTTGAGCCTCTTGGCGCTATATTTTGAAAATTCTGTTTAGCTGCTTCTATTCTTCTTGTATTTTCATATTTCCAAGCATCATATATATTGCTAGCGATACTTGGTTTAGGAGAAGTCGATGGAGAGCCAACGGGAATTACCTTATAAACGCCACTTCCGTCTTTTAGCGGTTTTGCTCCTTGCAGCAAATAAGGCAACATGGGTTTAGATGGCTCGGTGAATGATGTGTTGAATGTTTCAGTCGTGATCTGTGCGCCTATTCTATCAAGCATAACTTGATTTATAAACTCATCAGATCCTTTTTCTACGCCGGCTTCAATAGCCGATTCAAGCGCAGACATGCCTAATTCTTCGACTGCGCCATTTATCTCTTCTTTAGCTTTACTGACTATTGAATCGACAGTATCAGGATCTAAACCCTTAGACTCTAATATCGCCCTTAATGATTGAAGTTCAAGCGTAATGTTAACCATTTTATTTTTTGTTAACTACTTTGGCCTTCATGTCCTTAAGAAAATTTTCTTTTTCTAAGTCTTGCCAATCTCCGCCAAAGGAAATAGTTATCTTTCCGTTGGGCATTATTTCGATTCTTGGTTTCGTCAAATAAGAATAGAAATCGCTATGAACCTTATCTTGATTAGATAGGTTTGATGATACGGCTTCTATTTTATCTGGTTTTTTATTATCGTTGTCTATTTTTTCTTGAAGTGCTCTAAGTTTTCTCTCAAGCTCGTCAAGATCTTTTCCAACCGCTTGACACAACTTATTGTGTTTTCCTGCGGCTTCGTGTACAACATTTTCTAGTTTATCAAAAAGCTTTAATATCTTAGTTTCAACCTGCTGTAAATCTACTGCTACGCCATTTCTAAGCTGCTGACGTATTGTTTCCATCTCTTCGTAGATGTTACCTATGTTGTGTTTTTTGTAATTATCGATAAGCTCATTTAAGCCACCTTCTATCGCATCATCTGAAAGTGATTTATCGTCAAGCAGCTCTAGTTCTTTTTCATCTTCAGGAAGATACCATTCGAATATGCTCATAAGAGCTACAGCGAGCTCAGGAAGGGATTTGTTAGTAAATTGATATACAACTTTATGTCCGTCAGATACGCGACCAGAATACACATCGTTCATGTGTTTTCTTATGGATATAACATGGCTGTCAAACTTAAGATCTTTAAAATCTTCATCTTCCATGTCTTCTACGGCTTTCTTAAGAGCTCTAAAGACACCGTTGCCAACTATCTTTAGTGCGTCGCCGTGTGATACTTCGAATACTGCATCGCCTCTTTGACGTATTATGTTCTTCTCTAATTTTTCTAACGCCACTAAGCCTTCTAAGGACTTGCCGAGCTTTTGATCGATAAATTGTTTAAGGGGCTTTAAACAGCAATTTCGTAATTTGTCCCATGGTATATCAGATATGTCATACCATTTCCAGCTCGACATCTTTTCTTTGCCGTCGTCAGATGTAGTATCTTTAGGTTTACCCTTAGCAATCTCAGCAAGATACACTACGGTTTCATTACCTTCGATGGAACCCCTGTATATCTCAGACGTTATTCTGCCTAACACTCCGGCCTCTTCGTGCATTTCTCTAAGCGCAGCGTCTTCAAAACCTTCGTTTGGTTCTAAATGACCACCAGGAAAAGCGAGTTTGCCCGAGTTATGTTTGCCTAATAATACCTTATTTTCAGAATTTATTATAAGGGTTGCCACAGCTCTTCCTCTGCCCTTATAAAACTCTTCAAACGCTTTCTTTAATTTTTTTCTATGCTCTTTAAGATGGTGAGCAGATTTAGATCTATGTTCTTTGCCCTTAGAAGATTCTTTGCCGCCGTGCTTCTTAGATTCCTTCTTATGATGTTTAGCGTGATGCTTGTCTGTCCAGCTTCCGCCTCTATCTTCTCCGCTTTGCTCTGGAAGATCTTTAGCACTGCCTGTTGCTTCTATGTATTTTCTCGCTACTTCTTTAGGAGGACGACCACGAGATCCTTGATCTACCTTCTTGCCATGAAGAATAGCTTGCATCATTCTATACTGTCTGCGTGAAACCGCATGTGGCATAATTAAAGATTATCTCCTGTGATCCGTTGTACAGTATACATTATAACTCGATTTTATAGTTAACCCTGAGAATTTGCTATCTTTTCCCCTGCGCCAACCATAAAATCTCTGCGCACTAAAAGCTGTTGAGGGAGTCTTTTTGCAACTTTTTGCCCATTTACAAGTTCTTGTGTTATTCTAAGTTCTCTTAAACATTGAACTACTACATATACAGGATTAGAGTAAAACGCCCATATTATAGCCTCACCCCTATCTATGTTGGAGTCATAAAAAGGTTCTTGTCCTTCTATCCACTGTATGTCGCCTTCGGGAGTTATATTAAAGTCTACACCTGGTTGATATATCTTTTTTACGCCGTTAGATATCGAACAAGCAAATTCTACCTTTTTTACCGGATATCTAAGAGATTGCCTGCCGTTAGGTCTCGCCTCGTATTCCTTCATCTCCCACATTCTTACAGTAAAATCTGGTATTACTAGTCTATCGTAAGTATTAAAGTCCGCCTGTTCTCCATTAGGATATTCGGTTGGTAGTGTTACTACCGCGGTTCCCACTTCCCATACGCCGTGGGCTTCAAACGTTTTCTCTATAGAGTTACCTGTAAAGATACCCCATATTTCCTGCTCACCGTAGTAAAGTATGCCTGAGTCATCACAGTGCTCACAGTCAGGTAAGTGAGCATTGTTGTCTACATCTAATATATTGGGGCATGGAACAGCCTTAGAGTGAACGAACCTTATTCCTCTCTGGTTCAACAACTGATCAAAATTTATTCCCTTGATACTAGGATCTGGTATGTAAAGTGGCATCGGCGACGGCGTAGATGTCGGCGCTTGCGCTGGTGGAGGATATACATTACCTGGTTTGTCCATGCTCATGTTTTAATTATACCGCGATGTTAACTAATTAAAAAATAGCTTATAATGTATATATATATGGACAAAGACAACATGACAGAGAAACAGATTCTCGAACGAATTATAGAAGAAAACGGCAGCTGTGCTTCATGGGCCACTATAAGTATATGCCGTACTTGTCCGTTATCTAAGTTAGATAGATATGAAAGCGGTAGATTTATAAGCTGCGTTGAATCTTTAGGGGTCGATGGACTTTCAGAAGAAGAGGCCGATGAGATATATAAAAGGGCCGCGTCAGAAAAATTAGCTCAATTAGAATTAGATAAGATAATAGATAATTAAATGCTTTTGTCTAGCGATGATAAAAATATACTTGAAGAGATAGTGGAGACTAACGGTCAATGTCTTAAGGCGGCTAGGTGTAAAGTGTGTCCGTTTAGGGCCATGTGTTTACCAGAGTTCCTTAATCCATCTCCTCCTACTCCTCCTCAAAGATTAGAGATAGCACTAGGTGTATTAATGCATAATGCCATCATAGACGAAGAGATAGATCTAAAAAACTACACCTTAAAGAGATGACCTGAAGATGATCTAATTGCTCTCTTCTTGATCAACGCAAACTTATCCGAATCTGTGTAATACGTGTTCCAGTTGCGTCCAGATACCGTTCCAAAGAATATATCATCTGCTACATTAAGCTTTCTCAAGATCACTATAAGATCAAGCGCAGACATGACCTGAAACATGTCTATGTTTTCATAGAATCCCATGTCAGTATGCTCTACTTGTCAGATCGCCTAAAAAAGCCATATACTCGTTCCAGTAACGATCAGCTGTCTTTGTCGCAGCTTTTATCTTGAGTGCTTTCAAGATCGCGAACAATCCTGCTTTAGCCTCTAATTTAGCTAATCTTCTTGCTATCAGTATCTTGTGCTTGTGCGACTCGTCGTGATCGTATATGCTCGACATTATGGTTCTTTAAACCCTTCACATATAGCGCTGACATCTTTGTGAGCAGATCTCAACTGATCTCTCATCTCTATGCAGTAAGACAAGCTATCGAACACGTTTACTATATTACAGCCCTGAATAGAGCAAACTTTTAACATATGGTGCGATCGGTTCATTTCGACGCTCGCGCACCCCCCGGCTAAACCCACGATCAGCAAGCTTAATATGCTTATATATCTATTCATTGCCCAAATCTTATCCTGTGCGTCCAGCTGTGGTCATTAGTGTCTACCATAGTGACGTCTTTTATTATCTTAAGCTTTACCATGACACTAAAAAGATCATACATGACTATGTATCTCGCCATCCATCCATCTCTCTTGTCATTCATGTCAACGTAGACCTTAACGTTTCTCATAGTTCTTATTTGGCTATGAGCCCCCGCCCGTTTAAGTCAAGCATAGTTACTAAGTTAAGTGCATATACGTACATCATATATTATACCTTATTTGTCTGGTGCATCCAGATATCCAGTCTCTTTTTGCACATGAACCTAAACAACATGTAATTACTCTTAGATACTGCTCTCATCTGGAACAGTACCCACACTAACCTATCGCATGCTACTAACTCTTTTGGAATCATATCAATAAAAGTGTGAGGTCATCAGTAAGACCTCGTCGAATATTGCCGCGCGAATATACGCGTCAACGTTCTTATGCGATGCTACGCGCAACTTCATCAAAACGCTACACAAGTTATACTTAGCTATATAAGATAAACTATCCATCCCGCCGTTAGGGTACAGCAAGTGAATAGAGTATCTTAGACAATATGGGCATCTACAGTCTTCACCGTGCTTCATCGTCGTCTTCATTTGTATCCCTTTGATGCAACCTACCAATCAACATAAGTGCTATGGTTAATCTCTCATCGCTGTCCATAAGTCCAAGTTTCCAAAGAACAAGAGTGAGCCAATGCCAAGAGCCAAGCGCGTTATCCCCATGTTTACCTTGCAAACTTTTGCGAAAGCCATCATATATCATAGTGCGCGTCATCTTGCATACTTGTTCCGACGCCGTAATTCGCGATATACATTACGACGAACTTCTTAAACTGCTCATCGGTGATAACGCCCATTGTCATGAGCGTTACAGCGCACACGTACTGTATATCGAAGTTCCTATCGCGAGACATCGTCTTGATGAACTTTGGAAAACACGGAATCATATGTCAAACTCGATATCTGATGGAATATAAAATAAGAAAGCGAAATACTTATCCTCGCTTATAACGTTAAGTTTGCTTAACATCTTAACCAAGAGCCAGTAATACTCCCTCTTGTGAAAATGGACGCGCATATACTTAACCTTATCGCTTGACCTAGTCATATCTAGATTATATCTTAAGTGGGTAGGTAATCTAGCGCTTACGGTATGTAAGAGAAAACGCCGAGCTTATTATCGTAATAATAATAACTACTGACGTATATACCCATTATGTTATATACATCTTCTTGTATGTTCGGGTGTTTGACGCCCATCTTGTGCAGTATTAACGCAACCTTTAATTTTAACAAGTTTGACCTACTTGAGTGGTGACTACCGTATATCATAATATGGCATTCTAATGCCGAACTTCATCAATAAAACGAGTAGGTTGTGGCGGGCCCAGGCTCGATCGATGCCTTTCTGCGTAAACCTAGGTTCGTACATACGTCACCCCGTGAACCAGGAAGTACCAAAGATGTCGGGATCGTGTGGGTTTGGTAATGCTTGCTTATACGCTGAATGTAGATTAAGCTTGCAGAGAAGCTTTATAAGCGCTCTATATGGATAATCATTGATCGGCATTAGAGTTTGCTCCAAGTTTATTTTTAGGATGATCTAGGAGATATAGGGATAGTTGGGTCTTGTTGATAACCTTTAGATCTAGAAGAGAGCGGAGAAGGGCGTACCGGCTTTTGAATTTGGCGGCGCGGGTGCGGTCAAACTGGATTGAGGATTGTTTTTCGATGAAGTTGAAAACGCTTATTTCTGTGTTGAGCCTTGAGCGGATATCTTTCATATTTTATATTATACCCGTAAAAATGTACCGGTACCTGTGTTTGCCTATTAGGGGAGAGGGTAGCGGGCCTTGTTTTATAGGAAAAAGCTCGCGTACGCGAAAATGGCGCGGCGTGTACCCGTCCCGATCCAAGGGATCCCTTGAAAGGTGAGGTTACCGGGCCCTGTTTTCGGGAGCACCGTTTTCCTCCCCGATCTAAGGGATATTATGAGAGGTGAATTCTGAGAGGGATTTTGAATGCACCGATCATATAGATAAGCATGATGATCATGTCGGTCATCATAACAAACAAGGGAGCAAGTCGGTATGATGAATCAAAAGGAAGCTGTGTATCAGGCGATCACTGGAATGTTCGATGTATCTGGTGATGGTGCAGTTGAACTGAGTAGAGATCAAAAACATGATGTGATCAGTGTTCTGGTCGAAGGGTTTAAGGCGAAGCGAATCAGTTATGCTGGTGAACTTCCCGATGAGAAATCACTTAGGAACTACTGTTCTGGGTTGCTCAATAACTGGCTTCGCAAGGATACTCGCCTGAACGGAGGAACTAAGTATCAGGCCAAGAATCCTGGCTCACGGCGCGGCGCGACTGATCCTCAAATCTCCGCTCTCCGCAAGTTGCAGAGCATCCAAACTGATCCTGATAAGGTTGCTGAGATCCAAGTCTACATCGATAAGCGACTCGAGGAGATCACTCCTAAGGTTGAGATCGATACCAGTGCACTCCCTGCTGACCTTAAAGCTAAGTTCGGCTTCTAAGGTTAGCGAAGCAACGGTCGGGCTGCGGAGCAAGGATGCTCTGCGGCTCGGCTAAAGCTTTAGTCGGGTGACACCGCTACGCCGGGCTGATATCTAGTTTTCTATTCTGATCTTATAAATACTTGTAAATAAAATAATTAAATTAAAATTTAATTAAATTACTTACAAATGAGCTGATACTAACATCAACTCATAATCAAACAAACCAGGGAGTGAATGAATGATGAATCAAAAGGAAGCTGTGTACTTGGCAATCACCGAGATGTTCGAACTGAGTGGTGATGGTCCAGTCGAACTGACCCGAGACCAAAAGCATGATGTGATCAATGTGCTGATGACCGGGTTTAAGGCGAAGCGAATCAGTTATGCTGGTGAACTTCCCAACGACAAGGACCTCCGAAACTACTGTTCTGGACTACTCAATAACTGGCTTCGCAAGGATCCGAGGTTGAATGGTGGAACTAAGTATCAACCCAAAAATCCTGGTGCACGACGCGGTGCGACTGATCCCCAACTTCAAGCTCTCATGAAGCTGCAGTCGATGCAAACCGATCCTGCCAAGATTGCTGAGATCCAAGTCTATATCGATAAGCGACGCGCCGAACTTGAGCCTAAGGTTGACCTCTCCGCCTTACCTCAAGACCTTCTCAAGAAGTTCGGCTTCTGATCGATAAGTAGCCCAACGGCTGGAGCACGGAAGCTCCAGCCAAAAGGCTTTAATCCTTAAGCAGTAGGCTGACACTGCTACGCCGAGCTGGTATCTTGCTTTCTATTCTGATCTTATAATTAAATATGAATAATAAAACTCTTACTCTTACACTAAATATCTACCAAATTAAAAACATATACAACTTAAAATCAATACTAAACAAATTCAACTCAATATACTTTCAAAAAATTAACTCATATCTTTATATCAACCACAACAAACTATACTTAGAACTACAAAAATACCACCCACAACAAAATCCCTTACTTCTTGGCTCAATAACTCTTTATGAAATGGGTTTAACTTATCAAATCACAATTGAGTTAGGCCTAATCACCTTAACAATCAAATCAAACTAATAACTAAATAAATCAAGTGTTGAGTGAACATGAAGTTCACTTGACACTGCTACGCCCGACTGGTATCCCCCAACTATATTCTGATCTTATAAATACTTGTAAATAAGATAATTAAAAATTAATTTAATTAAACTTATTTATATAAGGGAGTGAGTGAGTGAAGGAAATCATCATCAACATAATCATGAATGAACTGGATGACAGAACAACCCAATCAAGGGAAGTGGACTATGACATGACACCTGAACTTGAGGGTCTCAACCACTTGATCACATGTGTGGACAAGGAACTTCCACTTGAATACTCTGATTATGAGTGGATAATGGAGTTGATCATCAACAAGTCTCATGAGTGAATATCCTGTGACCCATGGATGGGTCACACATGTTTCTGAATATATATATAAATGGGAGGTAAGTGGATGAGTAAGTATAAGATTGAGTTCTCTGAGGAACAGGTGGATAAGTTGATCACATATGTGGAGTCAATGGTTGAACTGGATGAAGGAGATACTTATGTAGAGTGGTTAAAGGATATTGTGAATCAAGTCAACACAATCTAAGGAGGAAACATGAGAGCTGAACCAAAGTCTGCTAGAGAGCTGCTGCAATATCTTCAATCTCTTACCGATGAGCAGCTTGATGCACCAATCGCCTCCTGGAACGAAGACGCGAGTGAGCTGTGTCAACTCCACGATATCGAGCATATCCCTGATGTCGGTGGTGACTGCATCGTAGTTCGCTTTAACTTCTAACCACGCTGTGCACACACTGCGGAGCAAGGATGCTCCGCACCCACCATGCGCCTGACACTGCTACGCCCGACTGGTATCCCCCAACCTCGTTCCGATCCCATAAATATACATGAGTAGGGGAAATATAATAATTAAGTTATATTAACCTACTGAGTGAGGAGTGGAACGTATGATGGTGAGACCGAGTAAAACTAAGGTGGAGCGAGCCGAGATCATCAAAGCCGAGCGCGAGGCTTTCCTTGCAGCTGGCGGCAAGATCGACCGGGTCGACCAGGGAACTAGAGGCAAGAAGCCCGAGCGGACCAAGTTCACTGAAGCCGACTTCAAGAACTTGCCTAAAGAGCTGCTCAACATGCTGACCAAGTAATCCTACCCCTCGACCCACGGATGGGTCACCTCTTATCCGATCCCATAAATACCTATAAAGGAGAAGCTTTGATGAGTAAATTCTTTCCTGTAGAAAATGCAGTGCACTCGGCCGAGGTAAATCCAGCGAACAGCTGCAACTTCTACGACGTGCTCTACTCCCATGACCCGTCCGTAAATGCCACCGTGGTGCTCACGCTCTACGGTACCAGAGAGGACATCGAGCGAGCGATCACCATGCTCAGCTCGGTGCGAGGCGACTCCGACGGCGAGTTCTCCTACCAAGAAGCTTAAGTTATCTGCTATCCACTACCGGTCCTAACGGACCCATAGAAGCATGCAGCTGGCGCGAATGTGGATCTAGCGCCGGCCATCTACCACCCCCGAAGGCTATGCCGGAGAGTAAGGACGCTCTCCGGCAGAAGCTGACACCGCTACGCACTAGCCCGACTGTCTGACCGATACGCACTTAAGTTTCCGATCCTATAAATATATGTAAGCAAAAAGTTAATAATTAAATTAACTTTAACCCAAAACCAAGGAGCAAGTCGCATGTTGAACCAAAAGGAAGCAGTCTATCAGGCAATTACCGGGATGTTTGAGTTGTCGGGCGAAGGTCCGGTCGAGCTCACTCGAGACCAGAAGCACTCGGTGATCGAGGTCTTGATGTCGGGCTTCGAGAACCGCAAGATCAGCTACGCGGGCGAAGTCCCAACCGGCAAGGAGCTGCGAAACTACTGCTCCGGCCTGCTCAACAACTGGCTGCGCAAGGACACTAGACTTAACGGTGGCACCAAGTACGAAGCCAAGAACCCGGGTTCTCGCCGAGGCTCGACCGACCCTCAAGTCTCTGCTCTCCGGAAGTTGCAGTCCATCCAGACCGACCCCGCAAAGGTGGCCGAGATCCAAGTATACATCGACCGGCGGCTCGCCGAGATCGCTCCTAAGCCCGAGCCGATCGATGTTAACGCCATCCCAGCCGAGCTTCGCGCCAAGTTCGGCCTCTAATCTAGCAGGTCGGTAAGCAAAGGGTCGGAGCAGGGAAGCTCCGGCCCAGCGCTTAAAGTCGGTGAACCCGCCGGGTGACACCGCTACGCCGGGCGCAGTCGGCTCGCGTCCGGGTCTCGGCCAGATCTCGGGTGGGTCTCGCGCGGGGAGCCACGGACGTCGACAGGTGACAGGGCGCAGCCATAACATAGTGGAACTAAGTGAACTCATAGTGGGGAGCGACCCATCTCCACCTATCCAACTGCCCTACCTATAATAATCAGCAGCTTACGTCCGCTTCTAGACCAGACAAGTCCTGTATCCTAGTATCCTCTAGGTTCTCCATTAGACTAGATATACTAGCTATTAAGTGCGATATATGGGTAACCCGATAGGTATAGTTTACGGGTGCGGCTGTGGGGACTAGACGGTGAGTATGCTAGAGGTACTTCGGTGGCTTGTTTTTACTGTAGGTGGGGTCACCCTATCCGATAATAAATACATTATATGACTTGATATATTGCAAGTCATTAACCCTAAAACAAGGAGTATAGAGTAGCATGAGTCACAATAATTCACAGGTTGATGATAGTGAAGTTCAAGAAGTATTGAATAAACTTTGGACTACTGACAGTGCGCCAGGGGCTCATTGTTTTGTCAAGGCCACTGCGGAGAACAGGATCTTGAGCGACGACGAGATCGACGAGATCTATAACTCAAGCGAAGGCTATAACGATGCAGCGACCGAGCGGCTTGTTAAAGCTATGAGTAGAGATGAGTTCGAGTCTTTGAAGAGCGAGGTTGAAGAAGAGTACGAGGAGTACAAGAACAGCAAAGCTTATGAAGAAGATCAAGAAGGTGAAGAAGACGAAGATGAAGAGTAATTAAGGTTGGTTCTGGCCGGGACATGGAGGTTCCGGCTGGGATCAAAGTAACGTATTCCGATCTTATAAACTTATAGATTGTTAGTAACAAAGGGAGTAACATATGGTTGTTTTTAGTAAGAAGTTGAAGTCCAGTAGGCTTGAGTTCAGGGTTGATGTGTGGAAAAATGGCTGTATTAGCCTTGTTAGGCTGCCAGAGGTTGACTATGAACAGCTTTATAAAAATGGCTACAATGACTCTCATCAGATGTGCTCGGTTGTCAAGAACACTTGTATCCCGAAAGACATCATGTGGGGTGACTCCGAAGAGGAGTTTATTGAGAGCCTTCAAGAGAACGCTGGACACAGTACAGACAACTACACTATGATTGAGTTCATCGGGCGCGACGCGGCGAGCCAGAACAACGACCCGGATACAGCGATCGACGGGTTTCTTGAGTGGGAGCTCGGCGTAGCTATGGACCTTCTTGACAAAGACAAGGAGATTGCTAAGTTCGTCGACTTTAATATCGCCCTTGATAAGGCTATCAACGAAGACTAAGTTATAGAGTGCGTGAGTGGGGTCAAGAGCTGCTTGTTCTTGGCCCCAGTTCACATTATCTTACTGCGTGGGGCGACTTACCCCGATCTTATTATATGTAGAGAGGTGAAGTCATATGTTATGTGAAGCATGTAATTTAGATAACTTGGGTAACGAATATACATGTGTATTATGCGAGAACAAGCTGCTTTCAAAGCTTAAAGCTGAAAACGCCCAACTTAAAGAGCAGAATGCAGGTCATATCCAGCGGATCGAAGAGCTAACTGCCGAGTTGAAGTTTTATAAAGATCGCGTTAATAAGGTTTGGGGAGAAGGGTGATGTTAATTACAAAAGAATATCTAAAAAGTCTAAATCCTTGTGAAGATAGATATAGGCACTACCTCGATCATTATAAAGACTGGAGCGGTACGCTTGAGCAGTTTCTTGATCTTGAAGGATTGACTCATGAAGATAAGAAATGGGTTTTTGTTCGATCTATTGACAAAGATAATTTGCGTTTTGTAGCTGCTGATTTAGCTGAAAGAGTGTTGTATATTTACGAAAACAAATATCCAAGTGATGATCGACCTCGCAAAGCAATAAAAGCAGCACGAAGTGGTTCTGCTGATGCTGCTTATGCTGCTGCTCGTGCTGCTGCTGATGCTGCTGATGCTGCTTATGCTGCTGCTCGTGCTGCTGCTGCTGATGCTTATGCCGCTGCTGATGCTGCTGCTCGTGCCGCTGCTTATGCTGCTCGTGCTGCTGCTTATGCTGCTACTTATGCTGCTTATGCTGATGCTGCTTATGCTGCTTATGCTGCTCGTGCTGCTGATGCTGCTTATGCTGATGCTGCTTATGCTGATGCTGCTTATGCTAAGTTAGACGAAGAGCGGGCGCAGATCGAAATAATGAAGAAATACGCCCGTGAAGCGTTAAAGGAAAGCGATGAGAAAACCTAAGAAGATGTTACTCATGGATTCGTGGCACGCTGAGCCGCATGGACACGCTCATATAACTTCTAAAGTCCATAAAGGTGATCACGGGTGGTGCTTGTCACTGCAGATGGAAGAAGATGTTGAGACTAACGATATCTGGCTGAACTTAAAAGACGCTAAAACCTTGCTTGAGGCGCTGGAATCTCAAATCAAGTATCTTGAAAAACTGGAGGCTGGTGAAGAACATGGAAAACAATAACGTACAAGAAAATAGCAGGCCAAAGATCTTCTTCGATGCTGAGTGTTATCTGGAAGGGACTTGGGGGGCTAGGAGGTTAGGTTTGCGTGCGTGCTCGATGGAGATGTTTGATAGTGGAAAAGGTCGAGCTATGATCGAGTTCGTTGCTGGCGATGACGTAGAACATATCGGTCTTGTGTATAACAAAGACAAGCGAGTTGTAGACTACGATGGAGTTTTTAGCATCCCTGAAGAAGGTATCAAGTTTCTTAACTCACTTGGTTTTAACACAGAAGACGTGGAGTAGATGGGGTGAGAGCTATGGAACTGGCAGATTTGATTCTTGTGGTTATCGCCATAGATTTATTGTTTATGGTATATTGTGCGACAAGACGTTAGATAACCTACGCCGATTTAATATATTCCTTGAAAGGTGCGAGCGATGACATATAGAGATTTATTGTCCGCATTACAAAACCTAAGCGAAGATCAGCTTGATAGCGATATCTGTGTTCATGATGCCTTGAACGATGAGCATTCAGTCAATGTTGAGCTTATCATAGTAGATAGGTCTCAAGATGTGCTCGATGAGGGTCATCCGGTAATTCGCGTTAATAACTAAAATGAGGATTCAGTATGGAAGAAAAAGTGTATTTTGCGGTGCTTCAGGTTTCAAAAGATGGAGAGCACGTTAGGATTGACTATACACTGAAAGAGAAATACTCTGAAGCAGAAGAGAGAATTGAAGAGCTAAAGAAGGCACCAGACGGTGATCTTTACGACTTCTATATCGATGCGGTTGCAGCTCCCCAACCGAAAGAATAGAAGTAAAACCGTTCGGTTGTGTTGCTTGATCGCATGATGCAACTGGTAATGCGGCCGAACGGTATAACTTTATAAGTTTTGTGAGAGGTTAATAAAACCGATCTCATAAATAAGCAGCGGCAAGCAATAACGCGAGTCGTAAACCAAGGAGGAAAAATGAGTAAAATGACACAGAAAGAGGCAGTATTTCAAGCTGTAACAAATGTATGCGGAGTTCAAGACGAAGCATATGAGCCTACAAAAGAGCAGCGAGCCTCTATCAACCAAATCTTGTTCGAAGGTTTTCGAGCAGGCAGCATCGATCTTGATCGCGAGTACGACGATAAATCGTTGCGAACCTATGTATCTGGCTTGCAATCTAACTGGTTGCGAAAAGATCCTAGGTTGAACGGCAACACCAAATACGTCGCTAAGAATCCTGGCTCTCGCCGTGGTTCAACTGATCCTCAAGTCCAAGCGTTGCGCAAGCTGCAGAGTATCCAGACCGACCCGGATAAGGTGGCAGAGATTCAGCTTTATATCGACAAGCGATTGGCTGAGATTGCTCCAGCTAAAACAGTCACTGTGGATGTTGAAGCTCTCCCAGTAGAGCTCCGTCATCTCGTTAACTCCTAAATTCATTGTATCGCCAGGTGAGGTTATGCTTCACCTGGCGATCTCTATTAAATATATCTTATGGATAATAGTTTTCCCTTTATTTCATACGAAGACATGATTTCTTGTCTCTTAAGTTCTGGCTATTCAAAGAAGCAGATTAAGTCTATGACAGTGGAGGAGCTTGAAAACGCGTACGTAGAAGCTATTTCTATTGTGCTTGGTTCAGCTACAGATGATGCTGTATAATTTTCTTACTTTATACTTCGAACTATATTCGCTTGTGTTTCGCGTATTTATTGCCTAAGTTTTCTGCGCACTCGACGATACTCCTTGGGTGTTTGATGCTTACAAACGCGTCGAGTTGGACAACAAGAGCTGGTCGGCCTTGCGCAGGGGTCGACCAGCGACCCGATGATATGCAGTCGGCTGACACTGCTACGCCTGACGACTTCGTTCCTGCCGCTCATATCCGATAATATTAAGATAAGTAATGAGTATATTTGACGAAATATATAAGCTCTACATAGAAAAGGGTGAAGAACACGTAATGCAGGTGTTAAAAGATCAATACTTGACTAGAATTCGTCTCATAGATCAAGTGGATGCTTTTTATTACAGCGAATTAGACTTCAATGCGATACTCAATTCGTTATCCTTTGAAGCCGTTTGTGCGCACGTATTTGAGTTAAGACTATCATTAAGCAGTAACAATATCGTGTTCTTAAAGTGCTTTAAAGATTTTTACGACATGCTATCTTTGGAGCATGCTATCGTTGACTCTGCCCATAAATTGCCGGATCTTGGCCCAGAACTTTCAGATCTGCTGTTTAAAATCAGCAACACGTATCAACAATAATTTAATCCGATAAAATAACGAGGCTATATGGAAGAAGATGAAACTTTTCAAGGTTTACAAGTTGGTTTCACTACAGGCACACATATGTATTGCTACTACAGAGATAGAGAGGAAGATGTCGTAAAGACTTTTCATTATTGTGTCGATGTCGCTAAAGGTCAAAAAATTAGTATGCCCTGGTCTCCTTACTTCTATGTTACTCGCGAAATGTTAGAATCGTGGATTGATGCTGGGATGCCGACGCGAGAAGACATCGGCGGTAATGTAAGAAGTCTTATGCACTTCGATGAGCTAAAACAAAATATGTTTTTTCATAAAGCACTTGAAAAAAGGCTAGTGTAATTACATGAGTTACTCAATAACTTTAAACGATAAACAAAAAATGACACTAAAACAAGCATATGAAGAATTGATGTCAGGCAACTCTATTGAGTCTATTATTAAGACAAAGTCTGAACTAAGGTACATAGAAAACACTCTAGATATATTGCTTGGCAATATCGCACAAGATATAAGGGCAGAAGGGACATACATTAGCCCAGGATGGACTTACAACGAGTCTATACTAATCGTGAGTAGATTAAGTAATGCTCATATTAAGCTGTTGAACTATGTGATTAACGATCCAAGACGCGAACATTTCTACATAGAGGGTTTTGCTAATGCAGTAAAAGACAAAAGTACTGAAGTCTTATTTGAAGAAATCTTGCTTGGAGGAGAAAAATATGGGTCTTGATATGTACTTAGATGGTAAGAAATACTTTTTTTCTAGCTACTTTGATGAGGAAAATACTCAGAGAACAGAAGATGGTCGACCCTTGACCTCCCTCACTGTTAAACTCGGATATTGGAGAAAGCACCCTAATCTTCATGGCTATATAGTTAATAATTTCGCAAGTGGAGTCGATGACTGTTCTCCAATTGTTTTATCTAAAGAAGATCTGCTAAAGATTATGGATGCCGTAAGAACAAATAGCCTGCCAGAAACAAACGGCTTTTTCTTTGGCAAGTCAGACTCTTCCTACGATGAAGAAACTCTAGCTGTATTTAATGATGCGCTATTTTGGCTAAATGAAAAAGTCGAAAATGAAACTAGACAAGTCGTTTATCAAGCGTCTTGGTAACCTATTCCGATAATATAAAATACCATGGTTATGATGAGCAAAGAAAAAATTAGTTCTATGATAGAAGAAACTCAGTTGGTGCTCGACGCTTTCTTTAGAGAAACGGAACCAACTAATGAAAAGGATAAGAAAGAGTTTAATCAAACTATTTCTTATTATCTTGGTAGAAAGCATCTACTGCAGGAAATGCTGCAAGATTAAAATATGACTAAAAAATGCGAAATCTGCTCCTCACGTTTTGACATACTTGACTCGCATAGGTGTATGTATAAGTCTTGTGATTTAACTATGTGCAAAAAATGTGCATACAACCACGAGCATGTACTAAATGATGTTGAAGAGTCTATTGATCACGATCTTGATCAGTTTCATGCTTGTGACTGTAAACAGTTTAGAAATTTAGGTTATTGCTGCCATGTGGGCGCTTTGAGCGGTTGGTAGTAAATCCGGGGATGGTGAAATTGGTAGACACACGAGTCTTAAGAACTCGTGGAGCTTGCTCCGTGTCGGTTCGAGTCCGACTCTCCGGACCATTTATTAGGTCCCTTAGCTCAGCTGGATAGAGCATCGCATTTCTAATGCGAGGGTCGGAGGTTCGAACCCTCCAGGGACCGCCATTTTAAGGATAACATGGAAATAGAAGAAATAGTCATACTTGCCATGATACCGTTGTTTTTACTCTCATTTTCAAAACCTCCGTCAGTTAAACCATTAGACGGAAAGTGCTTTCCTGACTATAGACCAGGCTTTGGCTGTCTCGTATTTGAAAAGTTACCGTAGGCACGGCAACTAATTTCCGATTCAATAAACACATGTGCATTGGAGGATTTTATGCGCGATTATTCAAGCGTTATGTTGCAAGAATTGGTTCAAGCTATGAAAGAAAATACAGAGGAACTTGCTTATTCTTCGCCGAGTAAATGCATCGACCTCTTGATTGCCAGAAATGAGATCCTTAAATCAATCTGTTCGCTTCAATCGGAGATTATCGCAAAGTATGAAGAAAAAGAGGCAGCCTGATATGACAAAAGAAACACAGATTTTTCTTCTTTCGTTGGTTGCTCATCAATTGGAAATGATGCAAACATCGGTTCTAGAAGATGAGTCGCTCATGAAAGCGTTGTCAAAAGAAAGATTGCTTCAAGCAAAAGACGAACTCATGAACGAAATTGTCTGCGAATAAAGGACTTAAATTGAAAAACAATTCAAACCGTATTTGGGTTTTAGTAAATATCAAAACTAATAAAGTAAAGCAAACCGGCTCGTACAGAGAATGCGCACTAACATGGGAAAACATGGAAGATTGTGAGTCGTACACTATTAGATTACTAAAACAATCTAATAAGTCAAATCTCGAATTAGTTAGCTATGTTGCTTAGAATTATATGGACAATTAACATTATGTTAGCTATATCTATAGTTAGCCTTATAACAATGATAGCCGCAAGAGTGTTATTTAACTAATGAGAAAAACTAAACAGTTAGCTGAATATTTGAAAACTAAATCTTTGCCGGTCATGCACATATATGAGTCACTTTATCCCAATGAAGAAGATGACATGGTCACTATAAGCGATGACATACATATCCAAGTTGGAGATGGATATTACAGCGTGGTATACGCTAAATCAGACGAAAAATACAAGATCTACCCCACCAGGTCCGATATGATCCAGATTTTAGGAGATATACTAATTGTGTTAGAGAAAGATAGAAGGAGCAAAGCATGAAAACGGTTTCAATGTCATTGGAAGAATACGAAAGTGACCTTCAGAAGAAATTTTTAGCGGGATATAGAAAATCGTTGCTCGATCTTACAGATATTGTTGCAAATAGTAAATCTACAGTTGATTTGCAAGAGACAATGATTAACGATTTTCATGTTGACGCTGGATTACACGTTTTTCAAGTAGAAAAACTCATGGCTGCACTTAGCAAGGTAAGTTCACTAAATGAATAATCTTAAAAACAAAACTTATAACCTATATAACCAAGTCGGTGACGAAGAGTTTGCTGAACTTGTAAAAAAAGGCATTATCTCTATAGAGGAAGCTCAGGTTTTATATGAACAAGCAACTGCGGAACAAGATTTACAGAATTCTGTTTACGACTGATGAGTCAAGTTGGAAAAGCACGCTTTTCTATGAAAGCGAAGATCAAGCATACCAAGTATGCTTACTTTTGCATAATTCGCTTGCTGGAATCTATAATGTTTCTGTAGTGGAAGAGCCTAGACTAAAACTAGTAAATTCTTGATATTTACTCGATCTCATGGTAAAATGTCCTATATGGACAAAAAATTAGATCAGTTAATCGAAGAATTTTCAGCCTTAACAGAAGAACTAAAAAAGGCCGTAAATGAGTCATACTCAAATGAGCCAAACATGTCGGGCAGTGCAGACATGTCTAAGAAAGAGTGTTCTTGCGAAAAATGCCCTTCATGCCTCAAGAAATCAGAAGATTATAAGGAAAGACTTGTAATAAAGTCAAACGGTCAATGGGAGCTAACTAAAGGAAAAGATAAACCAAATCCAATGCTTGCGGGTGCTGTGATGCTTGGAACTCTTTATTCCATGCACGAAGCAAAGCAGTCTAAAAAAGGGCTAGAAGCCACCATGTCCTCTGATAGAGGCTCGGAGGTAACAAGAACACCTGCCAGCATGAACTCTGATGCCCCAGAGACTGGTCGAAACATCGAAGCACATAAGCCCAAGAAAATTAAGAAAGCTGACGTCACTAGTAGCGGCGGAGATGATTGGTCAAGCAATAAAAGAAAACCTAAAATGCCATTGCCCCCAGGTGAATCGCCTCATGAGCCTGCTAATGAGCCTGCTCAAAAACCTAAAAAACAACCGTCTATACCCAAATTTCCTGGTGCCCCTGTGCCTTGGTCAGAAAACCCAATGAACCCTTCGGCAGGAAAAATCACACCTGCCGAACCAAAGAAATATCCTGAACACACGAATACCCCTCAAGCAGGAAAAATCGCACCTGCCAAAAGAAAATTTCCACCTAGAGAATTTAATTAGCCGTGCCAAACCGCCCAAACTGGTCCGAATGGATCTTGCGGTTGTAATCCGTAGATCAACTTATTAACTTAAGCTCACTATGTATGATAAAATTATATAGTGAAGACACCAAAAGAGATAAAAGAGTACTTAGATCAATACGTTATTGGTCAAGAAAAAGCTAAAAAAGCCTTAGCTGTAGCTGCTTATAATCATTATAAAAAGATAACTCTGGGCGGTAACTTAAAAAAATCTAACGTCTTAATAATAGGACCAACTGGGTCCGGTAAGACATACATGGTATCTCTTCTAGCCGAGATACTAAAGGTTAATTTTCTCACTGTGGATGCTACTCAGTTTACGGCCGCTGGTTACGTTGGCAAGGACGTTGAGGACATTATGGTCGAACTTCATGATCTGTGTGAAAAAGACGCAGAAGAGACCGCTAGATCCATAATCTATATAGATGAGATAGACAAGATAAGAAAGAAGAGCACCGGCGATGGTTCTTCTGACGTAAATGGGACTGAAGTTCAGCAAGCGATGTTGAAGCTTTTAGAAGGATCAGAAGTCTCGTTCGCCTCTAGCGGCTCTAAACAAGATCCTCACGATACTAAGATAAGCACCAAGAACATAATGTTTGTTTGCTCTGGCGCGTTTGTAGGGCTCGAGGGAACAACTACAGCAGATCTAATAAAGTTTGGCATGATACCGGAGTTCTTAGGAAGATTTTCTGTAACAACCTCTCTTCATCCGTTGACTAAAGACGATATGAAAAGAATATTAACTCAATCAAAAGGGTCCGTGTTAAACTCCATGAGAGAGTGGTTCAAGTCTGAAGGAATACAGGTAGCCATACATCCAACTGCGTTAGACTTAATAGTAGATAAAGCGATGGAGAAAAATGTAGGTGCTAGAGGGCTTCAAAGCGTATTAGACGAAGTTGTATTGAACGCTCAGTACGAGGCGCCAAGCTTTCCTGTTAAACCTAAAAGACTACTTCTCGACGCAGAGGTTGTAACTACTGGAATACCTAAGTGGATATTTTAACATTTTCCGATATTATAAATAAGCATGAGTAAATCTACTTCTGCGATCGAGAAAAGACTTAAAAAATTAAGTAAATCCAGAAAAACGCTCACCGAGTCAATGATCCTACTGGATCAAACGAGAAGAAAGCTTAAGAAAAGCGGATTTAATTCAGAGTCAGAGCAGGTTAAAAAGGTAATGCTTGAAGTTTCTGTGGCAATACAAATGATGAATCAAGAAAAGTCTTTGCACGAAAAAAGTATTTAACAAGGGAGGCAAAATGCTTAGTTTTCTTGTATGTTATACTGTTTCATCTTTCATCTTTGCTATTATTTTTTCTGAAGTGTATCTTCATTACACTGAAAAGCAAAAGTAAATAAAACCGATTTTATATTCACATATGAACAAGCATTGTAAAAAATGTGGCGACGAGTATGATGTTAATTCTAGACGTGGCAAGCCAGGTCTTGCCACGGTGTGTCAAGCATGTGCTGACGAACCCACTGTAAAATATACCGGCAACATGATCTACGATCACAAGACTGGCTGCTCGATACAGATCAATGCAGATCCAGGTCTTACTGCATATATTACTAATTCTACTAAGTTGAGAAATAAAGGTAGCAACCTTGGCAACAATCTTAAGGTTAGCTATCAAACAAAAGGCGAAGGTAGGTGCGTATTCAACGCCGGCCACAAAGTAAACGCAAAAGGTAAACTGTAATGAGATATTGGTGGTTGCTTTTTATCTTTGCGTGCGGCAAGGCGCCTCAAAAGATAGATCCAGCCTTTAATAAATATGTAAACTCGTTCGAGTCTACCTACAATACAAAAGTCAAAGTAGACATAGGCTTTGCTATTCAACCAGAGCCTAGGGTCGGCGTGTGTTACACTCAAAACGGCGTAGGTAAGCTTATCAACATTGATCCCGTATATTGGAATCAGCTTGATGAAGACGGTAGAGAACTTTTAATGTATCACGAGTTTGGCCACTGTGTTCTTGGTAGGTCACATAGATCCGATTATATAGACATGAGCGGAGATTATCTTCCAGCTAGCATCATGAACCCGTATATGTTCAGCTCTCAAATGTATAGTAAGCATAAAACTTACTATGAAGAAGAACTGGCACAACATGAATAAAATTATTTTGTATAATATCTTTTGCGGATGATTGTTGTAGACGACATATATACTTATAGACTTTTTTCTTTACTCTTAAAATTAAGAGTATCTCGTAAAAATCTAGTTTATTATGGTCTTTACGATAATCGCTATAAACCAGAAGGGACATTATAATGCAAAGAAAAACTAAGTCATCTTCTAAAACAATCAAAAAAGGCTCTTCATCCAGAAGAGTTAGAGCTCGCTCAACAAAAGGTGCCACCATGTCTGCTTCTTCGTTTAATTTATTGGAAAAAGGTTTGTACATGTCACAAGGAGTAATGCTTGTATGGCTGGTAGCCATGTTCTTTTTTGAAAGTGCAAGATCAGTTCCAATGGTTCCTTTTGTTTTTCTAGTTTCTACGCTTCCAATGAGCATAGGTTTTTATCTTGCTCGTAAGTATGGCGGCGGCAGGGTAGATAACTCTGCGTCTACTTGGATGCAGATATCTAACTATAATAACATTAATAACATAAATAAAAACCTTAACGATATAAATAAAAAGTTTTGACAGACATGTCGTTTGTCAATATTAACACTCTTTCCTTAAGGAGGAATTTTATGAGTGCAGTACAAAACCAAAAAGAGGCAGTTTTTTCTGCCGTAACGTCTGTATTAAACGAAGCTGGAATCTCTTTGGATGGTCAAGATGCTTCGTCGTTGTTGACTCGAGAGTTGCGATCTCAAGTTACTTCCATCTTAGTTGAGGGTTTCAAAAGTAACTCTGTTTCGCTTAGCAAAAGCTTTGATAATGATAATCAGTTGCGAACCTATTGCTCTGGCTTGTTATCTAACTGGCTTAAGAAAGATAAAAGGTTGAACGGAAATACTAAGTATGCCGCCAAGAATCCTGGTTCTCGCCGTGGATCAACTGACCCTCAAGTTCAAGCTCTTCGTAAGTTGCAAGCCATGCAAAACGATCCCTCTAAGGTAGCAGAAATTCAATCATTTATCGACAAGCGTCTCAGCGAGATTTCACCTCAAAAATCTGTATCGATAAATAGCGGCGATATTCCCTCCGAACTTCATCACATGCTTTGATTAACGTAATATGTGCGGGCTAGTCAATGACTAGCCCGCATTTTCTATTTCCGATAATATAATATGAACATATGGAGCAAATTCATCCAGACATAAGAAAGTTACTTTTTATATACAGCCAAAAAAATGCTTTAGAAAAACAAAGAAATTTAAGTAGACATAAGGCTTATTACAACAACAAAAAAGTAAAAAGCCTAGTAGAGGTGCTTAGCAAATCAAGCAACTTAACAAAAGTCGAAACAAAAAAGTTGCTATCGAGGATAAAAATCTATGCTTCAAACTTCAACAAGTATAGTAAATTGACTAAAAAAGCAGCAGCAAAAAAGGCAGCTATAACTAAAAGATATAAAGCGTTTACTAGAAAAGTCATTAAGAAGTATGAACTAAAAATAGATTATCTTAACGCAGATGGATTTGTTCACAGGATCATATCAAGGCACTTATATATGCTTCATCCCAAACACATATGGTTTAACTTTGAAGATTTTGATGTTATAGCGGCGGAATATGAGGCAGAAAAAGCTTTTGAGAGGATCATCAATGGCCAAGAAAAAAGTAGCAAAAAAGAAACGTGTAAAGGCCAATCCCTCAAAACCAGAGTTGATGCTTGTTGAATGCATAGACTGTAAAATAAAGATAGTAACAAGGCTAAGCGAATCGTGTACTTTGTGTAAATCAACTAACGTTAACAGGATTAAATGGAGTGATTATGTTAGACCTGTATAAAATGGAAAACAATGTTTGGGCCGTAAAAACGCTAAGAACCGGAACTTCTGTGTTTCCTTCTATAGAGGAAGCTTCAGATTTTATGTTGCATATGGGTGTAGAAGACGATGAGATCGATAGTGCACTAATTGACATGATCACTCTAAGTCATACCAGAGCTCAGTTTGGCATTAACGGTTTTTTTATTTTTAGTGACGAGAAAAGGGCCTTTGAATAATGATGTTATATTTTGTTTATGCTTTTACACATAGGTTCTATTCTAGCCCTTTCAGCATCTTTCTCTGAAAGTTCTTCATATAAAATGCAACAATATCCACATATTGGACATTTATGCCAAAACGCTAATTCTGGGTGTGGTAGCATTATGGCTACGTTGCACTTACAGCAAACCGTCATTATGACATTATCTCACATGGTTAAGTTATGGCAAGAATAGATGTCTTACTCTGTGCACTTTATATCCTGTGTATGCTTAATATAGCAAAGGTATGCAGTGATTATTACCACGTGACGCATGACTACGTTGATTCAACTTTAAAAAAGTACCTTGATTCATATATAGAGGAAGCAAGCAAAAGAAACGTGTCTTTAAAGAAAGATAAGATAATGATATTGTTTGGCAAAACACTGGAAGACAACGTTGTTGGCTACTGCGAGGACCGTAGCGGTGTCAGCCATATTATCATAGATTCTAGTTTCTTTAACTCTGTTCGTGAAGAAGAGCGAGAAATGCTGCTGTATCATGAGCTGGCTCACTGTTTAAACGACAGAGACCACTGCGACGTAGAAGAAAACGAAGAGCCTATTTCAATCATGCACTCATCAGATTATCCGATTAAATTATATAGCAAGGAAAAGGAGAAGCTAATAGATGAGCTCTTTAAAAAAGACGAACGATGCAAATGATCTCATCGAGATTCTCGTTAATTCAACTGTCAGACATATTGCACCGCAAATTAAAAACAATGTAAATAGAAGAGCATACGTTGAAGGAGCTAAAACAGCGTTTGAGGCTATAAGAAATCTTTCACCAGAAGACGCAGCTAAACTTCTCTCGCATAAAAGGAAGAAGTTTCCTGGGTTACCTTTTGTTGGAATTGAGATCTTTTCTGACTATAAAACTCATTTTTTATTGGGCTTTGATCACGTCACAGATGCAGCCATCTCGATAAGCAAAAGGTTTTAATTACCGATAAGATAAATCCTCCGGAGGCATACATATGAAGACTAAGGTTTTCGAAGAGAGTTTTAAGGGCTTCCCAATGTTTTCTATTTGGGAAGTAGATGATAAAGATGAGAAAGTGGGTAAATATCCGTTAATTAGTATGGGTGGTAAAAAAGCTTTAGTGCTCTTTAGCCATTTGAATAATTTTGTAAAATTCGCGGAGCATCACGCTCATAAGTTTGACAATGAAAAAAGACAAGAAAAATAATAGAGAACATGACTTTGACCTGTTGATGCTGCTTGTTATGGCATTGTTAGGTTCAACATACATATGCACTTCTTTGCTGTATGATGCTATAGATAACAATGGAATTACAGTAGAAAGGTTAGAAGAGTAAATGAAGGCTTTTAGCTTGTCAGTCGATGCTGGCAATATCAGTATACTTAGTAAAAGTTTTGCAAAAAAATACGGAATCAGGAAGAAAAATGATAAACTGTTTGTTACATTGACCGACGTAAACGGTTACACTAAACTAACAGTAGAAGATACCTATAATGGTGAACTAGATTGTGTCGTTTCGCCAGAAAAAGATGATGAGACTTACTATGTTGGTGACGCTTGTTACATAATCGAAAAGTGGGATCTTTTCTTAAAAGACACAGATAATTTAACAAAACTACCTAATTGCTCTGCGTGTGTAGATACGGGTGGAGACGGTTTTTTCTTAGTTAGAATAGAAACCTAGAGGTAAAATGAAATTTAGATTACAGCAAATTAAGGATGCGATAGACTTCTTTAGATATGAATCTGGTTGCTCAGATACTGAAGTCGTAGAAGTCTGTATCTCAGAAGAAAATATAGAACAAGGCTCAATAATGGGCACAATGTCAGTGACCATTGAATCTACTAAAAGTGTAGAAAAATGGAGCAGATACTCTGGAGATAAAAAGATTAAGTATTGTCTTGAAATATTTCCAGCTCATGAAAATAGAAACCCAATTCTCACGACCGAAGAAACGCAAGAACTGATCCTTAAAGATTAAATTATCCTTCCAGGACTTACGGTAGATCCAGGTCCCATTGAGGTTACGACTGCCTGACCAGGTGCAACCTGAGCATTAGTCTGCAGCTCTTGAACTATATCCATGGCTATATCAGATACTGCGCTTGCTATCTTGAGTAACATTTTTTCGGCTTCAGGCTGAAAACCCGTGCCTTTACTTATTTCACTTTGAAACTCACGTTTCAAACTTTGAAATATTCTATCTTTAAACTTTGCTTTCATTGAACTAGCTTCTAACGGCATATTATCCCTCGCAAGAACTGCATTCTTCTTTAGATCTTGAAGCAAGATCTCCTCTTATTACTCCCTCAGTTCTCAGGTAATAAAGAGATTTCATGCCGCCTTCCCATGCGGCAATATGAACTTCGTGTATATATTTCGGACTAGAGTTAGCTGCAAAAAATAGATTAACGGACTGTCCCTGATCTATCCATTTCTGTCTCTGACTCGCTTGCTTAACTATTGCATGCTGATTTATCTCTCTTGCAGTTAAAAACACCATCTTTTGGTGCTCTGTTAAAAAATCAAGATGCTGCACAGAACCATTATACTCATTTATTGATTTCCAAACATCCTGATTGTTTTTATTTATAGCTTCAAGTACGTTAACAAGATTTGGATTCTTAGTTATGAAAGTACCTTTTGCAGTTTTCTGAGAGTATAGATTGGCGGGTATGGGCTCTATACCAGGAGAATGGCCTCCGGATATTGTAGAATTTGAAGCAGTTGGCGCTATGGCAAGCAGGTGTGTATTTCGTCTACCGTGTCCAACACACCACTCGGGTTCTCCGAGCTCTAAAGCAAGAGCTTTAGTTGCCATTTCAGCGTCAGATCTTATCTTAGAAAAGATCTGAGAGTTAAGCATCATGGCGTCAAAGGAATCAAATGGCACCATGTTAACCTGTAGCAGTGTATGCCAGCCAAGTACGCCTAATCCAACGGCCCTACCTTTTATAGCAGAGCGCCTTGAAGCTTCAAGACCGGGTTTGTCTTTAGACTTTATGATATATTCTTCCATGACGGCATCTAAAAATCTTATGGCAGTCTGTACAGTGTCCGTGTTTTTCCATTCGTTCCACTTAACTAAATTAAGCGAACTAAGACAGCACACGAAACTATGGTCTGGATCAGTATGAAGAAATATCTCGGTACATATATTTGAAGTTTTTACAGATAGACCGTTGGTTTTATAGCAATCAGGATTTTGATCGTTTGCGTTATCGGTGAATATGATATAAGGTTCACCTGTTTCAACTCTGGCTTTCAATATCTCTTGCCACAGGGTTCTTTTTTTAGTGTCTCCAGCTAACATACTAGACATCCACTGATTTGATATAGAGATACCATGGTTTATGTTCAAGCATCTTCTATTCATGTCTCCAGTGGGTCTGCGTATATTGATAAATTCGTCTATGTCTTCATGTTCTATAGGTATATATAAAGCAGATGCTCCGCGTCTAGTTGAACCCTGGTTTACTGAGTTGGTTGTGGTGTCGTACGTCTTGCACCATGGAATTATCCCCTCAGATCTACCGTTGCCCTTGATTGGCGCACCTCTACCTCGTATGTCGCCTAAAAATATTCCAACACCTGCTCCATTTTTAGATAACATAGCAAGTTCATGGTTTTTGCTAAAGATAGAGTCTATACTATCTCCAACATGTATGCTATTACAGCTTATTGGCAACCCTCTATCTGTACCCATGTTTGATAAAACCGGTGTAGCTGGACAGAGCCAGTTGTTCCAAATTATTTCAAAGAACTTTTGTTCCCACTTTGGGTCTGAATAATAAGATCCGGCTGCCTTGGCAACTCTTTTATACATGCTTTTAGGGGTTTCACCTGGAAGCATGTAGCCTCCAGAAAGAGTCTTATAGCCAGCTTCTTCCATCCAAAGCGGCGCTTCTCCACTGTCTTTTAATTGCTGTAACGTCATGATTAACTCCAAATTGTTGAAAAATCTAGGTGTCCACGAGAGTAATCTGTAACTCTTTGGGCAAAAAAATCAGCGTGGTTTACACCAGCGCTCATTACATCGAACCATTCCATTCTACGAAGAGCGTCTTGATCTATGTTCTTCCAGTTTTTCTTTAATCCTAAGTCTTCTAACTTAGTATTACATCTATGCCTTATAAATGCCTTTAGATCCTTAGGATCAAGTCCCTCTATCGATCCTAGTTCAAAGGCCTTATCTATAAAAGCATCTTCAAGTTCTACTGTTATTCTTGCCGCTTCATATATATCTTTTTTAAGAGAGTCGTCCCATATATCCGGATTCTCCGACACGAATGTTCTAAACAGCCAACAACCGGCATCGGAATGCAAACTTTCATCTTTAATAGAGAACGCTATTATCTGACCAAGGCCCTTCATTTTGTTAAATCTACTAAAATTAAGAAGAATCGCAAAAGAACTAAACAAATTTACGCCTTCGTTAAAAGCTGAAAATATAGCTAAGGATCTTGCGATCTCTCTTTTAGACTTTCCCTTGGTGCTCATAAGTCTATCTATCTTTGCTTTAGCTGTAGATTCGTGAAGAAACGCAGAGAAATCCTCTAGTCCAAGCGATTGATTAAGATAAGCATAAGAAACGGCATGTATGGATTCAAATGCAGAAAATGTAGCCGCCATCATCTGTATCTCTGGTTTTTTAAACCATTTTGCCACCATCTGGGACCAGTATTCCTGAATAAACACTTCAGATTGAGTAAAACCTTTTAATATATGGCCGATGACATTTTTCTCTGAGTTATTTAAAGTCAATTTCCAGTCATTTATGTCGCCTGCCATAGCTATCTCAGTGTGAAGCCAATGACTTTGTTGCTGTAGCTCCCAGTATTCGTAGGCTTTCTCATACTCAAATGGTGCATAAGTTGGACGGGGTATCAATAAACTCATGAAGATCCTCTTTGGTGTTAAACGTGTTATATAATAATACCAAGATATTTGTTATCAAGCGAACTTAACTTAAAATAACTATATCTGCAAAACAAATGCCGAAGTATAATAAACGAAAGGAGTTCATGTGAATTTAGACAAAATGCTTCGAGACAGAAATTCCGACGAAATTTGGGTAAATGAATTCAACGAAGAGTCTGCGCGCGATTTTAGAGACAGCATCATAGACGCAGCGAAAGGTGACCCAAATAAGCCGGTCATAATTTACATAGACTCATACGGTGGACAAGTTGATTCTCTTGCGTCTATGATAGAGACACTTGATCAAATCCCAAACCCAGTTATAACAGTGGCTGTTGGTAAAGCTATGAGCTGCGGCGCCGTACTGTTATCTCACGGCGATGTAAGATTTTGCGGTAAACATACAAGGATCATGATACATGAAGTATCGGGCGGTACCGGCGGAGACGTCCACGATGTTCATGCAGATGCCCTTGAAATGAAAAGATTAAACGAACATTTTATGGGACTATTGGCGTCTAACTGCGGAATAAAGGGTGGGTACAATTCTCTTAGGAAGATGATAAAGGATAGAGACGGAAGAGATACTTATCTCACTGCGGCCGAAGCTATGGAATTCGGGTTAGTCGACGTAGTCGGTCTCCCTAAAATAGAAAGAGCAGTTGGGTATAAAATACTTGTTGCTCCGCAGAAACTTAAAGCAAATAAAGTAGTTAGCTCAAAAGCTAAAAAACAAGAATCTCAACCTAAAAAGAAAAAAATCCGAAAATAATAAAGGATATATTATGAGCGACATGGAAGAAAATAATCCGCTTAGAGTTGAGGATAAACTTGTCCTTACGCCTGAAGACGTCCAGAGCGCGGCAGAATTTTGGACTCAATTTGAGATTCCTATGCCGGACGAACTTAAGAAGGCATTTCAAGATTTCGTAGAATCTCCATCTATAGAAACTCAAAATGAACTTAAACTTCAACTCACTAAGACTATAGGTTTTAGTGACCATGATGCTTTTAAGGATGAGTTGTTTCAAGAAATAGCAGAAGAATGTCGACATGTTGCATACGGCATGTCTTTTAATAAAGACTTAGAAGAGTCTTTAAAAGACGATAAAGAATAACATCTTAAGTTAAAATAAGTTCACCCTTAGTTGGGTGATATAATTTAACTTGGAGGTGTTATCTCTGACAAAAAGACTTAAAAGACGCGTAATGGAAGCATGCGGCCTTTCCGATTTGGGCCGCGAAGATAGAATCCTCTTAGCACAAGAAATAATAGAAAGCTCTGATTTAAAGCAACAGATATGTAACGATGTAGATGGCTTATCTTTTAGGGATATAGAGAAAGTTTTAAGCGAGATCTTAAAATCTAAGGCCGAGCGTTCGTCAAAGAAAGACAAGCGCAAATCAAAAGATACGAACGAACAAGATTTTGATTCAGAGTCAATTGACTTACCTGAAGAAGAACCGGTAGCAATAGTAAGAAAAAAATTAAAACTTCAATATCTAATAGATCAAGATGAAGTTAATCTTTTAATAGAAGCATCGTTGGCTCCACCGGTTGTAAAATCTACTATATCCACTGAAGCTAGGTATGATACATATACTCAACGTGAATGTAATGATTTATTGTCTGGATAGTTATGGGTTTTAATGAATACGATAGAATAAGATGTAAAAACTCTATATACAACTATGCGTATGAAGAGTTTACTCACCATAAAAAAATGGGAGTTGAAAATAAGCTTATAGCTAAAATGTACGAAAGCCAAAAAAAGTTTATTCTTCAAAAGCAAGAAAGTCACGATTTCCGATTAAAAATTATCGAGGCAATAATATATTTAGCCAAAAATTGTGATGAAAACTTTAAGTACTAAACTTATCCTAAGCGTTTTTATTTTTTGGGCAATCGAATGTCGCGCTAAAGAAATAAAGGTCGCCGTAATAGATACTGGTATCGATAATTACGTTGGCAAGATTTGCAACAATGGCAACATAGATTTCTCAGATCAAGGCACGCACGATTCAAATGGCCACGGAACGCATATTGCAGGCTTAATTATCAAGAACGCCGGCAATAGTAGTTTCTGCTTATACAACTTAAAATACTACGATCCTAATATGATTAACGGTGCCTCATCTAAGGCTATGATCTCTGCTCTAAGAAAAGCTATTGATCTAAAAGTCGATATCATAAATATAAGCGGCGGAGGTCTTGACCCAATAAGTGAAGAGAAGGATCTAATAATTCAAGCTCTTAACAATGGAATTAAGGTTGTTGTTGCTGCTGGGAACGAAAAAACAAATCTCGACAAGGATTGCAACTATTTTCCTGCTTGTTATGACAGTAGACTGTACGTGGTTGGTAATCTCAATAAGCTTAAAGTTAAGAACGAAAGTTCTAACTATGGAACTATAGTTAAAAACTGGGAAATTGGCACAGATGTTTTCTCAACTCTTCCCAATAGAAAAACTGGACAATTAACCGGCACTTCTCAAGCAACTGCTATTTTTACTGGAAAAATGATTAAACTAATTCACTAAAAAGTTTCTTCAGGTATAATGCATAAATACCCGGAGAAAACATGTCGCAAACAAAAGATCGCATTGTTAAATATGTTAAGAAAACAGCAGCAGCACTGGCAGTAGTGGCAATAACCACAGTGTTAAGCGTTGGAATTATAAAGACGCCAGAAATACATCGAGCTTATTTAAGACATAAGGTTGGATCAAGAACCTTCATGATAAAAGGCAAGAAAGATGGAGGCGGTGGAACTGGTTTTCAGATATTGGCCCCAAGCGGTCAAACGTACATAATGACCAATTCTCACGTTTGCGAGGGTGCTTTAACGCAGAGCGAGGATAAAGATTCACTAATAGTAATGGATGATAGTGGCAACTATATAAGAAGAAGAGTATTAGAGAATTCAGATTTTACCGATCTTTGTTTATTGGAAGGAATGCCTGGTGTCGAAGGGCTCAAATTAGCAAAAAGTCCGGTTATGTTAGGAGACACTGGGTTTATAGTTGGACACCCACTTCTTAGACCTCTTAGTGTATCAGAAGGCGAAGTAGTAGGATTAAAAGATGTTAAGATTGCTGTAGCTCAGATAAATTCTCCAGAGGACGAGCAGAGGTGTTCATTGCTTAAAAATGAGATAGTAAGCTTAGACATGGACATGTACGGCATAGTTAAGATACCTATCAAACTGTGCTTAAATGTTACTAAGGCCGCTCTTATGACCACAATTCTCATATTTCCTGGCAACAGTGGATCGCCTATGGTAAACGCATACGGAGAAGTTACTGGAGTGGCGTTTGCGGCCGATGCAACTAGTTGGGGATATGCTGTTTCGCTTAGAGACGTTAGAAGACTACTGTTGCTGTACTAAATCCGATTAAATATTTTTTGTAAGAGGTTTTAATGATAACTAAGCCAATGCTGTCTGGTTCTTTAGAAGACTTGAATAAGTTATCCTTCCCATCTTTAGCAACACCAAAACTAGACGGCATAAGATGCTTGAAGATAAACAATCAAGTCTTATCAAGAAAGTTCTTACTCATACCTAACGTGCATGTAAGGAGGCTTATGTCTGATCTGCCTGATGGATTAGACGGAGAACTAATTGTACCTGATGCAAACTTTAATCAAATTCAAAGCGCCATAATGTCTGAAGGCGGCGAACCAAATTTCGAATTTCACGTGTTTGATTATGTTAAAGATGATATAAATAAGTCGTATGTTGACAGAATGAAAGACTTGTCACACTTAACTTTGCCAAAATTTTGTAGATTGGTTTTGCCGCATCAAGTTAATAACGCAGACGAACTCAATAAGTACGAAGAAGCCTGCCTTGAGCAAGGTTTTGAAGGCGTCATGTTAAGAAAACCTGGCGGAAAGTATAAATGCGGTAGATCAACAGAAAAAGAAGGTTTATTACTTAAACTAAAGCGCTTTCAAGATTCTGAGGCTGAAATAGTAGGCTTTGAAGAACAGATGGAAAACACAAACAAGGCCGAAGAAGACGCTTTTGGTAAGATTAAAAGAAGTAAACAGATCTCCGGTATGGTAAATAAGAACACACTAGGTAAATTTATAGTGGTAGAAAGAGGTTCAACGCCATGGAACGGTAAGCAGTTCTTCATAGGAACAGGAGAAGGACTAACAGAAGATTTAAGAAAGACTATCTGGCTTAATAAAGATAGATATGTGGGCAAGATCGTAACATATAAATATCAACCGCACGGAGTAAAAGATCTTCCAAGGCTTCCTATATGGAAGGGCTTTAGAGATCCCAAAGATATTGGTGAGTAAGTGACTTATTGCTACTCGCTGGTTCTTAAAAAAATAAATAATCACGTATGGCATCTTTTGACAAAAGACGGAAGATTGATACATGAAATGATATTGTGCTCATCAAGATATGATGCTGAAGACAGAGCCAAAAAGTACGTTTCAAGCTGGGGATCACTTTTACTTGAAATAGAGGAAAATAATGAGTAAGCTAAAGCAGATCGAATGTTTATCTAGACTTAATAAACTGCAGGCAGGCATCGATCAAATACTTGAGCACTTATTATCTGAAGGTCTTGTTAACATAGAAACTATTAAAGGTGTTAGAAGTTCTTCAGAGCCGCATAAAGAAGTTTACATGATTTTAAACACTCTTTCAAGCGAAGGCAAGATTCAATTATTGGAATATGAATGGACTATGCTTCCGATTGAAAGAATAAAACTGACAATAGTGTCAAATATTTCGCATAAAGAGTTTACTCATAATTTTTAATAAGGAGAATTTATGGCGATGTCTCAAAAAGAAGCAGTAGTAAGTTTCACGCTTGATGCACTTAAGGCAACTTCCTTTCAAAATGGAAAAGATGTTGCCTTGACGTTTTTGACTTCAGCTAACTTAGAACATATCAAAGATCAGGTATACGCAGGAATAATGGCTGGTCAAATTCAATATGGTAAACCTTTAGTGTCTTCTGAGGTAAGGGCATATTCCAGAAGCGTTACTATGAATCATCTTAAAAAGGCAAAAGAGTTAAACGGCGGAATAGCTAGCACAAGCACTAGTACAAGCCAAGCAGTGTCAAGGGCGCCTAGAGTAAAAAAGGCGTCAATATCCTTTGATACCATACCAAAAGACCTAAAAGAAAATCTCGATGTGCTGCTTGGATCTGGTTGGGAAAATTAGCAACTAAAATAGCCACAAACACGCTGTATAATTATTTAATGGATAATTATGAGCTAAAGTTGGCACGAGTAGATCTAGGTAAAGGCTGGATAGATTTGGGATACGGAGAGCCTCTTTCTGTAAGAAATGTTTTTATTAAGCACACAATGCTTGACTTAAATATACCATCGAAGGCTGAGCTTTTGGACTCAGAATATCAGCCTCCAAAGGGCCTACCTAAATTAGTTTCTTTGTTAGAGCAAAAGTACGCCAACACTGTAGTAATATGTAATGGTGCCAGACATGGTATTGCAGCTGTTATGTATGCCATAAAGAAACAGGGTCACAATGAATGCTTTATGCATTCTCCGTATTGGACAGCGACTCCAAATATATTAAAATCTCAGGGGTTAAATGTTCGATTTGTTGATTTAACTTCAGAAAATAATCACCCTTTTTTGTTAACATCACCTAACAATCCAGATGGCTTTGAAATATCAAAAGATGAATTAGTTAAAAAGACACAGAGGGCGGCCAATAATAACTTAATCTTTATACACGATGCGGCATACTATACACCTATATACAGTAATGAAGATGTTAGTGAAGTGCACGCAGATGTAACTATATTTTCTTTTGCTAAAATGTGGGGACTAAGTGGATTAAGAGTTGGATATTTAGTAATTAAAAATCAGTCTCTGTTGCAAGGAATAACTGAGTATATAGAACAAACCTCAAGTGGGGTTAGCACAGCATCGCAACAAATAGCCTATGAAGTAGAAAAATTTTTTAAAGAAAACCCAGAGAAGTTAGTTCCTTTTTATCAGGAGTGCAGGTATGAAATAGAAAAATCAAGAGAAGAATTAAAAAAGCTTGATCCAGAATATTTAGAATTACAGCAATGTAGCTCTAACAGCATGTTTGCTTGGTGCAAAAAGGGTCCAAAATTTGACAGCATTAGCGCAAAAGTCAACGTTATAGACGGCGAGGCGTTTGGAAAACCTGGCTACGTAAGAATAAATATAGCTGTAAGTTCAGATATAATTAAAAACGCTGTTGATAGACTTAACGGCAATTTTCCCACTTAAATAAATATGAAAAAATTTGTAGTTACGACATACGATTGCGTTCTTCTCATGAACAGAAAATATACTATTTACGCTGAAACGCTCGAGCATGCCAAAAAACTAATCGATACATATAATACTATTATATCTATCGAAGAAGTTGGCTAATTAACTGCACTTTTATCCGATTGTATAATTTATTGTAAGTACGGCTACCCCAGAGATGACCATTAAAATGTGCTCAGTGGATAAATCCGCCACTAGCTCATCGGTTAGAGCACGGGTCTTATAAACCTGGGGTGCGTGGTTCAATTCCACGGTGGCGGACCATTTTCAACTTCCCAATGGGATAACACGCAAGTGTTAATTAACAAAACGAAAGGTAAGACTGTGAGTAAAAGTAAAACCAAAAAAACGCGAACGAGTAATTCTGTCCAAACTAAAGCATATACGCTTAGTATGTTCTTGAAACAAGTGGCAAGAATTCCTCAAGCAAATGCACGAACTACGCAAGACGTTGTTAGAGCACTTAGTCCTCGCAAGGGACAAAATAGCGTAAAGATTGTAGTGTTGAACCGATTCTTGAACGGTAAACTTTTTTCTATTCTTAATGGCAATCATGCAAACGGGTCTTCTCCAAAAGCTCGATTGTTGAATGCTCTTAAGGTAAGGAAGAACACGGGTTCTTACTAAGACAGTCTTGGTTTCAACTAAACAACTAACGATAAAGGCCGGTAAGAAATTACCGGCCTTTATTATTATGTGGTCTTAATTTCTTCAATTGACAATGATGACGCTGTTGCTGGAGATTCGTCTACTACTACAGTAGGATCTGCAGCTTCTTTAATTACAGGGTTCAGCTCGATTTTAGGTATCTTAACTTTATTAACTCTGGCGTATAACTTATTAAGCAAGCGCCTCATTTCCTGAGAATCAGGGGGCTTTCTAAGCGAAGCTTGTCTTATCTTTCTTAAGTTACCGCGTTTTTTAGGTTCTACTATTTTGTCCGCTAGACCTAGAGATATTGCCTCATTTGGCTCAAGATATAGATCTCTTTGACAGACGTCTTCCCAAAACTCTCTAGGCATCCTTGAATTATTTGCGTATATATCGTATAGTAGATTTTGAAGTCTTTTGGATTCTGCAGCATTAATCTGAACGTCTGTATGTTTTCCTTCATACCCTTCTGAACCATCATGAACCATTATAGTGGCATTAGGATAAAGATATCTTTCGTCGCATACAGCCATTATCCAAGTTGCTGCAGACATAATAGCTCCGCCACCATAGAACTTTATTTGACATGGGCAACTTAAAATCTCATCGTGCAGTCTAAGCATCTCATATGCGTTGCCGCCGTAACTAAACATATGAATTTCTATGGGTTTTTTAGGCATCTCTGAAGACATTAATTGCATTGCTCTTATTGCAAGCTCTACAGAAACTTCAGTAAATTGTCCACCTTGTTCACTAGAGTCTAATGGGTGGCCGAAATATATTCTTCTATTTTTTAGATCGATGCCATGCATCAGAATGTCATTTGCTTCTGTTTTCATAACACCTCTCGTAGTCTATTGTACCTTTTATTTTGAAACAAGGTGAGAGTTGCTACCAACTTAATTAAAAAGAATATATAATCTATAAATGACTAAAAAAGAATTAGTAGAGATAACGCTTGACAAGCTCCACAAAAGATTTCGCGAGTCTCCTGAGTGCTTTGAGTTAATATATACACCGTTCGCTAGTCAAAACTATGGATTTGATTTTACTATAATGTGGAAGCCAAAAATACAAATGGGTGACGAAGATAATTCCTTAGTTGACGACCCAAATAATCACGGTGCTGTAGCGATAAAATTAAATGAATCAATGGGAGAAATTACCTGTTTTGTGTATAACAAGGCACCAGGCAGTTTTTGTACCTCATTGGCTGATTCAGTCATCATAGTTAAAATGAGGTTTATTAAGCTTAGAAAGATGAGAAAAAAGATAGTAAAACTTAAAGATCTTATAGTAAAAAGAGACGAGATGAACGAGCATATGAAATACTTGAAAAAGCTATCTTCTGTCTTTCCTGATGTATTAGATCGCCATATACTCGATGATTGAATCCGATAATATAAAACGTTTGGAGGATAATATGAAGCGTGAAACAGTAGAAGAATTCTTGGCAAGAGGTGGAATCATCACAAAGATTCCATCTGTTGATGCTAGTAAACCAGAAATAATTAAGGCGCTCGCTAGCGCAACAGTCAATTTTATCACAATGGAAGAGGCTGAACTTTACAGCGGAGCAGAAAAGACAAAAGTAAAAAAGGTGGTCAAAGGTAAAAAAGCGTTGGACTTGTCTGCTCTTCCAAAAGAGCTTCTAGACAAGTTCATGAAAGAGGCTCTCGATGCCCAAGAGTAAGAGTAAAGCGGAAAAAATGCCGCCGATAAACGACGGCCACTATACACTAGTAATGTCGATAGATGAAGTTGTGTCTATGATACAGATACTAGCTTTCTCTAAAGAGCTGTTCAACCAAATGGCTGTAAATGCTGCAGATTCTAAAGATCAAAAGAGTCAAGCTGTTTTTACTGCCAGATCTGAGCTTAGTGCAATCTTATTTTCAAGAATAAGAGCTCTAACTGGTATAGGTGAACCGTCTTCAAGAGAACTGCACTAATATCCGATAATATAATAACACAACCAAAATGGTTAAAATGGAGGAAAAATGAAACCATCACATATCACTACTATCATGGATACTGCGCTCGCAGCAAGAAAAGAGGGCGAAGTATTCAATCCAATGTTCACCGGCGAAGCTGGCTTGGGCAAATCTCAAATCGTTCAGCAATGGGTTAAGAAGCAGCGAGAAAAAAATCCAAACTTCGGATTTATCGATCTGCGTATCGCATA
>Ga0255142_1000043_pt1 | contig 46102 bp, 62 predicted proteins | sample Atl_Cont_RepB_0h_FD_183181 | JGI IMG/M metagenome (GOLD analysis project Ga0255142, IMG submission 183181) | Freshwater microbial communities from Altamaha River, Georgia, United States - Atl_Cont_RepB_0h | ecosystem: Environmental > Aquatic > Freshwater > River | place: USA: Georgia | collected... | reverse complement strand
GCACGGTTGGCTTAGCTAAGCCGCCGCACGGTTGGCTTAGCTAAGCCGCCGCACGGTTGGCGTAGCTAAGCCGCCGCACGGTTGGCGTAGCTAAGCCGCCGCACGGTTGGCGTAGCTAACCGGGTCTATGCGCCCATAACACTACCGGCGTATGCGGCCAGGCGCATACAACGACAGCGGCGTATGTGCATAGGGGTGAGTATGCACACGTGTGCGGGCTTAGATAAACTCCGCGTACCGAAAGCAGGTAAGTATGTATAGGTAAGTAAAGCAAAAAGGGTGTGTGTAAAAAATACCCTTAAGAACCGACCCTATGCAAGTCCCAAAAAATTATGCCTGAGCAGTAAAACCCTCTAAGAACCGTATCTACGCAAGTCCTTAGCAACTTAGCCCCATAGTCGCCGACGAATCTCATCCACTCCCAGTGGACCAAGGCCCTGGACGCTTAGCAGCTCGCGGTCGGTCGCTAGGCGGAGTTCGGCGACGGTGGAGTAGCCGAAGCGTCGTAGGGCGTTGTAGACGCGCCGACTTAGCTGCAGGGTTGATAAGGGGGCGTTGGTGGCAGCTGAGGCGGTGGAACCTTGAGGGCCTAAGCAGTAGCGTTGCACGGCGTTGCCGAAGGCGACTACGTGCTCCGCTGAGCCGTAATGGGCGCTTGGGGTAACGGTGTCGTGCCATAAGGATCGGAGTTGCGCGGTGGTAAGTGGGGTGGGCATAAGCTGCGTGGCTGCGTGGCTGCGTGGCAGCTTAGTCCACAACAAACAACCCACTTATGTGTTCCCACAACCGCTTAGAGGTGGTGTTGTAGATGGCGGGGGGTGTGGGCTCCTTGGGGTCGCCGAGGGACTGCCAGAGGAGGAGGCTGATGTAGCGCTCCAGGCGTTCCAGGGTTTCGGGTTCGTTGAGGATCAGTTGGATGGCCAGCAGAGAGCACGCACTTAGGTCGTCGGGGGTGAGGCCCATGGTTTCGGCGAGTTCGAGGGCCGGCGCTGCCACGTCGCGGCGCAGCGTGCCATCGGCATCCACCATGCTCTCCACCTCAAGCCCGAACACCCCGCCTACGCGAGTAGCTAAGGCGTAAGTTAGGGCGTGGCTAAGGGGTTGTTGCAAGGACATAAGTGGCGTGGCAGCTTGGAGGCTTGAGTGCGTGGTGGCTTGGAAGCCCTGGGGCGTGGTGGCTTAGCTGCTTGGCTGCTTAGCCGCTGGGCAGCTTACCCGCCAGCCGTGATCCTGCTTGCGCTTCCCCACGTAGCTTATGCGGCCGGATTCGCGAAGGGCTTGGAGGCGGCGGTCGATCAAGCGCCAGGATTCACGACCGGGACGGGTTAGTGGGGCGGCGAGCGCGTTGAGGTGGGGGGAGTTGCAGGGGTGGCCGTTGGTGTGGTCGGTGAGCCATAGGCAGATGGCGTCGTCTAGGTGCGTGAGGGCGTCGGCGCTTGGCATAGCGGGAGTGGGGGCGTGGTTCGTTGCTGCTTAGCCGGTCACGAGGCTTACTCGACTTCCCGCTTAGGTAGCGCGGGCAGCTGGGTCCACTCAACTTCGCCTGGGACCATCCACCATGCAGTGCCGTCGTCGGCTACGGCGTCGATGGTATGCACGGCGCCATAGACCGTGCGCGTGAGGCTCACGATGCGGCGATGTTGACTGACTGGGGCAGCAGGAGCGGCTGGTTCAAAAGCAACTGGCTCAGGAGTAGGGGCGGTGATGGGGGGAGTGAAGGGGACCCAGAACTGACCTGAGCCGACCGCATCCCAGGGCACTACAGACCAAGACCCACCACGAGGGCTCAACACTATTACGTCTCCGTCGCAATCCCCATCCTCCTCGGTAGGTAGGCGGTCATTGATCCAAGTAAGTGGCGTGGTCATTGGTGGTAAGTGGCGTGGGGGCTAAGCGGCTACGCGGAGAAGCTTGTGGAGCTTAGTGTCGGGACCGTAGATGCTTAGGAGTTCGGGAAAGGCGGTGATTAGGCGTTGGCGGTTGAGGGGGTCGGCGGCTAGGCCCGCCTCGGCGAGGCGGCGGAAGAAGCTGCCGCCGTACTGGGTGGCGGTGACGAAGGTGTAGTGGATGTCAGTGTCGGACATAGGGCTGGGTGCCGCTGTGAGTTGGGGTGTGTTGGGCGCTGTAGTCGATGCCGATCATCGCACAGGTGGCTGCAGCGATGACGAAGCAGATAATGTCGTTGATGCGGTTGATCACCTTAGATACGCTCCACGTCAATGCTGCATTGGACGCCGTAGAACACGTTGCCTTGGACGACGTGTTCGCAAACCTCAAAGGCACCTAGGGATACGTTCTCATCGCCGCTGAGTGCAATGTCGAAATCGCTATCAAGGGCAACGTTCTTGGCTTGTACTTGCGTAGCGGCTTCGACCTCGACGACGATGTAGCCCGTGAAGGGGACAGATACGGAATAAGTGGGCATTGGTAAGAAAAATAGGGCAGTGCTGGATTGGGTGCGGCTCCGGCGGGCCGCGTAAGTGGCGAGGCCGCGAAGCTACGCAGCTTAGTAGCTAATGCGGACTTGGGCGATGCCGTCGAGGGGGATGCCCAGGCGCCAGGCGGCGCCGGCTGAGAGATCGAGGCTGTTGCACTCGCAGCGATCACGGATCGGCACGGTAAGCCGCCGGCCGCGATGGCTAACCGTGACGCGGGTGCCGCATGGCAGGAAGGCGTGAGCCGCGCTCACATCCCAGTGGTGGTAGGTGCCGCCGCAGTAAGCCGGACCACCGTTGAACTCTTGGTGGTAGACCGTGGCGGTCACGGGCCGGCCGTGATCAGCACCATGGTGCGCGTGGACGGGGCTCTGAACAAGGAGTGCAAGGGCAAGAGCAATACGACGCATAGTCACGTACCAGGGAACAAGCGCTTAGGGGACCAAGGGGTGGTGGGACCGACGTGGGACCAGTGGGCGGTGAGCCAGATCATGCGGGGGTCTGTGGTTGGGTGGCTCAGCATCCAAACCTCACCGGTTTCATCGGCATCAGCCGCAGTAGGTGGGCGGTGGTAGACCCACAAGGGACGTGGTGGCCTAGGTCGTCGGGTCATAAGGGGCGTGATACTTGGCAGCTTGGCCGCGTGGCCGCTTAGCCGCGTAGTCGCGTGGCAGCTTAACCGCGTGGCAGCTTAGAAGTCAACAACGCTGCTTACGGTGTAGTGGTAGGGGCGGGTGGGGTCGATGTTGGCTGAGGACAGGGATAGGGTGCCATTGAAAGGGACAAGGTACTGGGGCTGAGCACGTAGCTCAATGCCACTTACAAGGAGGCCGGTGTCGGCGGTGAACGCTTCGAGGAGCGTGGCGATGTCGTTGTTCAGCTGCTCCCTGGCAGAGCGCAGCACGGCAGCAGCGGTCAGCGGGCCAAGGGGCGTAGCGGTATCGGAGCCAAGCGGCATAGGTGTCATGGCAAGTGGTGGTAAAGGACGGCGGTAACCCGCAAGCTTAGCTTAGGCGTAAGTGGTGGTGCTGTCAACAGGCAAACGCAAAGCGCACCACCTACGCAACCTAGGGCTTCAAGCTTATCGCCCAGCTGGGGGCGCGGGAGTCGTTGCCGAGCTGGCGCTGCTGGATCTTGGAGTCGAGCTTGACGACGATGCCGTCGCAGGGGAAGGGGAGGTCGGGCTGGATGGTGGTGAAGGCGTCGAAGAGGTCGAGGACTTCGGTTGTGGTGGTGGCGGGGAGGGCGTCCAAGAGGGCGAAGCCGGCGCAGCGGAGCCAGGTGAGGGCGCCGCGCTGGGTGGTGATGCCGTCGATGCCGTCGAGGTCGAAGGCTAGGAAGGTGAGCTGCAGCGGATCGTCAAGCTGCTTACGGCGGAGCGCGGCGGCGACGGCGTTGCGGGTGGGTGGCTTGGAGGCGTTGGGGCCTGGGGTGTAGCCGGGCTGGGTTTCGGCGAGTGCGGTGGCTTCACAGCGGATCTCGACGCGACCACGCGGCTTACCGGGAAGCTCCATGGGGATCCGGGAGCGGAGCGCGGCGGGAGTGCAATCGCGTCCGCTGCGGAGGTGGGCGTGGGTGAAGACGCCATCGAGGTAGATCAGAGCGACGCTGACGCCATCCGCTTTGAGCTGGACGGTGTAGGGGCCGGGATTGGCGGCGAGCCAGCTCTTGGGGTCGGGATGGCAGTTGAGGCTAAGCAGCGAGGCCAGCGGGGGCAGCGCATCGGGAGCCAAGCGGCTAAGGCGATCGAAGGCGGCGTCGCTCATAAGCGGTATGCCTGCGCGGTAGGCGGCGTCGGCTAAGCGGATAAGGGGTGTAAGCACAAGGGATAGGGGGTTGGACATGCGTAAGCGTAGCACTAAGCTGCGTGGTAAGTCGCCTTGTTACACGCTGTAAGGGGCGTGGCCGCTTAGCCGCTTAGCCGCTTAGCAGCTTGGCCGCTTAGCAGCGCGTCACCGTAGAGCCTTACGAAGCTCCTCGCTTAGGAGCGTGGGGAGGCGGGAGCGAGTCAGGTCGGTGACGATGGCACCGAAGCCGAACTTGGTGCCCACCGTGGGCACGGTGCCTAGGAGGAGGAAGAGGCGGTTGACGCCGCGAGCGGAGCGTTGGTAGATGCCGGGGCTTAGGCGGCCACGGGCGGATTCGATGATGAAGTAGGTGGGATCGTCGCGGAGGAGGGCGGCCAAGGTGGCGGCGTACTGAGATGGGCGCATACCGGATTGGCCCAGGCGGACGGCGCGACCTCCTCGGGCCGGCACCGCGAACATGGAGGTAAGACCTTTGCTGCGCAGCTTCTGGTTGAAGCGGGTGGGGAACACCGGCTTACGGCCGGCCGCGTCGTCGGAGCTGACGGGATAGAGGTATTCGCTTGGTGAGTTGCCTTTGGTGACGCTGTTGATGAACATGCGCGTCTCCAAGCCGGAGGCGGTGTAGCGCGGCGAGCTGAGAGTGAAGGCAACCGGATCCTCGAAGTTTGTAGCCATCCACTGGCTTACGTGCTGCTTGGCCTCAAAGCCGAGGCGCTTCATGGCCTGGCTGCCGGCGTACTTGATCTGCGTACCCTCCATCACGTTGAGGCGGCGGAAGATGCGCTCTACGTCAAACTCGACTACCCGCGCCATAGGTTGCGTGGCCCCTGGGGTGGTGTAAGTGGTCGCGTGCCTACAGCCTAGGACTTAGGTGCCACAAGCCTAGCGTTGCAGGGGCCAAAGTCGTTGTTGAGCGATGGGGCGTGGATCGCGCCGGTGCGGCGATCGAGCCAGCGTAAGCAGGTGTGTCGCTCTGGGCAGGCAGCGGCGTGGCAACGGGGTACGCAGTAAGCGAGTGTGGGATAAGGCATAGGGTACTTGGTAACTTAGCAGCTTGGTTACGTGGCAACTTGGCCACTTAGCTGCTTATGGAGGGTGTCGTAGTAGGTGTGGCAGCGTTCGAGGTAGCGGCACTCAGCGCCACGCAGCTCCAAAGCGCTTAGTTCGCGGATGTTGGGTGGGCCTACGCGGCGGGCTACGACGACGATACCGCCACGGGCTTGGATGCCAGTGAGGTGGCGGAGGCCGAGGCTGTAGGCGCCCAGCTGATCCATGTAGTCCTCAAGCAGCTCTTCAGAGCGTTTGTTGAACGAGGTTTTCCAGTCACAGATAAGTGGCCCCTTACCGCGAATGTCGAGGAGAGCATCGCAGGTGCCGGCGAAGCCTGCAGGGTGATGGACGCTGAACTCGATGCCGTGGATGGCGGTGACGTTCTCGGCGATCCAGGTCCTTAGGCCGCGCCAGTAGCCGGCGGCGGATAGGCCTGGCTTGGGGGCGCTAGGTAGGACCTGCTTGATGGCCCAGGCGGTAAGGGGGGCGGGGGCGCGGCTGAGTCCGTCAGGTTTGGTGTACCAGCTACCACGCTTCTTAGCGGTGGCCTCGGCCATACGCTTAGCGGTGCGTAGCACGTACTCGGCGGCGTTGTGGGTCAGTGTGCCACGTTCAGCGGCGGTGGTGCGCTCTACGGCGGCGCGTTCTTCGCCTAGGCGAGCTACCCATGCCTCCAAGGCCGCTTTGCTGTTGCTGGTCTCCTTGAGGATGCGGGTGACGCTGTGGTAAATCTCGCCGTGCGTGTCGCGATAAATGCGCCCGCCTGGATCGCTTTCGTCGTCGCGTTCCAGCTTCCACCTAGCTAAGCCGGCCAGCAGCTCGTTGGAATCGGTATCGAGCTGCGCAGACATAGGTGCTTAGGGGCGTGGAGGTGCGGTATCTGGACAGCCTAGGTAGGCAAGAAAAAGGGCAAGCTATGTGCTTGCCCCATGGCCTAGGCGCGTGGCTGCTTGGCTGCCTAGCGGCTTGGCTGCTTAGTGACGTGGCCCCAAGCTCACTTAGCGGGCTTGAACGGATCCTCGCCGCTGAGCAGGCGGCTCAGGTCGAAGCCGGCGGCGCGGGACTCTTCCCAGGCTTCGGTGATGGCCTTGTCGGCGCCTTTCTTGCGGGGGACGGGAGTGAGCTTGTACTCGGTGCTAAGGCCGCTGCCGGTCTTGCCGAGCTGGAAGTCGATGGCGAGGATGTCGGAGTAGTCCTCCATTTGGCTCACCGCGTCGAGTTCGCGGATGAGGGACTTCTGGCTGAGCTGCAGGATCTGGACCTGGCTGGCGTCGAAGTTGTAGACGGGGAGGGCCAGGGCGAACTTCACGGGCTCGGGGCCGGTGCCTTCGCGATTCATGCGGCGGGTGAACTCGCCGAAGGCCAGCGCCATGTCGTCAGGGCCGGGCTCGAAGTCGAAGCGAAACGGCTTCGCCTTGCCGTCAGCGGGGTTCTCGGCCCACACCTCGTAGAACTCCAGCGGTTCATCGGAGAGCAGACAGAAGCGGACGGTGGAGCCAGAGGCGACCTTGCTGGGGTTCAGGTAGGCACCACCGCCAGCGACGGCGGCTTGGGCCTTGTCAGAGAGGAGTCCCATAGGTGGGTGGTTGGTGGATAGCGGTTGAGAGGTGGCGGGGTGCAGTGCGTGAAGCGGCGGGCAGCGGAGGCTGGGGCTGGGCGCTTGGTAGCAGAGCAGTGTGACCACGCACAGCCTAGTACAGACGAGGGGTAAGGGCAAACGCAGCGGATGGAGGAGACAGGGCGCTAACCCGTGAAAGCGTGACCAACCCGTGAACCCCCTACTCACGGGTTTGCGAGACACACAAACCTAGTCAGGAGAGGGGGTTAGAGAGAAAAGAGAGTAAACCCGTGAACCCGTGAACCATTTTTCCCATACGACAGATTCTCCAGCCTCTGCCGTCTCGGCTGTCTCAAGATCACCCCCCGCGGTTTTTTCTTCCTAGGCGCTCACGGGTCACGGGTTCACGGGTTGTACCAAACGCCTTGCAGCGCAGTTGATCTGGGGCTCACGGGTTGGAGGCGTAACCCGTGACTTTTCACGGGTTGGTGGCGCGTAGGAGGGCAGACGGTAGCAAAAACGGTACACCGTGATACACGTCACGCCCTCGTCGCAGTTGGTACAGTTGAGACAACTTTGATGGTGTTCACGGGCCGCGCCTATCAGTGGTTCGCCGCGCCGCTACTTAGCACAACAAAGCCCCCGAACCACTAAGGCTCAGGGGCTAAGGGGCCAAGCGGTCACGCAACCTATCGACTTAGTTGCCAGTGGGTCTGATCTTTCCTTACGGCGCGGACAAGCTTGCCCACGCCGTAGTCGCTCACAAGGCGCTCAAGCATCTGCCGAGCTTCGCCGCCGTTGGCTGCCCACTTCTTGAGTACGAGGTCGCGATGGGTCACGATGCCGTTATCGGTTGACTGGGCGTAGTTGACGATCTTGACGACCCAGTGGGGCAGGTCTCCTCCGCCGACCTGGGGTGCGAGTACGTCGAATTGGCAGATGAAGTAGCGGCAGAGGATGACGGCGCGTTCCATGACGGCACGGGTGATAACTTCGCCCATGGCCTGCCCTGGCGGCTCGGCGGCGTAGTCGAGGGCGTGGAGTAGGCCAGCGCAGCGTGCTAGGTAGCCACGCATCTTTCCAAGGAAGGCGGCGCGGCTGGCGTAGGTGTGGTCTGCCTCAGCGCTCCACTCGTCGCACACCTCGGCGAATAGGCCCCAAGCATCGGGATCGAGTTTCACGACCTTGCGCTTGCCGATGGAGGTGTCGAGTTCGTAGATCATGGCCTCCAGCTCGCGTGTGATCTCGACCTCGTTGAGGTTTTGCTTAGGGAAGACGTACTCGGGTACGATCCAGAGGAAGCGCGCCCAGAAGCCATCGCCGGACTTGGCCGTGGCGTCGTCGCCGTGCAGGAGTTCGGTGAGCTTGTCTTGCTGGATGGCGCCGAAGACGTTGACGGCAGTGCGATCCACCATCACCGGATCGCAGCCTTTGCGCACGATGTTGACGGATCCCCCGCTCCACATAGACAGCCAGTGGGCACGATCACTGTTGTTGCTGCGGTACTTGTCCATGTCGCCGATGAACGCGGCCAGCTCGTCATGGAAGCTCACGACACCGTGGACGTTCTCGCGTTCTAGGAGGGTGCATAGACCCTCCAGGGTGGCGTCCATCACAACCCGTTGACGAGGTAGTTCTGGGGCCTCGCCTCGGTCATCCTTAGGTAGGGCCTTGTAGCGCATAAGTTCCCGCTTGTAGGTCCGCTGATCGTTTGCATCCAGGGTGAGCAGCGGGCCTAGGAACTGGTTGGCCACGGGGGTCTTCAGCGAGGAGGCGGGAGCCACGGTGCCCATCCAGAAAACCAGTGGCTCGCGCCAGCCTTCCTTGATCTGCACGCGGAAGCGCTTTCCGATCACAGCGCTCATCGTTGTGATGAACGGCGCGATCAGAGCGGTGTGGGCTACGGGGAAGGCGTCAGCGCGACCACCCAGCAGATCAGCAATGCGAGGATGGAAGACGGCTGACAATTTCAGGTGAGCTGCGGCGGACTTAGACCACTGCTTAAAGCTGGTCTGCCGCAATTCTCGCAAGAGATCATCGTCTTCGTTGGAGCGTTGCTCCTTACGGATTTCACGTAGTACCGGCCACGGCCTAGGCCAGCCGTTGAACTCCGCCGTATCGAAGACGTGGTAGATCCGCTTATGGGGGATGCCTTCGCGGTCGCGGCTGCTACGTGCGATGGCCTCTGCCTGCTCCTCCAGATCCCAGTGCTCAGTAGACCACGCTGCATCCAGCGCAATCCTTACAGCCTGTGTAGCGCCGAACTCATTGACTACTGCGGCGTATATGGCAAAGGCGGCTCCGTAAGTATTACTGCCTGGCTCCAAGCGTTGCGGGCAGTAGGCCAACGCAGCTACGACTGTATCTACCTTTTCTTGGTGGGTAAGAGCGCTGTAATGTAAGCCGTTTGGTTTGTACTCTACGTCGTATGCTTCTTGGTTGCTTACAAATTGTGCGTACTGCTTATGGTCGATTTCGCGATCGGGCAGAGCGCGGGGCTGGGTTGGGGTTCTGGTTGTGGGCAGGGCCTTACCGATGACTTCGCGTGCTTGGCTGCTGAGGAGCCCGCGCTGTCTGGGGGTGCTGCTGGTGAGAGGCGAAGGTGCGGTGTCGTGCGGCGGCTCTAACAGGGCGAGCAGGCGGTCGAGGTCGAAGCGCTCCCCAGTTGCGCTGAGGACGCGGCTGACCTGGCCGGTCTCTGGGTGTACGCCCCCAGCCAAGCGCATCACACGGGCGGGATTGCAGAGCTTTTCGTCGATGTCGGCGCCGCTTACGGTGCGCTTGATGTGCTTGAACAGGAGCTTCTGTGCGGCGCGAAACTGAGTGCCGGTACAGGGTTCATCCAAGATCCAGTAGTTGTGTACGCTCTTGTTGCCTGTCCAGACCTGCAGAGACGGGTGCGGAAGACCCGCTGTTTCCCATTGCCGCTTCTTTTCTTCGCACCCGCTTAAGGGGTTGTCGTCCTCGTAGAACAGAGCGCGGCAATATGTGATCTCACTGTCCTTAGTGCCTCCCCAGTTGGGGATGTACCCAAAGCTGTAACCAGGGCGTTGCTGCAGCGCCGCCTCTACCTGCGGCTGGTACTGCTCTGCGGTGACGCGGATGTGATGACACCCCTTACTGCGGTCCGTCTTGGGCGGGAACAGGGCGATCACGAAGCCCTCGGCAGCCGTGAGGTTGAGGTGGCGTAGCTGCGTCTCGGCTTCGGTCCAGTCCACCATGGCGGCGCTGAGGGGCATGGGCACCATACAGGGAGTTGCTGCCACTCGCAACTGGTGCTACGCTGCCCAGCAGTACACCGTCGCACCGTGCCCTCAAACAAGCGGACCCGTATCCAGGCGTACCTCGACCCTGAGCTGGCCGAGCTTGTCCGTCAACGGGCGGAGGAGGAGGAGCGGCCCGAGAGTCGAGAAGTCACGCGCTTGGTGCGTCTCGGCTTAGAGGCGGACGCGAAGCAGTATGTGCTTGGAGGCAAGGTGTTCCGCACCAAAGCCGACGTGCAGGCGCATGTCCGACACGTCCGCGACATTACGCCCTTAGGTAATCCTGTGCGTGATGAGGCTGTTCTTGCTCTCTTCAAACTGCACCCTGAATGGGAGGTCAAAACTGCTGGCGGAGGCTGGGTAGGGACGGCGTGGATCCACCACCCATGTAAGGCACGCCCAACAAAAGAGTTGAGTATCTGTTTCTCCAATTCAGATAAGGTTGTAGACATAAGCTGGACTAAGCTAATTCCGCTGTTGCAGCGGGGAATTGAACCTGCTGCTGTAGAGCGTGACGATACGTTAGATGAACTTAGAGCAGCTGCTAGGGGTGAGGTCGAGCAGCAGATAGCCCCCTTACGCAAGCCTGGTTACGAAGTGCATCATGACCTGAGCTGCAGCTTTGACCAGATTTTGTACGACTGGTTAGTGAGCATACGTCTTCGTCCTGCTGATGTTGTAGTTGTGTGGGAAGAGGGTGCGCACACGGGCAGACGGTTTGGGGATCTGAAACAAGCTGCCTCTTGGCGGGCCTTCCACGCAGACAGAGCCCAGCTGCGTGTTGTGACAAAGCAAGAACACGCAGCTATGCCGCGTGCTCCTCGGCCGCCTTGGGACAGCCTACTGTGCTAGTCTGACAAAGCCCCCACTTAGGCCACCCATGCCTGCTACCACACCACTTACCACACCACTTACGGCACCGGCTGCGGACCAGTCGGTGCTTTTCGGCGTTGAGCACCTTGCCTTGCTCCGCACTGCGCCTGTCGTTGCCTTTGACAGTGAGACCACGGGACTGCAACCTGTTGAGGGCGGGCTGCGCCTGCTGCAGCTCGGAGCCCGTGGGCTGCCGATCGTTGTGATTGATTGCTGGGAGCTTGACGAGGCGGGCTGGCAGTCGTTACGTGGCTTCTTTGCTGTGCCGCGCACGTACCTAGCACACAATGCTGTGTTTGACCTGGGGTGGCTTCAGGAGCACGGGATCCACGTTGGCGCCGACCCCGAGGCTTTCTGTGCCGCTACGGATGCCGCCCTCAGCGAGGTCAAGCGCGGCACGGTCTACTGCACAATGCTGGCCTCCAAGCTGCTCAGCAACGGCATCCCTAACCTCAAGCACGGCCTCGGCTACGTGGTGGAGCGCTACCTAGGGCGCACACTCAGCAAGGAGCTGCAGGCCAGCGACTGGAGTGCTCCCGAGCTGAGCAAGGAGCAGCTGGCCTATGCGGCAGCGGACGTGCAGGCGCTGCTTGATCTCGATTTGGTGCTGCAGGAGCGCCTGGCCGTGGCACGCCTCACGGACGCCTATGAGCTGGAGTGCCGAGCCCTGCCGGCCATTGCGCAGATGCAGCGCACCGGTCTCCCCTTCAACCGCGACAAGCTTGTCGAGGTGCAGGAGAGCTTGGAGCGCGACATCGCCACCTATGGGCAGCGGTTCGTCGAGGAGCTGGATGCGGCGCTGCCCGAGGAGCACAAGCTGCCCCGTGACGAGGACGGCAGCTTCAACCTGCGTGCCAAGGCGGAGGGGTCTGTGCGTCTTGGCACCAAGCGTGAGGCGGGCTTCAATCTCAACTCACCGAAGCAGTTGGTGGCGAAACTTACGGCTTTGTTGGGTACGGTGCCGGTGGGCAAGGATGGCAAGCCGAGTGCGTCGAGGCAGGCACTGCGCACCTACGCAGCGGATCACGCAGTTATCCAGACCTACCTGCAGTGGAAGCGGGCCGAGAAGCGCAGGCAGATGGTGGTGTCGATGCTTGAGCACTTGCAGTCTGACGGCTTCATTCGTGCCAGCTACATGCAGTTGGGTGCCGATACAGGCCGCATGAGCTGCCTTAAGCCCAACCTGCAGCAGGTGCCACGCGACAAAGCGTTTAGAGCGGCTGCGGAGGCACCAGCTAAGTGGGCCTTCGTTTGCGCTGATTTCGGGCAGATGGAGCTGCGCTTGGCAGCCGCGATTGCGGAAGATGCCACGATGACTGGCGCCTTCCTCGATGGCGTGGATCTGCACACGCTTACGGCGTCGGCTATCTACGGCCCGGAAAGCGAGGACGACGCCGAGAACAAGCGGCGCCGCCAGGTGGCCAAGTCCGCGAACTTCGGCTTGCTGTACGGCAGTGGTGCCCAAGGGCTCAGGGACTATGCCGGTGCTATGGGGATCACCATGACGCTGGAGGAGGCTCAGGAGATTCGCAACACGTTCCACGACACGTATGTCGGCGTCGATGCGTGGCAACGGGCCAACGCTCGCCTGTCCGACATGACCAAGGGCGATAAGTGGGCAGAGGTGCGTATCCCTATTAGTGGGATGCGTAGGTTCTTGCCTGGTGATATGAATAGGGTTACGGTGCGCTGTAACACGCCTGTGCAAGGTAGTGGTGCAGCTGTGCTTAAGTGTGCTCTTGGTAAGTTGTGGCCTTACCTGCTTAAGGCGGGTGAGGACTACGCCAAGCTGGCTGCTGTGGTGCATGACGAAATCCTGCTGCTGGTCCGCGATGATGAAACCACGTACTGGAAGCAGACACTGCAGAAGGTGATGGAAGACGCTGAGAGCCTGTGGTTGGGGATCATTCCGCCCCTGGCTGAGGCCAACGACGGGCCCAGCTGGGCCGCCGCTAAGTAGTGCGGAGCTTGGTGCTTGGTGCTTGGTGCCAAGCGCTTAGCACCTATGCTTGCGTAACCCCCTACCGCTTATGCCACGCCACTTATGGCGCGTACTGGACGCGAAGTTATGGTGGCGTGGTTGCGTGAGGAGATGCGCGTGGCGACGGTTGCGGATCTGCAGAGGGCCGCTGCGTTTCTGGAGTTTGCGCGGCTTACGCGGCAAGGATGTGCGGTACAGCGTAGGGGTGCGCGTAAGCAACAAAGCAGCGCTTGGCGCAGGTACGTTGACACGGACCTGCGTTGGTAGGTTGGTGTTCAGGTACTTGTGTTGTTAGGGTGGACGTAGCACATTGCTAAGCCTCCTGTCCACTTATGACCAAGATCCACGGCAACAAGATTCATTACCAGATCCTGTTGGATCCGCATCGGGCTGCGTTGCTGGAGAAGCTAGCAGCGGATAAGGGGGTGCGTACCACGGCGTTGGTTAGGGATATGGTCTACCGGGCACTCCAGCGTGGTACGGACGGTGCTGCTTATGGGCTGGCTGCGGCTAAGGACCAGGCACTGCATAGGCAGGGTATTCAGAACCAAGTGCAAGGCCGTGTAAAGACACAGGGTTGACACGCTGCAACGATCGGCTTAGGGTGTAGACTTCCAAGCGTGCTACGCACCATCCATGACATTCGATGTGATTTCGGCTTCTGCTGTGCCGGCGCGAGCCACGCGCACCAGCAAGACCACGCCTCTGCGCAATGCCTTGGCAGCGCTGGAGATCGGCGAGGCCATCGAGGTGGCCTATGACGAGTTCGATCCTGAGAAGGGCTACCGTCCCACCACCATCAGCCAGGTGGCAGGTACGATGACCTCCCGCTCCGAGACTGTCCGGTACTCGGTTAGGCGTAAGCCGGATGGGACTGGCTGTTATCTGATCGCCGGTCCCAAGCTGCCCGACGAACCCAAGCGCGGCCGTAAGCCCAGCGCTTGAGCTACCCGTGGGTCTTAGTGTACCAACACAAGACCCACACTTACCTTCCAACCTTCATTCCACTTAGTTGATGCTTACGTTTTTCAGTAATTCGTTGTTGCGCCATGTTCAGTTCGACCAGCTTGAGGCTTTGAATAAGGAGCAGCTAAGTTTGTTTTACACTGAGTTGTGCGAAACAGTTGGTACACTTAACGCGGTACTTACAGAAGCGAAAAGTAAGGAGCGTGCCAGTGGTGTGCCTATGGACCCTGACTGGTTACATAGGGTAAGTACCAAGAAGCGGATTGCGCTTAAGTTTGCTACGGAGGCGCATAGTCGTATTCATGGAGGTACGACGATCGAGCAGCGGCAGAAGTATGAAGAGCTTTACAAGCAGCGGTTGCGTGCCATCCTTGTGGAGGAGTTTGGAGAGAACGAGTTGCAGGAGATTGAACAAGAAGCTATGCAAGCTGCCAAAACGGATTATCGTACTTGGGTTGAAACCACTAAGCAACCTATGTGGTTTGTTCCTTAAGTAGCTAAGCATTGAGGTTTACGTTACTTTTTTTGAGAGGTATTCTATGACTATGTTTGACCAGCGGCAACACCCGATCACCCCGCCAGAGGAGCTGGTGCAGGAGTGGTGCGACGACTGGTATCGGCTCAAGGTCAGGGTCAACGTTGGATTCACAGAGTACGTCGCCATCCAGGTCGCCCGCTGGGGCGCTGACCAGCAGCTGAACGCTGACTGTGAGTGGCTGCACAGAAGGTGCTTAATTTCTGGCACTGAAGAACTCCGCGCCGCCATGCGCCCTAAGCCGCCGAGCTTGAAAGAGCAGGCGCTGACGCAGCTCGATTCACTGCACGCTGACCTGAAAGCGCACGGGCTTGGTACCAACACCGACATCATCCGCCGCGCCCTGGAGCGGCTGCAGGAGCTGGAGAACAATGACTGATCTTGAACGTGACGCTGCTCGTTACCGCTGGATCAAAGCAGCCCCAGGGTTGCGGATTGAAAGGATGCCTGATTCTCACTTCTGGATTTCCGCAGAAACAGGGGAAAGGTACAAAGTTACACATTCTCTTGCTGCGTTTGATACAGGTTTTTCTGGCTTGCCTACGCTTGACGACTTAGTTGATCAAGCAATGGAAATGTACCCTATCCCTAGTGCCAATGACTGAACAACACCCGATCACCCCGCCACCAGAGTTGGTAGAGAAATTGCGCAACGATGCGCCGCGTGACATCCGCGATGCTGGCGTCGCCCGAGAGCGGCACTTGGTCATCGCCGCCTACCGCGCTGGCGCTGATCAGGAGCTGGAGGCGTGTATTGAGTACATCGCTGGCCCTGGGAGGTGGTTTGTGGCTCCGAAGTTTCGACTTGCTGAACTCCGCGCCGCCCGCCGCCCCAGGCCGGCGAGCCTAAGAGAACAGGCGCTGGCACAAACCAACGCCATTCTGGACGACCCAAACCGAGTGCTTTTGATAGAGGTGCGCGAAACCTTGGAACTGAGCCGCCGCGCCCTGGAGCGGCTGCAGGAGCTGGAGAACAATGGATGACCCCCGCTTTATCCAAGCATTTGCGATTGGTTTTCTAGCCAATCCGATTCTTTGGATAGCCATTCACCACCTCATTCACTACAAACGATGACTCACCTTAACGAGATCAGTCTTCCTGGCCAATACACCCATACAGCAGCCCGCGTTGAATCCAATGTCCCTCTCGCCTATCGGCTAGTCCGTCGAGGCGACGGCAATGGGAACATGCTCCCTGTGCTGCAAGGCATGTTCACCTGGAGACAGGGCAAAGAGTTTGGCCGCGAGTGGCGCGACCTGGAAACTCAGGATGAACCCTATGTTGAGGATCACATCCCATTTGGTTCTCTCTTCCCAGCTTGACTATGACTGACCGCACCCCACTGAGCCCCGCCGCGCAGGCAGTGTTGGATGCCGTAACTGCACAACTGGACTGGCATGCCCGTTATCACAGCCATTCAGCCGCCGCCGCCGCCCTGCGTGCTGTTGCGGATCAGGTGGTGCCGCTTCACATCTGCGGCACTAACGCGACCCGTGCTCAAACCCGCCTTGGAATACGCCACAAGCTTCTAGCCCTCGCCACTGAACTGGAGAACCACCAATGAGCATCCTTACCAAGAACACTGACAAACTCCGCGAAGAAGTGGCGGCACATGTTGCCGCTGACTCTATTGTTCAGGGTATTTACTGGGACGCAGAAAACGAGAGAGGATGCTTCATCGGGTGCTTGGGGCGCAGCGAGGATCCCACCATCAATGAAGCCATCTACGGTCTTCCTGTGATGCTGCAACGCATTGCTGAGAGCATCTTTGAAAGCCTGCCCGCTAATGAGGCCAAGGCGTTCTTTGCAGCTTTGCCTGATGCGGTTGGATGCGATGGCAAGGATCTGACTAAGGTTGGCTGGCAGTTTCTTGCTGCTGAGTTGCGTTGTTTGCCCGCGCAGTCTGCTGAACTTCAGGCAGTCATTGATCCGGTGATTGCAGGGATGGACCTTCTTGCCAGTGGGCAAGAGTGGACTGTCGCTAGGGCTGCTGCTGCTGCTGATGCTGCTGCTGCTGCTGCTAGGGCTGCTGCTAGGGCTGCTGCTGCTGCTGCTGATGCTGCTGATGCTGCTGCTGCTGCTGCTGCTTGGGATGCTGCTAGGGATGCTGCTGCTGCTGCTGATGCTGCTGCTGATGCTGCTGCTGCTTGGGATGCTGCTAGGGATGCTGGTGCTGCTCGGGCTGCCGCCGTCCTGCGCCAGCGTGACCTGCTGCTTCGCCTCATACATGAGGCCCCTGTTGTGGAGACTACCAATGGCTGACGCATTTCGCGCCTTGTGCGCTGAGCTGGTTGACGCTTGGCTAAAAGGAGACGACATCGTTGGCGCCATGAACCGCGCCCGCGCCGCCCTGGCAGATGAACCGCCTGAGCCCGCACCCCCAGCCGATGGGGAGGTGGCGGAGTTGGTGCGTACGCTCACAGGCATCGCTCACTGGAGGCGCCGTGGTAGACCCGGAGAAGGCGATCCATCCCCGTTTGATATACGCCAAGCTGATCGACTGGACCGCGCCGCCGAGCTGCTGCAGCGCCTGAACCCACCGCAGCCGGTACCGGTGAGCGAGCGCCTACCGGGGCCGGGGGATTGCACCACTAATCCGCGAACAGGTGAGGGACAGTGGTGCTGGGGATGGGTGCAGCATGATCCGATCCCCTACAGCGGCAGGTGGCGAATGATCCGCCGCGAATGGCTGGTTGACGAGGTCAAAGCCTGGCTCCCCGCCCACGCCCTGCCGCTGCCGGAGGTGGGCGAGTGAGCCTCAACGAGTTCGGCGTCCTCGCCGTAGCTTATGTGGTGGTGTGCCTGCTTAGCTTGTGGGTAGCGTCCAAGATCCTGCCATGACGGAGCTGATCGACCGGATAGAGCGCGACGGCGGCACCATCGAGGTGCTGCAGGATGAGCGCGGGATGACCTATCACCGCGTCTGTGCGCATGGCATCTGTCGATCGTGCGAAGATCGCTGGCAGGCTGAAATGTACCTTGATCAAATGCTACGCTCCACGTCCTCTACTCCACCTTCTTATGGTGCTTGATTCTCATTTCCGGGTTGAGGTGATCGCCGCTACGCCTAATCCGCAGCAGTGCATCTACGCCGCGATGCACCAGGACTACGCCGAGACGTTTGTGGCTGATGAGCAGTTGCCGGATGAAACCGTATGCGGCCATACGATCGTTCGCAAGCTGTTGGCCGGTGAGCGTGGTCACTACGGACCGTTGGAGCATCCGCAGATCACGCTTAATATCGGCTGGTTTCCGCATAGCGTGATGCAGCAGGCCCGCACACACCGGGTCGGCGTGAGCTTTGATGTGCAATCTATGCGTTATACCGGTAAACGGGTATGTCAAGCTGCTGAGGGCGCGATAGCCCTAGAGGACGTGTTCTACCTACGGCCTGTAGGTGTTTACAAAGATCGACAGGGCAAGCAGTACGACTACACACAGCTGCAGCGCGGTATAGATTTGCGCATGTGTCGTCATGCTGCTGAACGCTACCGCGACCTACTTGAGCGCGGTTATGCAGAGGAACACGCTCGTGGAATCTTGCCATTCGACTACAGGCAACACTTCGTGGTGAGCTTCTCTCTGCGGGCCTTCCTGCACTTCATGGACCTACGCGCCAAGCTCGACGCCCAGGAGGAGATCCGCGCCTTGTGCGAGCTGATGTGGCCGCACCTGCAGACGTGGGCGCCGGAGATCGCTGCTTGGTACGAGAAGCACCGCCTGCATAAGGCTCGCTTAGCTCCTTAGCTGCTTGGCTGCTTGGCTGTTTGGCTGTTTGGCTGCCTAGACGCCACGCAACTACTGTGCTACCTTGTCTCCCGTCTACCCCCGTTCCACCACACCCCCCTTAGGTCCCTATGGTCAGTTCCGACTGCAATCCGACTGAACAACAGGCACGTCAAGGCCACCTCGACGCGCTCTACCTGGCCGATGGCCGCGACAACCCGGACCATCCCATGCACGCGCTCTACACCGGCCTCGCCCAAGCGGCAGATGGACCGGCTGTGCCCGGTGGCAGGGAGCCGGCCTCTGTCACTGGGCATTTTGCCTCGGCGCAGCAGGAGGTAGAGCAGTGATCCTCCCCGACTGGCAGATCATCGCCCGCTGCAACGGCGGCATGGTGACGCCCTTTGACCCCGAGCTGGTGGGTCCGGCCAGCCTTGACTTAAGGCTCGGCGACACGCTGCTGATCGAGTCCGCCGAGGGGGCGAAACTAGTGCCCTACCCGTTTGCCGGCCACACGGAGCAGAACCCCTACCTGCTCCGGCCTGGACAGTTCGTGTTGGCCTGCACGGCCGAGACGTTCCACCTGCCCGATGATGTTGCGGGACAGTTCGTGCTCAAGTCCTCCCGCGCCCGCGAGGGGACTGAGCACCTGCTGGCCGGCTACGCCGATCCGGGATTCTACGGGGTCCTGACCCTTGAGTTGGTCAATAGCCGCCAGCTGCACTCGCTCCCGATCTGGCCGGGAATGAAAATTGGCCAAATGGTCTTCGACCTGATGGCGGGGATCCCCCAGCGCAGCTATGCGGTGACTGGAAGATACAACGGAAGCTCCACAGTCCAAGGGAGCTTAGGGTAAGGGGTTGGCCGGTAGCGGTGGCTCACGCGCCTAACCCGCCTCACCGCTGCCGGCCGCAACGGACTGCCTCTCACCGAAATGGAGGAACACACATGCTACCAACTGACTACACCCGCTGCATGGGTGAAACGCCTAAATGTCCCGAACGCGACCGGTGTGCGAGGTCCCGCGACCAGCCGGAGAATACAGCTCTCCGTTGGGTACGCAACCTCAACATCGAGGGCGTTGAGGACTGCTTGTACTTTATTCCGTACCAGTCATGAGCATTGAGGAAGCGACTCAGGCTAAAGAGGAACTGCTTCGCGTGTTTGCCGACACCGCTAATGCGTTTGCACGTAACACCGGACTTACCATTAGTGGAGTGTCTTTCGAGACCTATACATCACACAGCAGCGGCCCCCGCTATGTGTTTGATGTGACTGTTACTCTATAGATTTCCATCTCATTCTGTTCTTACCTTGATGCGCATTATGCACGATTCTGTCAAAGCGTATCTCAATGAGATTTCACGCTATCCGTTGCTCACACCCGCACAAGAGATTGAGCTGTCACGCCAAGTCGATGCGATGCAAGCTTTGCGTGACGTACATGATCCCACACCTGCCCAGAAGCGCGTCATCAAGCGAGGAGAGAGAGCAAAGCGCGACCTTATCAACTCTAATTTGCGCTTAGTAGTGCATCTTGCTAAGCAGTACACGCATCGCCTTAGCGGAACAGGACTAGAACTTATGGACTTAGTGCAGGAGGGTGCCTTTGGACTTACGCGAGCCGTCGAACTGTTCGACAGTACAAAGGGCTACAAGTTCTCCACCTATGCTTATTGGTGGGTACGTCAAGCCATAACACGTGGTATTGACACTAAGGAGCGGTTGATTCGAGTGCCGCAGCACAGCTTAGAGACTGTGTATAAGGCTACAAAGTTTCAGAAAACCTTTATGCAGCAACACGGGAGATTGCCTTCTCTGCAGGAAATGGCGGAGGCCGTAGAGGTTGAGCCTGAGCACCTTCGTATGCTCTTGGCTCGTAATGTCAATCACTGTAGTTTGGATACGTCTGCTGTAGAAGATGGCAGTAACATGATTGATTTAATTGCTGACGAATCAAGCGCTACTGCGCAGCGAGAGTGCATGGAGCGCGACGAAAAAGCAGCGATGTTGCGCGTAGGCCTAGCTTGCCTAAGCGAGGCGGAGCTTTACACAATCAGTCGTCGCTACGGGCTGAATGGAGGTGAACCGCGTTCTATGCCAAGTATCGCTGCCGAAGACGGTGTGTCTCGGGAGCGTGTACGTCAGAGACTGGAGTGCGCTCACAATAAGATGCGCTTTCACTTGAGTAAGGCGCGTCTTCAATAAGCAGCGCTTTACCTTTTCTTAGTCCACTTCGTCAACTTACAGCCCATGTCTACGCACATCATCGGACTCTATTCTCCCGCTCCCCAAAGCGGAAAAACCACAACCGGCACGTACCTAAGCGATAAAGGGTATGTACGGGTGCCGTTCGCAGAACCTCTAAAGTTGATGCTTACGCCTCTGCTTGAAGAGTTGGGATACAGCGATTTTGATGTAGAGAGGATCCTTTATTGTGACAAGCATGAGCGCGTGGAGCCCTTGGGGGTTACGTCACGTCATCTGCAGCAAACCTTAGGTACAGAATGGGGGCGTACATGCGTCTCGCCTGATGTGTGGTTGCGCGTATGGAAACGCCGCGTGCGCCACTACAACCGGGTAGTTGTGGATGACGTAAGGTTTGTTAACGAGGCTGAACTTATTAGGGAACTTGGAGGTGAGGTGTGGCACGTAGAACGGCCTGGGCAGTTGCGTGATACAGACCACTCTTCCGAAGGTAGTTTGGATGGTTGGCCACATTTTTCGCGGTATATTACCAATAACGGTACGCTCCAGGATCTAGCTGATGCCCTCGCTACGATACCACTCAGGTAAGATGGTGCTGATCCCTCAAGCTGAGGGTTGGCTGCTACGCCTGCGGACTAAGCAAGGGTTGATTGAAGTAAGCATACGCGCTGTAGACCTAGAGACGGCGCTTATGCAGGCAGAGCAGTTGTACGCAGACGCCTATGTTCTTGCTGAGGGTAAGGCGCGGTGCCAGCAGTGTATTCACTGGCACTTCGTGAAGGGTGTTTGCAGTCTCGGGTTCCCGGAGGGAAAGCAAAGCGGCGGGTCCCACGCAAAGGACTGCGCCGCTTTTTGGGTTAGCACCTAGCTGCTTAGCCATCTGGGTGAGCACCAAGCTGCTTAGCCATATCGTAATGCTCAGCCGATGGCGGTGGAATACCCTGTATGCCACTGCTTAAGGCTAGTTCGACTTGCAGATGGCGAACTTTACCAAGCAGAGCGTCGATGGTAGTGGTGTGACGATACCACTCTGTGATTAGACGATCCACCAAGATCGACAGCTCGTCTCGACTGAGTTTGGCAGCAGCTCGGCGATCCAGTTCTTGGTGAAGCTGCGAGGGAAGGCTAAGCTCCCCGGTCAACCACGCCATGTCGTCGGCCATAAGGCGTACTGCTTGCTGCCTTTAGCCTAGGCCAACCACTGCTGGATGCGACTAATGCGTAGGTGACTATAGGTAGATTGACGCATGTACCAAGCAAGCCAGTCTTCACTTCCTTTGCTGCGGTTGCAAGATTGGCAGGCGGGCACTAGGTTGTTTGTGACCGTACTACCTCCCTTATGCCTAGGTTTTACGTGATCTAGGGTGTCGGCAGGAGCGCTGCAGTATGCACAGCAGTGGTTCCAGGCGTTGAAGATGTGCTCACGGAACTGCTGCTTTGCGCTGCGCTTTGGAACGAGATTGGTGCCATCAATCGCATGGTCCACGCAGTTCTGGGATAGGGAGTACCTGGACCGACAGGCCCAGGATGTGGTCATTGGTTTGAGCTAGCTCGGTCAGACGTGCAGCGAAGTCGTCACTGACTTCAACGGGGTCTTCTGCGTCGCTCTCGACGACGATTGTGTACTCGATCTCAAGGACGTACTGTTTCAATAGTCCCACCTGACGCGAGGTCTGCCGGCGCGGATGCCGAGGTGTACGAAACCCTTAGGTGCGCCGTAGCCTAGGGAGTATGGCCAGTGCTTATCACACCAGTCCTGCAGCTTGTAGATGTCTACACCGTCGATGTAGAAGTCCACAGCGCCGACATTAGGTGCGTTGTATAGGTGCTCGCTGCCACTGGCGCCACCAACTGCGCGATTGATCGCTGCTGGCCTGTAGCCGCTAGTGATGATGACCGGCTTACCACCAAATGCGGTGCGAGCACGCTCCATGAAGGCAGCCAGCTCAGCTGCGGTATCGAGCTGATGTTGATGATCAAAGCGTCGCGCCTGCTGATTAAGTGCGAACTCGCCCAAGGTAATGTGCGGCGTCAAGCGCGTGGTGAAGCTGCTGTTTGGTGTGATCTTGGCTGCTGGTACTGGTGTGGTGATACCCCAGAGGTGCCCCTCGGCCTTACGTCGGCGAAGCAGACCCGCTTCGACGGATGTGCCGGGGTTGCGGTACAACTCAAACGCTGCTGGCACTGCCTCCCAGTCGCGATCACGCAGGCAGCGTGAGATGGTCTCGAAACCTGAAGCACCGTAGAAGTCAACGCCGAGATTATAGGCGAAGCTGACCAGCGCTGACTTCTGCGCATCACTCATGGCCTGCCAGTGTGGCACCGTGGCACGGAGTTTATCGGCGATGCGATCCACCTCAAGGCGGAGCAGCATGTCAGCTTCGATCACGGTGATCTTGTCGCCGCGCTTGACGGGTTCACCGGCGCTGTAGCGCGTGGTGCCGTAGCCGATGGTCCAAGGATCACCACCGCTGAGCGGATCCGGGTAGGCGCTTAGGTGGCAGCCCTCGAACTCCTTGAGCAGCGCGATAGCAGCGGCGAGATCCGCTTGTTGACCGGCGGCGCTCCATGTTTTGAACCACGACTGGTCGCGATCGAGCAGCGCGGGATCAGCAGCGATGATGGCCGCTTCCAGTTCGGTGATGGCCGCCAGCTGATGTGGCAGTGCTTTGTAGTAGCGGAACAGGTCAGCGAGGCGCAGGGAACTCATTAGCTCACCGCTTGGGGAAAACAAGGCGTGCCACCTGCAGAAGCAGCTGGAGGATGCTATTGGAACGCAGTGGGCTGATGCCGATGATCTCGCTTGTAGCGGCGACGCCGATTGCGATCATCGTGGTCGTGTTGGCGTCAAGCGCCATGGCGCGTTTCTGCGGTTGCTTCCAGCCTAGCGACGCGCTGCTCGACTCCACTAAGTCTGCCGAAGAGTTCGCGGCGATCGGTACGCATGTCTTCGCGGATAGCAGTTAGTTCATTGGCAATGTGCTCAACACCAGAAGTAAGTTTGACTATGGTAAGCTTTGCAGTTTCGTCTTCAGTACCGCGCTTGGCTATCCACTGGCTGGTTTTGCTGCCGATGCCGCCGGCAATAAGGCAGACAACGCCGACGATCAGATTTTCGATCATGGCGTGTCGCCGTGACTACTTTTGTAGACTACCGCACCAGGCTGCGCTACTCGGCCTTACGGGACAGACTAATGAGCGTGGTGAGCACGCCCATTAGCACGGTGATCGAACGGGCATCGGAGTCAGCGCAGCCCATGGGCGTGGGGTCAACGGCTTTGCCTTGGGGGGTGCCGACGAACTTGGCGTACCACGGCCAGACCGTTGGGAGGACGTAGAAGCGGCAGGATGCCCACTGCGCAGAGGAAAGCACGACGATTGCCAGGGATGTGGCAGCGATGCTGCGCCAGAGCCAGGTGGGCATGGGCTGCGGTACTTATGCGTCTTTTGACTCAACGTAGGCGGGTTGCGCCTTGAGCCAGGCGTAACCGATCGCCAGCGGGTTGGGGCCGGGGGCCAGCTCCTCGGTGGGCGCGAACTTGGTGCGGTCGAGGATGGGGCTGGCGCCAGATTGGGCGGCGGCCTCGCTGACGTAGTGGCTGACCTGCAGCAGCAGGCCGTGCTTGTCGGCACGCAGGAGGCTGATGCGGGCGTAGGCGCCGGTGATGGCGATGCCGTAGGGAGTTTCGGCGAGGTCGGTGATCAGGGCCATCAGAAGGTCATCTCGGTGGTGTTGATCTTACACACCCACCTGATGGTGGTGGATGCCGCGCCGGTGACTTCAACCTTGATGCCGCCGTTGGTGGTGTCAGCGGTGACGGCCACGGTCCAGGCGGCTGCGCCAGCGTCGTTGTGGGTCATCGTGACGGTGGGTGTGCCGACCATGGCGGTGGTGGCTGCGCTGGCGCCGCGCTTGATGGCGCCTGAGATTGTCCAGCGGGCGGTGTTGCCTGCGCCGGTGACGCCTGCGATCACTTCGCCAGAGAAGCTGTATGCGGCGTTGTTGGGGAGGATGACTTGGTTGGTGGTGCCTGCGGCGCTGGTGTTGCTGGTGAGGACGGTGGCGGTGGCGTCGGTGGTTTGGCGACCTAGGAGTAGGAGGGCGGACTGGGTGCGGCCAGCCGCACTGGAGATGGGGGCACTACATGCCGGGAAGACGTGATACCCGGTGATACTCCGTGTGTTGCCGTAGGAGCCACCGGAGATAAAGGAGTTCTCGCCATTGGCGGTGTTGTTGCTGCCTCCACAAATCCCGGAATAATTGCTGCTAATGACGTTGCTAACGCCGCCACCCATGAATGAGTAGGAGCCGCTTGCGTTGTGGTTGTAACCGCCACCAATTAAGGTATGTGAGCCGGAGCATGAATTGGTATCGCCACCAATAACGACAGCTCTTGAAGCTGTGGCGCTATTTGCATTTCCACCCCCCACAAACGCATACAGCCCCGACGCCGTATTGCCATTACCCCCACAAACCGTGGCGTGGGTGTTGGTTTGGGCGGTATTGCTTTGGCCGCCGCCGATGAAGCTGTAGGCGCTGATCGCCGTATTGCTGTCGCCTCCTGAAACAGCAGTTGCCTGGGCGGTGGCCCTATTAGCACTACCTCCGCCGACGGCACTGTATAAAGCAGTGGCCCTGTTTTGATCGCCTCCAGCAATTACAGATTTGTCGCCACTTGCAACTTGTAGTGGGTCTGCACGAAAACGCTGCCAATCGACTGCATACGCTCCCCGCTTATTCCCCCCAAACGCCGTGCCATCCGGCACCGCTGCGAGTGTTGCGCCTGTGCCCTTGGCGACGATGGCCACGTCGATGTTCGTGTAGCTCGCATCCGTCGCCGTCAGCGCATCGACCGGCACGGTCGCATTGGGCGATGCGGTGCTCTCGGACTCGACGAAGTGGGTCAGGCCGCCGCCGCCGCCACCACCTGCTGTTGCCCACGACAGCACACCAGATCCGTTTGTGCTCAGCACTTGACCGCTGGCGCCATCAGCAGAAGGCAGTGTCCAGATGCAGTTGGTGGCAATAGTGGTAGGAGCCTTGAGGCCGACATAAGCAGACGAATCCGCATCAGCCAGCCGCAGCTCGCGTCGCGCGTTTAGCGTTATGTCGGTTTCAAAAACCCTTGCCATCAGCCCATCACCACCACGCGGTAGGCATTAGCCGCTGGGGCCGTGGCAAACACCAGCTGGCATGTTGTCGTCGTGGGGCGGTAGACATCAACCTCCACGTCGTCGTAGTTGCCGGAGTTGGGGAACACGCGGATGATCACGTCGCGGGTGTTCAAGCTATGCGTGATCGTGTAGCTTGTGGCGCTGCCATCGCCAATGCTGGTGCTGTACTTCCGCAGCCGGCCGGACCAGTTCGCCAGTTTGGCTGGGGTGACAATGCGAGCGTCGTCCGTTCCAGCGTCCGTTTCTGCCTGCGTGGCGATCTCGGCGATGCCAGCGGTAGTCTCGCTTGCAGCTGGCGCAACAGTACCAAACGATGACCAAATGACGTTGCTGCTCTCCAGCGTGCCATTCACCTGCGTCTGTCGGAAGGTTGCACCGGCATCGGTACCTTCCTCGACTGTCGTGACGGCCTGCTCAAGCTCGGCAAAGGTGCTGGCATCCAGCGCCCGCGTCATCGCGACAGCAGCGCCGTTCCACACATAGATGCCGTTAGCGCTCTGCGCGGTCTGGTTGCGCACCAGCACGCGATCCTGCGACGCCATCGTGACGCCATCAATCGTGGCGCCAGGGCTGCTCAGGTTGACGTTGCTTTGCGTGGCGACACGACAGCTGTCCTTCCATGCCAAGCCCTCGATGGCTGAATCGACATACGCTTTGTTTGCAGCGTCGCCGCTTGCCGTAGGCGACGGCAGGTTAATGACCTTCGAGACCGACTGCAGGTCGAGGTCGGTGAAGAACTTGCGAGCCATATCAGATCAGGCGGGCGAGGCCAGCAGATGCTGGATTCAGTGTAACCACAGTCTGGTTGGCGCTTGGATGCGCTATGTCACCGTCGATTTCTTGGCTGCCGCTATCCAGCAATTCAACCGATGGCTTATAGCCAAGATTATGGTTAATAGTCCAAGTTGTTGCGGGTATGGATTGTGTGTGAACATAGGCAGAACCGCCGGCTGGGCCTTGAGGGCCTTCAGGACCTTGAGGACCTTCAGGACCTTGAGGGCCTTCAGGACCTTGCGCACCTACGGGACCTTGTGGACCGGCTGTAAATGCTGTGACTGTAGTGGTAAGCGGCGTGGTTACAACGGTCGTTGTTCCATCACCTTCGATAAAAGTAACCGTATTATTTACAGCGGTAACGTTTACGGATGTCATGCGGTGTACCCCTCGCTGACGTAGATGATGCCTTCGAGGTAATACTCTTTCAGGCCGCTTGGGTTGGTAAGTAGTACGTCGTAATAGGCTTCGTTGGGGAAGGTGGCGGTGTCGGTATCGCTAAGTGCGATTTCAATGGTGCCGGTGCTGCGGTCGGTGTAGGTAACGGTAAAGTCAGCGTACTTAGTGGTGCGATTTTGATTCCAGACCTGAGCGGCGGCAGTCCAACCGGTGAGGTTGATTACGGCGTTGTTGCTGTCCTTGAACCGCAGCGTGACGCTGTAATCCGCTCGGCGCTGGAGCGTGATGTTGTACGTGCCCGGAGAGACTGCCATGGCTCCAGCTTAGCGACCCTGGCCGCGCAGCTTTTTGCGGTTGTGGCTTGGCCTGCTATGGCGGCCATGCCCTTGACCTGCGCTAAGCTGACCCTGATTTTGACGTGTTTCATGGCCACCACTCGCGGTATCAAACCACTGCCCCCTTTGCACGAATTAGAGACGTGGTTTGCCATTGACGGATCAGACCTTGTTTGGCGTACTAGCTATTTCAAGGAACTCATAGGCAAGCGCGCTGGATATTTGCGACCAGACGGATACATCGAGATTAGGAAACAAAATAATAAAATGCTTGCACATAGAATCGCTTACTATATTGCCACCAAGGAAAATCCTGGCAATTACTTTATAGATCATATAGACGGAAACCCGTCTAACAACTGTCCTAGTAATTTACGAATGGCTACTGCAACAGAGAATTTGCGGAACTGCAGAAGACTGCGCAGAAACAATACGTCTGGCCGATCAGGCGTACTGTACGCCGTAGTTGGAGGCATCGAATATTGGAAGGCTTATGTAGTTGTCAAGGGTAGGCAGCTTCATCTTGGATCATACGCGACCAAAGAAGCGGCGATTGCCGCTAGAGAAGTTGCTGAAAAATTCACTTACGGAAAATTTGCCCCTATCGCCCTTGACCCCGAAGAGGTTTTTTGCCTCTTCGCCGAGGGCGAGAGTTTTTGCCGTAGCCATCCCGTGTAGTTTTCGGCTTGCCGGGCTGGTGCTGGACGGCGGCAGTGCCGGTTTTGCTGCGGACTGCCATCAGACTGCACCTCCCAGAAGCAGCGCTCGCAACTCATCAAGGTCGAAACCTGCGGCTTTCAAGCGCTCGGCGGCGGTCAGCGGCATAGGCAAAGCGTCGATCAAGGGAAGATACTTAGGCACTAAGCGCCTCCTTGATCTCATCCGTGGTAGTGGCTGCATCAATGGCAGATTCGATGATGACGTACCGGGCGCGGATAGCAGCGCGAGCGGCTTCGGCCTGGTCGGCGCTGGCGCCGGGGATCTTCAGGCTGATCATGCGGTCATGCGGCGCCAGCTCATCAGCGCGGCGGCGGCGGCGAATGTCGTGCGCGATGGCCTTGGCGCGGTCCAGGTCGATCTCGATGCCATCGGGGGAGTAGACCCACGCAGCGCGGAAGGTGCGGTCGGAGGGGATCTGGTCAGCGGTGACGATGGCGTAGATGCCGTCTGGTGCGACCTGCTGGGCGACCTGCTCGATCGGCACCTCTCCGGTGGGAGTGGTGATCGCGACGCCGGTAGCGGTGGGATGGATGATGTAGGTCATGGGTCAGCGGAAGATAGACACGCCAACGTAAGGCATGTCTTGAAGGCCAGTTGCACTGTTATTTGTCTGAATACGGACTGAGTTTGCGGCAATGCTTGTATAAGCGTTGCCGCTGGTTGGCCACACACCGGAATAGCCAGGGTTGCCGGTAGTGCCGTCACCACGATGGATAGTCGAGTTTACACAGTAGCTTGCATCCGGCATCGCCGTCGTGAAGTTCACCGTATAGTCACCCACGCCATTGTCAGTGATGCTGCTGACGTTGTAGCTGGCGCGGATCGCCACGATGCCGGTGCCGTCGAAGTTGACCCAGGCGCGGCACAGTTGCCCGCCAACACTGCCAGGGCTGAGTGCCTTGGTGTTGTCGTAGAACCCAACCGGATCGCTGCTGAGTGTGGCGCCTGCATTGGCGCTGAGTGTGACGGTGGTGCCGCTGATGCTGGCGACCGTCGTGCCGGGTGTGATGCCTTCGCCGGTCACCACCATGCCAGCAACGATGCCGGTGGCGCTGGCGACCGTCAGGCTGGCGGTGCCGCTGGTGATGGTGCCAGTGGTGTGGATGCCATTGATGTCGGTGCGGGTGGCCACAGCGGCGCCAGCATCACCCCATGTGAGCGTGCCACTGCCGTTGGTCTTCAGCGCCTGTCCGTTGGTGCCATCAGTAGCCGGCAGCGTCCACGTAACATTGCTCGATACTGTAGCCGGCGCTTGGAAGGCTACCCAGTTGCTGCTGTCGCTATCAGCCAGGCGCAGGTCACCTTGACCGTAGATGGTGACATCACCGGCGCTGCTGATGCCAACGCGGCGCGTGCCGCCAGTGGCAAAGTCAAGCGCATCAGTACCGCTGCTGTAGATGCCGGTGTCAATACCGGAGTCCTTGAAATACAGCGATGGCGCTGCAGCAGTGCCGTTCTCAAGGGCAATGCTTGTCCACTCTCCATCCAGTTGGTAGAGCGTGATCCAGGCTGAGTTTGCGCCATTGCGCATCTTCATCACGCCGGCCGTGGTATCGGCCCAGCGCATGTATGCGAAGGTGGTGCTGGGCTCAGCGGCGCCACTGTTCTGGCTGACGATCGCAGCCAGGGCGTTGTTCAGGTCAGCGCGGAAGGCGGCCCCGGATTGGTTGGCAATCGCGTAGTCGTGCTGCGCCATCAGATGACCTCCCGGCCGTAGCCGATGGCAGTGTAGCTGAACTGGCGCGAGATCATGCTATTAGCTGCGTTGTAGAAGGTGATCGAGAACCCAGACCGGGTGGGGCTGCTGATCACATAGTAATCACCCGTTGCCATGTTGTATGCGGTGATGCCAAGCTGCGGGGCCTGGTAGAAGCGGTTAGCGAACGTGACCGCATAGGCTGCTGCAGCTGTCGTCAGCGGGCCAGCGCTGGCGCTGCGTTGCTGTAACTCAAGCTCACAACCAAGCTCGTCGATGACGATGTTTTGATCGTTGCTGGTGCTGGTAGCAATGGTCTTGAACTGAAATGCGCGGCCACGGGTCAACGCATTAGCAAACTCGCGCCATGCCGTCCACGCGGGCGACGCGCCAGGATCGTCGTTGGTAGAACGTACATAAAGCGCAGCGTTGACAGCATCATAAAGCGTGCCATCAAAGGTGGGCCACGTATCAATCAATGCGGTATTGTCATCGAACAGATCGCCAGGCGCATAAGGCCGTGTGACAAAATACCGGCGCATGTCAAGGTCATATACGCCACCTAGATCAAAGGTACTGCCGAACTCGTATTCCCCAGAGCCCAGGCTGCCGCTTACGGCGTCGATGGTACCTAGTGCGTCCCAGTTGCCATCCGTTGCTAATGCGTCGATCTTGGTACCGGTGGCGAGGATCAGGCCATCTAGCTCAGCGCTGTAGATCATGTCGGTGACATTGCCCGAGAATGGCGGCGTCTCTTGATCTTCACGGTAGGACTGCACCAGTAGGCGCGGTTGCGGCGCCGGCAGTTGTACTACAGCGGTGGCAGCGGTGGCAGAACGTCGGCCACCGTCATCCTCAAACTTGACCAGATAGGTGCCGGTCAGTAATGGCACTTGCTTTTGCGTCTGGCTTCCGGCTGCTGCTGATACGATCTCTTGGCTATCCTCCCATAACGCACCAGTGCTAGCGATGTTATGGCGGATCAGTACCTTGCCGCCCAGCAACACATCAAGCTCAGTAGCACGATCCCAGCTGAGGATAGCGCTTGCCGTGTCGATAGGGATTAGCGACAGTCCAGTTACAGTGGCAGGCGGTGCCGTCTTACCAGCGGTTACCTTAGTTAGCTCTGCCGGTTGTGTTGACGGCAGCAGTGATGCGCTGAGGCTGTAAACACGCACCGCATAGGTGCCTGGTGTGGTGTCAAGGATCTCATAGTCCGGGCTGCTGACTGTGCGGGTATTCCAGTTATCGCTATCGCGACGCCACTGCACTTGATATTGCGTGACACCAGTAACCGCCCGCCAGCTAATGATCAGCTTTGCCTTGGCGATACCACCAGCGTCATAGAGCACTTCATTTCCTGTCAGGTCGATCGGCGGTGGCGGGACGATGTTTAGGTCTGTGATGTCCCGTTGCTGCAGCGCGATGTCACGTTCAACGTAGGCGTACTTACTGGCGTTATAGGCCAGTGCGGTAACGCCATACTGATTGCCTTCGTCTGTTTCAGTAATAGACAGCACCCGCCATGTTGATGCTTGTATATTGCTGGTTTGATACACCCATACGCTGTTTGCATTAGGTGCGGCACTGAAATTACTGGTAACGACGATGCTATTGCCAACAATGGATTGGATAGCGCGTGATTCAACGGCGCCGGTTGGCAAGATGACCGATAACTCAGCGCCGGCTACGGCTGATAGGCCGGTAGCATCGTCTACGGTGATAGTGGAGGCGGAGGCGGCTGCTATGCGTCCACCACGACGTACCCCAGCGCGTAGCGGATCTGCCACCTCGATCACTTGGCCAGGGCGTACAACCACACCGGCGTCGATGCTGGTGGTGAAGCTGATCACCTCAGATTCGTAGCGCTCGGAGTAGAGTAGCCATTCGCCTAGGCGATGCGCCTGTCCACGGCTAGTGCAGGCAAAAGCGTCTACTTCTTCCTTGACAACACCGTATTTGCTTATGCCATCTTGATCCTCAACTACCTCGTAAGCCTTCTCACGTGTTTCAAGGTCAAGGTAACTGACCACGGCAACAGTAGGTCGTGCCTTACGGCTGCTGCCTTGATAACTAAAGCCCTCTGCTGTGACATTGGCTAGCGTGAATAGGTATGCGCTGTCAGTTGGCTTGTCCTGGCTGATTGTTAGCGTACCAATGCCCCAGTAGGGCATCACACGCATAACGCTGCACAGATCATTGATCAGCTTGTATGCCTCAGTTTGCGTCTGGATGTTGACATTACAGCTAAAGCGTGGCTCCGTCCCGCCGAAGCCATTAGGCACCAACTCGCTGGCGTATTGCGAAGCTGCCAAGAACGCCCACTTATCAAGCTGCGCTGCTTTGATGTGATCGCCGAATCCGTAACGTGTGCTGGTGAGCAGATCCCACAGGATCCAAGCTGGATCGCTACACCACTGCGCAGCGCCAAAGGTGCCATTCCAGATGCCGGCATAGGTCAAACGGCCGGTTGCGCTATCAACGGTGGCATTGCTAGGGATTTGTACCTTGATGCCCCGGATGTGGTAGGCGCGTGATGGGATGTTATTGAACTGCTCTGCGTCAAGCCGTAGCGCTACCAGTGCGCTGTTTGGATACCGCAGTTTGGCGTAAATAATCTCAGTGTATGAGGTCCATTGGATTGCGCTAGAGGACTCGATAACATTGGAGTCTTGCTCAATGCGTGTGCTATCCGACACTGAGATACGTGTTACACGAATATCAGCGGTGGTAAAGCCATCGGTTAGGTTGACGATGTAATCGGTTTGAAATGGATCAGACGTGCGCCCAGAGATTGCGTCTGTAATCACTGTGGTAAAGCCACCGCCGTCATACTGAACAGCGATAGAATAGGTTACGGATAACCCGTAAACGTTGCCGTCTTTTGCGCTCTGCTGCAGCTGTGGAATTGTGAGCGTAACCCGTACTGCATTGACATTAGGGTCTGCAATTTGCCGCGTTACTGGCGTGCCATATTGCACCTCAACGCTGACAGATACCTCTTCTTCTACGTCAGGCGCAATGGCTATGTAGGACTGTGCTTGTGTGCCGGTGCGCGTATCAACCGTGATACCTTGAAAATTGTATGAGCCGTCTGGATTTTGAAGCGGTGTGTCGTTCAGGATGATTGACTGCTGGCCGGCCTTCAGGCCTTCGATCTCGCCTTCGCTGATGAGATCAACGATGGTGGCATATTGGCGCGAGTCAAGGCTGTCACCTGCGACCGTTGGAGTGCGTTGCGGCTCAGATCGTGAGGCTCCGCCGCCACTTCCTCCACCACCAGCACCGGCAATCAGTTTGCCCATCAGCCGCGCACCCTTACGGTGTCGATACCAGCGCTGATGACAACGCTGCCGACGATAGTTTCACCATAGACAATCGGCACTGGCAAACCTTGCCGGCTGGTGTTTTGGATGCCGCTAAAGCTAAAGCTTTCGCGTGGGTCCGCTTCGCGGTTGCCGCTTGTGCCTGGGCCTGACAGGCGTGGAGTTGGCGATAGCAATTGCGCAACACCAGTAAGGGCAAGACTAATGCCAACACCAGCCAATGCAGTGCTAACAGCCAACGGTGCAGCAAGTCCAAGCAGTCCGATAGTGGCGCCGCCGGTGAAAAAAGCACTAGCAAATAATGCCACCCCTGCAATTATCTTGCCAACGCCACCGCCAGCACCGCTGATCACCGGCATGATCTTGATTACCTGCTGCCCTACTGGATCTGCTAGTTCATCCTCGCCGAGATCGTAACCGCCGACAGTGACACGGTAGTGCTGGTCTGCCATGTGGCGCTCCAGGCCGGGGAAGTTGACCGCCAGGAAGCGCACAGCCTCGGCTGCGCTATCGACTGCGGCCTCAAAGGTGCGCTGCCCGAGGAAGGATGCCAGCTTGCCATAAACGCGGATTTTGCGCAGCATCATCGAAGCCTTAGCCTGCCCGCATCGTAATGCCGCAGCCTTCGGCCGGTGCATTTCATCAGCCAGCCACCGTAGAGATCACGACTGCTAAGCCGACCGCGTAGGTGGTGCAGTATCAGCTGATCACCGACGTAGACGCCAACATGATTAAGCTTGTTGTTGTCGATCGCCATCAGCAGTGCATCACCAGCCTGTAGCGGTTCATCTTCTAGCAGCTCGCGGAAGCCTGCAGAGTGCCAGTAGCGGTCGAACAACGGATCCGCCTCAAACGCTTCTGGTGTTAGCGGTCGATCCCAGTCCAGCAGCTGCAAACCATGCTCGGCGTACCAGTCGCGAGTTAGTGTCCAGCAATCCATCAGCGACCACACCCACGGCCTGCCAACCAGCGGCGGCTTGTAGCCGGTTGGGAGCAGCTCTGCGCTCCACGCGCCGGATTTCGGGTTGCAGATGTACCACGGCAGGCTGGAGCGCTCGATGCCGGCAAGGTCTGCAGCGCTTGGCACCGGCGGCATTGCCGGGTGACTGTGGATGATGGCGATGATCTCGCCGGCATCCTCAGCGGCAGCATAATCCTCGGGATCGAGGATGAACTGATCCGCGTCGGTGGATAGGTTGCGGCAGTGCCAGTAACGACGGCGACCTTTGACAACCACCAACAGACCGCACGCCTCGCGTGGGTCCTCGGCCTGTGCGTGCTGCAGCGCCGCATCTTGCCATGTCATGCGTTGAAGGCCCCCACACCAGGGAATGATCCAAATGGCAGCTCAGCGTAAGTGCCGAAGTGCGCCTTGCACGCCGCTAGTGTCTTATCGCATGTTGCCAAGCCGCCGGTGTAACCGCACTCGGTTGATTTGTAGACCCATTGGCACACGTTCGCGATGCACTGCCGCTTCGGTGCGCGGATGCCCGCTAGGTCAAACGCCGCCGCTAGTTCAAACTCTACAATGTCGCGTGTTTCTACTACCTTGCGATCGACATAGTAGATTTCACGCGGTAATTCAGCGGTCGGATCCGGTGCGCCGTATGGGTTGGTGTTGCCGGGGAAGTTAGCGCCGTCGATGTAACGGGCTAGTGTACGCACCCGAGTAAACTTGGCGCCTTCCAGGCCACTTGGCAAGCTGAGCAGCAGCGCGGTGATGGTGCCCATGATATTGCTGACCTGCACCTTGGGACGCGGCAGTTGACCGTTGCCGCTGTATTCAAACCCCGTCGCTTCGATTGGAAAACGCATGTAACTATTGCCGTTCCATGCCACTTCGCCATTAGCGTTGAGTGAGCTGCCAGCGTGGAAACGGTACGTTTGCGTTATACCATGCTGCGCTGTATTTAGATCAAGCTCAAACAGCTCGATAATGGCGCTAGGCGCAATCGCCTGTAGATCGGAGACTGGTACGGTCATCAGCTGCGCAGCTTAGGGCTCGAAGACACGCCTAAATGTGGCGCGTGCCGTGTTACTTACACAGTTGCTAGCAGACACATCCCACTGCTCGCAGACAAACTTACCGGGTGTTCCCCAGGGAGGGGTCCAGTCGAAGGACTCGACACCACCACGGGCAGCCAAGAAGGCGCGTATCTCGTCGCGTTCAGCGGCGGTGCGCTCGGAAAAGGATAGCTGCCACTCCTCGGGATCGGTGTTCAGGCCGAAGCGCGTGCGCTGCTCATAGCCATCGCCGAACTGCGTCTTGCGAACACGCGGCTTGTGCGATTCGCTTACGTCGTAAGAGGCGGTCCAGGTAAACGTGGCCATTGGCGCAGCGCGACAGCGAGACTTAGCAGAGCAGATACAACCAGCTTACGAAGCCAAGAGGCCACCGGGGCGTTTCTGATTGACCAGCTCCTGTTGCACAACAGCAGCGATCACTCGGCCAAGCGCTTGTCCTTGGCCGGCGTCGCCAGACATCTGCTGGTTGCCGCTGGCATCCACGTTGACTTGGATCGTGATTGGGGCCGCACCACCGCCGGAGGACTCGACGCCCAGCCTGCCGCTGGGGAGGCGGCGGAGGGGCATGATCGCCTCGGGGCCGGCCTCGCCGGCCACGCCGTTACGCATAAGCCCGCCATCGGCGAACTTGAACATCGTGGGCTTGTTGACGACGCCGCCATAGGCGAATGGGACGATGCGGTTGGCTGCATCGAAGGCGCCGCCGTAGGCAAACAGGCGCGTGCCGGGATCAAACGCTAGTGGGTTGGCAGTAGCCGCACTGAAGTTGAGTTGCGGTGCGCTTAGCCCGGAGGCGCCAGATGCGGCGGGTGACGGGGCCAAGAAACCTATTGCCTGCATCAGTGAGCGCATGATGAATTGCCGGACAATGATGCGGGTCATGTCAGCAACCAGGCTGGTGGCGAACTCGCGGAAGTTGGCTGTGCCAGTGGTCATCAGGCTGGTGATGGAGTCTTCGACGCCTTTGAAGCCAGTCTGGGCGAGGTCGGCAACGTTGGAGCGGATGGTGCCGATGGATTCGACGTAGGCAAGGGCGCCTTCGCGCAGGCCGGCGTAGGTGTTTGGATCCTGCTTGTAGCGTTGGATTTCCTTGAGGTGATCGACCGTAGTGGCCAGTTGTTCCAGGTGCTTGCGTACCGGTTCTTCGAGCTTTTGCCAAGAATCGCCGTAGTCGGCGATGAGGGTGTCGAGTGTCGTAACTTCCCCCTTACCGCGCTGCAGTTCGGTGATCTGCTTGGTAAGTGTCTCGACGGTGGAGCGAGAGGCAGCACGTTGATAGTCGGCCGTGGTGAGTTCGCCGGCTCGTTTCAAGAAAGCGGTAGCCGCTGGGCCGCCTCTCTTGGATACATCTACTACGGCTCTTTGTACGCGGATCTGCAGGTCATCAAGTGTGCGTTCAAACTCGTTTACGTTCCGCTGGTCGAAGGGGGCACCTAGGCCGGCGAAGATTTCCTCGTTTATCTTGCTTATGTCTTCGCCGATCTGAGCAACCGTTTTGTTGTAGGCTGTTTCGATCTTCTGGCGCTCTACGTCCAGTGTCTGTAGAGACTTAGTGTAGATGTCGGGCGTAATTTGATTGTATTTTTTCTGCAGATCGAGTGCCTGCTTACGCAGAGTAAGTTCGTCAATAGCGAACTTCTTAGCAAGATTAGCGCGGTCAAACTCAGTGGCAGCTTGTTCCTCGGAGAGCTGACCGCGAGCTTTGAGCAGCTCGATGTTGGCGTTTACATATTCGTTAGCCTGCTGGAATAGGTCGCGTTGTTGTTTGGCTGCATCAGCGCCTGCACCCGCAGCGCCGGCGGCAGTCCCTGGGGGCTCGGCGAAGCCGGGCATAGAAGGCGCAGTGGGAGCGTTAGGGGCACGACGAACAAGTGTTTTGTACCGTGACTCCAGTAATGCACTCTCTGCTATAGCCGCTTGTAGGCGAGGTTCGAGTTCATTAAGCTTAGCCCCGAAGTATGTAGCCATACTGGGGGACGCCTCAAAGTCCTTCTTTAGTTGTTCTCTTTCTCGCTGTAGCTTAACAACCAAGTCCTGTACGACTTGGTAGCGCCTGCCTACGTCGTTAGCAACACGTAGTACACTCGCTCTGTCCAGAGCGAAACCGCCTATATCGCGCAGGAACTGTTCACCCGTTGCTTCCGATCTAACCTGTATAAGGCGGTCTTTCGCCCGCTTAATCCGGTTAAAGTAGTCGATAACAAGATCAGCACCAACAATAGCGACCGAAATAATAATCGGGCCAGCTAGTGCTGCGGCGGTAGCCCTTGCTGTAGCGGCAAATAGTTTAAGTTGCCGCTCTGCCATGATTGCTTGTGCTGTGGTACGGCCAAAGGCAGCGCCCATAAGCGCAGCAGCGCCGCTGACCAGGGGGCCTAGTGCGGCGAAAGCGCGACCGGCATAGATCGTGGAGGTGAGGACGACACCGAACTTGGCAACCAAGGCGATTGCACCGGCGTTGGCGCCAAGGGCTTGAATGACCTTGGCCAGACCTTGAGCCAGGTTGATGAGTGCGGGGGTGGCGTCCTTAAGGGCCTTGGCGAAGACGGACTGGAACTGCGCACCAAGCGGCTGCAGGGCGCGGCCTACGTCTTCGCGCATCTTGTCGTAGGCGACTTTGAGGCGTTCGCCTGCGTTTTCGCTGGAGGCAGCGATCTCCAGGGCGGTTTGACCGTGCTTGGTGCGGAGAAGTTCAAGGAACTTCATCAGATCGTTGAGGCCGATCTTGCCCTGTTCGAGGCCCTTGGCCAGTTGAGGACCGGTGCGGCCGGTGGCCTCGGCAAAGAGGGTGTAGGTGCCGGGGAGGCGTTCAGCGATCTGGTTCAGTTCTTCGGCGCTTACCTTGCCTTTGGAGAAGACCTGCGTGAGGGCGAGCATGGCGCCATCTACCTGCTCGGCCTTGCCTCCGGTGGCGGTGACGGCCTCGGTAAGAGCGCGGAAGGCGAAGGTGGACTGGTTGACCGTGCCACCGGCGCCGAGGATGGCGGCGCTAAGGCGGGTCAGGCCGCCGATTGCGGCTTCTTGGGGGACGTTGAGTTCGCGGGTAGCGGCGTTCGCGGCAGCGAGCACCGTGTTATAGGAGGCCTGGTCCTTGACGATGCCACGCAGGGCGATCTTCATCTTGTCGAGCGACGCGGCATAGTCCGCAAAGCCCGCCAGCTGCTGACGGAACATACCGACCTGCGCACCGGCGGCGGCACCCGCAAACGCGCCGCCGACACCGCCAAAGGCCAAGCCGCCAAGACCGCCGATAAGACCCTCGGGACCGCCGAAGATCCCCCCGCTGAGTGCGGCGCCGACGCCTTGGGCCATTTGCATACCGCTTAGGGGACGGCGGCGGGTTCGGTCGCGGCGTTCCAATTGCCTGTCGATTGCAGCCGTCTGCTTGTCGATCTGGCGATTGAGCGCGGCGTAGTCGGAATCGAGGGGGGAAAGCGAGGCCTGTAGCTCGTCAAGCACCGAGCGCAGATCCTGCAGGTCGCTGATCGACCGCCGGCTAAGCGGGCCGAACTCACGCAGGCGAGTGTTCAAGCGGTCCATGCCGCGATCGGCACCACTGTCGCCAGGACCACTAGGCGGCGTGGGCGGCAAGTTGCCGCCGCCGCCTGCGGGAGGTGTACCACCACGGCCACGCATCCCAAAGGACAGGCCACTAAGGCCCAGGCTGCCAAGCTCCCTGAGGTTGGTGGTGCTTTGCTGCAGAGCGGTACTCAGGCTGGTGCGCAGCGTCTTGATAGGTGCCAAGGTCTGGTCAACAAGCTGTTTAGCCGTGGGGACTACGCTCTTGACTGCTTCGATGTCGAGGCTGCGCAGTTTGGTGCCGGCCTGCTGCGCGGTGGTCTGGATGCTGGTGCGCAGTGTGACGAGCGGGCTGGTCACACGATCAATAAGGGTGCTTGCAGCGCTGCTTAGGGCGGCACTACGGGAACGCGACTCGCTTAGGTTCCGGGCGAGCTTGCTGGCGCCGACCTGAGCCGAAGCGCTGATGATGCGCCGCAGCGTTTCGTAGGTTCCGGTCTCGCCGTTCCAGAAGTTGTCGGTGGCGGCTCGGTACTTGATGAGCGCCTCGCGCAGAGAAGACGAGGCGGCTGCACGACCAAAGGTTTGCCCGCCTCGGGTAAGCGGTCCATCTGTCTGGAACCTGCCAAGGTCATAGGGGGCGAAAATGCCTGGAGCTTGGCGCAGCGCAGGCGCTTGCGTTCCGAATACAGGAAGCGCGGTGGCGCCGCTGGACGGGCGCGAAATGCCAGGCACGGCGCCGCTAAGCCGCGTGACGGGCTGCAGCACCTCACGACGAAGGGCGGAAGCCAAGGGACCAACGAACGCACCGGTGCGGCCTACGGCTCGCATGGCTTCGGCGCGAATCACCTCCTCCAAGCCTGCGCCGGGGATCCCGGCGGTGCCGCGCAACCCGCGACGCTGCTCTACAGGTAGGAACGTTGGAGGAACAATGCCACCACGCTCGTAAGCACGCCGGTAGGTGGCGAGGGGTAGTGCCGCTGAGTTGGTAACGCCCTCGCCGAGAAGACGGGCAAAGGGCAGAGTGGCAGAGGGGCGGGCACTCGAACGAATAAGGAAGTTCTGCAGCTTGTCCGCTACGTCTGATACCGGACCACCTAGGCCGCCAGGCAGCGGAGCCTTGGCAGGACTACCCAGCGCAAACTGAATGGCAGCTTGGATCTGCTTACGGCCAGCCTTGATGGCATCTACGGTTCCCTTGACGATGCCTTGCCCAATAGGTTCACCGACCTCACGCCTACTTACGCCCGAAGGACTATGAATATCCCAATCACCGAAGATAAAGTCAAGGTACTTATCAACAAGCGACTTACTTCCTTTCTTAAGTGTATCACTGTCTGTGGCGCCCTTGACGATGCCCTGAGCTATACCTTCGCCAACCTGCTGACTGCGATTGTCAAGCAGATTGGTGCGGGAGCCCGTCTCGAACGAGGCAACAATGTCGTTGTAGACCTCGGCGGGCGATTTGCCCATGAAGGCTTGTTGGCGGCGTAGGCTGGAGGAGGACAGCCCCACAACCCGTTCGTAAAGAGGTGACAGCTCACGCCCACCGTCTACGCCAAGCGCCTCGGCCATAAGGCTGTGGCGGCGGGCAACAAGATCGCGTTGCTTTAGGCTTGCGTCAAACTGCGCTAAGAGTGCATCGTTTGCGGCTTTCTTCTTAGCCAGCTCAACTACAGCGTTGTGATCTAGGCGAGCTTGATGTTCGCGATTAGCCTGCTCTTCGATGGCACGTTTAGCAGTTTCGTGGTCGCGGACCACTTGCAACATCTGGTCGTAGGCTTCTTCCCACTTGCCGAAGGCTTCCTGAACTTCGCGCACAGCGGCGGCCTGGCGCTCGCCAGTCACACCACCGATACCTTCGTAGCGTTGGCGAACTTCGCTGGAGAAGGCACCGAAGCCACTTTGCGCTAAGGTTTCGCGCTGCGCTGCCATGCGTTGCCGGATGGCGAAGACCGCGTAGTTGGTGGGCATACGGCCCAGCTCGGTGATGCGGGTCTGGAGGCGTGTGGCCTCGGCGGCCAGACTGCGGAACTCCTCGGTACCCTCGGCGGTGGCACGGTTGACGCCGGCCATGCGCTGTTGGAGGTACTGCAGACGCTCGTTGAGCCCCTCGACGGTTACGGAGGAGCCGCGCACACGATCGCGGTATTCTTCAAGGACAGTGGCCTGAGCGCGGGCCTCACCGCGCTGCACGGATTCCAGGCCGGCGATCTGAGAGGCAAAGCTACGGCTGCGAGGGCTACCTGCCGGAACACTTGCAAAGGCTTCGCGGGCGCGGTTCAGCTGCTGCCCGATTTCCGCCATCGACATGCGACCGATGTAGTCGCCTAGGCGGGAAAGTTCGACGATTAGCTTTTGTATGTCGTCTGTGATTGCGGTAAACGATGCGTCGATGTCGGCACGTACAGCGTCCAGCTCGTTGCCTACGCGTTGACGCATAAACGCCATGGCCGTGATTACGGATCCTGTGGCTACAGCAGCGGTGGGGCTTATACCGCTAAGCGCTGAGGTAAAGCTATTAGCAATCTCGCTAAGTGACTCTATACGGTTCTGAAAATTAGCGAACTGCGCAGAACTTTCGGCAAGATTCTTAGATAGACCACCAAGTACCTTATTCCCCAGGTCGCCGCCAAATAGACCACTGAGTTTGTTAAGTCCAGTCTGCAGCTCGGCCACCCGTCCGCTAAGGCCGGCAAGAGCAGATGCGCCGCCGCCGAACGCGGCCGTACCGATGCCAGTAGCCTGTCCCGCAAGAACACCAGCAGTAATACCTTCAAATATCCGCCCCGTGGCTCCGACAGGCGTACCCGCCTGTTCGGTCATACGCTTAAAGAAAGCGAAGGCGGAGGCGACTTTGCCGCGTGCTTGCGTTACTTGGGTGGTATCGACGTTGATGTCGAGCTTGAAGTTGTCTACGGCTTTGAGGCTGGTGTTGAGCCGGTCAACGTCAGCCGTGGTGGCGTTGATGCTGCGGGATGTGGCAGCCAGTTCTGTGCGAGTGGAGCGGAGGGATTCGGTGTAGCGCTTGACCGAGGCGACGCTGCTGCCGAATACGCGACTGCCCTGGCGGTCGAGGACTGTTGTTTGACGAGCCACTTCTTGCGTGGCTTCGGTAAACCGGGCTTTAAGCGTGCTAATGTCGGCACCTAGTTGCGTGTAGGTACGACTGTTTATTACAGCCTGGCCTTGTAGGGATTTAAGGCCAGCAATTTGTGCATCAATTATACGAGTAGTAACTTTACCTGCATCGGCGTAATTAAGAATAGCCTCGCGGGCGAGTGTAATGTCACGCTCGGAGGCTTGAGTAACGCGACTAAGCTGCCGAAAAGCACCGCGAACACTGTCGAGACTGTCGAAGCCCTTGATACCAAGGCGTAAGACAATATCCTCAACAGTCTGGGCCACCTAGTCCTCCTCCTTCTTGTTGAGCGTGCTCAGCGCGGCGCCTTCCATGAGTCGGAGATCCTCAAGCATGGCAACGCGGTCCTCAACGCAGTATAGATCGAAGAAACCGCCAGGCATAAGCAGGATCTCGTACTTGAGGCCGAGGTAGCCCGCCATGGTGGTGTTCCACTGCGTTTGCATACGCAAGAACATAAGCACCGTGTCCCAGTTTTCGTCCCAGACCTCGTAGGTAGTAGCGGAATCGGAGGGGGAGGAGGCCGACGAGGAAAGTAAGGCGGGGTCGAGGCCGAAGGCAGCCGCGTCATCTACGGTCTTGTCTTCGACCTGCTTACCGCCGGCCCAGAACTCAGCGGCGCCTCTCAGTTTCCCTCGCGGGCTCCCTCAAAGGTGTCGGTGTAGGCAGACAGGACCCCGCGCACCCAGTAAGGGTCGTCAACAAACTCGGTGAGGGTCTCGGTGGAGAAGGGGATTTCGGTGCCGTCTTCTTCCTTGATGCCGGACCAGTCGAGGACGAGTGCTTTCAGCAGCGGCAGATCGCCCTTGGTGCTGAGCTTGGTGAACTCCTTACGGCCCATGCGTTTGAAGGTGGCCTCAAACGTGCTGGGATCGAAAGCACCACCATCGGCAGGCTCTTGAACAGTGACAGGCCACTTGAAGGTGCTGACCTTCTTGCGAACAAACGCCATAAGGGGTTGCGTTGAAATGTGGGTAAGTTCAGTGTAGGCATGAAAAAGCCACGTAGGCAAGCAGCTCTAAGGGGCTGCGTAACTACGTGGCTAAGTTGCGTGGCTGCAGCGCTGCGTGGCTGCAGCGCGGCTTAGGCGAAGACGAGGCGGAACTCGTCGTTACCAGCGGTCGAGGGGACGAAGGTGGCGGGCAGGGACAGCATGTGGATGCCGTCCTGGTCGGAGTAGGACGGGTCGCCGATGTCGAGGCGGCTGGATTGCAGAGCGACAATGTTGCCGCCAGTGTTGCCGTGGATGAAGGACAACTCACCAAGGGTGCCGTCCGTGAGGGCGGCGGTGAAATAGTCCTTCTCAGCGATGGTCGGAGCTTCGATGACGACGGTACCGGTGGTAGCACGGTCGGTGATCAGCACCTGCTTAGTGCAGTTCACCAGTTCGCGGTAGACGGTGGTGACGCCAAGGTCCATCGAGACGGACTGGAGGCAACCGCTGTAGCCCAGCAGGGTGAAAGCGCCGCTGTTGCCTGCCTTGAAGATTTGCGGGGTGGCTTGGTCCGCGTAGGTGACGGTTGGGGCAGCGGTGTCGGTGGGGGCGTTGTAGATGCCGGTCATCGTGAAGTCGATGGACGGGATCTGACCAACTTGGGGGTTGAGGGTGAAGGTACCCCGGCAACCGGTCAGCTTGTGAAGCACACCATCAATGTTGTAGTAGATGGTGGCCGAGCCAAACGAGCTGCTTACTGGGGTGTAGACCACCTGAGCGTCGATGCTGTAGACGCTGGTGTTGCTGAACGTGACCGCGCCGCTAAGGGGGCGAACCGTGGCAACTTTGGTCGAGCCGACGTAGGCGGTGATCAGTGCGATCGTGCCGGCGCCGGAGCCGGCAGTGATGCGAATGATCTGACCTTTGTAGAAGTCGTTGGTGGCGCTGGCCCCAGCAGCAAGGGTGATGCTGTTGCTGGCGCCTGCGGTGGCGGTGCCAGTTACGGCGGGGGTAATCGTGGTCGCAGCCAGGCCGCACGCTTTCAGCACGGAGTCGTAGCGCGGAGCGGTGCCGGCGGTGCCGGAACCTGCCATCTCAACGCTGAACGTGCATTGAACGCGAGTGTTGGCCAGAAGCTGCTCAGATGCGCCCAGGTAGGGGCGAACCAGATCACGGCCCACCACATCACTCTGCATCGGAGTGATTTCCAGGTTGCGCACCAGGATGGCGTCGGCACCGCCGGGGGTGCTGTCCGTCCCGTAGGTGGATTCCGTTTTCGCCAGAATCAGGCGTTTGCGTGTAAGGAGGGGCATCGTGAATCACCGCTGAGGGGAATGGGGCAGCGTCCGCTCGACAAGGGTGCGGATGCCTGTAGCCGAGTCCAAGATGTAGGTGCCACCTTGGCCGCTGTAGTCCTCTTCAAGTGTAAGAGGCGTGGTTGCAACATCCTTAGCCTCACGCTTAGCAGAGACGCTAGGTGTGGTGTCGGTGAGCACGGGAGAATCAAGCGATTCGTCGTCAGCAGAAAATGTTGAATCGTCTGCAGACGTGGGTGCCGTAGAGCGCGGCATAAGCCTTTGGCAGGTAAGTGTATGGTAGGCGGTGAGGGTTGTACTGCTTCGCGGTACTGCTAAGTCACTAACTAGGACGAATAGCAGCGCACCACCGCAACTTAGGCCGCCAAGCTACTTACGGAGGTGCGGTAAAGGACGCGGTAGGTGCAGTAGATGACGCCTACAGGGGTATCGGCTGCCTCCAAGGTGAACTTGGTGGGGCCTGGTTGGATGTCGATGGTCAGACCGCCCAGGCTCAGGTCGGCCATGAGTTTGGCATGGAGCGATTCGATGATGGGATCGGCGGCTTGATCGGGAACTGTGGCTCGGATGATGATGACGATGCGGACGTTGAGGGAATGGTCGAGAGTGGGGAGGGATGTGTTCTGGGTAGGTGTGTCGGTATCGGGCTCGATGACGAGTGCAGGGGATTCGGCGCGGGTAAGAGGTTCGACACGGCTGCGGTAGATGCGTGTATCCACGCCAGTAGTACCAGCAAGCGCAGTGTGCAATGCGCTTAGGATCTGCTCACGCTTGGTAGTCACGACACTTAGCTCCTGACTTCGGTGGCCACGATTCGACCGCGTTGGAAGTCGATGGTAGTGGTGTCGCTGATGTTGGCGATGCGGACGCTGACTTCCTCGTTGGCGGCTACAGAGATCATCCAGCTGGTGGCCAGTTTGGCAATGGCGTTTCCGCTGGCGGAGTAGGCGCGACACTCGGAGGCGTCGATGAGGGTGCCGTTTTTGGCAAGTTTGATGCCGAGGACGTGGTTGTTACCAGCAGTGGCGTCGATGCTGGCGTAGAAGCGCAGCAGCTTGGTAGCGCCACTGGTGTTCTTGAGGGCAAAGAGGTCAGTGGTGCCAAGCGTCATACCGCTGGCGGTGGTGCTGTCAAAGGTGGCGGTGAGGCCGGTCGAGACGTAGGCGCCAGCGGTGGCGATGGCGATAGTGCCGGAGGTCATGCGACTGGCTTGGCCGCGAACGTCGGCGCCGCTTAGGTAGTAGGGGAGGGCGTTCCAGGTGGTGGTGCCATCGCCAACCTTGATGCGACGGGTATCAGTCTCGATAGCTAGTTCGCGTAAGGCGAGGACGGGGTTGGTAGAGGCCCAATTGGCGGCGGTATCGCCGCGTGGCCGCACTCGGGCGATGCTACTCATGCCGCTCCACCATCGACTGTGTTTCCATCAATGTAGGTGGTAGGAGCGCTACCCCCGTCGATGTCTGGGTCGAGCTGAACTAGGCCAAGATTGGTGATTGTGCCAGCGGCACCATTAGCGTCGATAGACGTAAGAGAAGTGGTGTGTGGCGTTTCGAGATCGCGCTGTAGGCAGATTTGTACCCACGCACCATCGGTAAGTAGAGTGGTGGTTCTTACGGTGTATGGAACACCATTTACGCTTAGTTGTGCTCCGTACAGTAAACCACCAAACTTAGACGCTTCACAAGTAAGGGTGTAATCGGTACTGATTACCTGGCCGTCGAGGATCAACTCGCTGGGCATGTCGAGGATGCCCTGGCCGGTGGTGGAACCGGCGACGACATCCACGCCGAAGTCGGCTAGGTAGATGGAGGGGTCGTCAGTGAGCATGGCGGTAGGAATGAAAAAGCCGCTAGGCCTCGCAAAAGAGGAGGCTTAGCGGCTGAGGACGGAAGCGACGCAGCTTACTGGTACTTCTTGACGCCGAGGCCGACCACGGAGATCACGGAGCTGGCGGTGCCCACTTTTTCGTAGACGTTGACGCGGACGTAGCGCTTCACGTCGTCCTTGGAGATGGTCGCTTTGCCGAGGTAGGCAGCGTTGCCGATGTCGTCGAAGGCGCCGCCGGTGATGGCGGTGAAGTTGTTGGCGCTCTCGTCGCTGTGCTCAAGGCGGACCTTGAAGCCGGCAGAGGCGCCAGCGGCGGTGGCTTGCATGACGAAAACCACGTCGCCGTCGTAGCCGAGGAGGTCAACACTGGTGGCCGCGCCCGTGGCGGTCACGGTGGCGGGGGCGTAAGCAGCGAAGTGCTGCAGCGCCTCGAAGTTGCGCTGGTTGAGGGCCATGGTCAGTCAGGAGCGGTGGGGGCGGGTGAACGGCGGCGCGTCGCCGGCTTGGGGG
>Ga0255142_1000014_pt1 | contig 87695 bp, 133 predicted proteins | sample Atl_Cont_RepB_0h_FD_183181 | JGI IMG/M metagenome (GOLD analysis project Ga0255142, IMG submission 183181) | Freshwater microbial communities from Altamaha River, Georgia, United States - Atl_Cont_RepB_0h | ecosystem: Environmental > Aquatic > Freshwater > River | place: USA: Georgia... | reverse complement strand
CGCCGACCAGGAACTGGAGGCGTGTTGTGAGTGGCTTCACTGGCAAAACCTGGCCACACATCCCGAACTGATCCCTTCGCTCCGCGCCGCCCGCCGCCCCAAGGCACCGAGCTTGAAGGAGCAGGCGTTGGAGCTGATCGACGGCTGCACCGACCCTGAAAGCGACTACCTAGACGACAACGCGTTATCAATCATCCGCCGCGCACTGGAGCAACTCGATGACTGATTACACAGCAACGCCCAAGCAATGGGCCGAAATAGAGCATTGGTCTGATGAATACGGCTACGCTCCTCAAACCTGCATCCTTGAACTCCGCGCCAGGGTCAAGACGCTAGAAGATGCGGCTCACAAGCACATTGTCGAAACGAATTCAAACATTGTGGCTTTATTTAGCCGGGTTGAATCGTTAGAGGCTGCTGAACGCCAAGCATCAAAAGTCCACCAGATCAGCAAACCTCTGAAACTTACTGCAAAGCAGCAGGCAGAGTTAAAAGCATTACTGACGCCCGATTTTAGGGTTGGCATGACGCCAACTTCTACTTCAAACCAAGTTGGTAATTCGCTGGTGGATCAGGTAGCCCGCGCTATCGGTCGAGACGATGAACCCATCAACTGGGAGGAAGAAGCCCGCGCTGCGATCCGCACGGTGGCGGCGTGGTTGATTGACCGGAAGCGCGACGACGACTGGCTCGCACCTTTTGAGGAGCTTGCTGATCTGTTGCTAGAGGAGGTGCAGCAATGAGCGACTTCCACCCAGCACCCTTTCAAGACTTCTCCACCGAGCTACGCGATCCCTGGCCCGTTGTGGAGCGGCTGCGCATGGCACTGCGCGAAGCCGAGCGCTACTGCCTCGGCGCTGAGAACATCACCGGCCAGTGCATCTCATCCCTTCTTGAAGTTCTACCTGACGACGATGACTGATCAACGCCTAATCTCTCCACCCGCCAAAATCATCCGCCAATGGGAAGCCGAATGGGACACCAACGGTGCCGCCCATTGCAACAAAGCCCTCTACATCGCTGCTAAGGCTGCAACCTGGGGCGCGAAGTCTGCCATCGAGTGCGCCCTGAAGGACACTGCCTCATGTCATTGGCGTGTTGCCGATGGCCCTGAAGATGGAGTGCAGCTTGTGCGTGCCAGTGATCTGGTGGCTTGGGCTGCTGCCATCGGCAAGCGCTATGAGGTCGAAGAATGACCAGTCAACACCCCATCACCCCACCGTCGGAGCCGGTGCGGCAGTGGCTGGAAGAGCTATACGGCGGTCCAGTTTCTGTGATTAGCTCGTTTGATCAACGCGTCCTTGCATCACATCCCTTCTTGAGATTCTGCCCAGCGAAGATGACTGACCTATCACCCGCCGCGCAGGCGGTGCTGGATGCCGTTGAAGACGACTGCATACACCCCACAGACTTGCACCATATTGCCGCCGCCGCCCTGCGAGCTGCTGCAGATCAGGTGGTGCCGGAAAATCAATTTGGGCCGCCAGAGAACGCTGCCGCGGTGCAGCGCGAGATCACGCGACGAAGCATCCTCGCCATCGCCGACGAACTAAAAACCTTTACCACCGAAAACCGATGACTGACCCACACGATGCCGTGCATGAGGCGTTGCATGGAGCGTATAGCGCTATCTGCGCTGCCCATACGGCACTGCGCCGCATGGATGGTGCGCTTGAAACGTCCCTTGAGGAGGACGATTCGTACCGCTATGAGGACTTGACTGGCGACATCTACAGCATTCGCCATGCGCTGCAGTTGTTTGAAGCTGTGATCACTGCAAACGGACTCAAAGGAGATGGAATCAAATGGAGAATCTGATCCCACCGTCAGAGCTGGTGCAGCAATGGGCCGACGAGTTTTACGGCGGCCCCGGTTTCTCCAAAGTCAGCTCGGACGATCTCTATCTCGCCACCCGCGCTGCACAATGGGGCGCAGACCAGGAGCTGGAGGCGTGCTGCAACTACTTCACTCGTGATCTTCGGGAAAGTCTTGCGGCTGATCTCCGCGCCGCCCGCCGCCCCAAACCGCCGAGCTTGAAGGAGCAGGCGCTTGAGATGCTTGAGAACGCTTGGGAAGGTGGGCACATCAACAACAACGCCGCCCAAACCATCCGCCGCGCACTGGAGCAGCTGGATGACAATGTCTGAACTTTCACCCGCCGCTCGCGCCATCGTGGAAGCGTTCGAGGAGCGCTACGAGCGACTTGGCCCGCTGGAAGGCAACTGGCAGGAGGTTTGCTTAGCTGCTGCGCTCACCGCCTTGGCGGTGCGCATCAAGGGCGCCGACGACATCCGCCAGGACGTGCTTGACATTGTTAACGAATTGGAGCAATTCAATGGCTGAACCGACTGAGTGGAAGATCACACGCCTTCCTTCTCGTGGCCCAAAGCCTGGGCAGTCTCAGGAATCATTTTTGCGCGGCAAGGCGCAGGGTGATAAAAAATGGGACAAGCAGCGAGAGGCTAATTTCAACAAACTGCTTAACCGCAAAAAGCCATGACACAACAGCATCCGATCGCTCCATCGCCGGAGCTGGTGCAGCAGTGGACCGACGAGATCTACGGTGGTCCCGGTGCAGTCGTTGGTAGTGACGACATTTGCTTAGCCAAACTGGCTGCTCAGTACGGCGCAGACCAGGAGCTGGAGGCGTGCTGTGAGTGGCTGCACTGGCAAAATCTAGCGACACACCCGGAGCTAATCCCATCACTCCGCGCCGCTCGCCGCTCCAAGCCACAAACACTCAACAGTATTGCTCTGCAGATGCTGAGCACCATCGAAGAGATGGGCGTTGTAATTCCAGAGATCACCGACACCATCCGCCGCGCACTGGAGCAGCTTGATGACTGACCTATCACCCGCCGCGCAGGCGGTGCTGGATGCCGTTGAAGACGACTGCATACACCCCACAGACCTACACCGCATTGCCGCCGCCGCCCTGCGAGCTGCTGCTTTTCAACTGAGTTTTGGTCATGCGACCGGGGATGGCATTTTGTGCGAGGACGACCTTCTCGCCATCGCTGCCGAACTGGAGACCCAGCGATGAAAGTAAACACCGCTCGACTTCTTGAAGAATGCGTTCAACGTGGAATCCTTGGAGGTATCATCAATGAAGACCTAACTGCAAATGAAGATTGGCTTGTTGAGCGATTCACTCAACGAGTGATGAATGAGATTGATGAGTACTTTACATTTGGAGAAAACGATGACTAATCTCTCCCCCGCCGCGCAGGCGGTACTGGATGCTGCCAACGACGCTCAATGTTATGATCCTGACGACTACCTCAATGAATCTCGCTGGATTGCTGCTGCCGCCCTGCGGGCCGCTGCAGATCAGGTGGTTCCAGCACCACGTCTTCCGTATGATTCTTGCTGTGATGTAAGTGCATCAGCAATACGAGCCGAACTTCTGGCCATTGCTATTGAACTTGAAACCCAGTAGTCACCTTCGCTAATAGGGGTGCCCGGTGACTGGTCCGCACGAGGTGCCAGCCTCACCGCTGCCGGGCACAGCGGACGCCTTGAGACCAAAAGGAAACAAGGCGATAACCCTAGCCAGCACCAGTCCTCCCATACGGTTGTAACGAAATGCGACAGCCCGGCTTGCTACCGGGCTTCTGTTGTGTAACACTAAGGGCAAGCCCGCCCCGGCTGGCCCTCTATTACTGATTAACAATGGACGATCCACTTCAAATTCACTTCGACCGCTCCAAGCTCAGCCCTTGGTATTTCGCCGTTAGCTGGGCTCGTTTCATGCTTGAGCAGAAGATCCGGCAGTACAAAGACTGGGGCTTCAGCACCAGCTACGACGAATCTCAGCTGGAGCGTCTGCTGGACCTAGAACAGTTTTTGAAAATGACCTGGGACGAGCGTATGGAAGCCCTCAGCACCAGCCAAGCTGTACAGGAGGTCCAGTGAGCCAGGTACTTGACATTGAAGAGCTGCGCTTTGAAGGTGACCATCTTGTTGTCGATGCCGTTGTTGACGAGATGGTTGTGGTCATTCCGCAAAGCCACCTCTACCCAGCCGAGTGGGGGCCTGCCCTGTGCCGAGGCACCCTCTACTTTTCAGATGAAGACTTAATTCCAGCGACCGATGCCGAACTCCGGGCCATGCTCACAGATCGGGTCGACGACTGGGCTCCAATCGACACGTCTGATTGGAACGACTGAGGCCCGCGAGCTTCGCAACGCAGAGGATTACGACGACTGGCTTTATGCCATGGAGCCGATCCCCGGCGACACGCACTGGGTCCGGGTTCGCACCTTGACCCAGCTTTATCGCCACCTGATTTACGTGTTCGCCACCAGCGACACCATCAGCTCCACTCGACTTGCACAGCTGGCGATCCACGAGATTCTCAAGTTGAGACTCACGGATCTCACCCGGATACGCCAGCAAGATCCCAACTACTTCGCATGACTGACTGGTACGCCGACTACTACCGCCAATCGCGGGGCTACAACGACAACGACTTGCGCGAGCTGCGCAGTGCTCCACGCAAGCCATCAACACAGGTGCCGGACGTGTTCAAGCACAGGTTTGCTGATCCTGCTGAGTACGATGCTTGGGTCGAAGAGCGCCGCCGTGCCTACTTCGACTGAACTTGATCCAATCCCGAATGACTGAAAACTCAATGGTGCCCTTCTACCGCTCCTACCTGTTGGGGGGGAAGATGGTCTACCTGGACAAGCTCTCGGAGTTGTCCGACAGCGAATTAAACATGCTCAACATTGAGACAATGGCCTCACTGGAGGAGGCTCGCCGCGACTACGAGGCGGTCGAGAACAAGCAAAGCGAGGAAGGCGGCTCGGTCTACCGCCGCCTCAAGGTGGCTGGTTATTTCCAAGCCGCTATCAAACTAGAGCTTCAAAACTGACCATTCCCTACTACACTGCACCCGTTCTTACTCATGAGCATGTACGTCCTCTCTGAATCCCAGTTCGATCAAATCTCCAAAGCACTTGAAGCAGCGCGGTTTGCACTGGAAACGTCCCAACACGTTCAGCTGGATCTGACTAAGCCCAAACAGACCATTCCTCTGCCAGCTGGTGAAAAGCTTGTACGTACATCTGACGTACGCAAGCCGCAGTCTCAAAGTAAGACTCGTAAGTCCAGCCGCAAGGGCAAGCGTGGGCACGCGGTGTTGACCGAGAACAAAGTGCTGGAGATCAAGCGCCAGTTGGCTGCTGGTGGTAAGTCGGTGGCCAAGATTGCGCGGGAGTTTGGCGTTCACTCCACCACCATCAATTGCATTAAGTGGAACAAGACGTGGAAACACGTTCAGGTTCAGCAGCCCGCACCTGTTGTGGTGGCTGACTGATGGGCATACTGCAGCACGGTCACGCTACGAGCGCTGGTCAGTCACCGACGTACAAGTCGTGGGTTGCGATGCGCCAGCGGTGTCAAAAGCCCGGAGTTACTGGTTATCACAATTACGGTGGTGCGGGCGTTCGTGTGTGTCCAAGATGGGACTCATTTGAGAACTTTCTTGCGGATATGGGCGAACGTCCCACAGGCACTACTTTGGGGCGCATCGGCGACATAGGCAATTACGAGCCAGGTAATTGCGCTTGGCAAACAACAAAAGAGCAAGCAAAGCCTGGCTCGCGTAATAATCAAGCAAAACTTACGGAAGAGCAGGTTATTTGTGCCAGGGCGCTTTACGCGCCTGGTAAACGTAACGGTTGTTCTTTATCCAATATGGCCAAAGACCTAGGTGTACGTAAGGGCACTTTAGGTAAGGCCGTATCTGGTTTTAGCTGGGGGCATGTCTAATGGTTTTATGCGATCATGAGATCCACAACTTGGCACGCAGAGGTTTAGTAACGCCGTTTCAGGCAGAACTAATTAACCCTGCATCGTTAGATGTTCGACTAGGTGAAAACCTTTTAGTCGAACTGCCCACAACGTCTAACCTGGTTCCGTACTCTATTGCTGGGCATACGAAGGAAAAACCTTTCATGCTTCAGCCCCATGAATTCATACTTTCGGAAACGATGGAGCAGTTCAAGCTGCCTGATTGTGTTGCTGGGCAGCTCGCTCTTAAGTCGTCTCGTGCCAGGGAGGGGATTGAGCATCTTCTGGCCGGGTACATAGATCCAGGTTTTGCGGGGCGATTAACGCTGGAATTGCAGAACGCTAGATCCATGCACGCTGTGCCGTTGTGGCCTGGGATGAGGATCGCGCAGATTGTCTTCCACAAGATGTCGATGCTTCCTGGCAAGAGCTATTCGCTTACTGGCCGTTATCACGGCGACACTGCTGTTCAGGCTTCCAAAGGATGAGTGATCCAGTAAATCAGCCCAGTCATTACACGGCTGGGCGCGTTGAGGTTATCGACGTGATTGAGGATTGGGTAAAAGGCGCCCCAGATGCTGTTGTTGGTGGGCTGCATTGGCAGGTCATCAAATACGTCAGTCGGGCGTGGCTGAAGAAAGATCCTTATGAGGATTTTTGTAAGGCCCGGTGGTACTTAAATCGGCTAATTAACACTCTTGCTACTGAACCCTACAGAAACGACTGATTGTTCCAGTGGACTATTGCTCGCACACTTTTCGCAAAATTGTTGACAGCTACAACTGGAAAAACGGTTCGACCATTCGGTCGTACCGCCTGCAGTGCAAGTGCTGCGGGTATAAGTGGAATGTCTACTACGACAGGAAACTAAAGAAGGAAGTTACGCCTTCCTCAATGTCAGATCACAAGGTGCTTAATCTCAAGCGGTTTACGCCGGAGGAGGTCAAGCTGATCCTGACAGATCCGCGCCCTGGAACGGAACTGGCCGAGCTGTTTGGTGTGACGCACCAGTCCGTTAGTCAGGTCAGGACAGGTCATGCTTACAAGGATTTGTGGCCTGAAATTCCTCGTAGGGGCGGCGTTAAATCTCAACGCATTACCACTGCATTACCTAAGGCTGCAAAAAGTAATTGCCGTGATTGTGTGCATTGGTGGCAAAAGCAGTGCAGCCTTGGGGTTCCCGAGGCTGGTGGGGTGTTTGCTGATGAGTGCTCGTTTTTTGAACTTGAAGGGTGATGGCAATTTCCATTAACAGCAGGGCGTGCCAGGGCTGTGGGACGCCGACAACAAATCCTATTTTGTGCATGAAGTGTTATCGCACCAGTCCTGCGGGGAGGCAGGAGGAAAAGATGGAGCGGCTGCGGCTGAGCTACAAGCCCCAAGCGGATGGTGGCCCATGCAAATGCTGCATACATTGGGGGCGTAAATGCCTGCTCGGGTTTCCCGAGGGTGGGACACTCGCGGCGGCGGTGCTCTGTTCTGCCAGGGAGGTTGACGGCCTGCTAGAGTAGTAGGGTAAACGCCCTACCAGGCATGACAATCCTCCAAGGCATCGAGCACCTCTCCACGCTCGATGACGCAAGTTTCGTCGCGTTTGACGTTGAGACCACCGGGCTTCAGCCGAAGTTCGGTGGCCTTCGTCTTTTGCAGTTGGCCACTTTTGGGAAGGATCCCGTGGTTCTTGACTGCTGGAGCTTCAGCGATGAGGACTGGATCACGCTCGAAGAGTTTTGCACTGTTCCAAGGCAGTGGCTGGCGCACAATGCTGTGTTTGATCTCGGGTGGTTGCAGGAACACGAGATTTACCCCGAGGGCAAGATTTACTGCTCGATGCTGGCCAGTCGGATCCTGACGAACGGGTTGCCGAATTTGAAGCATGGGCTCCAGCACGTCGTTCACCGTTACCTAGGCCAAGACATTTCCAAGGAAGAGCAGAAGAGCGATTGGTCGGCTGATTTGCGCGTAGAGCAGATCGAATATGCAGCTAAGGATGTGGTGGTGTTGACCCAGCTGTGGGAGCCGATCACCAAGCGGATGGCAATTGGTGCGTTGATGCCAGCGTGGGAGCTTGAGTGTAAAGCGCTTCCCGCAATGGCGCAGCTGTGGCGCACAGGTCTGCCGTTCGACAAGAAAATGCTGGAGCAGCTGATTGAAGATCTAGACATTGAAAACGTGGAAGTCGGTGAGAAATTTATTGAGGACTTTGATGCGGCGCTTCCGCCAGAACACAAGCTCCACCGTGGGTTAGATGGGAAGTTGTTGTACCAGACAAAGCCGGGGCCGAAAGGTAAGAAGCCAGATCCGAACGTATTCAACCTCAACAGTCCGGCGCAGTTGCTAAAAAAGTTCACCGCTTTGCTAGGTGAGCCGCCTATGGATATGAAGAACAACAAGCCCAGCGCTAGTCGTTCTGCGCTCCAGGAATATGTGGGTGATCACAAAGTTGTGGCGGATTATTTGCGGTGGAAGAAAGTAGAGAAGCGTCGGCAGATGGCGGAGACTTTGTTAAAGAATTACTCGTTTGATGGGTTTATTCGTGCCAGTTATTTGCAGCTTGGGGCTGACACTGGGCGTATGTCATGTATTTCGCCAAACCTCCAGCAGATTCCGCGTGATCCACGGTTTCGCTTGGCGGTTCAGGCTCCAGCTGGTTGGAAACTGGTTGTTGCGGATTATGGTCAGATGGAGTTGCGGCTGGCGGCGGCGGAAGCACAGGATCCTTTAATGACCGAGGTGTTTCAGCGTGGGGAAGATCTCCATACGATGACGGCGGTGCAGATTTATGGGGTGGAGCCGGATGAAGTTACAAAGGAGCAGCGTCAGATCGCAAAGTCCGCAAACTTCGGATTGCTGTATGGAAGTGGGGCAAAAGGACTCAGAAACTATGCGGCGGCGACCGGAATCCAGATGGATATTGATGAGGCTGCGGAAGTGCGGCAAAAGTTCCACGCTGCATATAAAGGCATCTCCGCATGGCAGCGCAAAAATGCTGCAGCTGCTGATGCGGCTAAGGACAATCCATCTATCCGCATACGCATCTCGGGCTTGCGGCGGTTTCTACCGGGCGAGCACAACAAACTCACCACGCGCTGTAACACACCAATCCAAGGAGCTGGTGCAGCAGTCCTCAAACTTACGCTCGGCAAGCTGTGGCCGCTCCTTAAATCAGACCGGGAGGACGTGGTGCGTTTGGCCGGCGTGGTGCATGACGAAATCATCCTGCTCGTCAGAGAAGAACACGCAGATACCTGGGCGCTCCAGCTGCAAACAGTGATGGAGGAAGCTGAGGCTCGTTGGTTGGGTGACATTCCGCCGCTTGCTGAAGCTAAGGTCGGAGATAGCTGGCAAGAGGCCAAGTGATCCAAGAGGATTTTGAGTATCGCGTTCGGATGCACACGCGCCACGGCGGTACTCACGATCTTTTTGTTGTTGCTCCAGATGCTTTTGCCGCGAGGGTGAAAGCACTGGAGCTTTGTCCTGAGCACCAGCCCCAGTCGATCATTCGAGTCTTAGATCTAGTCTCATGAGTCCAGCCCGCACGGGAAGGGAGTTGGTGATGGAGTGGCTGATGCGGGAGATTCGGATGGCGAAGACGGCGGATTTGCAGCGGGCTGCGGCGTTTTTGGAATGGGCACGGGGTATACGGAAGGGTTGTGCCAAGCAAAGGGGTGGGGCGCGGGTGGCCCAGAGCAATGCGTGGCGGAAGCGGGTGGATGAGGATGTGCGCTGGTAGGACTACTGTGTCGCATTGTGCTATTGTGTAGCAGACTAGACCGCAGGCCATGCCCCTTAACCACGGGAACAAGTTTTATTGCCAGCTGTTGATTGACCCAAACCGTTACAAGCTGGCGGAGAAACTTGCTGAGCAGGAGAGCAAGAAAGTTACGGCGTTCTTGCGCGAACTGGTTTACGCGGGACTGGCTTTGAGGTCGGGGGAGTACAAGAGTGCTCAGGAAGCTGATGAGCAGGCGTGGAAAGAGTCGGTCAGACGGCGCGTGGAGGGAAGGATGCGCTCCAAGCAAGAAGGCAGAGTGTCAGAAACGGACGCATGAGACTCATCCGGTTTTTGTCACAGTCCGGTTGGGCCTAGGAAAACGTACTAATCTCTCACAGTACACACATTTAAGTGATGACTCGCTACGTGGTGATGGCCGGAGATCGCTGGGTTACAGCGGTTTATGGGCCAGGTAATGGAATTGGATTGACTGCTGCAAAAGAAGACGCTTCAAGCTGGATTACTTATGAACGGGCTGTCATTGCGGCGCGAGCTGTTGCTCAGTGCACTAACAGCCCTGTTGCTATTCATAGCGTTGAAGAACCCGCCTACCCCCGGTCATGGAAGTAGTCCCATTCCAACAGCAGACCGATCCCGAGTTGAAGCTCGGTGAAGGTCGCTCACGCACCAGTGCTCCAGTCGCTCAGTTGTTTGAGTTGAAGATCTGGTTGCCAGGTCAGGGGGCAATGCGGGATTTGATTCGGGCGGAGTCGCTCCAGCAGGCAATTACCTTTGCCACGAATCGTTACCCGAATTGCAAGGTGGAAGTGCCGGAACCGGCGGCAAAAAAGCCTAGGCTGGTGCGCTCCAGTCGTGGTCCGAAAGAGCGGGCACGGCAAAATCTCAAACTCGTAGAGGCCAAACGTGAGCAGTCCGAAAATCGCTGATTGGGCACGCCAGTGCTGGGGTGAGGTCATCGTGGATCAAAGCCGCGTGGACCTCCTCGAAAAGTTGTACCAGTGGGATGGGCGCTTCAATCCTGAGCATCCCTTTCATCACACGTACACCGGGCTGTACCAGAAGTACACGGAGAATTAGGCCGAGTCGCGGTCTAGTCCGAATTGATTGGCCAGGTTATCCGCAGCTTCGCGGATAGCCCAGGCCGTTTTTGTTTTTTCCAGCTGGTGGAGCGTGTTCAGGACGAGGGCGGCTTCGAGCAGGCCGCGATAGTCCTGTTTGTTGAAGAGGTCGACGAGCCAGCGATCTTGGGCAGCTTTATGGAAGCTGGACTCTGGCGTGTGTTCGATGGGGCGCATGGCTAACCTTTGCGGATTCTCATGAACCAGCCTGTGTCGTTGCCTTCGATGAGCCAGCGAGGCAGCCAGTTCCGGCGCGAGTATGCGACACCCGCACCGCCTTTGTTGCTTACGTAGCCACCATTCGCCAAATCTGCTTCGCCGAATGGATCGTTATGGATGAAGTGGGTTGGCGTGTAGCCCACCACTACGCTCCAGTGGCCGGTGCCGCTGGGGTTTGTAACGGGATTTTTGTGGAGCCACCCGACAGGAACGGGGTGGCCGTTGGCTATTTCTGTTTCGAGGTCTTCGACTGTGCCATCCATCTCAAAGGTGGCGATTAATCCCAGTGCTTTAAGGGCAGCAATTTGAGCTTTTGGGTCGGTGGTGTCGCCGAACTTTGCTCGGAGTTTGTTGTATTCGTAGTCGCCCGAAATCTTGCCGTAATATCGCGCCACCATTGCACAGCTAGAGCTAAAACACTGGCGGTAACCTTTGGCGCCGTCGTCAGGTCCAAGCTGGTATTCGTATGGAACTTTGAGTAACTTTTGGCCCGGCGGCACCAGTGGTTTAGTGCCAGCGTGCTGATTCATTAGTTCGATAAGTTTGCCGGGATAGTTGGGATCAGTTGCGTAGCCTTCTTTTTGCAGCCACTTTGCAGCTTCGTCGCGGGTTGCAGCGTTATTGCACCCTTTGTAGTTCTTGTAATCCTTGTACCAGTGGTCTACGAGGTAGATGACGCAGGAAAGTAGATCGGGAAAGTCGATGAAACTATCAGTGATAGTAACCCACTGATTATTGATAAACTCTTGCGTTTTCTTATCGCTGCCTTCGCCTTTAAGGCCGAAAAAGTTGTTGCGGCCTGAAACCAATTTTCCGTAGCTGGATTCCAGTGCCCATTGGGCGGCGACCAGCTCTGGAAATTTTGCGCCGGCTACGCGAGCTGCTTCCAAAATGCCTTCCCAGCTATTAGGGAACTGGGTTTGTTTGCCGGCAACAGCCCAGGTCTTGAACCAGCCTTGGTCGCGGCCAAGGATATTGGGGTTGGCTTTGTTAATTGCCTGCTCCAGCTCGGTGATTGCCGCGAGCTGGTGCGGAAGAGCCTTGTAAAAACGGAACAGGTCGGACAGCCGGATCTTGTTGGTCGTCATGACAAGGCTCCAGGAGGGGAGATCAGCGGCGCTTTTTGGGAAAGGCCAGTTTGAGACCCTGCAATCCGAGCTGGATCCAGCTGTTGGAACGCAGTTTGCTCATGCCAATGATTTCGGAGCCGGCAGCCACGATGATGGCGGCAATGGCGATTTGTTGGTCAGTCATTTGGTAGCTAAGGCTTCTATGAAGTATAGCTGTACTAGATAAGAAGACCAGCGCATGTAATGGTTTCTACCGCTACATTCCAGGTAGCGACTGCTGGGTATGGACCATCGCATTGAAGATGGCGAATACTTAAATAAAAAGGAAGCGAAAGCTCGTTTTAGGCAAGAAATCCTTAATAGTTGGCAGCACACCTGTGCTTACTGTGGGGACGATCTTGGGAGGCTTGCCACGTTAGACCATGTACAGCCGAAGTCCAAAGGTGGTTTGACACACAAAACAAATCTTGTGCCCGCGTGTTTTCCCTGCAATATATCTAAGTCAGACGCACAACCTTTTTCTGCTTGGTATCAACAGCAACCTTTCTTCTGCCATGAGCGCGAAAAACGCATATTCGACTGGATAACTAGTGGTCATGATGTTGCTTGAGATAATTAGCTGCATTGTTAAGGAGGAGTACAGAATCCTGAAAAAACCCTAAACCTACATTGCAGTTTTTACACAAAATACCTCGTACAGCCCCGGTGGCATGACAATGGTCCACAGCAACGTTTTTTGTTCTCTTTATGCCGTCAGAGCTTATCTCTAAAGCTGTTTTGCAGATAGCGCATTGTTTATTTTGCTTGGTCAGTAAAGTCTCAAATTCTTTAACTGTTATACCGTACCTGTAGCGCAGGAACGCTTTTGATGTGCAAGTGCTGCAGCGAAACGCGTATTCCCCTTCCGCAGCCTTATGGAAGTCTCTTAGTAACTTAGCCTCTTTGCACACTGAGCACTTACGTTTACCAGTGCGCATCTCCTCACGCTCTCTATGTTTTTTACGCTTTACAGCAAACTGCCCTTTACCCGGAACAAACCAGTCAGGGAACGGTTCTAGCTCTAGAGCTTGTTCGGGAGTAAGCCCTTTTTTAACGCGGTTGATAAATTTCTGGTATGGAAAGCTGTGTGCATCGGCAGCCTTTTTGTAAGACGGATAAACCTGGTTATTTACGGTTATACTTTTACATTTAGCGGTGGAGCGGTCTATTCTACGTACTTGCTTAGGTTTGGGGCTAAGACCGAAAATCTGCTCGGGCGTCCAGCCTTTTTTGTATCTATTTAACGCTGTCGTATTGGCGACTTTGTACTCTTTACAGGCTGAAGCAAAAGAAGCAAATGTTTTACCGTTTACCGTTATGGATTTGTGGGCTGCAAAGCTTATCGTTACAGCTTGGTCTAGAGAAATGTTTCGATCCAGGCGGTGCAGCAGTGTGGTGTACGGGATTTTGTAGGCTTCGGCTACTTCACGAAGGCTAGCGAACTGGTGCCCTTGAACAAGATACATGCTATTTAATAATGGTCTACCTAGTATACCAGATTAGCTTCTAGGGTCCCAGCCCATGCCTTCGAGATACATCATGGCGATGTAGTGGTCTTCGGCATAGCGGCAGATGCTGTTTTTGCAGGCGCGGTAATACAGTTCGCCGCGCTCGTTTTCTAGCTGGTCTAGGTAGAAGCCGTTGCCAAAGTCTGTGGAGTTAGTGACGCTCATTTGTTGTAACCGACGCGCATTTCAATCTGGCGCACTCTAGTTTCGAGATCACTAAGCCTTTCTTTTGAGTCGTTTTTGAGTTCTTGGATGTCGGCGGCGACTGTGTTAACAGACTGATCGAGCTTGGCGACTTGCATAAAAAGACCAGCCAAGCCGACCACAGCAGCGGTCAACAGGGCTGGTACTACTTGATTAAACGGGTTTTCAGGTGGTTTGGCAGTGATTACAGCCTCTTCGTGGTGCTCCATTGCGAGGCATACTGCCGACCTTCTCTCTAATTTAGCGACCCTGCCCGACCAGTTTTTTCTTGCCGCGACGGCGTGGGCGGCTGTTTTGACCGAAGCCCTGACGGGTTGTTTTCGGTGGACCAGACTGATGCTCGATGCGAGCAGTGCCGGTCTTGCTGCGGACTGCCATCAGTTAGCCCACGGAAGTCCTGAGGCTTTGCTGGGCTGGCGCTGCTCTTCAATCTGTGATTGGAGAGCCTCTTCAATCTCGACGACTTTCTCGTCGCCCAGCTTGTCCTTGACCCAGCCGACCACGATCTCGGGGGTGAGATCAGCGAAGGGGATCATGCTGGTGTCGGGACGCTCCAAGCCGATGCTGCCATAGGCTCCGGCGCTGTAGGTGTCGTCCTTGGCATCCACGGTGTAGTGGACGGTGTAGACGTAGCCGTCGGCGGTTTCCCGCTCAAGGTTGGCGATGTTCCAGGTAAACGTGGTGTCAGCCATTGGGGTTGTGGTGATGGGGGAAATTTAAATGGTTTACTATTGGAGCCCGAACAGCTCCTTTAACTCCGCCACGGTCAACCCAGCGGCTTCCAGCTTCTGCTCAGTGGTGAGCACTGGGGCAGGTTCGGGTTCAGGGGCAGGCAAGGGGGTGTTGCCTTCGGAAAGCCAGGCGAGGTAGGCAGCCCATTCGGGTGTGCCGTTGTCTTCAGGGGGCAGGAACATCACTACATCGCCATCTAGCGGGATGCGGATGCTGCCTTCTTTAGTGAGTTGGTAGGTCATGGGTTACAGTTCGGCGGAGGCGGTCCAGAAGCAAGTGAAATTATTGCTGACACCTGCCGAATAGTTAACTTGTATTTGATCCACAAAAGTATTGATGGAGGCGACTGTTCCTGTGACACCTGAGGTGGTCCCATTCCATACTGCAATTCTTTTGGTCGTCGCAAAGCTAGATGTCTGTTTTACATCTGTAAGGGTGCCTTGCGTGCCACCACCTACGCAGATGCTGTTTCGACCAGTTTCAAAATACCTCTGACACAACGCCAACTCCTGCCCGTAGCTCCTGCGTTCAAACGGGGTGGCGACGGTTCCGGCTTCAAGTTGGACGCCGGTGAGTAGAAATGTTGCACCAGAGTTGGAAATCCAGTTGACGGAACCCGAGGTGCGGAGCGTTGAGGTGCTTACGGTTTGCCAGCTTCCGGCAGTGACATTTGAGCTACTTCCAGAGCCAAGATCAATGGCTAGCTGCAAACCAATAGTGTTATCGGTTGCCCAAGTGCCAGAAGTATCCCCAGCAATCACAAGCGATTTCTTCTCCCAGGTATTTGCAGCATCAATCGTGAAGGTGGAAACAAAACCCCTGTTAAAAGCGTTGTTTTGAATCGACGCCGAATAAGTGCCGGTAATGCTAGAGCGCACCCAGAAGGAAACAGTAATAGTTGAAGCAGACGCTGTGCCAAATGCCAAGTCTGCCGCATTAAAGCCTTCGACTTTTTGGAACACCTGATAAACGTCGGCTGCAGCAATGCTGGAATCAACTGTTGAAACCGTAAGAGCAAGGCTGTTTGTAAATCCAGCTGGTGCAGTTGTGCTTCGTTGTGCAGACCACTGACCACCGCCAGAGCATTGAAATCCCCAACGGTCCAAGACGTAACCGTAAGAAGATACCGTCACACTCGCCCCAGCATTTCTCTGCGAGATCCGCATATCCCCATTGATGATCCGATTCCTAGCCCCAGCCAGCGGTCCACCGTTAAGTGACTGGATTAGTGCGTCACCAGCAACCTGTAGCAGTGCGTTACCAGTGGCACTACTCGTCCCCACCAGCAGGCGACCCGATGAGTCAATACAAGCAACTTCGCTAGCCCCAATGTTGACAATAACTGGAGCAGTCGACGTATCAGACGTAAATGTAGATAAACCTGTCGGATCAATCAACAAACGATATTTATCACTGGTCAGAAGGCCAAGTGACGCATACGTTCCGCTGCTATTTTGCCCTGCGGAAATTGAAGGGTGCGTTCCGATATTCCCTTGGACAATGTTAAGTGGACCTAGCGTAGTGTTCGCCGCAAAGCTGGCAATCGTGTGTGTATTGCCGCGATAAGAGCTAAAGCCCTGCCCTGTAACACGTCCACTTGCATCCACAAACAACCGCCCAGTGCCATTAGTCGAGATGGCTACGTTGTTGCTGGAGGGTAGATAAACCCCATTCGTGGGCACCGTGCTGCTGGTGGGGATGAAGCTGGCGGCGGTGCTGCTGCCGGTGGTGATCGTCGGCTGATTGAACTCCCAGCTGTCGGTGGTGTCACTCCAGGTGATCGTCTTATCGGTGGCGCCTTTTAGCGTGATGCCACCGCCGTTTGCTGTGGTATCGCTCGGGGTAGCAACATCACCGAGAATTACGTTCTTGTCTTCGACGACAAGATTTTGAGTATTGATATTAGTGGTCGTGCCGTTGACGGTTAGATCACCTGTGATTGTGACGCTGCTATCGAAGGTGGCAGCACCAGTCACGTCCAGTGTGCCAGGCACGTCTACATTGCTGGTCCACTCAACGCCAGTGCCAGCAGCATCGGTCTGCAGTAGTTGACGCGCTGCACCATCCGCCAACTTGCTGACGGCGATCTCGGCAGACGCCGAAATGTCCCCGTCAACGATGACGCCGCTGCTAATTGCGGTGACTCCACCGCTGCTGATGGTTACGTCTCCGGTAACCTGCGTAGCGGTTGGGACGTTGCTGGCGTTGCCGATCAGCACATAGCCAGCGGTAATGTTTGCCAGCTTGCTATGGGCAATAGCGGCAGACGCGGAAACGTCAGCATTAACGATGGTGCCATCAGCCAGCATCGTGCTGGTGACGGTGCCCGTGTCGCCAGTGGTAATGATCGTGCCCGAGACGTTGGGCAGGTTGATCGTCCGGTCTGCCGTTGGATCAACAACACCCAGCGTGGTCTCAAAGTTATTGGCAGTGCTGCCTTCAAACGTCAGCGTGCCAGTGGTGCCGATCTCCAGGTTGCCGGTAACGACACCGCCGGACACCACAAACGGGAAATAGCCCAGGCTCGTCCAAGCCGTCGTGCCATCGCCAATCTTGATCTTATTGGTGTCGCTTTCAAGCCCCAGTTCACCTGCCAGCAGGACCGGGTTAGCGGTGGTCCAGTTTGCTGCCGTGTCGCGGCGCAGCTTCAGGCGTACTTGAACTGTGGTAGGCGTTGTCACTGGGTCGCACCTGTGCCGTCTAACAACAATGTAGGCGCGGGCGATGCGCCATTACTGTCAAGGATAAATGGCGCAGTACCAGAAAACGCAAACGACAGGAACGTGGAATTTGCAGGGAGTGTGGCACCACCGCAGTCCAAGATGTAGAGCAGCGTTACGCCGTCGATCACACGCAGCGAGATGCTGACGTTGTAGTGGAGCCCAGTATGCTGCTCTTCTGGCGGAGATGTGTAACGGTAGAGGGAATCTGAGTTGACGACGGTTAGCCCGCCCCAGATTCCGGCTGGCACCTCAAAGTATCCGTGCGTGCCCTGATTGTCGGAATAGTGGTTGCGGATCGAGTCGGCGGCTGCCTGGCTCAGACCACGAAATGTCAGTTGCAACGTGTGTCCGTTAACGCGCTGGCTGTGGCGGAAACGAACGGGTCCGGCATACGTTGAGACCTCGCTGATGTTCGAGCGCCCAGCATCAAAGCTGATTTGATTCGGCACCAGTGAGGGAAACGTCGTCATATCAGTAGGTGCAGCCCACAGTGTATTCCCACTGTGTGCTTACATCTGGGGCTGAAACTGTCACGGTAACGTACCTGCCGGTGTTGGTTTTAGTAATTGGGACAGTCACATTCGTGCCGGTTACAAAGCCGCTGTTGTAGTAAGCAGCGCCAGTAATTGTGAACTTATCTGGAATCGTAAATGCGGAATAAGTGAAGTCAAATGTGCCAGTACCAGGTCCAATGTCGTAGGTCTGGACGTATGTGCCCTGACCGCCGGATTGCTGACCTGCAGGACACAGCAGGATGGAATCGGGACTAGAAAGGAAAGGGTTATTAGGGACAAGTTCTAGCTCGACGCTTGTAGTTACGACACCTGGTGAGTATTCAGTATCGGGGCTCTTGACGTAAATCCAGGAGTAACCCGAGGGGAACTCAAAGTTTGCTCCAGCGACTACAGACGGGGGCAAATCGAACGGCTGAAATCTGCCGTGGAGCATGTAATGACTGATGATCGAGAAGTGATCGGTTTGCGATAGACCGTTGAAGCCCAGGCGCAGGGTGTAGCCGGTGCTGGCGTTGACGTGGCGCACGCTTAGTTCGCTGCCATCGAGTGATCCGATTGGCGTTGCAGCAGCCTGACCTGGGATGTAGGTCCGGGCAGTCGGCTGTAGGGCTGGGAAGGTGGCCATGGTCAAGCAATAGTTAAATTCATGTACCCCTTAAAATAAGTAGCAGGCGTAGGAATATACCCTTCGTAATATGAACCGCTAAGAGAAGAGTCGTACACTATGGGCGATGACCACACACCGGAACTATTTAATGTCTGATAAGTAAGTATAGGTATTAAAGTTGGCGATGCGGATGTATCACATGTGGCTGTGATAGTGGCAGTAGCCGCCCACGCCCTTAATCCGTATGCGGTAACACTTACGATGTTTGTGCGCGTTGGATATATTTCGTTCCAGCTCCAAGGGCCATACGCACCTGTTGTACAATTCACAGTTGTACCAGATAGCGGATATAATCCCGGATCTGGCAGACCAAATCTATATTTTTCTATCGCGCTAAGCCTATAGGTACCGAGCGTTCCCGTCTTTTGCGCAAACGCTTCGGGCAATGATACATCTGCAGTCGAAAAACGAGGTTCGCCGTATCCAGTGGGCGAACTGGGGTCTGGGCATCTTCCTACAGCGTATATCCCCCATCCGGGATATTCATCAAGTAGTACATTTGTGATAGCAAGAACGGCTGCTATACCTTCACCAACTTTTTTACAGGAACTATCGGGATCGAAAACCGTTCCTTGAGGTGCCATTTGACACAGCCACCATTCGGTATATGCGTTAGGACATCCGGCGTCAAGGGTCAATTCATCACCAGGTAAGAGCGGACGACCGGTAGGAATACCGCCGATTTGAGGTGTAGGTGTATCAACAGGATCATCTGGATTATCAGTGTTCGGTCCGGGTGAACCAGGCGTGGACCAGTCGACATTATCGGGAAGGTCGTATTCATAATCCGCTGGATCTGGCGGTGTCGGTGGTGTATAAGGGTCGCTAACCAGCGGCGTTGTGTCCTCCCGGCGACCGGCAATGTCGCACTGGAAATCAGCACGCCCGGTTGGCACCGTAAAACCAGGACCAACAGCATTAGCTACATAGTTAGCCAAAATGCTCACGCCGGACGGACTCACCGGGAAGTAGACAAGATCCAGCTCCACGCGCCCGGTATTCTCCCGGTTAATGCGCTCCACTTCGTACAGGTAATCGTGCAGCGTGATCTGACCGTCAACGTTTTCGCGCTTCAACTGCACACGCACAATGTCGCCTAGCTCCAGCGTGCTGTTATAGGCAGCCGGGAGAACTTTTAGTCGGAGAATGTGCGTAACGAATTTGCGTTTGGCGACTTCGTATGCGCCGATCTTTACCGCGTGGTTTTCAGACGCGCAAAACTGGCTGAGATCGTATTGCTCGAATGGTCCGTTGGCTGCCTCACCTTCGAGGCGTACTTCTGTAGTGCGAATGATGCCAATGTCATTGTCAGGTTGCTGACGCCAAAGCATCTGAGCACAGATCGGCTTGCGCTCCGCAAGTGGGATGTACTCGATCTCGAAGCCATCCGGCAAGATGTGCTCTTCGGTGAAGGTGAAGACCCACGAGATGACGCCGGTATAAATAGTGCCATCGTTGTTAACGGGCAGCCGTGGCTTGAATCCTTTCTTACCTGCTTTGTCGCTAATACGCAGTAGAAAGTTGCGGCCAATTTGCTGGAGCCAATCTTCAAGGTTCGTTGATTCCTTGAAAATACCGTTATAAAAGAAGCCGTTTGCGTTGGTGAACTCTGCTGCATCCGCCATTGCGGTCAGATCCAGCATATCCTCAGGAAAACGACTGCTCTGGCGAATCAGGTACAACGCCAGGTCAACAACATTGTTGCTAGGACCAAAAGTGCTATCAAGGATGCGCGTTACCTGCATACCCTCGCGCACAAAGCAGTGGACCTGCTTGTCCCAGGTCATGTCACCGTCAGCGTGGGTATTGAGATAGCTGAGGGTCGTCATGTTGTCGTAGGTGCCGCCGGTGCCGCAGTAATACGGGCAGTTCCAGAATTCGGTGCCAGCGACAGCGGTGATGAAGTTGCCCGGCGTCCAGTTTTCGGTGCGTGCGTCGTAGCTTTGCTTCCAGGTGCCCACCCGACAGGCACGCTGAAATACGTCGCGTAGTTGCAGCGGTGGAACGTTTCCCTCGCTGAGCACCAGCTGCAGGCGCACAGTCAGTTCATTGGTGGTGCCGTTGTTTTGGTAGCGCCCCTCAGTAGCACCAGGGCTAACGAAGACGCCGCCGATGTTATCAATCCGGCGCCCGAACACAATCGGCACGGGCTCGCCAAGCGTGATCGTGATCTGCTGGCTATCGAGCGAGCCTTGTCCCTGTGCTGCACCTTCAACCAGCGGTGGTGCCACCAGACCGGACTGGTAAGGCAGCAGTGACAGGGGATCGCTGATCTTAAGACTCATAACCTGAGGGGTGCTCCCACCAGCAGGCTGGTGAACTTACGCGGCGGGGCTTGCGCTCCAACCGGGGCTAAACCTGAGCCTAGCTGGACCTGCCACGTCGAAAAAGATCCGCTGATGCCGATTACTTCGCCAATGTATGCGCCGATCAGGAGTTGGGACGCCTGCGGTTGGTTTTGGCTGAGTGCTGTGCTGAACTCGTACAGCTTCAGCTCAATTAGGTAGTTGGCGGATAGCGCCGTTTCAAACTCGGGAACAGCATCCGATGTGGCGGGGACAGTGATCGTGACTCCGGTATCGCTGCCGGTGCTGCCGCCGATCAAACCGTTAGCCAAAAAGGGGTAGTAGTCCCAGGCTTGGCTGTCCCAAGTGACGGTCTGACCGACGTAGTAGTTCTGCCAGCGCAGGTAGGTGGTGGCGCCGTCGAAGATACGTAGGTATTGGGCTTGACCTCTGTTGCTCATCGGATTCCGGTGTACTGGCGACCGCCGTTGGTGCGACCGTTATTGAGGATGGTGCTAATAACGGTCTGCATTGCGCCTTCGAGGTCGCCCATCGTGACGTAACGCTCGCCGTTTTGCTGCAAGACAGGTCCGGTGGTGATGTTGATGGGGCCAACATACCCGCCTTCAGCAAATTGCGGAATAGCAGCCGAACCACGAGCACCAAGGAGATAGTTCTTGGCGAAACTGGCTGCTTTGGACTCTGGTACGACATATTCGCCTTCGCCGCCTTCTCCAATTAAGGCAGTTGTTGGTTTATTTACATATCCACCTGTCGCCATAGCAGCAAAACTTGGTGGGCTCTTAGGAGTAAATGTTCTAATTGTTTGTGTGCCGATTTCCCCTATTGGACCTTTTCGTGCAAAATATCCAGGTTTGCTCGGGTCTGTTTCTTTACTTAAAACTCTCCACGCATTAGCGGCACGCTCCATCGAATTAGCGTAAGCATTAGCAGCGCCTTGTGCTGCTAAGGTTTCAGAACGGAGTTTTGCGGCATTGACCGCTGCGTTGTATACAGCTCCAGCAGCTTGGAGTTGGGCTTGCCCGATTTGGCGAGCTACTGAAAGGTTATCGGAAGCAATACTTAAAGCGGACCGCGCTGCGTTAACAGCATCGTAATGAGAGCGGTTAACGATACCTTTGGCGCGGGCTTCCTCTAATGTGGCCTGCGTTAGTTTTACCTGAAGTTCTACACGCCTAAACGCAATAACCTCACGAGCAATTTCAAGTTCAATTTGTGCTTTAGTAGCCTCGAAGACTACTTTTGCGTTTTGTACTTCTAAGTCGTAAATGCGCTGAATAATTTCTTTACGGCGGCTGACGCTAGTTGTGCGCTCCAGTTCGCGTTCGAGGGCCTGGATTTCGATGTTATTGACTGTTTGGACGGCTTGACTCAGAGCACTTGTGAGACGTGCTTGATTGTTTAGAGCATTAAGTTGTTCATCGAGTTGTAGTTTTACGCGGGTATGTGAACGTTCATACTCTTGAACATAAGCATTAAGTTGTTGCTGTGCTGCTTGTATTTGTATAGTGCGGTTAGCTTGTTCAAATTTAAGTCCGGCAATCTGCGTGTCTACGCCAGCTTGCAGCTGGGTAGTTTGGAGATTTAGACGTGCTGTATTTAACTGTTCAATGTCTGCTTCATTTCGGCGGTAACGTGTTTCTACTATTGTTAATTCGCTTGCAGCTAGTTCAACTGCGGCTTGTGCAGCAACAACACTAGCTTGGTACTCAGCCTGCGCTTGCTGTTTACGCATTTCTGCGATGCGGCCAATAATCCCGGCTTCCTCATTCAACGAAAGTGCAAACTCCTGTTGCTGCTGCAAACGTTCGATGCCTATCTGGTGACGCTGTACTTCACCAGAAAGCAGTATTTGAATAGCTTGCAACTCTGCTTTTCGGCTATCCGCCGCCATCTGCAACGCAGCAGTCTGCTCTTGGATCAGCAATTTTTGCTGAGCTTTTTCTTTTGTGATTGCAGCTTCCGCAAGGTCTTGAGCTGCTGCCGCAGCAGCTTGATCTCGTTGAGCTTGCACAAGTTCTGGAGCGAGATTCGCCCCGTTAAGATTTATTTTATAGATTTTTTCTTGTAAATCGCTCTGAATTTGCAGGGCTTTTGATTTGTAATCCGCTTCAATCTGACTAGCCCTGGCGATACGATTTGTACCATCTAAACGCTGGCGCTCTACACCGAGTAGATCATTTTTTAGTTTAATATTTCGGTATCCTGCGTCTAGTTCTGCCTCGACAGCGGCGTTTAACTTGGCCTGCTCTTCTGTATTTTTAGGTAGTAGTGCTGCTATTCGCTGTAGGATTGCTCCAACTATGTTTAGCGGAGGTGCGTACTTATTGATTATGTCACCTAGTGCGCGTGCTCCAGATACGACTACATTGATACCTTTGAAGATTAAATTTATCAGTTGTAGGGCAGCAGCTAAACCGTTTTGGAAATCGACAGTTAAAGATGCAAGTAACGTACTAAATATGCTTTGTGTAGATTGCCATGCCGAGGTTAAGCGATTTGTTGCAGCAGCTGAATCTTGTATGGAGGTGCCAGTAGCTCCTGTCTGCGCTGCAAGTTCTTTTGCTATAACGGCTCTGGCTTGATCGTACTTGCCTGCCTCCCGCAAAAGGCGTACTTGTGTTTCTAGTTCGGCTGTGACTACAACCGTAGAATCGCGCAAAACTTGTATATCTAAGCGATTTAGTGCTGTTCCTAGTTCAGATGTTTTTTGTATGGCGTTTCCGAAAATCTGGTCGAATTTTTGACCTACGGCAGATAAGCCGATGCTGAGCGCCATGCCTAGTGGACCGCCCATTGCGCCACCCGCAAAACCGCCAACAGCGCCACCGATCATCGCGCCAGGGCCGCCACCGAAAAGTGCGGGGAAGCCACCACCGATAATGGCATCCGCTATTCCAGGTTTGGATACGGCTCCTTGAAGTCCGCGTAGTCCAGGAGCTGCTAAAAGAGATACGCCTTGTGGTAGACCCATGCCCCCACCTAAGGCTTGTGGCAGACGAGGACCTTGAATACCAACGCCAGCCTCAGTTCCACGGACAATCTCTCCGCTACTCAACTGCATTAAGCCTTTAGCAGCAAGCTGGCTTGCTTTAAGTTCGTCTTGTATTTTTTGATAACGCTGAGCATTTAATGTCGTCTCTAACCACGCAGCACTAAGGTTTTTTACTCTCGCCTCTTGTGCGCTTAACCCTCCGGCTTGGATTTTTACATTATCTAGAACTGTGGCAAATACTTGAGCTTGTGCAGCAGCTCCGGCAAGCGTATTCGCTAATTTAGCTGTTCCATTAGAGGCTTCACGAGCAAAATTACTAATTGGTTCAAATGCTTGTCGTAATTTATCGCCGAGCTTGCCGCCTCCGGGAGCAAGCAGATTAAAATTACTGTTTAATTGTCTAGTTAAATCGTTAAGTTGTCCTACAGCTGCGTTTACACGCTCCAGACGGTTAGTGCCGACTACGTTTAGGTTTACTACTGCGTCGTAACTGGCCACAGCACTGCCTGGTTCGTTTCACCAGTGTAGACGGCAAAAAGCCGCCGGGGTTAGCGGCGGCGTTTGGCGGATTCGTAGGCTTTGCGCTCTTGTTCGGCTCGAACGGTGAAGTAAGCGTTCCAGCCGAGTAGTTCCATGTCGGTCATGCGGGAGCGGAGTTCGCTCAGCGTCATGCCCAACTCCTTAGCGACGTAAAACTGCAGGAAGACGTAGCTGTCTTTCTCCAGCTCGCGCTCAAGCGCTTTTGTTGTCGAGCTGGTCCGAGTCGTCGGTCAGAATTGCCAGCATCAGCGACTGGAGATCCTTGTCCTTAACTTCGTTCTTGAGGATGTCGATTTCGCCGATCTTGAACATCTTCTGCCCACTTTCGTCGCAGGCTTTTGAGATCAGCAGCTGCAGGGCAAAGGCAGTGGCATCGTCTGATTTGGCTTGTTTCTGGGCGCGTTCGCGCTCAGCCATCGTCAGAGGCGTGACCCACATCTCGAAGATGGAGCCATCGCTAAGCTCAACTTCTTTTTTCGAGGGCTCCAGATTCGCTGCTTTGCGCAGGCGATCCAGGGCACTCATTTGAGTTGGGGTGGGCATAAATCGGCAGCCTGTTACGGCAATAGTGTAGCGGACTAGAAAAGAAAAACCCCAGCCCGGTTAGGAGCTGGGGGTTGCTGAACTGACTGCTGTAGCAGCGTATCAGGACTTGGTGAGGTCGAAGGTGGGGGTGTCACTGGGGCGGAAAGCGATTTCCACGCTCTGGCCGTCGTCAGGGTTCACGGTGAGGCTGGCCGAGGTCAGGATCACGGGGACGGTGATCGAACGGCTCAGGGTGTCGTCCACAGTGCCGCCGCTCACAACGCGGTCGATGTAGAGCTTCATCGTGGCGCCCACTTGCTGGCGCTGCAGCACGTCTTCCACCATCCGGTTAGACAGGTTGGTGTCGTCGTCGGTGGTGTAAACGGTGGCCGAGCCAGAACCATCGGCGAAGCCGGTGATGTAGCTGCGGAAAGGAGCGTACTGGCCGAGAGTCTGACCAATGGTGGTCACGTCGATCTCGGAGCGGGTGATTTCAAAGCTCCACTCACGCACGGAACCCACAGCGGCGGGGGCGGCGTAAGCAACTTTGAAGGCGTTGGGGGAAACAGCAGTGCCGTTATCGGTGATCGCAACCGAAGAACCGCCCAGGGTGGCGGAAACAGTCAGTGCGCCAGTGGCGGCGGTGTAGCCGATCACGTAGTAGGTGGTGCCTGCAGACAATCCGGCGGGCAGGGTGCCGGTACCAGCAGCGCCAGTTTCGGTGTTGACGATGCTGAACTTCACAGGGTCGCCGACCTTGAGGTTCAGGTAGGTGTCGATCGTGATGACATCAGTGGTGTCATTCACGTCGGATTCGCCGAACGTGGCGGTAGTGCCAGCAGGGGAGTAGTAGAGGGCGCCGGAGGTGCCCGACAGAACGGTGGCCATCGGTAGTTACCTAGTGGTGGACAATGTTGCGGGCACAGCCCGGCTTAATACAGGTTAGCGCCAGTGCTGTTAGTTATTAAGAGAGCACTTGTGCCTGGAATCCTGCTTCAATTCTTGAGATAAAAAATGGCGTAAATGCACGACGGGATTGTTGATCTGGGGTAGTGCCGCCGAAACTGGGGCTAAATGTAGGGCCGTCGATAGGGCCGGTACGGGCATAAACGCCTGTCGCTGGTTTAGCGGTGGCGTTGATTGTCTGAAGGACTGTCGCGGCTACATTCACCAGGGTCTGGTTGCGGGAAGGACCGCGATCCTTTGGTGTGTAAGTGCGGATGACAATGACACCTCGGATGTTGTCCGGGTTTGTAGTAAGTGCCAGTTCGGTGGTAAGGCCGAACTGGATATTGACGTGAACGAACTCTTCGGCGCTATCTGCGTCGTCGTTCATCACGTTGTCGAAGTAAACAGGTACAGGCGGGGTCAAGTTGTTGTACGCCGAAAGTAGCGGCGACTCAAAAACGGCACGGACGGCTTGGTAGTTCATTACCCGAATCCTTTGGCTGAACCGAACCCGGCACGGAAACCTTGCGCTAAGTCGGCCTGTAGCTGACCTGCTGCATTGTACCGAGCCCACCAGTCCAGAGGAGCAGTGCTCGTATTACCGCCAGATCCACTTACCTCACCTCTACGACCGCCTTCAGGTCTAGAACCGTACTGCTGAGGCTTTACAGGAGCTTGACGCCTAAATACCTCTGGTATATACGGCACTAGGTCCATAGCTTCAGCGGCATAATCTGAGCCATTTTTTATTTCGTACCAAGTTCCGGCTTTAAATCGGGCCAATGGTACATTTCGCTTTGTGTATGTGTATATACGTCCAGAACCTCTAGGGCCTCCGACACTTGAACCTTTGGGTACGGCGTACCAGGCGGAAGAAAACTTGCCTGTATAAGCTGGCCCGGCCTTTGCTAAACCGTTCATTATTTGAACGGCAGCTGATTGTGCAGCTCTGCGAGTAGCGTCTTCGATGTCTTTTACTAAGAATTTAATATCGCGGGCCATTATTGGGGCCTCAGGAGGATCGAGTGGACAACCGGGTTTTCGCCACGGGAGGTTTTGCACATGATGATGCGCCCCGTTTTGGTCGATCCGTTTTGGCTGTACTGGATACGGTCGCGGACGCTTGGAACGTATGTACCAAGCTCGGCGTTGCCGATGATCACCTTGAGATCGGTGGTTTGGTAGGCGCCCTCAAATTCTTCGGGTTTGGCCTCGAAGATCAGGGCGCGAACGGTGAGGCTGGTGTCCGCTCCAGTGACGGTGCCGGTGGTTGCGTTGTAGGTGGGGGTGGCGTTGGATTTGAGATAGGTGATGTTTTGGCCCCAGTCCGCTAGGAGGCGGGCCGGGATGGCGGCAAAAGTGGTATCTACAAGGCTCATATCAACCTCGCATCACGCGGATCTGGTAGCCGTTCGCGCCACCCAGCGTGTAGGCGCCCAGGTATGACTGGAGCCAGGGATAAACGTCGAAGACGTTGTTGATGACGTTGTTGGTCTTGTCGTCCTTGTAGCGGACCTTGAGGTCGCCGAGGGTGACTTCTTGGTACAGCTCGTCAGGGTCGCTTTCGGTGTTGGTGATCGCGTCGGTGTCGTTGGCGAGGGCGCGTGCCAGCTCGTAGGTGGCGTACTTAATGTCGGCGGGGATGACGCTGCAGGTCAGCTCCACGCGGTCGATTTCGTAGTTATTGCGGGGCCACTTAAGGGCTTGGCCGTTGTCGCAGCGGTCGCCGAGGAAGTTCAGGCTGTCGATCCAGCGGGTGGCGCTGATTAGAGCGCGGTTTTTCTGGTCGTCGGTCTTGTCCGTCCATGTTGAGGAGTTGGGGACGGTCTCGAAATAGGTGTTTGCGTCAGCCAGCGTCACGTAACTGTTGGCCGTCGCGCTGCTCAAAGTAGCGTTGATTGCGGCTGGCACAGTTACTTACAGAGCTTTTGTCTCAGTGTAGCGGCAATGAAAAAGCCCCACCCGGAGGTGGGGCCGATTCACACGCACTCTGATTATCAGATGGTGCTGGTGTCGAGGGGGCTGTTGACGGTGAGCTGAACCAGGGGGATCAGGTCAATGTCGTAGGTGGCAGTCCAGTTGCCGGCGGTGGCCAGTGCGGCGTTGGTCGGGTTGTCGCCAGCGTCGCCCCACTTGGTGCCCATCACGTGGTAGGCGCCGTGGTAATCCACCGAGAGCACGTCCTGCTTGGACAGAATGTTGCGGTCGGCCTCGATGCGGAGGTCCTGCTGCACACCTTCCAGGATGGTGCCCGACTTGGTGAGATAGCAGTAGAACTCGCGCTGGTGGCCAGCCGTGCCAGGGGCAACGGTGTTGACCAGGGGATCCATGATCACGCGGCAGCCGGCAAACTCGCCGATGGCGCGGGCACCAACGCCCACACCGCCGCCGCCCCACACCACGGCGCCAGAGGCGGCCAGGGCAGAGGTCGAGAAGGTCAGGAGACCGACCTGGTACAGGTAGAAGCCCACCGAGGGGTGAACCACCAGGGTGTCCAGTTCGTCGCCGCGCTCACCCAGCAGGTTGCGGGCACGAGCCACAGACGCACCAGTCAGGAAGTTGGCTTCGGCTGCGCCGGAGGCAGCAGCGACGCCGAGGTCCAGTGCGTTAGCGCTGAGAGCGGTGCCAAACAGACCAGCCAGTTGGCTGAACAGGCGGGCGCTGTTCAGTTTGTTGATCGCGTCGGCGAGTTGGTTGCGGATGTGCAGCATGGGGTCTTCCCCAGCGGCGAGCATCGCAACGTCGTCCACTGCATACGCAAAACCGCGATGGCAGATGGTGGCGATCTGGGTGGCGGTGCCGATCTTCTGAGGGGTCAGATAGCCGGCGTTGCTGGTGCCCCAGGTGGCCGTCCCGTTCATGATCTCCTCGGTGGGAGCCACGGGGTTGAACTCGGGCACTTGGATGCGGGTGCCGCCTTCGCGGGCATCCAGCAGGGAGTTGCGAACAACGGCGCCGCTCTTCAGGAAGAGGCTGCGATCCTTGATCGCCTCAGACACGTAGGTGCTGAGATTATTGCGCTTGACGATGTCCGCGAGAAGGACACCGCCCGAATAGTTCTGAAATGGTGCGGCCACTTCAAGATCTCCAGGTTGGTGGGTGGGGGTTCAAGTCACAGACCTGAGTTGGGGGTGTCCCACGGGGACTTACCGGCCCGCTTCTCTCTTCAGCACGGCTGCGAGATCAGGGTCGGAGGCTTCCAAGGCCATTTGCCTCGTTAAGTTAATACTACCTTCCTTCCATGGGTTAGCCATTCCAGGGGCAATCGTGGAATTAGGTGTCGGTTTGGCACCCATTCCAGCGGCGCTGCTTGGTTTGAAATGGTGCTCGAATCCCGAGCCGGGATTCTTTAGGTTGGCGAGGTAGGTGTTGATGTCCTGTTCGACGCCGCCGTTGAGGACAACGACACTGCCGCTGTCGTTTTTACGCAGGTTGTTTTGCAACAACTGGAGCATTTGCTCTGCGTTAATTGCTCCAGCCTGGCTGATTGCCGAGAGAGCGGTTGTTTTTACGGCGGCTTGTTCGTTGGATGTACGCAGGTCCTCCAGCTGGCGGTGGAGGTCAGTGATGACTTGGTCTTTTTCTTGGGCGGTCTTGTTGGCTTCCTCCCAGAGGTCTTTCCATTGGCCTTGGTCTTCCAGCGTTTTCTTGCGCTGGTCGTCCTGCTTCTTGTAGACCTCGTCGAGTTTGGCCTTGATACCTTGGAATTTTTCCTCGGCTTCGACGGCCTGTGCTTTCAACGCAGCAAGCTGACTTTCGTATTCCGCTTTGAGGGCGGCTGAATTGTCAGGTTGGGGAGCGGTGTCGGCTCCAGCCACGGGCTGGGCAGGAGTCACCACGGGTGTCTCCTGGATGACTTGCTCTTCCATGCTCAAAATTCGTACTCAGCGGTTTGGGAAATGGTTTCTTCGATGGCGCTGCGGCGTTTGGGGCGGGCAGGCTTGGGTTCTTCGGGTGCAGGGGCTGCGGCTGCATCGCGGGCGCGTGCAATCTCATCCAGTTCGACCATTTCCCAGCGGAAACTGCCGTCCGGTTGCTGCACGTAATCCAGGCTTTTCACCGGCGGATAACGGGTAGGACCGTTCTAGTATAGAACAGAAGAATTAGGTGAGATCTTCCTGTTCTTCTTCCATAGATTCTTCTTCGGCGGATTCGGCAGGTTCCAGCTGCTCGTCGTCGTCGTTGTGGGACATAGTGCCAGTGCTTAGGATTTCGCCTTGGCGGAGAATGTCGCGGAATTCCTCTCGGTCGATCACCTGCTGCGCGAACAAGGAGGTCAGCGCCGTAATGTCTTGGCCGATCAGGCGGTCAATGTCGAAGTCGCGGCTGATATAGACCTTCGGAGGTTCCAGCTGGAGGTAGCGGGCAGCCAGATTGAAGGATTGCTGCAGGGTTTGCTGGAGGTCCATTGAAACCATGGACAGCATGGAGTTGGTGTCCACGCGGTCCAAGCGGCGGGCGTCGGCGGATTCGGCGACGAATTTCTGCTGGCTCAGCGTGCTAATGCCGAGCGTTGCCATCTGCTGCTGCAACTCGCGGATTTCGTTGGTTTGGGCTTCAAATGCGTTGGCCGCAGGCTCCACGTAGTAGATCTTGTTGCCCGGTTGGGTGGCGATGCCGTAGTTCACACTCACCGCCAGGTCCTTGGTCTGGTCGTCCCAGCCCTCAAGGACGAGCATTGGCTGGGAGGCGATGTGGAGGCTGTGGATGAGGTCGGCTTGGCGCTGGAAGTGCGCCAGGTTGAGGTAGGCAATGTCCAGCAGTGGGGGCTTGCTGACGAGCGTGTCGACCTTGTTTGAATACAGCGTGACGAGGGGGATTTCGCCCAAGCTGTAGGCGCCCGATTCGACCAGTTCGTAGTCGGAGGTGCTGCTGGTGGCGTCGAAGCTGTTGGGGTAAGGGAAGCCGCCGGCTTGGATCTTCTTGGTTTCGGTCTGGCGGTAGATGCGGTAACGGCCCGGTTCGATCACGCGGACTTGGTCGTACACCGCTTCGCCGAACTCGCCTTCGGGGAGAACAGCTTTTTCTGCGATGCGGACTTGGATCAGGTTGCCGTAGTTGACTTCGCGGTCCAGGCGCCAGCCGTAGACGTTGGCGGGGTCTACTTCGATCCAGTAGGGGCGGCGGCCCAAGGCGCGTTCTTCCGCAAGGCTGCGGGCGTCTGTCGGCGCTGGGAAATCAACCAGCGTGTGGCAGTGGCCGTAGGTCAGTGCGCAAATCAGGTTGCGGCGGGCGTATTCGTCTAGGTCAGAGCCGCAGCCGTCTACGTTCTTGGCGAAGACCTCGCTCCAGTAGGGGTCGCCTTCAAGAGTGATCGGTTTGCGCAGGATCAGGCCGGCTGCTGCGCGGATGAGACGTTGCGTGTAAGGAGAAAATACGGCGCGGTTTACGCGGGCTAAATAGGCGGTGTAATCCTCTCGGGGTTCCAGGGGGAGGAAGGCTTCGCTGTTCTCGCGGAGATACTCGGTGCCGAGTGTCACCGCTTTCATGATTTCCCAGCCCTTCATCTGGTCCATCACGGCGGCGGTGCGCGTGAAGGGGTTGTCAGAACCACCCATGTAGGTGGAACTGACTAGATGGGTGCGGATGCGACCGGGAACTGAGTAGGTCATTTAGCTACCATTTTTCGCGTGCCGCCCAGAAAGCGGCAGACATTTTGCCCTTCTTTATGTTAGCGGCGTGCCTAGCAAGGAACGCCTCGCGGCGTTTGCGGTCGGCTTCGCTTTCGCCGGCCTTCTTGGGGGATCCAGAGACGCCTTGTTGGCCGAAGCGGATTAGTTTTACTTGGTCGCCTTCTTTTGCGAGGACTACGTGTGATTTAGTGGGGTGTTTTGGGGTGCGTTTTGGTTTGTTGTAGCCGTCAAATTTTTCGCCGCGATACTCAATCATCGTCGTCCTCCTCGTCGTCGGGATCATTGATTGGCACCAGCACTTCGATGCCTTGGGCCAACATTGACACAAATCCGCCCAAGATTTCGGGGTTTTGGGGGGATTTGAAGACGAATGTGGCGTGCGTGAGGCCGTCTTCAGCGTCGATTTCGATGTGAATGCAGCCTCCGTTGACGGTTTGGATCGCCATTAGCTATCCGACAGTGCTCCAAGCGTTACGGTGATAGTAGGACCAGGATGGGTAATAGTTAAAACGTTAAAGCTATAGTCGCGTACGGGCCTGTCTTGCACGAAGTACAAATAAGTACCATTAGCACTGATACGTTGAGCGCCAGCATGTTTTGTTGTGGCGTTAATTTCTCCGTAGTCAGAATTGCCTGTAAGGCTGCCGTCAAAGGAGATGTCGATGTGGCCTGCAACAAAACCTGTCACTTTTACCTGAAAGCAGCTATGCCCAGCAGTCACATTGGTGAAGAACAATGCGCCTACGGATGTAGTGCTCTGGCTTGGGTAGATCGTTAATTCGCCGTCGTAGACGGTGCCGGTTCCAGTGGCCATGGGTTACTTTTTGCGGGGTTTCTTGGCGGTTTTGGCCGCTGCTTTGAAGTCGGCGGCTGTTGGGGCGCCTTTGCTGCCGGGTTTGCGCATCTTTTCGCCGGATCCAGCGGCGATGCGCTTGCGTTTGGCGTTGATATTTGCGTATAGACCCTGTTTCTTGGCGGCCATTACTTTTTGCCTCCCTTTTTGGTGGGTTTTTTGCGGGTTTTGCCGGCTTCGGATAGTGCAATGGCGATTGCTTGCTTCCGATTTGTCACCTTCTGGCCTGAACTGGACTTAAGAGTGCCAGTAGAGTATTCGGACATGACCTTTTCGACCTTTTTCTGGGCCTTTGTTGGTTTTTTGGCCATGGCACGAGGGCTTTGTACCAGTGTAAGGCGGGTTAGTAGAGGCGATAGTTGGTTTGGCCCATGCTGCCCGCTTTGGCGAGGTTGAATTGTTGTAGGCATAAATACCCAAAGGCGTCGAAGGCGTGGTCGACGCCCAGGTTTTTGTTGGGAAGGCCAGTGCCTGGGGCGTAGGTGAGGGTGCGGAGGGACTTGATTAGTTCCTTGCAGCGGGGGTGGATGTAGGTGCGGCGGGTTCCAGTCGCATCGAGAAGGGCGGTGTTGACGGCGGTGATCTTGTCGCGGATTTTCCAGGGGGCTTTGGGACTGGAGACGTTGAAGCCGCTTCGGCGGAGGATGTTGTGGTCCGTTAGGCCCACGCCGCTGGTTTTGCGGGCGCCACCAGTGGGGTCCGGGCAGGCGATCACGCGGCGATCCACGCCGAAACGGCGGGTGACTTCCTCGGCGAAGTCCCAGGTGGTGGCGCCGCCAGTGAGGATAATTTCGTCGAAAACATAGAGTGTTTCATTATCTTTTACAGCGCAAATTCCTGACATCGGGCTAACATTAAAGTCGACGCCAAGCAGTAGCGGTAGGACAGAAATATCTGATGCTTCGGTTGAAATGTTTTCGTCGCCGAATGATATTGCAACGAGGCCGCTGAGGTTTTCGAAGCTGGCCTCGAATTCTTGGCGAAAGGTGCGGGCGTCGAGTTGGCCTCTCGCGGCTTCGATTTCTTCTGGTGGGACGTTGTCGCCCTCAATCGTCGTGAATTGCCAGCGGCTCCAGTTCTCGTCGCCGCTATCCGCGTATTGCCAGAGTTCGTAGAACCAGCTGGCCGTGCCGTCCGGGGTGGAGATGAATAATGCCCAGCCTTGTTTGTCCGCAAGGGCTGGGCGGATCACCTCGAACCAGACTTCGCTGGACATGAACGCGGCTTCGTCCAGCACCACGCCAGCCAGACTGCGGCCTCGGAGGGCCATTGCGTTTTCAGTGCCCTTCAGTTCGATTGTTGAGCCGTTTACGAGTTCGATCTTCAAATCCGTCTCATTTTTGGCCTTAATCCATGCTTTAGGGACTAACTTTTTCAACAATTTCCACACAATATCCTTACTCATGCGATATGTCGGGGCACAATAAAAGAATGTTTCTCCGGGGCGTTCGATTGCTCCACGGAGTAGTTCGACGCAGGAAAGATAGCTTTTGCCGAAGCGGCGGCCTGCGACGAGGACGCGGAAGCGTTTGCGGCTCGAAAAAACTTGGCCCTGGGCGTAACGGAGACTGACCGCTCCAGCGGATTCGGGCATTTTTATCTGGGGGGTACATTCTAGTGTATTGCAGGAATCGCAACCCCTCCCCCGTGTGTAACAGAGGAAGGAATTGCGAATGCATCAGTAAGTTCCCTACGCCAAGCCCCGCACGAACAGAATCGCAACCCTGCCCCCATCACACTAGCGTTATACTGTATAGCAGCAGTAGGCCAGCAACACAGCACCGGCCTTTTGTGTAGGTGTTATGCCACCTAGCGACCGAGCACCACCAGCCGACACTCGGCAGCCGAGCGACCGGCAGACTCGCAACGTGCCAGCTGGCGGCTGTTGTCGAAGCCCATTGCCACGAGAGCGGCAACGATGGCACCGCAGGCCAGCAGGTAGCCGAGGGATCCGCGTTCAGTGTTGGTCATGGGGAGTCTTGGTGTGACTAGCCCCCATTGTATCACAGGATCGCCGGCTGCCTAGCCTTGCCGCTTGTCTTCCACCGTGATGTTCAGCGTGGGCGCAGCGGCTGCCTGAGTTTCGATCGCCGCCTCGCCCAAATGAGCGCCAAGGTCTTTTAGCCCCAGCATGGCCACTTGCAAGTTCCCCTTGCTTATCGCTTTGTTGATCAACCGCAGGCGCATCGCTTGAAGACGCGAAAGCATGGCCTCACGATCCTTCTGCCAGTCCTCCTCATTCCACTTTGTGACAACTCGCCAATCCATCCAGGCGGTCTTTTCGCTGATACTTTCTCTTGAAGCGTGATCTAGCACCAGCTGGCGAGTTGTGAGACCTTCCAACTGGCGGCGATACAAACGCTTCTGGCGCTCCTCTATAACGGCGTTGGGGTTGCGTTTGCCATAACAACCCAGCGGATGTTTCGCCTTTTTGTCTTCCACTTCCGGCGCAACTTCCGGCGCCTGCTCGATAGGTTCCGGTGCGTCCGACATTGTTAGAATCTCTGGCCGTTTGGTTCAATCTTAGGTCAGCGCACAAAAAAGCGACCCCGTAAGGCCGCAAGTGCGCGAGCGTAGCGAGCGCTCAGTAAGACGGCAAGACAAAAGCAACGGTGCAACTGCCAACGGGCCGTAGCTCGAACCCTTCGCCGTGCTCAAACGTCCGGCACCGGCAGCCGGTCAGACCTAACGCAGCCTTCGCCGCCATGATCACGCTTCGCCGGCTGGCATCCTGTGGCAGTGCCAGCTGATCACGCCGTACCCAGCTGTAATTGGCCTCGCCGCCGAACGTATCGGTCAGCTCAACGTCCCAAACGGTCAGAGTCTCCAGCATCGCTCAGAACCCCACGGCGTAAGTATCGGCGTCGATACTGTGGCAAGTGAGAGCCTGCCACTCAACACCGGCCTTACCGGCTGCGCGCAGTGCGGCAGTTATGGGGCCTTCCTCAAACGTGGCCGACCCACGCCAGGTAGTGTCTGCATCGCGTTTGATTGTGGCGAGCCAGCGGGAACCGCGGCCACCAGCGGTAGGGCCTGAGTAGCGAACCACCGCACAAGCCCGAGAGCCGTCTACGTGGGTTCCGGTCCAATGGAAAGTGTGAGCCATGGTGTGAGCCTATGGGTTGGGTCTCGTGAAATACACTACAGCAGATCGCGCCATTAGGCAAGCGCGGGAGCCAGAGCACCGCTGGAACCGTCCGGCCAGGGGTAGGACTCCCGGCGCCATTCCTGATCAGCCGGCAGCAGTGCCAAGCCAGTGAGCGCCACTAGGTCTGAGCGGTCGATTCCGCGTGCAACCTTCTCAAGCTTGAGATACGCGCCGCTGCTGAGATCCTCCACTACCCAACCTTCACCGCTCCACTCCACGCACACCTGAAACAGTTCCTGCAGTTCCCGCTCCAGCTTGTCTTCAGGCAGTGAGTCCAGCTGGTCATCAGCCCAGAACTTAGCGGTGCTCGGGCCGTACGCGTTACGCTCCAGCACGTCGGTTGGGCAGTATGCGGCCAGCTGATCTCGCACGAGATCGCGCCAGTCTGACGCGTAGGAGTCTTGCCAAGCCCGTTCAATCTCCTCCAGCTCCAGCGTGGAGTGTTCGTCTTCAGAGATGAGCGGATAGGACTCCAGCGCTGCTACGGTTTCGATCACGTCAGCCGGGACTCGCAGCAGATCCAGCACAACACCGGACCCGTTCCAGCCATAACCAACGGTAAGAATGCCGTCGTGGGGGTCGGGTGTGCTGGCGGAATCGGTGAGCACGTTGTAATTAGCCTTACCCACTAGGCCGGTGCTGGCATAATCGCTCCAGCCGCAGTAGGTCGGCACGAAACCGAGTGACACGTCGCGCCAGCGCTCAGCTAGGCAGGTTTCGAGATGGCGCTCCGGGCTTTGGTGCCAAGAGCCGAAACCGTCGCGCTCCGGTTCGCCGTCTCGAATCAGCAGCCAGTGCCCGGAGCATCCGGCGAGACGGTCAATACGCTCCAGCAGTGCGGGGCTGGCTTTGGGTGTGGTTGCCATGGTGGGATCGTCTCCCTAGGTGATCAGCCCCAAGCATGGCAGCAGCCCCAGCCGTATCTGCCCTTACTGTTACAGTTCTTCAATCGGTCGGCGCCGCTTGCCCTTGGTGGTAGTGTTAGAGGGTATCCCCAACCCATAGGGAACCATGCAAAACCACTACATACGCGTCACCTTTCAAGACGTGCCCATAGGGGCAGAGTTCTGGTGGGGTGGTTTCACGCCAGAGCGCTCCAACTGGGGCCGTAAGCGCTCCAGCCGCACTGCTGACTATCGGCCGTTGATTCTTGGCAAGCTATCCGACTACAGCCGCTGGGGATTCTGGCGGCAAGATGAAGTCGTTTTTATTGCAAACGGCGACAGGAGAGAGCCGTGAGCGGCGGCGAATGGACCACCAAGGGACGCCAGCGCGAAGCCCGCGAAGCCGAGCGCGAAGCGCTCCGGCTGAGCAAGCGCCACCTACGCGACCTGCGCTGGGCAGTGGAACGCTCCAGCATTGAAGCCTCAGACTGGGCAGACCTACTAGCGCTCCAGCAGGCCCACGGCAAGGAGGGGCCGCTCCAGCTGTGGCGGGAGCTTGTGCCCTACTGGCGAGACTGCCAGCGCGTTAATGGTGGCGCCGACATCCCAGCGGATAGTTTTCCACAAGTTCCGGGACTTTTAACGCGCAGCGCTCCAGCGGCACGGATTAAGGCATCGCCGGGGGCAGCCCGTAAGGTTCGCTCCAATAAAGGCAAAGCCCAGCCCAGCCGGAAGCGCTCCAGTTGATACGCTCCAGCTCTGGCCACAAGGTCGGGGCTTTTCTACTGCCCTTGCAAGTGAGACTCACGAGACACGCCACGAGACAGCCGTAGGCGGAGATACCGACCACGCCCCAGCAGACCTCCCACTATGGGAGGTATTGGCAGGATTCCCAATACATGAATGGCAATTATGAATGGCGTTCCAGGCTATGAATGGGTTTTCGTCGAGGCCGTTAGGCCGAGACATGAATGGCCGTTTGTAGGTTCTCAAAGTATGAATGGCAGCGTTCCATGAATGACTTTTCTGCCTGTTCCAGTTCTGCTGCATCCATGTAGTGGACGTTGGGGGTGCCGCATCGACGTGCCAGCACAATCACGGCGCCGGATGCTTTTAGGCCGGTTAAATGTTTGAGTCCCAGTGAATAGGCTCCACACTGGTCAATGTATGAATGGCCGCTGGGAAGCCTGTCGTCGCGGTCGGTTTTACGTCCCACGCTAGTCTTCCAGTCGACAACATGGATGCCTTGTTTTCCTTTTACGGTGAGTAAGGCGTCTGCTGTTCCAGCAAAACCTGCCGGGTGGTGAATGGAAAATTCGGACGCAAAAATCTCCGTGACGTTTTCGGCGATCCAGTCAGATAGTGAACGAGCGTAACCTTTTGCACTGAATCCTACGGGGGGAACATTGGGGCGTACCCTTTTGAGTGCCCATTGTGTGATGGGAGCAGGAATACGCGCCAGGCCTTGTTCGTCCCAGCGAATAGAGTTTCTTTTGTTTGCTGTAGAACGTGCTAATTGCATTGAAGTTTTTAATAAATACTCTGCTTGATTGTGTGTCATGTTGCCTCTATTTGCTGCAACATTTCGCTGGCAGGTAGCTTCAGCTTCCCCGAGGCGGGCAGCCCAGCGTTCCAGTCCGGTGGTGTCGCTTGTCTCTTTTAGTATTCTAGTTACACTGTGATACACGTTACCGTTAATGTCCCGGTAGATCCTGCCGCCGGGGTCGGATTCGTCATCACGTTCCAGCTTCCAACGCCTTAATCCAGCAAGTGTGTCTTGTGTATTAGGCATTGAAGGTACTATTTCCCTTCTGGATTCTAGTACAGGTGTCAACACTTGAAAATTTTGCTGGTGGCCTTTGCGTGAAAACGCTTGATTGCACCAGGGGATGCCTGTGGTAAGCCTTTTTCAGGCGTGTGTTCCCCGTGCAGCAGGGCCGCTGCGGCTAAGTAAGCCTCCCGAGCCTCTTGCTCTGTTGCGTAGTGCCCCAGGTAGTACTGCACGCCATCAATCCCGATTAAAGCCCTGTAGGTGCCGCTTGGGGTCCTCGTGTAGCCCTTTACGTTGCTGCGGTTGCAGTGATTGCCGGAACGGGTGGTCGAACGCAGGTTCCAGGGGCTGTTGTTGGCTCTGTTGCGGTCTATGTGGTCTATCTCCAGGGGCTCCGTACCTGTGACCCACTTCCAGACAAGACGATGGGCTGAAAATTTGTCGTGGCGAATTTCGCCGACTATGTAACCCTTTGTGAATCGGCAACCAAACGGTTTACCTATGCGGTAGGGATTCTTGTGGGTGCGCCAGTAAAGCGTCCCAGTAAATGGATCTAGTGAAAACAGCTCCCACAGCTCTTCCGCAGCCGGTAGGGGCTTGTAAGCTTTCGCCATCGCCTATTCCTGGTAGGTGGTCGGGGGCAGGGTGTTGGAAGCACCGCTGCCCCACCATTTTACCTATCAGGCAGGCTTAAAGGGGTTTGTTCCCTCCAGGAGCCTCGAAATATCGAAGCCGTCAGACTTCGCTTCCAGCCATGCTGCGTCAATAAATTCTTGAGATCCTTTCTTTCTAGGTACCGGACGAACTGAATACTCAGTCGTTAAACCTGAGCCTTTTTTTGATACGGAAAAATCCCAATCAAGCAAGTTGCTATAGTCATCAAGCTGACTAATCGCATCAATTTCTTTCAAAATTGATTTTTGGGTAATCTGTAGTACTTGAACTTTTCCAGCGTCATATACGTACACGGGGATTGCTATAGCAAACTTCACATCTGCTGTTCCAGGGCCACCGCGTCCTTCGCGGGGCTCGAACTCGCCCATTTCGGCAACCACGTCCTCATAAGTGGGCTCGTATGAAAACCGGAAAGGTTTGTTGACCCCGTTTGCTTGCCCCCAGCACTCGTGAAATTCCAGAGGTTCGTCAGTGAGTAGGGCGAAGCGGACGGAACCACCATCGGGGAGTTTGCTGAGGCTCAGGTAACCGCCGCCGCTGTTGCCGCCGTTGACGTTTGCAGATGCGGATTTTGAAAGGAAAGCCATTTGTGTAGGTGTTTGGTGTGGTCGGCTGAGTGCCAACGAGTAACACACTAACACGCCTTGACACCGATGGCTAGGCTGAAAAAACGCCCCACAGCGGAAAAGCTGCAGGGCGTGTGGAACATTCTCATGTGAGACTCTAACATGTCGCAAGGTAAGACGCAGGATCTGCTGGCTTTTGTGCGCCAGTTGCCTGTGGGGATGGCGTATGCACCGATCTACGCCAAAGGCGAGAAACTGCCCTCAGGGTCGGTAAGCAAGGGCAAGACGCCCACAAAGCGCAGTCATGACGAGGTGATGAGCCCGGCTGACGTCGCTCTGCAGATTGAGCGCCAGCCGAAGGTGTTCCAAGCGGTGGGCGTCTTTACGGGCGGTCGCAGCATGGGACTCGTGATTCTTGATGTGGATCGGAATCTCAGTCGTCTCAAAAAGAAATGGGGCGAGTCGCTGGAGGGTGCTCCAGTCGTTACCTCGACCAAGGCGAACGCGGCGAAGTACCTGTTCCGCATCCCTGAGGCTCTGTGGGGCTCGGTGCAGGGTTTTGGGCTGTCCGATACCGGTGCTGGTTACGAGGTGCTCTGGGGCCGTCAGGGCGTCATCTACGGGGCTTATCCGGGCTCCAGTGATGGGAAGGCGCCGGAGGGCTCGTATGGCTTTGAAGGGGACTTGGAGGCGATTCCAGAGGCTCCTGCGTGGCTGATCGCTGAGATGAAGGAGCGGGCTGGCAAAGGTGTTGAGGATGCCGGCTTCATCAGGAACCGCAAGGCGCTTGATTTCTCGGATCGAGATCCAGCTGAGGTGGCTGAGATCATTCAGTCGGCACTGAAGGTCATTCCGGGGCAGGGGGCTGGTAGCCGGGACCACTGGGTCAAGGTGGGGATGGCGATCCACTCGGAGTTGCCGACTGACCTAGGGCTAACGCTGTGGTCTGCGTGGTCTGCGGAAGATCCGGAGTTTTCACAGGAATGGGAGGAGGGCAATCCCTGCGAAGCCGCTTGGAGGAGCTTCAGGAAGGGGCCTGTAAGCCTCGGGACGCTCTTCTGGATGGCGGACCAGCAGATGCCTGGGCGGCTGTGGCTTGCGGAGGATCTGCGGAAAGTGGTGATGCAGCTGGAGGCGGACGTTGCGCCAGAGCATCTGCCTCGCTTTTCCGAGATCATGCTGGCCACTAGGGAGGCGCTCCAGCTTGAAAATCCGGCTGAGCAGAAATACGAGCTGCACAAGATCGCGTACAAGGCAAAGATGCGCGACGCCTTTGAGCTGGAGAAGATGTATGTCGATCAAGTCCAATATGAGTCTCAGTCTGAGACGATGACTGTGAAGGAGCTGCTCCAGCAGGACTTTGAGCGCAGCTACCTGATTCCTGATCTCCTTCCCAATCCCGCAGTCGTCCTGATCTACGGCGCTGGTGGTGATGGCAAGTCCATGGCGGCTTGGACTCTTGCGAAGCACATTGCGACAGGGGCGCCCTTTGTGATTCGCGGCCAGCACGTTCCAGTGCAGCAGGGGCCGGTGCTCCTACTCAACGGCGATCAGCCGCTGGTGCAAATGCAGGAGCAGCTACTGGAGATCGAGATGCCTGCGGATGCTCCGGTGACGTTGCGGACGGATTGGACGCTCCAGTCCTATGCACGCTTCCAAAAACTCATGGAGCGGGTGCGGCCAAAGCTGGTGGTAATCGACTCGCTGATCGGCTGCTCTGGCGGTCGGGCGTTCGACGAGAACAAGTCCGACTTTGCTACTCCGCTGTATTGGCTCACCCGCAATAACGGGGTGCTGTTCCCGGCCACAACGATCCTGATCATTCACCACGCCAACAAGACCGGCGGCTTTAGGGGCACCAGTGCTATCCGGGACGCTGTGGATGAGACCTGGAGCCTGCGGCGACCCAGCGATAAGCAGCTGGAGCAGACCGGAGCTAATGCCCGGATCATCACCGTTGAAAAATCCCGCTCCGGTCGTGGTGGCACCAGTCTGCTGTTGCGTCAGGAAGCCGACCTGAGCTTCACGCTGGCAGATTGGACCCCAGAGGTCGACCCGACCGAAACAACCCCTTCAGGGGTCATAGACCGCGTGCTCCAGAGGCTTCGTGTCGTTTACCCGGCAGGTAAGACCCGCGATGAACTGAACTCTGATCCGATCTGCGGGGGCAGCGTCGCCGGAATCAGGAAGGCACTCCAGCGCTTGGAAAAGCGTGGGCTGATCCACGTGATGGAGGAGCGCAAAGCAGATGGAAAGCGCGGTAGTGCCAGCAAGGTCTACCAAGCTGTTCTCTCTCCCTCGCGGGGAGAGGTAGGAAATACCTGTCCCACTAAGGAAAAACCCTGTGATACCAACGAATCTAAAGTGGGACAACAGCCCGAAATTCAGGAAGTTGTCCCACTTAAATCGAATGTGGGACAAACCGAGCCTGAAACGGAGGGGTGTCCCACTTTGAAACCCTGTGATACCAAGGGATCTGATCAATGGGACACCTCTGGGACATATCCCCACGCGCGTGAGGAAAGGTCGGAGGCTGAGCTGGAGCAGCTGATGCAGGAAGCCGCACGGATGTGGGACTGATGGGCCAGTTCACCCCGCCTAACTTTTTCCTAGGGCTCATGCGGGTTGCCGCGTGGGTGTTTTGGAGAGATCCCGTGAAGTCGGAACCGCCCCAGCCGAAACGCCCCAGGAAGCCCACCCTGGGGTACACCGTTGGCGACATTCCCTACGAACTGCTCGCCGTGGTCCGGGTCTCATGGTTCCGCAAGGGCATGGCCTACGAGGTGGAGGAGTACCAGATCGAGGAGTCGGACGACGCCCCGAAACAGTTCACCTACATCGTTGGCACGGCACTCCGCCAAGGCGCTGACGTCTGCGTGCTCACGCAGTACGAGCCAGAAGCCTTAGGTGTGCAACAATAGAAGGGTTCCCGCTCTGCGCCTCGTTCGCATCGGGCACGAGGGGTGCAGCTCGGTCGGGGCTGCATTAAACGCGACTCGCCCATAAACCTTTGTACGCCCCTCACCCCAAATCCACTGGTACGACTAGCTTTCGTACCTAACGTAAAAATTTTTATGTAATGACACAGCATCCAATCACCCCACCGCCCGAGCTTGCTGCCAGGTGGGTCAACGAGATCTACGGCGATGACGGTTTTGGCTTCGATGTTCCCCTTCACCCCATCACGCTTCGGCTGGTAGAACGCGCCGCACAATGGGGCGCCGACCAGGAACTGGAGGCGTGTTGTGAGTGGCTTCACTGGCAAAACCTGGCCACACATCCCGAACTGATCCCTTCGCTCCGCGCCGCCCGCCGCCCCAAGGCACCGAGCTTGAAGGAGCAGGCGCTGGAAGCCATGCGTCGCAACTACAACCCAGACAACAGCGACGATTTCGCCACCATCCGCCGCGCACTGGAGCAACTCGATGACTGATTACAAAGCAACACCCGAACAGTGGGAGCATGTACACATTTGCGCCGGTATAAAACACCAAGTCACGTGGGCTACTGCGGCTTGCCTTCTCGAACTCCGCGACAGGATCCAGTTACTGGAGGATGCAGTTCACAAGCATATCGTCGAAACCAGTGCCAACATTTTGGCCTTGGCCAGCCGAGTCGAGGCGCTGGAGTCCGTCAAGCGCCCAGCGTCAAAGGTCCACGAAATCAGTGAGCCGCTGAAGCTGACTCCAGAACAAGCGCAGCAGATTGCTGACCTGCTCACGCCCAACTCATCAGCACCGCTTACAAGTTCCAACTATCCGGCAAAACCAGATGGTTCGTTGGTGCGCCGGGTAGCACTTGCTATCAGCGGCGTTGAGTACGGATTGGAGCTGGATGAGGAGGCCGTAAATTGGGCATCCGAAGCCCGCGCCGCGATCCGTGAGGTGGCGGCGTGGTTGATTGACCGAAGACGCGACGATGATTGGCTTGCACCTTTTGAAGAGCTTGCCGAGCTGCTGCAAGAGGAGGCCGATCAATGACACGCCTTATTTCCCCAACCGCCAAAATCATCCGCCAATGGGAAGCCGAATGGGACACCAACGGTGCAGCCCACTGCGACAAGGCCCTCTACATCGCCGCAAAGGCTGCAACATGGGGCGCCAAGGCTGCCATCGAGTGCGCTCTCAGGGACACTGCCTCATGCCACTGGCGCGTTGCTGATGGCCCTGAAGATGGAGTGCAACTGGTGCGTGCCAGTGATCTGGTGGCTTGGGCTGCTGCCATCGGCAAGCGTTATGAGGTTGAAGAATGACCCACCCCGTCACCCCACCGCCGGAGCTGGTGCAGCAGTGGATCAATGAAGCTGATGGGGGGCATGACCCCCGCTGGCAAGATTACGAGCAGGACATTGCCACCCGCGCCGCCCAATGGGGCGCGGACCAGGAGCTGGAGGCGTGCTGTGCGCTCCTGGAACTTTCTGATAACAACGCCCGCGACTTTCTGCAGTCCGCCCGCCGCCCAAAGCCGCCGAGTTTGAAGGAGCAGGCGTTAGAGGCGTTAGCTCACATTCTCAATAACAGCTCTACTCAACTTGGTGCAGACACCATCCGCCGCGCCCTGGAGGCTCTGCCCGATGACTGACCTATTACCCGCCGCGCAGGCGGTGCTGGATGCCGTTGAAGACGACTGCATACACCCCACAGACTTGCACCATATTGCCGCCGCCGCCCTGCGAGCTGCTGCGGATCAGGTGGTGCCAGAAATGGTCAACGCTGTTGGCGACGAACACGACGACGCGCGTCGTGAGCAGTGGATTCGTATTCGGCGTAAATTCCTCGTTCTTGCTGCCGAACTTGAAGCCCAGTAGTCACCTTCGTTAATAGGGGTAGCCGGTGGTGGGTCCTCACGCAAAACATTGCCCTGCGCTACATGACTGAACTTGAGCTTCTGCGCGAGTACCTGCAAACAGACCCAGCCTTACCCAGTGGGCTTCGCTGGGTTAAGGCTTCTGGCAGGTCAATTTCTGCTGGTCAACCAGCTGGCAGCCGAGATCCTCGTGGCTACTACAAATTGCAATTTCAAGGTAGGCACTACATGTGCCATCGGCTGGTTTTGTTGTTGAACGGGATCTTTCCGCAGGAGGGCTGTACGCTCGTCGACCACATTGATCGAGACCGCAGCAACAACCTCCTAACCAATCTGAGGTGGGCTACGCCTTCGGTAAACACTCGAAACTGCCGAGTAACGGGTGAAATACCGTATCGGTACGTCAGGCGTAGGCGGTCCGGGCGCTTTGAAGCCCAATACAAACACCCGCTGACCAAAAAGAAGATCTATGTAGGGGTCTACGACCAGCCCTGTATTGCCCACCAACAAGCTCTAGCACACCGGCTAGAGCATCACTGGATCACCTAAGTAGGTGGCAGGTGGCCAGGGCTCACGCACCACTGGCCTTACCGCAGCCTGCCTCTGCGGTACCGCCTAGATCCTCGAAAAAGGTCTAGGACGAAAGCGTAGCCAGCACCAGCCCACCAATGCGATTGTGAAGAGATGCAACAGCCTGGCCTTGCGGTTGGGCTGTTTGTGTGCAACACTAAGGGCAAGCCCGCCCCGGCGAGCCCTCCATTACTGATTAACAATGCAAGATCCACTTCAAGTCCACTTCGACCGCTCCAAGCTCAGCCCTTGGTACTTCGCCGTTAGCTGGGCTCGCATCCAGCTTGAGCAAAAGATCGAGCAGTTCAAAGACTGGGGATTCACCACCAGCTACGACGAGATCCAGCTGGAGCGTCTGCTCGACCTAGAACAGTTTCTGAAAATGACCTGGGACGAGCGCATGGAAGCCCTCACCACCGGCCAAGCTGCACAGGAGGTCAAATGAGCCAGGTACAAAGCATTGAGGAGCTGCGATTTGAAGGCGACCATCTTGTTGTCGATGCCGTTGTTGACGACATGGTTCTGGTCTATGCGCAGACGCAGCTCGACCCGCCCGAGTGGGGGCCTGCCCTGTGCCGAGGCACCCTCTACTTTTCAGATGAAGACTTGATTCCAGCGACAGATGCCGAACTCCGGGCCATGCTCACAGATCGGGTCGACGACTGGACTCCACTCGACACGTCTGATTGGGACGTCTGAAGCTCGTGACCTACGTAACCAGGACGACTACGACGACTGGGAAGTAGGTCTAGAGCCCATTCCGGGGGATACGCACTGGGTCCGGGTTCGCACCTTGACCCAGCTTTATCGCCACCTCATCTACGTGTTCGCCACCAGCGACACCATCAGCTCCACCCGCTTAGCCAACCTGGCCATCCACGAGATTCTCAAGTTGAGACTCACGGATCTCACCCGGTTGAGGCAGCAAGATCCCAATTTTTTTGCATGAATTACGACGCACACGAGGACTACTACAGGCAGTCACGCGGCTACAACTGGCACGATATGCACGAGCTGCGCCGGCAGCCTCGGCGTACCAGTACGGAAGTGCCTGACGTGTTCAAGCACATGTTCTCCGACCGGGCTGCTTACGATGCCTGGGTCGATGAACGACGCAAACTTTATTTCGGCTGATGACTGAAAATTCAATGGTGCCGTTCTACCGCTCGTATCTGCTGAACGGGCGGACGGTTTACTTGGACAAGCTCTCGGAGTTGTCAGATACCGAGCTGCACATGCTCAATATCGACACCATGGCAGCGCTCCAGGAAGCACGCCATGAGTACGAAAACATCGAGAACAAGCAGTCCGAGGAGGCTGGTCCTGCCTACCGCCGGTTGAAAGTGGCTGGGTATTTCCAGGCTGCGATCAAGCTTGAACTGGAGAACGGCTAGTTCTACACACTACGAGGTTCAACAATGACTCAAGAACACCCAATTACTCCGCCAGAAGAACTAGTAGATCAATGGAACGAAGCTTGGATTGATGCCAAGGTTAAACACGAAGGACTTGTAACTTTCATTGCTACCCAAGCCGCCCGCTGGGGCGCTGATCAGGAGCTGGAGGCGTGCAAAGAGTGGGTGAGCTGGAGACATTCGCGCCATGAATCCGATGAGCTTCTTTTTGCCCGCCGCCCCAAGCCGCCGAGCTTGAGGGACAAAGCGCTAGCTGCTTTGCAGGTCTTCGGGCCGAGTGGTGATTTAACGCCTGACGAGATAGACGCTCTTCGCCACGCTCTGGAATCCCTGCCCGATTAGTCAACATCACTTCTCTTCCTCATGAAAGAACTTTCACCCGTTGCTAGAGCAGTTCTGCAGGCCGTAACACTGAAAAAGTACGACGTACCACCAGAAGGGCTGCCGGGGTTTGCCCTTGAAGTGGCCCCGCTAATTGCCTCTGCGCTTCGTGGTTTAGTCGGGGGTAACGCTTACGAGGTGACCGGGGGCGATGAAGGTTGGTACAGCTTGGTAATTGACGTTGACGACATTTACGCTGCTGCTGACGAATTGGACGCGCTGACTGCAGAGCAGCTTGAAGCCCAGTAGTCCGATCAACTCCTAAGCATCTCCTAATTTCCGCCTAATTAGGAGTTGACACAGACCCGCTCTTCCCTACTACACTGCACCCGTTCCACCGGATGAACATGTACATCCTTTCTGAAGCTCAATTCGATCAGATCAATAAGGCGCTTGATGCTGCCCGCTTTGCTCTGGACACTTGCCAGCACGTAGCGCTGGATCTGACTAACCCCAAGCAGACCATCCCACTGCCTGCTGGCGAGAAGATCGTTCGCGCCCAAGCGAAGTCTCAAACTAAGACTCGTAAGTCCAGCCACAAGGGCAAAGGAAAGCGGGGTGTGTCGGTGCTGGATGAGGCGAAGGTGCTGGAAATTAAGCGCCAGTTGGCTGCTGGTGGTAAGTCGGTGGCCAAGATCGCTAAGGAGTTTGGCGTGCACTCCACAACGGTGAATTGCATCAAATGGGGGAAAACTTGGAAGCACGTCTCGATCCAGCAAGAGACCGCTGAGGTTGCGGCGTGATGGCGGCTGAACTACAGCACGGACACGCGACTAGAACCGGCCAAACGCCGACCTATAAGTCGTGGGTTGCAATGCGCCAGCGCTGCCAAAAACCCGGAGTTACTGGGTACAAAAATTACGGTGGCGCTGGCGTTCGCGTCTGTCCAAGGTGGGACTCATTTGAGAACTTCCTTGCCGATATGGGCGAACGTCCTGCAGGAACTACCTTGGGGCGCTTTGGCGACAAGGGCAATTACGAACCGGGAAACTGCGCGTGGCAAACTTCTAAGGAGCAAGCCAAGTCTGGATCACGCAACAATCAAGCAAAACTTAGTGAAGAACAGGTCTTGTGTGCCAGAGCGTTGTATGAGCCAGGTACTCGCCACAAACGTAATGGGTGCTCGCTATCCAACATGGCTAAGGACTTAGGTGTCCGAAAGGGCACTCTTGGTAAGGCTGTGAGTGGTGTTGCTTGGGAGCATGTGTAGCTATGGCTATTCTTGCCGACATCGACATCTTCACTCTGGCTAGACGAGGGCTAGTTACGCCTTTTGACGCGGATTTAGTGAATCCTGCTTCGCTAGATGTGCGCTTAGGTAAAAACTTACTGGTTGAAATACCGAGTTCTCCGACTTTGGTCCCTTACTCCATTGCTGGGCACACGGCAGAAAAACCTTTCATGCTCCATCCGCATGAATTTATCCTCTCTGAAACGCTGGAGGAGTTCAAGCTGCCCGACTGTATTGCTGGGCAACTGGCGCTCAAATCCAGTCGGGCTAGGGAAGGTATCGAGCATTTGCTTGCTGGGTATATCGACCCTGGCTACTGCGGGAGGCTAACGCTGGAACTGCAAAATGCGCGTTCCATGCATCCGGTTGCTTTGTGGCCTGGGATGCGGATTGCGCAGATTGTGTTTCATCGGATGACGATGCTGCCCAGCAAGGACTACTCCCACACTGGGAGATACCAAGGCGACAAAGCTGTTCAGGCGTCAAAAGGATGAACGACAACGTGAGTCACCCCAGTCATTACACGGCTGGGAAGGTTGAAGTCATTGATGTGATCGAAGATTGGGTACGGCACGCACCTGACCCGATTGTTGGTGGCTTGCATTGGCAGGTCATTAAGTACATCAGTCGGGCGTGGCTGAAGAAGGATCCGTATGAGGATTTTTGTAAGGCTCGCTGGTATCTGAACCGCCTCATCAATACCTTGGCTATGGAGGCGTACCGGGAATGACAAGCGCTAAAGCTTTAGCCGTCGCCATTCTCATGGCATACGACGAAGCACCGACTGTTGAAGACGGATTGGCCGGTACTCTCCGACTTTTAGCCGACAGTCTGTGGCCAACTGAACCGGAGCCACGTTGGTGGCAACCTGTTCGCCAGCACAACAACCGCGCTCTGATTCGCACGTGCCTTTTGGCTATTGCATCTGAGCTGGAGGATGGCGAACTCGTTTAAACACTGGTGGCGAGTTGTCGCCAAGGCCCTGGGAGAAAAGGCGCACCAGCACGACCGGATTGCTGATCAGGTTGCACTGGTGCGCTTTTGTATCTTGGCGGCTTACATGATCACAAACATTTTCATTTGCGCAGGAGTTATCAGGCACTGGAATGGCTAACCATTGCACTCACACTTTCAGACGAATCACCAACACTCATCAGTGGAAACATAAGCCAAACCTGTACACCTACAGGCTGAAGTGCAAATGTTGTGGGCACAGGTGGAATGTTTACTTTGACCGTGTTGCCAAGAAAGAGGTGCAAGTGTCTCTGCGGGATATGCCCAACAACCGTCGCAGGATGACACCGAAAGAAGTAAAAATGATTTTGGAGGATTGGCGGTTTGACCACACCTTGGCTAATGCCTTAGGTATATCGCGCCAGTCAATTCATTCAATTCGGACAGGACGGACGTATAAAGATGTCTGTCCTGAGATCCCGCGCCGTCGATTGAAGCAGCGCCAGCAGCAAGGAAACGGTTGTGTCAAATGCAAGCACTGGCATAGAGACACGTGCGGTTTTGATATTCCTGAAGCTGGTGAGGCTGGATTTTTTACCGAGTGTTCTCTTTTTTCTGAGTGATGGCAGTCACTATTAACAGCAGGCCGTGCCAACAGTGTGGCAAACACACGACGAACCCGGTCATGTGTATGAGGTGTTATCGCTCCAGTCCGGCTGGGCTTGAGGAGACTCGGATGGATCGGTTGCGCCAGAGTTACAAGCCCCAGGAGGATGGGGGGCCTTGCAAGCACTGCGTTCATTGGGGAAAGCGGTGTTTGCTGGGACTTCCCGAGGGTGGGACACTCGCGGCGGCGGTGCTGTGCTCGGCACGGGAGGTTGACAGCCTGCTAGAGTAGTAGGGTACAAGTTGCCCTACCAGGCTTGGACTTTCTTCTCGGTATCGAGCACCTCCACACGCTCGATGATGAACGGCTGATCGCGTTTGACTCGGAGACAACGCAGCTCCAGCCAAAGATGGGCGGGATGCGGTTATTGCAGTTGGGTGCCCCAGGCAAACCGCCTGTGGTGCTCGACTGCTTTGATTTGGATGACAACGACTGGATCGTTGTTGAGGAATTTTTCACCGTGGAGCGCACGTGGGTGGCGCACAATGCTGTTTTTGATCTTGGCTGGCTACAGGAGCACGAGATTTATCCGGCGGGCAAAGTGCTATGCACCATGCTGGCCAGTCGGATTCTTACTAACGGGATGCCCAATGTGAAGCACGGGCTCCAGCACTTGGTAAAGCGTTACCTGCACGAGGATATTTCTAAGGAAGAGCAAAAAAGTGATTGGTCGGGTGAGTTGACCGAAAGCCAGCTGGAGTATGCGGCTAAGGATGTGTTGGTGTTGTTGGATTTGTTTGATCAGATCCAGCAGCGGATGGCGACAGCTGCGCTCCACCCAGCTTGGTACTTGGAGTGCAATGCGTTGCCGGCGATGGCGCAGTTGTGGCGTACAGGTTTGCCGTTTAACGAGAAAGACTTAAAACAGCTGATCGAGGATTTGGATATTGAGCACTACGAGGTAGGTGAAAAGTTTATTGAGGATTTTGATGCCGCTTTGCCGGACGGTCACAAACTTTGCCGTGGTATTGATGGCAAGTTGCTGTACCAGACAAAGCCTGGTCCGAAGGGTAAAAAAGTAGATCCCGATGTGTTTAACCTCAATAGTCCTGCGCAGTTGTTGAAAAAATTCACTGCGTTGTTGGGTGAGGCGCCGATTGATGCCAAGAACGGGAAGCCCAGTGCCAGTCGCATGGCGCTCCAGGAATATGTGGGCGATCACAGGATTGTTGCTGACTATCTGCGCTGGAAGAAAGTTGAAAAGAAGCGGCAGATGGCTGAAACATTGTTGAAGAATCTGGCGAAGGATGGGTTTATTCGTGCCAGTTACATGCAGATGGGGGCTGATACAGGAAGGATGAGTTGCATGAGTCCCAACTTGCAACAGATTCCGAGGGATCAGCGATTTAGGGCTTGTGTTCAGGCGCCAGAAGGGTGGAAGTTTGTGGTGGCGGACTATGGGCAGATGGAGTTGAGGTTGGCGGCGGCTGAAGCTAAGGATTCTCTTATGACTCAGGTGTTCCAGCAGGGGAAAGACCTCCATACGATTACGGCGACGCAGATTTATGGGGTCGCGGAGGATGAAGTTACAAAGGAACAGCGCCAGATCAGTAAGTCGGCAAACTTCGGATTGCTCTATGGAAGTGGCGCAAAAGGGCTCAGGAACTATGCGGCAGCGACTGGAATCCAGATGGATCTTGCTGAGGCTGCGGAAGTGCGGGAAAAGTTCCACGCTGCATATAAAGGCATCTCCGCATGGCAGCGCAAAAATGCTCGCGATGCTGATGCGGCTAAGGACAATCCATCTATCCGCATACGCATCTCGGGCTTGCGGCGGTTTCTACCGGGCGAGAACAACAAACTCACCACGCGCTGTAATACACCAATCCAAGGGGCTGGTGCAGCAGTCCTCAAACTTACTCTCGGCAAATTGTGGCCGTTACTTCACGCAGACGGGGAAGATGTTGTGCGCTTGGCCGGCGTGGTGCATGACGAGATCATCTTGCTCGTCGCTGAAGAACACGCAGACACATGGGCGCTCCAGCTCCAATCCGTGATGGAGGATGCTGAAGAAAAGTGGTTAGGTGATATTCCGCCGCTTGCCGAAGCTAAGGTCGGAGATAGCTGGGATCAGGCAAAGTGAACGAGGAGCAGGTCGAGTACCGCGTGCGGATGCATCCGCGTCACGGTGGTACTCACGATCTGTACGTCATCGCTCCAGATGCTTTCGCCGCAAGGATGAAGGCACTGGAGCTTTGCCCTGATCAGCATGTTCAGTCGATCTTGCGAGTCTCAGATTTAGTCTTATGAGTCGCAGCCGCACAGGTAGAGAACTTGTGATGGAGTGGCTGATGCGGGAGATTCGGCAGGCAAAGACTGCGGATTTGCATCGGGCTGCCGCGTTTTTGGAGTGGGCGCGGGGGATTCGGAAGGGTTGTACCAAGCAACGCTCCAGTGCAAGGGCGGCGCAGTCCAATGCTTGGCGGAAGGATGTGGATGATGACGTGCGGTGGCGGGTCTAGTGTGTCGCAGTATGCTACTGTGTAGCAGACTAGAGAAGCAGCAATGCCGCTGAAGCACGGGTCAAAAATTTATTGCCAGTTGCTGCTTGACAGCCATCGCTACAAATTGGCCGAGCAGCTTGCAGCCAGTGAAGGCAAGCGGGTAACTGGAATGTTGAGGGATATGGTTTACGCCGCTTTGGAGAAGGCTGTTCCAACGTCGGATTACAAGGCTGCGGAAGCTGCTGATAAGGCGGCTTGGGCGGAGTCGGTGCAACGGCGGGTGCAGGGAAGGATGCGCTCCAAGCAATCAGAAGATGTGTCAGAAACTGACGCATGAGACTCAGTGAAATGTCTTCATAGTCTGGTTCCAGCAGGCTAAACTTACTAGGCTTACACAGTAATTCATTCAAAGGTAATGACGCGCTATGTCGTCATGGTCGAGGATCGCTGGGTTACGGCGGTTTATGGCCCTGGCAAAGGTATTGGTCTCACCGCATCCAAGGAAGACGCATCCAGTTGGGTCACGTACGAGCGAGCTATCGCTGCGGCGCGAACTGTTGCTGAGTGCACTAACAGCGCTGTTGCTGTTCATAGCATCGACGAACCCGCCTATCCCAGATCATGGAAGTAGTACCGTTCCAGCAACAAACAGACCCGGAACTGCGCTTAGGTGAGGGACGCTCTCGCACCAGTGCGGAAAAAACGTCTTTGTTTGAATTGAAGATTTGGCTGCCCGGTCAGGGCGCTATGCGCGATTTGGTGCGGGCGGAATCGCTCCAGCAAGCGATCACTTTTGCTACAAACCGTTACCCCAACTGCAAGATTGAGGTGCCGGAAACTGCGGCGAAAAAGCCTAAGCTGGTGCGCTCGAACAATGGTCCGAAAGAATCGGCCCGGCGTCGTCTCAAACTCGTGGAGAGTAAAAATGAGCAATCCTGAACTCGCTGATTGGGCGCGGCAGAACTGGGGCCAAGTGATCGTTGATCACGCCCGGATGGATCTGCTCGAAAAGCTGTACGAATGGGATGGGCGCTCCAATCCAGAGCATCCAAATCACCACACGTACACCGGCCTCTACCAGAAGTACAACCAGCGCTAGGCCGAGTCGCGGTCTAGTCCGAATTGATCGGCCAGGTTATCGGCGGCTTCGCGGATAGCCCAGGCCGATTTTGTTCGTTCCAGCTGGTGGAGCGTGTTCAAGACAAGGGCGGCTTCCAGTAGACCGCGATAGTCCTGTTTGTTGAAAAGATCCACCAGCCATTTGTCGGTGGCGGCTTTGTGGAAGCTGGATTCGGCGGTATGCTCGATGGGGCGCATCGTTACCTCTGGCGAATTTTCATAAACCAGCCGGTGTCGTTGCCTTCGATGAGCCAGCGAGGCAGCCAGTTTTTGCGGGAATACGCGATGCCAGCGCCTCCCTTGTTACTGACGTAGCCGCCAGCAGTCAGATTTGCCTCGCCGAATGGATCGTTGTGGATGAAGTGCGTCGGTGTAAATCCGATTACAACGCTCCAGTGGCCGGTGCCGCTCGGGTTGCTGACCGGTCCTTTGTGTAACCAGCCGACTGGTACGGGGTGGCCGTGGGTGATTTCGGTCTCTAGATCTTCCACCGTGCCATCCATCTCAAAGGTGGCGGTTAGTCCCAGTGATTTGAGTGCTGCAATCTGGGCTTTGGGATCGGTTGTATCGCCAAAGCGGGCGCGGATCTTGTTGTATTCGTAGTCGCCGGAGATCTTGCCGTAGTACCGAGCCACCATTGCGCAGCTGGAGCTGAAGCACTGGCGATAGCCGGTCGCTCCGTCATCCGCACCAAGCTGATATTCGTAGGCAACCTTGAGGATTTTTTCTTTTGGTGTAACCAGCGGTTGTGTTCCAGCGTGCTGATTCATCAGCTCAATTAGCTTGCCTGGATAATTCGGATCCGTTGCATATCCTTCTTTATGTAACCACTTGGCGGCTTCGTCGCGGGTTGCAGCGTTATTGCAGCCTTTATACGATTTGTAGTCTTTGTACCAGTGATCGACTAGGTACATCACGCAGGACAGTAAGTCGGGAAAGTCGATAAAACTGTCGGTGATTGTGACCCATTGGCCGTTAATAAATTCTTGGGTTTTCTTGTCGCTGCCTTCGCCCTTAAGACCAAAAAAGTTGTTTCTGCCTGAAACCAGCTTTCCGTAGTTGGATTCCAGTGCCCACTGCGCGGCTACAAGTTCTGGAAATTTTGCGCCGGCGACACGGGCTGCTTCAAGGATTCCTTCCCAGCTGTTGGGGAAGTTGCTTTGCTTGCCGGCGACGCTCCAGGTTTTGAACCAGCCTTGGTCGCGACCAAGAATATGGGGGTTGGCCTTGTTGATGGCTTGCTCCAGTTCGGTGATGGCTGCCATTTGGTGGGGCAGACCTTTGTAGAACCGAAACAAATCGTTGAGGCGGAGTTTGTTGTTTGCCATAACAAGGCCCTCGCGTGGATTAGCGGCGGCGCTTTGGGAACGCCAGTTTTAATGCCTGCAGTCCAAGCTGAATCCAGCTGTTGGACTTCAGATTGCTCATGCCGATTAGTTCGGAGCCGGCGGCTACGACAACTGCGGCAACGGCGATTTGCTGGTCAGTCATAAAAAGCTGTGGCTTTTCTTGAGTTTAGCTGTACTAGAAAAGAAGACCAGTGCGCGTAATAGTTTCTACCGCTACATTCTGTGGAGCCACTGCTGGGTATGGACCATCGCATTGAAGATGGCGAATACTTAAACAAAAAAGAAGCAAAGGCGCGATTTAGGCAATCAATCCTTAAACATTGGGAAAATAAGTGCGCATACTGTGCTGCTGATTTAGGTAGGTCGGCGACGCTGGATCATGTTCACCCCAAGATGCGGGGTGGTCATACGCACCAGCAGAATTTGGTGGCTTGCTGCTTTGCCTGCAACATCTCGAAGTCGGCGGAGGACTGGATCGAATGGTACAGGCAGCAGGATTTTTGGGAGCCGTATCGCGAAGATGCAATCGTGCAGTGGATTACTGGTGGTCTGCTTTAGGATCCCAGCCCATACCTTCGAGGTACATCATCGCGATGTAGTGGTCTTCGGCGTAGCGGCAGACGCTGTTTAGGCAGGCGCGGTAGTACAGCTCACCGCGCTCGTTTTCCAACTGATCCAACGTGTAGCCGTTTCCAAAATCGGTGGTGTGTACGACGCTCATTTGTTGTAACGGCCTACGGTCATTTCGATCTGACGCACTCTATTTTCTAGGTCTGCTAGCCGCTCTTTACTATCGTTTTTAAGCTCTTGTATATCTGCGGCAACCGTGCTAACCGACTGATCCAGCTTGGCAACTTGCATAAAAAGGCCGCCCAGACCCATGACCGCTGCGGTCAATAGAGCTGGTACGGCTTGGTTGAAAGGGTTGGGGTGTTCTGGAGCAGCGTTAAAAGCCTCGTCGTTGTGTTCCATTGCGAGGCATACTGCCGACCTTTTCTCTAATTTAGCGCCCTTGCCCGACTAGCTTTTTCTTGCCACGGCGGCGAGGACGTGAGTGTTGCCCATAACCCTGACTTGTCGTTTTGGGGCGTCCGGCTGTGTGCTCAATACGTCCCAGTGCGGTCTTGGATTTAGTTGCCATCAGAATCCTGCAGTGACGCCATTGCCAGAAAACTCCAGCCCGTCAGCAGGAGCATCAGCAACAGGAGTGTAGGGATCACCGGGCCAGACGGGGTATTCCATGCCAGTAATGTAGGCAGCTAGATCAGCGGTAGAAACCGTTGCCTCGATAGCAGTAATTTTGTCGCCGGCAGCGAAGCGCACGTCTTGGCGCCAAGTTTTTAGCAGCGGATCTGCTGCTTTGCCGTTATCGGCCTCGCGGATGATCACCCAATCGGTTGGCTGCAGCAGGGTGTTGGCTGTGGTGCGGGTTTGCTGTGTCCACTGCTCCACCAGTTGACCGTGATCTTTGGGGATTAGTTGGTTGTTTTGGTCGTAGCCCCAGTAAAAGCGCTGATCGTAGGGAGCTGGATCTGGTACTTCGGTGATGCCGATGGCGGCACGCTCCTCAGGACTGGAAAGGCGAAGCCAGTTGGCAGGGTATTGGATGCCGTTTGCCGTGAACGCCACGTCTGGGCTCAGTGGCTTGCCGTCGAGGATAAACATGGGCGTGGCGCGTTGGTACTACTTTAGGCGGGGTGCGTAGTCGTGTTCACTTGTGGGGCAGGGTTTGTGTCAGCGAGCACGGCTATAGGCAAAGGGCGCCTCTGCCCAAGCAAAACCAATGTATGTGCCGCCAGATGCGTTGAAATCTGCTGCCGTTGATCGCATCTTAAAACCGTTGGACAAAATATCCAAGTCAGTTGCAGTTGCCGCCGCGTTGGAGAGGTTTGGGTACAGTTCCTCGCCCACGACGTTATAAGTATTGCGAACGGTGTCCCAGAGATACCAGTTACCAGTTGCATTCGTGCGCTTAATTAACAACAACTTGGCACGCAGCCCGAGATACACGAAGACGCCATCTGTCGATCCGTTGCCTGTGTAACTGAACCCACTACTGTACCCGGCTACTGGGGCGAAGAAATAACCGATGTAATTGTTACTTGCAGCGTTCCAAGTATTGCCGCGCAAGTAGAACACACTGGAAGTTGGTGATGTGTTCTGAAACTCATCGGAGGTAACAGTTGCTCCGGTGCTAGCAAGCTGCAAAAAGCCGGTTGCACCGACGCTGACGTGATAGACGCGCCAGTTGTCAGCGGTTCCTCTATTCTTCAGAATCGCAAACTGTGGTGCCACCCCAAGGCCGTGACCGATAGTGCCATTGGCTCCATTCACTCCGCTCCAGCTCACTACGGAAAAACCGCTTGAAGCATTGGCTCTCACCTGACTAGTGATGGAGCCTGATCCGTTGGATGATGTTGTTGTGCCGGCGTCCCAGGCCCACCCTGCATAGGTGGCTGAGTTGGTGTTGACCTTGGCCAGTGTTCCAAGGCTGAAACCGTCGCTGTTGAAGGCTGTTAAACCCTGAGTTTGAGTTGTCTCAGCGGCTGTACTATTGCTGACCAGATCAATAGTTGCCCCACGCACTGCGTCATACAGAGCGTGATCGGTTGCACCGGATCTTCCTTTAATCCAAACAAAGTCAGGCGAGAAACCTAAGCCAGTGATGCTGCGAGCTGAACCGTTGCCAGTCCATAAGGCAACATCCATCACCGTCGAAGGCTTGGCGACTACTGGGGCGGGAAGGTTGGTGTCGCACAGCGCCTTGAAGCCGCTGGGGGCCGCGTAGGCGAAGGGGCGTTGGCCGAAGGATACAAAATACTCACCAGCACCCCACCATTGTGCACCATTCTCTCTTGCTGTAAAAATTGGCAGATAAGTACCTGCGGGGATTCCTGTAAACGCGATACCTTGACTTACGCCGTTGTAGAAGAACTCAAGAGTTCCATTAGTTGCGTCAAACGCAACACCGATTGCGTCAAGCGCAGAGGGAGCAGTCGTGTACGCTTGGCTTTTGCCGGAAGGGCTCCATTTCCGGCCCTGGTAGTCAAGCCCATAAACTGGAGTTGTAGTATTGGCGGGATCGGCGCCTGCCCAGGCAGATGTATTGTTGTTTCCCGCAATACCCGTTATATTCATGATGCCAACTCCAAGGTATCCGTTATACCCAGCAAACTCATGCTCCCAGTACCATTTCCCGGATGAGACAGCAATCGTTGCTGTAACGTTAGGGTTTGTATTTGTATCTGAATCTACCCTAGTGTTTCCATCGGATAGTGTTGTCCCGCCAGACGGTACCAAAGGATTCCATGTGGCGTAGTTGCCGCCAACCTGCCCGCCTGCGCCCGAGTCAGCGCCGCTCGAGAGCGGGTGATCGGCAGTGGAGTCTGAAAAGTGCCGCAATATTCTCGTATTTAATCTTGCGCTTGAGTATCCGGCATCTGCCTTCGCCCACTGAATATAACGACCTGTAAACACAAACGGGCGCTGGTTTTTGGCTATGCTGGTCCAATTTGTCCCGTCATTACTGACGGCTATCTCTCCATTAAATGCGGGGTCATATAGCGAGCTGTATATGGAATACGTGCTGACAACCCCGAAGTCAGCAGTTAGACAGTTTATGGGTGTAGATGGAGATGTAAAGAACTTAACGCCACTTCCCAACGAAGAAAGCGATGCAACGCTGGTGAGGCTTGCACCACTGGACGTGCTCAGTGCCAAGACATTAAAGGATGCCCCTGTAGAAACACTGAGATTGTAAGCGACCCAGTTATTCCCATTCCCACTAATGTCCGTCCCTAGTGCGGCGGCGGTGGAGTTATCGCTGAATGGAAGGCGGAATCCGTTGGTGCCGTAACTGCCGGTGTACGCCTTAGGAATCAGTTGCCCAGTAGTGGCACTGACTTCTGTGAAGCTGGATGGGGTTAGGGCTTGGCCGTCGATGAAGTAGATGTCGGCGAGGTAGCCGTTGAGGTAATAGTTGTATCCGCTTTCACCTGTTTGGCCGATGTTATTTGCAATCGCATTATTCCATACGCCATCCGTATTCTGAGGCGCATAACTGCCTGTCAGCGCTGTAACCTGAGAGCCATTGACGTAGAGCTTTGTCCTGTCGGAAGCAGTGGACTGTGTGGAGTCAAACGCTACAACGATGTGATACCAGGCAGAACAGTCTCTAAAAACCTGCGTCGTATCTAGAACATAGTTACTTCCGGTAAAAACTTGAAATCTCAGAACATCTGATGAAGCAAAGATGCACTGAACAATGCCGCTCCCAAATGCACCAAAAAGCGCTTGGTTCGATCCAAGCGCACTCCTCTTCACCCACCCCGCCCAGGTCCACGTCTTCCTGTTACCCGCTGATGCAGGCGTTCTGGACAAGTAGGCACTGTCACTACTGTTGAAGCGGAGGCTTCTCTGGATCTGGTAGCCAGTGGCGGCGGCGCTACGAAGTAGCAGGGGATTGGCGCTTCCGGGAATCATCAGCTCAGGTTGGTAATCAGGGTTGCAGTGATCTGAGTCGTGGATTGCACCGAGTACACCAGGCAATCGCGGGCACTAGCCGTTGTCGTCAATGTCGGTGCCGTACCACCGGTGAAGTCCCAGTAGCTGCCATAAGCCAAGGTGCGTGATCCAGTGCCATCCTGTGTGATCCAGATACAACCGGATTGACCTGCCACGAGGTTACTTGGGTTGGCCAATGTGCGGTTACCACCGAGTGTCACGCTGAAATTGTTGGAGTCAGCGAAATCGGGTGTAATCGTTGCCCCATCCGTCAGGGCTGTAATTTCTCCGCGTTGTCCTTTTGTCCACGTCGACGCAGTATCCAGTGCGCCGTAGCCGCTAATTGTTTGACCAGCAGCGAAGGTGATCGTGCCAGTCATCGTGCCGCCGGCTTTCGGCAGCGCAGCGTTGGCTAGGTCATACGCCGACTTCACCGCATTGGGTGTGGCGGCCGTGCTTGTGCTGGTGCTGCTGGTGGAATCGGTGAGTTGAACTGCGCCAGCGTTACTGGTAGTGGCGGCTTGAATTTTGCTGCCGGCAATCGCGGCGCTGGCGTTCACGTCACCATCAACGATCGTGCCATCGGCAATCATTGTGCTGGTGACACTGCCCGTATCGCCGGTAGTAACGACAGTGCCGGATACGTTGGGCAGGGTGATCGTGCGGTCAGCCGTGGGATCAGTGACTGCAACCGTCGTCTCAAAGGCGTTATCAGTTGAGCCTTCAAAGACCAGGCTGCCTGTATTCCCGATCAGCAGTTCACCAGTGACCGTGCCACCTGCCTTGGGCAGTTTTTCAGTGTCCAGCTCTTCGATTGCAGCTTGGACGTTGCTGGCCGCAATGCTTCCAGCGGGGGTAAAGCTGACTTGGTTGGCGCTGACGCTGGTGATCGTCTGGGAAACGTCAACCTCAGTCCACTCGTTGCCGTTGGACAACACAATGTCCGGTGGACTTAGCGCAACTTGTGGGGCGTTACCGCTGGTAATCGTGCCAGCCTCGCTAACCACGAGGTAATAGCGGTTGTTGGCTGCAGCGGCGGCAGGCAGTGCTTGCCCAACAACAAGACCAATGGCGGTTCCTTCATCCGTCACCGACGCCACAAGACCGGTGCCACCACCAGCCGATGCGTCAAACGTGCCAGCAAAAACGATCTCACCCACCGAGATGCCGATGGGCTGGTACACGTTGCCGTCCCAGAGATACAGGTCTCGGGTCAGCGGGTTAAAGAAGAACTGACCGATTTGGTCGGCGGTCGGCTGGGTATCACCGATCTTGGTGATGGCGTAGTTCGCCAACTTGGCGCCGGTCACCGTGTTGGCGGCGATACGCGCAATATCCAGCGAGCCGGTGGTGATCTTGGTGGCGGGCAGGTTGGGAATATCAGCCTCAACCAAAGGCACCGCGTTGGTGATGTGCCCCTCGGTGTCGTAACTGATGCCGCTGGTGGTGCCGGCAGCAATCGCGTTGTCGTGGTTTAGGACGCCAGCGCCTGTGACTGCTAAACCAGTTCCGGGCTGGACTGCACCCGTGCTACTAGCCGTGGCAATCGGCAGATCAGCGCCAGCAACCGAGGAGCTACTGGTGATCAGACCCTGGGCGTTGTAGGCGATCTTGTGGAAGACCGGGCTGTTTTGCGCAGCAACAGCGTTGTCGATCTCGATGACGCCGGCATCCATCGTCAGGCCATTGCCGTTGACGATCACCGCACCACGCAACGAGGTGTTGGCTACCGGTAGGTCACTGGGATCAATGGTCCGGTAGGCGGCTGCACCAGCGGCGTTTGTCGGACCGGCGAGGAATTGGTTGGCGGCGCTGGTGTTATCCAGCGAGGTGGTCAGGGCGATGGTGTCGCCGTTGGCGGTAGCCGTCAGGTTGACGATGCCTGCGGTGTCGCCAGTGACGGTGTTGACGGAACCCTTGGCTTTGAGATCCAGCCAGGTGCTGCCGTTCCAGTAGGACGCCTTGTTGTCGTCGCTATCAATATGGAGTTGGCCTTCAAAATCACCCGCAGCCGGCAGGGTGCTACTAACAACGGCAGCGGAGTCGTTGGCAAGTTTGGCGCCAGTTACGGCGTCGTTTTGGATCTTGGCGGTTGTTACAGCGTCGGTTGCCAACGAGGCAGCAACAATCGAACCAGCGGCAAAATCAATCTTTGCGCTAGGGATTGTGGCGGCGTCCATGTCGCCAACACCGCCTTCCAGCAGGTTTTTGACCGTGACCTTGCGGGTCTCAGCGAGGTGGACGATCGGTAATTCATCCGCAGCGTCAACACTGCCGCCGGGCAGGGACGTTAGCTGAGAAATCTTGAGATCTGCCACGGCACCTAAAGCCCTTGATTGTCAGTCTACTGAGATGACTCCAGCAGAATCGAACCACCAGCCACGGCAGGAAGCGTGTCAAGCAACAAACGAGAGCTGTCTTCCTGCAGCAGTTCGTCGTAACTCAACGTACGTACTTTCAATCGGATGGGACCGGTCGTTACGAAATCGGCGTTGACTTGTACTACCGAGTCAGGTGAAAAGGCGATGCCAGCTTGGGTGATGACGCCAGAAACTTCGTAAAAGATCTCGTCATCGGTGTCGCCAATACCCATTTCAGGCGAATAGTTGGCGGTCTTGAGGAAGAACTGCGCGTCAAACTCGCTGCCGATCTCGGTGCGAAGCGCCAGTTGCAGCAGGTAGTTGGCTTGCTCGCCGGCGTTTTGATAGCTCCACTGGGCTTGGATGTTGCCCGAGCCGGACATGAGCGCACCGAACTGCGAGCGGAAGCTATCGCTCAAAGCTGTGGTGTCGATCGCCTCGCGTTGTGTGCTCAGTTCGTAGCTGGTGACTTTCCCGAGGGTCAGAAAGTTGCTGTTCTCAATGCTGAGGTTGATGCTGAGGTCGGCTGCTGGGGTAACGAGGTCAACCGCATCGGCTGAATTACCACTAACTGCCTTGGCGTAGGTCGTGAAAAGGCGGATGCCGCCGAGGTCGTCAACGTTGACGTACCAGTTGCCGTCACGGTGTTGTTGGTTGTCCTGCCAGCCGCTAGCTGCTACGAAATCGAGGACTTGGTTGGTGTTGTTTTGGATGTAGAGCAGGTCACCTGTGACTATCGCGTTGTTGTCGACCTGCAGTGCAAACCGATTGGCGCCAGCGTTTACGTCACCGATGCGAAGCAAGACCTGCAGCTTTTGGCCGCCGGATTTGCGGCGAAGCGCGACGTAACCGTAAGTGCCGAGGTAGACGCTCATTACAAGGTCGCAGTGGCAAGGGCGCCAGTGGCTTGGAAGCTGATCTGCGCCGAGGAAACTTCGCCGACGGAAGCGCCGATGCTGGCGCTGGTGATGTAGGCGTCAAAGGTGGCGTCACTATTGACAGCACCATCCGTCAGTCGCAACGTCAAACGAACAGGCGTGGTGACTGCGCCGGTTTTGATGATCTGCTGCAGTAGTGCGCTGGCGTCGTTGTTGGTGCCGTCGTTGTAGTACAGAAGCGTGGCGCTACCGCTAAAAGACTGCACGCCAGGGGTATAGCTGCGCTGCGTGTCTCCGAGGCTGGTGGTTTCCAGCGTTTCAAGGTCTGCTTGGAGCGTCCAGTTGGTGACCTTGCCGTATTCGACCGCAGCAGCGGCACCGCGAGGTCCGAGCATTTTGCCGTCGCGGCCTGTATAGATCTTGCTCATCGGAGGACGCTCACTAGGCGAACGGTAACAGTGCTACGCCCAGGTCTCACGCTAGTGATTTGTGGAGCCTCGGCATAGCGATACAGGCTGGCGTTTGGTGCATCAAAGGGGGTCGTTCCACCTAAGCCCCAGCCAGCGCGGGTGTTGGGCTCAATCGTGAACGTGTCGTAGGTGCCTTTCGATGAGTTGTAGTGCCCGATGAAATCATTGGCGTTGGAATCTGAGATATTTTCAAACGTCAGTTCCAGTTCTTGTCCGACGCGCTTGTCGCCGTAAACGACGCGATATTCCTTGCCGTTTTGTGAGCGAAATGATTTGACCGGCCAATCACCAAGGCGGACCGAGCGGGCGGTTGGTTTTAGGTCGGGGAAAGCCATTGGATCAGGCCATCGTTTCTATTGTAAAGGGGGCAGTCACTGTGACTTGCTCGGCAATCAAGCTCTTGTTGCCGCTGGTGACCGGGAAGTGACTGGCGACAATTTGCACCAGTCCGTCTTCGTCGATTTGCAGTGATTCGACGACATAGGTTTGGTTGCTTGTGGTGGCGTTACGCACAGCAAAGATGGCATCTTGCTTGCTAAATGCTTTGCCGTCTAGATCAATAAAGATGCTGGTTTCTTCGACGTTGCTGTTCTGACGTTCCCAGAGATATACGTCGTGGTTCTGATTCAGTGCCAGCGGTTCGACTGAGACGACGGTGCCATCACCCAAGATGATGCCGTTGTTGTAGGTGGCGTTGTAAATGTTTTGCTCGGTGATCACGCGGATGTAGTTGCCCGGTGCCAGCGAGATGCCGTAGGGGGTGGTCTTGAAGCTGATCGTGTGGGTGACGTAGCGGCGGATGGCAAGGAAGTAACGAGCCACGGTCAGGGCGTGGTCGTAGCTGGTGATGTGGGTGTAATTGAACTCTTCGATTGGAGCGTTGTTCCACTCCGGTGCGTTGTTGTAGCCGACAACGATGGTGCGCTCTTCCGGGAAACGATCGGGGTATTCGCTGCGGTAGCGAAGTGCCACCTTCATGGGCTTGCGTTCTTCCGCGTTTAGGTAGCGCAGTTCGAAGGTGTCTTCGAGGATGTTGCCCTCGGTGAAGATGGCTTTGATGGGTACGTCAGCTAGGACCGGGTTGCTGATCAAACCGTTGCTGTGATACGGCAGCGCAGGCTCCAGTGCAAACTTGCCGTTCTTGGTCACCATGTTGCACAGCAACGAGGGGGCGATGCCGGCGACAAAATCGCGGATGTTGACGGGCTCGGTGATTACGTCGTCGTAGTAAAAACCGTTGATCTCCAAGTAGCGGGCTGTGGTTGCCATCGCCGCTTCGTCGATCAGGTCAGAGCTGAACAACTCGCCAAGACCTGCTTGCCTGTTCATCAGCAGGTAGCGCACTAGGTCGGTGAAGATGTTGGATGCGGCGGGGGCGCTGTCGATGAAGTTGTTGAACTGCGTGAAGCGACGGATCGGAACTTGGATTCCGTTCTTTTGGTAGATGTGCAGTTGCTCCAGCGAGGTGAGGTTGCGGGAACTGCGGATTTTTAAGCCCGCCATTGCACAGCCCTCGTATGAGGCGTTGGTGCCGGGATCGATGCTTTCGTTGACGTAGACGATTTCGTGCTCAGCGTTGTTGTCGCAACTGCGGGTGATCAAACCGCCATAGTGCGAGACTTCCGAAATGGCTGAGTTGCCCTCAAAAATACGATCGGCGTCATCTACGTTGGTTTGCTGGTTTTTCTTTGTGATGTTCAGACGGAACGTGTAAGTGATCTGGCGACCGTCAAATAGTTCTTTCTTGACTTGGAAGGTTTCGCCATCATTCCAGGTCTTGTTTGTTTTGGCAGGGGAAATGTCGATGGGTTCAATCTCGATGATGCGCCACCACCACTCGCGGTTGTTGTTATAGGGTCCGAGGAACTTCTGAGACTGAAGCTTCATTTTCAGTTTCATTTCCTTGGCGCCATTGGTGACCTTAAACAGCGCAGCCTCGGCGTCAGTAAAAACGTATGTCCCACCCTCGGGTGTTTGCGAGCGCCACGGTGCGTTGGCATAAGGACTTTCACTGGCATCTTGGTCGGGATCGTTGTTGATTGCCTTGGTAATACCGTTGCTGACTTCTTTGTCGTTCGCATCCCGGCCTTCAACTTCTGCTTTGACTAGGTTGACATTGAAATCAACGTCCACAGAGTTGACGGGATCACTGCGTCTCCCGTTAATCATCTCGGCATTGACCGCAATATCTGCAATGCGCTCTTCTACGCCTTTGGTGTAGAGCGTAAAAACTTGCTGTTGGGCGTTTGTTTTGATCTGGATGAAATTTTCGTTGGTGTCCAAGCGGACAAACATTGAGTCACGTCCAACGATCTGCACCAGTTCGCCGGAATTGATCGGGCGGATGCGGAACTCCCACTGACCGAGTGGGTGACCGATGCGTAAGTAATTGAACAGGTCGCGTGGTGCGTTGCCTTTGACAGCCAGAGGCTTGTCGTTCAGGCGAATCCAGCTATCGCTGGGGGCAGCAGTGGCGGAACGGATGTAGACCGAGAAAAAGCTGTAGCGCGTGGAATAGCTCTGGATGGTGCCGCCGCGCACTTGGATGTTGCGGTCATCGAGGTCCGCCAGCTTTTCTGGACCAGGGATTGAAATGAAATTGGCAAGACCGTTGAAACGCAGCCAGACCTGCGAGCGGATGCCGATCTCGGTGTACGAGCACGAGCGGACGTTCTGGAACGTGGCGATGTCCTGCTGGCAGATGGGATACCAAGCTTGTCCGATATCGACACGCGGGCCGTTAAGGTTTTCTTGGAGGGCTTTGTCGTTAATGATTAGAGCCCGGTTGACGATGCCAATGCTTCCTTTTCCATTGGGTACGTAACCATCGTCAAAGACTTCTTCGCACTCAAGCGTTACGGTGAAGAGGGTGCGCTTGTTGGAACGAGAAAATGTCTCCTCGTTAGCGGGAGAAGATTCACGTTTAACCACTCGGTACAAACAGTTTCCGATTACGAAGCGTTCGTTTACCTGGAGAAGTTCGTCAACTTTTTCTAGTTCGCTGATAATTTCCGAAATGACTCCTTCGTTATCAACACTCCCGGTTCTAAAGCGATCGGGGTCGTGATTGAAGCCTTGGGATTGAAGATCTGTTTTGTCTAAAATAACATTGCCGAAAACAAGGGTAATCTTCTCGCCTTTTGTAACGGTGTCGATTTTTAAGCCGTTATCAACAATGTCGTTAAATTTGGTATTTATGTATTCGGTGATGCCGATGAAGCGGGGGTAGTTGCGTCCTGTGCCACGCATCCCGAAGTTACCCGCGATCTGTAGGCGCCTGGCGTTGGCATCTTCTTTTACGTCGTCCTGTGCGTCATGGGGGCGAGAGATAACCTCCCAATTCAGGCGTAACGGGGTGCCGTTAGGGATGGCGTTGTATGCGCCAAAGCGCAGTTGGTTGCTAGGCGAGTAGCTGTGGGAAAAGGCTTCGCTGTCGCCGCCGGCAAACGTCGGAGCGTAAAAAGCGTTGTTAGTGTCGGCTATTACAGGACCAAAACCGCCGTAGCGACCATGGATGCCGAGTAGGCGGCTATCGCTGCTGTACCCAATGCCGTTGGCGTTTGGTTCGCCGCCTTGGTAGTAGTACCAGCGGTAATCGTTTTCGTTGAAGGTATCGAGCGGGGTTTGACCGATGTACAAGCCAGCGCGGTCGGCTGCAATGTCGGCTGCGGTGTTGTACGGACCACGCCCCATGCGACCTTGGCCGACGAGGAATACAAGGTCAGCAGATTGGTAGTTGCCCCAGCTAAAGAGACGAGACCAAACCAGCTTGGGGCTGATCATCACGCCGCCGATGTATTCGTTCGGGCGCCAGCCGGGAATTTGTTTGGTGAAAACGATGGGGATGCTTTCGCCGTAGCGGCTGATGTCCTGCCCAGCTTGAAACCCGTAGGTCGGGGCGAAACGATCGCGGCCAACAATGTTGTCGAGCTGGCGGTTGCGGATGCGAGCTTGATTGGCTTGGGCTGGTTTGGGTGTTAAAAGATAACTAGCAGCTGTTGACAAAACACCTACAACTAGGCTGATGATGCTGATTGTTAGGGGATCGCATCGAATATCTGGTATATGCGCATATTCAGCCGAACGCTCTCTGTTTTGCCAAAGTAATTCTTTTTTGTGCGCTTTATACTCTTCCTCCGTAAGCCCGAGAAGTTCAATTAGATCTTTTTCATACGGTAACAGCGGCATTTGGGTGCTGCGCACAAAGGGAGCCAAGCCACCTTCAGCAGATCCCGATTGATGTAGAAAATGCCGTCTTGCCACGTAACCCCAAAAGCCCAGTTGTCGTGGGCAAGCATTACCACGTCACCATCGTACTGCGGCTGTGCAACACGACGACCCCATTTGTGGATGTCGCGTAAGACCGTTTTAATGTCGGCGGTGTACCAGTCAGCTTGGAACTCAGGCGTGGGGATGCCTAATCTGCCCAATACTGTGTAGACCAAATGGATGCAGTCGATTGCGCCATCGCTGCCATCTGCGCCAAGGCGGTACGGCTTGCCAACGAGGTCACTGCAGTCGCACATTGGCGGTGGTGGGCAGTGGACCGAAGAGATCTTCCGTAAGCCGTCGACGAGGGACGTCGGCCCCGACGGCGTCGAGGATGTTGCCCAGCTCGAGCTCAATTGTGGGACCGGAGAAGATGCCGCCGACGACCATGCCGGTGTAGCTGCTTAGTGATCGGAATTTGGTGCGGTCGTCTGGGTCAAACAGCATGGTCTCGACTTCGACGCGCCATCCGGCCTGGTTCAGGATCTTGGCGGCAATCGTCTGCGTCAGGCCGTTGTTCGGGAAAATCAGGTTGGTGGTTTGGTTGTCGCCGTTGCGGTTGACCGTGACGCCGCTCCATCCAAATGGTGCGAAGCCGTACACGCCGCCATTGTGGTCGATGTTGTCGGTCGAAAAGAAGTTCTGCAGTGTGTAGCGGGGGCCGGCGCCTTTTTCGGAGATGCTTAGCAGGCAACCGTAGGCAATGTTGTCGTCAAACTCGGGTCCGGTACTCATTAGCTGATACCTAAGCGGCTACGGGTAGAACGGGACTGTTGCAGGCGGCGGATTGTGGCTTGCTCACCGCGAGCGGCACCCTGTGCGGCAGCCTGCTGCATCCCCTGACGGAATTGATCGGCGGTGACGTAATCCACCGAGTTGATGCGTTCCACGGTGTAGCGAACGTCGATGGCTGCTGGTGCCATTGTGGCGGTGCCGCCCATTTCGCCGCCATCGCTGCCTGTCGGGATAACACTGGAACCACGAGCACCGGATGCGTAGCGTCCCATTGCAGAACGCATCTTGCTGGCGGGGATGACGTACTCTGGCTCGCCGCCTTCGCCAATTAGGGCATTGGTGGGTCCAGTGACAAAGCCGCCTTCCGCGTAAAGTTTAGGTAACGAGAAGCCTTCCGCAAAACCTGGGCCTTTCGGCATAGCGTACGGTCCAGCGCCTTTGAACATTCCACCGTTACCGCCACCTCCAAACAAACCAAGTAGTTGTTTAAAGGCAAACATAACAACCATCTGGGCAATAATTTCGGTGGCCATGCTTATAAACGCATCACCGACACCTTTGAAGAAATTACTTAAGGCTTCTTGGGTAGTCTGCGTACCACTGATAATTCCTTGGAAAGCAGTGCTAAAAGCATCACCGATCGCTAATGCACCTTGTTCAGCCATGTTGATTGGGTCAGATAATTCTTTTAAGCGTTGCTTCATTTCTTCATATTTTTGCGCTGCTTTATCGTTGGGGTCTAGGTTAAGTCCAGACGTAAAACCCATAATCCCAATGCGTCTATCTGCGCCACCTTCGGGCATAGCACCACGCTTTAAGCGTTTTTGTACTTGGTCATTCAAAATGCCCGAAGCATCTAGTTGTTTGTATAGCTCTGCGGTCTGCTCTTTCTGTATGTCTAGTAGTTTTTTGTCTAAGACAACCTGTGCACCTAACGCATTAAGGTACTGAGTTTGCAAATAACTCTCACGCTCTTCGTCACTTAGCGCGTTTTTAAGCAGTTCGGAAAATGAGTACATACGCTCTACGCGTGCTTTATCGTATTCCGCTTGTGCTTTTGCCTCGTCATTTACGGCTGTAAGTATGCCTATTTCGGCTTCAGCTAGGACATAGTTACGTTGAGCAGTGTCCATCTGCTCCATACGTTTTTTAGCTATACGCTCTAGCTCTTTACGTTGACGCTCTAATTCCTGCGCGGCCCTGCGATCCAGTTCAGCTTGGTTGCGTTGAATTTCAGCCGTAATTTGTCTCTGCGCATTTATCTCGATGTTTTCCCGTTTGTTTTTAAACAGCAATGTATTTTGTTTTATTAACCCTTCTACAGTTTCTATTGAGGCTTTTGCATTTTCTTGGCGAATTTTAATGCGGGCATCTATTTCATCCTGAAACAAAAGATCGAGTTCTTTTTGCTTTTGAACATTTATATTTGTAAGCTTATCCTCTGTTGTTACACCAGGTGTAAGCGCTTTAGTGGCCCGTAACTCAATACTTGATTGCACTACGGCTTGGTTAATAGTGTTACGAAATTCAGCAGCTCGGGCAGTAGCTTCACTAAGACCGCTGTTCAATTTATCTATACCGTTATTGATAAATTCAATAGCATCCTTACCTCCGATCAACTCGATAACAAATTCTGCAGCTGTTTTAATTCCTGTACCGATTAAACTAAGCACTCCATTTAAAACTCTAAAGATACTATTTACTGTTTCTAGTACACCGGCTAGCGCGACTGCTAAGGGGGCAGCGATAATCCCTGCTGTGGTGCTTACGGCATTTATTGTTTTACGCCAAGAGTCATTCAGTATGTTCACACTATTGGCTACATCTTCAGTTACACCAGGTAGTGTTCCTGTCTCACGAGCAACTTCTTGGCTTACAATTTTTTGTGCTGTTAACGCATCTCCGACTTGCAGAAGTAAGTCTAGCTGTGATTGTACTTCAGCTGAAAATTTAATTCCTGACTCGGTAAGAGTGTCAAAATTTAACTGCTTAATTGCATTACCTATGTCTTTAATTTTTATCAGCGTTTGGTCCAAAACTTGTCCAATAGCCCCGCCAAGAATTTGACCACCAAAACCTGTGCCTACGAATGAACCAAGCACAGAACCAGCAACAGCACCGGGGCCACCCCCAAAAAGCAAAGGAAAACCTGCGCCAAGGGCTAGGTTTTCTCCGAATTTACCTACGTTGCGCTGCATACCCCGGAAACCCGGACTTGCCATAGGTCCTTCTACGGGGAAACCTCCTGCAGGAGCAGTTGCTTGTGTTTTTCGTAGTTCTTTGAGAATGCGCTGCTGGCGCAGATACTCAGCTGTTTGCGCTCGCGCAGCACGAGCTGCTTGGTCTGTACGCGCTGTAAATTCTAGAGTTCTCTCATTTAACTTTGCTGTTTGTGCGGCTGTCTCAGCAGTGGCAGCAGTTTGTTTGTCTAGGGCTGCCTGTACTTGTGCAGCTTTTTCGTCAAGACGATTGTTTTGCAGTTGTCTTTCTTTCTCAAACTGGTCTTCAAGAACTGCATTTAATTCTTTGCGGCCTTGTCGTTCTTGAAGAATACTTTGTATGCGCCCTTCTACTCTGCTGCTAAGTGCCACCGGGGAGACTTGGCCAGGACCAATCGGTTCTGCAAATTGTGTTTTACCTGCAAGAAATACTTCTTTTTCCCTTTCAGCACGCAGAGCTACCGACGCAGCTTTAGCGTCCAGCATGGCATTTGTTTCTGTTCTACGCCTTTCTTCAAGTTCCAGTAGAGCTAATTCAAGTTCTTTTGCGCCTTTACGCTCATCGAGAATTTGTTGTGTACGCCCACGCAATTCTGAACGCAAGGCCACAGGACTAGCTTGTCCCGGTCCAATTGGACCTCCGTACTGAGTTACTTCGACAATACCAGAACGGGCCAGTCGGGCTTTACGTTCTTGCTCTGTGATGCTTGAAAGTAATTCTTTACGTTCACGTAACCCTGCATTAAGTTCTGCCGTAGCTTCAATATATTTCTTGGCTGCAATAGTCGCTTCATCAGTACCTAGAGCTGCTTTATTAAACGCTGTAGCGGCTTCACCTACAACATCTTTTAAGTTACGAATACTACGGACAATAGAAGGTCCGCCAAAAGTTTCAATGTACTGATTAAGTTGATTGACTAGCTTTGAAGCAGTCGATATTTCATTCTGTAAGCGCTTCAGATCTTGGGCGCCGCGTACCGCAATTTCGATATCGGCTCTGTAAGCCACGGCGCTGCGTCACACTCTGGTACTTCAGTTTACGCGACAAAAAAGCCACCGGGTTAGCGGCGGCGTTTGGCCTTTTCGATTTCCTTTTGCTGGTCCTCGTTCAGGATCTGGAAGTACGCGCTCCAGCCAAGGAGTTCTTCGGCGGTCATCATGCTGCGGACTTGGCCGAGGCTTAGTCCCAGCTCTTTGGCGACGCCGAACTGGAGCATGAGCCAGTTGTCCTGGCGAAGCTCCTTGGCTAGTTCTTGGGGTCGATGGGCTCGGCGTCGTCAGTCAAGATCGCCAGCATCAGAGCTTGGAGGTCTTTGTCCTTGACTTCGTTTTTAAGGACGTCGATTTCACCGGCGCTGAACAGCTTGGTGCCGTTTTCGTCGAGGGCCTTGGCGATCAGCAGTTGAAGTGCGAAGGCGTTGGCGTCGTCGGACTTGGCTTGTTTTTGGGCGCGTTCGCGCTCAGCCATCGTCAATGGTGCCACCCACATTTCAAATGTGCTGCCGTCAGACAGTTCAACTTGTTTTTTGACCGGCTCCAGATTGGCTGCTTTGCGCAGGCGATCAATAGCGCGGACTGGAATTGAGGCAGGCATGAAGTCCTGGTCTTTCTCGGACTACTGTAGCGGACTAGAAATAAAAAACCCCGGCGGTTAGGCCGGGGTGCTGAATCCAACTGCTCCAGCAGCCTATCAGGACTTGGAGAAGTCGAAGGTAGGGGTGCCGGCGGGACGGAAGTTGACGGTCACCGATTGGGCGTCGTCGGGGTTGATGTTCAGGCTGGCAGAGGTCAGCACGGCATCAAAGCTGATCGAACGGCTAAGGGTATCGCTCAGGGTGCCGCCGCTATACACGCGGTCGGTGTACAGCTTGAAGGCAGCGCCGTTTTGCTGGCGCTGGAGCACGTCCTCGATCATGCGGTTGGACAGGGCGGCGTCCTCGTTGGTCATGTAGACCGTTGCGGTGCCGGTGCCATCGCCAAAGCCGCTGATGTAGCTGCGGAAGGGCACGTACTGGCCAGGGGTTTGACCGATGGTGGTTACGTCGATCTCAGCGCGGCTGATCTCGAAGCTCCAGTCGCGGACTTGGCCGACAACGGCGAAATCGGCGTAGTACACCTCGAACTCGTTGGGGGCAGCCGCAGTACCATCGTCGGTGATGGCCAAGATGGTGCCGCCAACAGAAGTCGATACGGTGAGCGCACCAGTTGCAGCGGTGTAGCTCAGGACGTAGTAGGTGGTGGCGTCAGAGATGGGCGCAGGCAGGGTGCCGGTGCCGGAGCCGCCGGTCTGGCTGTTCACCACGCGGAATTTCACCGGGTCGCCTGCCTTGAAGTTCAGGTAGGGAGCAACAGTGATTACATCGGTGCCGGTGTTGACGCCGGCTTCGCCGAAAGTGCCGGTGGTGCCGGCGGGTTTGTAGTAAAGAGCGCCGGACGTGCCGGACAGAACGGTGGTGGCCATAGGGCGTACCAAGTGAACGTTGTTGGGCGGGCACTGCCCGGCTTAATACAGGTTAGCGCCTGTTGTTAAGCATCACCTACGACAAAACAGTTGCGACGTAAGAGGTATCAATCCTTCCTACAAAGTGTGGGGCTTCCTCTGTCGCTGAAAATGTCGGCCCATTGATTTCGCCGACGCGGAAAAACACGCCGCTTGTTGTTTTGGCGGTGTTGTTTAGTGTTTCCAATGCATTGACTGCTGTGGTGATCAATGCTTGGTTGCGGGCTGGGCCTTTGCCTTTTTCGGTGAAAATGCGGATAACAACAGCGCCACGGGCGTTGTCAACGCTGCTGGTAAGCGTGGGTTCGTTGGTAATACCGAAAGTAACATTGACGCGAACGTACTCAGTGGTGGTGTTAGGCGGGACCGCTGTGATGTTGTCGAAATACACGGGTACTGGTGGCACCAGTGCACCAAACGCTGTAAGAAGCGGATTTTCGACAGCGGCGCGGATTGCTTGGTAGTTCATAAACGGATGCGTCCCAGTTCTTCGTCCATTTCAATCCGTATCCGCCTATCTATAGCACCGCCACGGGCATAGGTTGTGTACCAGTCAAGTGGGGCTGTGCTGCGGTTAGGGCCTTCATCATCCCCTATCAAGTCGCCGCGATAGCCACTTACACGAGTGCCGCGATCATATTCCTTTAGCGGAGTTGTACCGGGGTCGATAAAAATGCCTTCTGCTAAGTCGCGTGCTTCGTCTGCGTAAGATGCGAAATTTGAGATGGTGTACTTAACATCATCGAAGGCAAAACCGCGCCCGCTAAGCAGTGGTGCAGGTACACGCCGTGGAACACCAGGGGCCCCATCACCTGCAGTCCGGCGTCCGTCAGTGGTTTCAATTTGCCAAGAGTTTGAAAACTTACCTGACCACACAGGGCCTGCTTCTTGTAGATCTACGACAATTTCTTCTGCGGCGCGAGCTGGTCCTCGACTAAAAGCTGCAACAGCAAGACGATCCAGATTTTGTCCTAAGCGATCCAGTTCGTTTAGAAAATTTCCTTTACGTGCCATTATTGGGGCCTCACGATTAGGGAGTGGTAGACCGGGTTGTCGCCGCGATAAGTGGTGATGGCGATGATCTTTGCCTCACGAGTTGCTCCAGCCTGTTGGTACTGGATGCGGTCGGCTTCGGTTGGGTAGTAGGTGCCAAGTTCACTGACGCCGATGATGACTTTGAGATCGGTTGTTTGGTAAAGACCCTCGGCCTCACGAGGACTTACGCGCGTAATAACACCTTTGACCGTGACGGTAGTGTCGGAACCAGTGACCGCTCCGGTGGTGGGGTTGTAGGTGCGGGGTGTTGCGGTTTTGATGTACGTGATGTTTTGGCCCCAGTCGGCGAGGACTGAGGTGGGAATTGGGGCGAAAGTGGTGTCGATCAGGCCCATGTCAGCCTCGACGTAGACGGACGGCGTAGTTGGTGGCGCCGCCCATGCAGTAAGCGCCAAGGTAAGTCTGCAGCCAGGGGTATAGGTCGAAGACGTTGTTCACCATGCCTGGTGTTGTCGAGCTGGACTTGTATTTGACCTTCAGTTCGCCCAGTTCCACTTGGTCGTAGAGGCCGGTTGTGCCGGTGCTGCCCGTGATGGCGTCTGTGTCGTTGGCGAGGGCGCGTGCCAGTTCGTAGGTGGCGACTTTGATTTCTGTCGGGATGATGGTGCAGACCAGTTCGATGCCGTCAACCTCGAAGTCCTCGCGGGGCCACTTCAAAGCTTGGGTTGTGGTGCAGCGGTCGCCGTAAAAGCTGAGGGCGTCGATCCAGCGGGTGGCGCTGATGAGGGCGCGGTTTTTTTGGTCGTCAGTCTTATCGGTCCAAGTGGCCGAGTCTGGGACGGTCTCGAAGTATGTGTTTGCGGCGGCCAGCGTCACGTAGCTATTGGCTGACGCGCCGGCAACAGTGGCATCAATGACGGCAGCCACAATCAGTACATCCTTTGTTTGAGTCTAGCGCCAGTGCGTGATTTCCTCTGTTTGGGTGGGTCACGTAGCACCATTGAGTGATAAACCTTGGCGCCAAACATTTCGAGTTCGGCTTGGGCTTCTAGGTGTTGGCCGTACTGAACGTCAACAAAGCTGCGACAGTTATCCTGTAGTACGAAGAGACGCACTGTACTCATGCCTGCTCGCAAAGCTGCTGACAGCCTAGAAGTAAAGGAGAAATCCGCACCGTCCGCGCTGCCCGGTGACACCGTTCGCGCACTGGAGCCTGTTGCTGAGGCAATCCGCGAAATGTTCGCTGCCGGTAAAGATGCAGAGACTATCCAGCAGGAGCTGGCCGTCAGTCCGCATGTATTTCGTGAACTGCTCAGCCACTCTTACAAGATGGTGGGTCGTGCTCCAGTGATTTTTGAGTATCAGGAGCGGATTCGGATTGGTGAGATTGAGGGTTAAAGGTGTTTCCACGTTTGGCGCAGCAGGATTTTTGACACTGTTGCGGCAGTAATTCCGTACTTACTTGCCATACGCTGTAGATAGCCTGGTTCGCGGTCGTTTTCGGCTCGTAGAGCCAGGACTTTTTCTGTTGTCATTTTTGTAAGGTGCGTCAGCTGTTCCCCGTAGCGCGTTGGTGGTTTTGGGCTTAGCCCCATTGCGTAGGAGTGCTTCATATTTTCCGTTTGCGTTACATACTCAAGATTTTCAAGTCTGTTATCGGTTTTGTCTCCGTTCTTATGGTTTGTAACCATTTTTTCTGGGCGTGGACCTACCCATGCCTCAAGAACCAAAACGTGGACTAATCGAGTTCTAAAACCCTTAGTTGTTTTTAAGTTGACCTGTCTATACCCCTGAGTATGCAAAGTCTGCTTTAAGGGAAAAGGTTCAAACCGATGGTGGCTGTAAATTTCTCCTGTTTTTGTTGCGCTGTAACCGATTACCGAAGGGATCCGACGTAATTCCATGAAAAAAGGGCTCCCGTAAGGAGCCCGTATCGTACAGCAAGTAAAGCTGTTTGTCAGTACGCCGTTGTGTCGAAGGGCGTATTGCAGAGCAAGCGAGCGATGGGCACTTGCTTGGTGCTGCTGTACACCAGGCTCCAGGAGGCGGTGTCGGCCAGGTTGCCGGTGGTGGCAGCGTTGGTCGGGTTGTCGCCAGCCACGTTCCACTTGGTGCCGGTCACGTGGTAACCGTAGTGGTAATCCACGGCCAGGATGTCCTGCATCGACAGGATGTTGCGGTCTGCAGCCAGACGCAGATCCTGTTGGATGCCCTCGGAAACGACGCCGCTCTGGAAGAGGTACACGGGGTACTTCTTGGCGTGAGTCGAGGTGCCGCCGGTCAGGGCGGTCAGCTGGTCGTCGATCACCACGCGGAGACCGGCGAAGGTCGCCACTTCGGTTTGGGTCACGCCCACACCGCCGCCGCCCCACACAACGGCGCCACCTGCAGACAGTGCAGAGGTGCTGAAGGTCAGCATCCCCACCTGCTGGAGGTAATACGCAACGTTGGAGTGCATGGCGATGGAGTCGAAGTTGTCGCCTCGCTCGCCCAGCTTGGCCTTGGCGGCCACCACGTTGGCAACGTTCAGGAAGTTGGCCTCGGTCATTGAACCGGGGACACCAGCGAACGATTTGTCGGTCTGGTTGGGACCAAGCACGCCAGCGCCAGAGATACCACCGAACAGACCCAGCAGTTGAGCAGACAGGGTGGCGGTCTTCAGTTTGTTGATGGCGGCGGTCAGCTGGTTGCGGACGTGGGCCAAAGGATCGGCGCCAGAGCCGAGCTTGCTGAGGTCGTCTGCGGCGTAGGCAAAGCCACGGTGCAGAATCGTCATGATCTGCTCGTCGGCAGTGACGTTCTGGGCGGTCAGATAACCCAAGCCACCGTTCCAGCTGGAGGTGGAGAGGATTTGGGTTTCGCTAGGGGCGATGGGGTCGAAGAAAGGCACGCGCACGCGGGTGCCGCCAGCGCGGGCGTCGAGGGCAGCGTTGCGCTGCACGATGCCGCTCTGGATCCACTTCGACTGCTCGAAGATGCCCTCAGCGGTGTACTGAAGAAACTCGGGACGAGTTACAAGGTTCGAGAGAAAAGTTCCCCCGAAGTTGCTGTTAGAAGCAGACATTTGGTAGCTCCAGTGGAGTCAAGGTTGGGGAGGTTGCCCCACAGGGGCTAGAGGCCGGCCTCAGCTTTCAACAACCGGGCTTTGTCGGGGTCGCTGTTCAACATCATCATTTGCTGAGTGACGTTCCAGCTGTCCTTAGACCAGGGGTTGGCTTGGCCGGGGAGGGAGGTATTGCGGGCACTACCCGTAACACCCATGCCGGCACGGTTCGTAGCTGCAAAATGATGCTCGTAACCGCTGCCGGGGTTCTTTAAGTTGGCGATGTATTCACCAACTGGAACTTCGACGCCGCCGACAACAGCCACAGGCTGTCCTTCTTTAGCGCGTAGGTTCTCCTGAAGTAAACGATACAGCTGATCAGGTGCCAGTGCACCAGCTTGGGAGAGTTGTGCTATCGCAGCGGACTTCACTTGTTCTTGTGTGAATCCTTGGCGGATTTGTTCCACTTCGGATTCTTTTGCTGCGAGCTTTTGCTTGAGCTCGGCGACTGTTTCTTGGGCTTGCTCCCAGAGAGTTTTGAACTCGCCGGATTCCGCCAACTTTGCGGTTTTTGCGGATTCTTGCGCGATGCGCAGATCCTCGATTTGTTTTTGAAGGGTTTCGCGGTTTTCGCGGTCCTTGCGGCGCTCGGCGATCAACTCTTGGTTTTTCGCACGAAGCGCTTCGAGTTGGGCGGCCAGATCGGAGCTTTCAGCCACAGGCTGAGGGGCAACAGGCTCCACAAGAGTCACTGGTGCTTGCTGTTCTTCGGGCACAGTTATGTGTTACTTGGACACTTATAGATTAGCAGTTAAGACATAGCAGATTCATTCCTGCTGTCGCTGGAGTCGGGTTCTTCCTCTGTTTCTGGTTCTTCTGTGAGGGCAGTTGCGGTTTTGCCGGCGGCCTCAACTTCGTCTTCGATGTTGATGTTGTCAGGCAGGACTTCGCCGCGACGCAGGATCTCCAGCAGCATCGCGTCGCTAATCTTGCCCATCAGGTTCAGTTGCGTCAGCACAGACACGTCTTGGCCGATTAGGCGGTAGTAGTCGAAGTCGCGGTCAATTGTGATCTCGGGGGGTTCCATGCCCACGTATTGGGCGGCAAACGCAAAGGCTTGGTTGAGGGCGCTTTCCAGTTCTTGGCTGATAATCGAGAGCACACTGTTGGATTGGGCTTGGTCGATGCGCTTGGCCTCGGCGGACTCAGCGACAAACTTCTGGCCGAAGAGTTTGGTAACGCCCAGTGTGGACATTTGGCTCTCCAGGGACTGGAGTTCCTGCATCTGCGCGTCGAAGCTGGTGGCGTCGGCCTGCACGTAGTACGCCTTGTTGCCCGGTTGCATGGCGATGGCGTAGTTGACGCCCATCGTTGCGGAGCCGGTGGTGTCGTCCCAGCCCTCTAGGACGAGGGTGGGCATGGCGGCGATGTGAAGGGCGTGGATCAGGTCGGCTTGGCGTTGGTAGTGGGTGATATTCAGATTTGCAATGTCCAGCAGCGGGGGCTGGGATACCAGCAGGCCACGGCGGTTGCTGTAGATCGGGACTAGGGGGATTTCGTCGAGGCTGTAGCCGCCCGTGGCGGTGAACTCGACCAGTTCTTGGCCCAGTGTGTAGAGGTCGTAGCGGCCGGGGTAGATGACGCGCATTTCTTCGACCTGTTCCTCGCCGAATTCGTTCAGCGGGCGAACGTCGTAGTCGTGGATGCGGACTTGTAGTAGCCGGTTGGTGCCGGATTCCTTGCGCCACCCCCAGATCTGGGGGGCGTCGACGTGCACGAAGTAGGGGCGGCGGCCCTGGGCGCGTTCTTCAGCAAGATTTCGCGCTCCCATTGCTGCGGGATAGTCCACCAAGATCGCGCTGTGGCCATAGGTAAGGCTGCTTACAAGCGCACGGCGGGCGTATTCGTTGATGTTGGAGCCGATACCGTCGATGTTTTGTGCAAGCTCCAGCCAGTAGGGGTCGCCTTCGATGTGGATAGGCTTGCGCAGGATGGCGCCAGCAGCGGTTTCGATCAGGCGGCTGGTGTACGGGCTGAGGACGCTGCGATCTACGCGGGTTTGGTACGCGTCGTCGTCTTCACGCGGTTCTTGAGGGAGGTAAGTCTCGCTCATGTCGCGGATGTAGTTCGTGCCGCGCGTGACAGCTGCCATTACGCCCCAGTCCGGCATCATGCCGATGACTTCGAGGCTGCGGACGAACGGGGATTCGCTGACTACAGCTCCAGTTGGCGGGACGTTGGCGCTGTAGACCACGGCTAGGCTCCTACTGTGTACTTATTTTGGCATCAATCATCGTCGTCTTCCTCGTCGTCGGGATCTGAAATAGGAACCAGCACTTCGATGCCTTGGGCAAGCATTGATACGAAGCCGCCGAGGATTTCGGGGTTTTGAGGAGATTTGAATACAAAAGTGGCGTGGGTGAGACCATCTTCAGCATCAATTTCGATGTGAACACAGCCTCCGTTGACGGTTTGGATTGCCATTAGCCGTGATATGCGACTGCAATAAGAGGTGTAACGCTAGGAGTACCAGAGCTAATTTCTTCAATGCGTACGCGGATGCGAGAAGATGCTCGTCCTGTGTATGGGTAGGTGTAGGCGCCGTTTGAGCTAATTGTTTTGCTGGTTTCGATGGTAAACCACGCGGCGCTTTCAGCGCAGCCACATTCCAAGGCAAGCTTAAAGTTTGCGCCGCCGGTAACAAGTACCGCAAACGTGTACTCACTAGAGTGAGCACCTACTTCAAACCAGTCGTCTACAGCGGTCATTGCAGCGCCGTAGTACTCGACTGTATTGGTGTAACGGTTAATTTTTGTAGTTGCTACGGCGGCCATGGTTACTTCCTCTTTTTCTTGCTCATGCCAGCCTCGCTCATCGCAATGGCGATGGCTTGCTTGCGGCTAGTTACTTTTTTGCCCGAGCTGGACTTGAGTGCGCCAGATTTATACTCTGACATCACTTTCTCGACCTTCTTTTGGCCTTTGGTGGGCTTTTTTGCCGCCATTGTGTGCCAGGGAGGGTGCTACCACACACGATAGGACGTTTTGCCGAGGCTTTCTGGTTTGGCGAGGTTGAAGCTCTGTAGGCAGAGATAGCCCAGCGCATCGAAAGCATGGTCAACTCCCAAGTTTTTGTTAGGTAGACCCGTGTTTGGTGCGTATGTAAGGGTTCGTAGGGACTTGATTAGTTCTTTGCAGCGGGGATGGATATGGATGCGGCGGCGACCTGTGGCGTCAAGCAAACCCATATTTACGGCGTTGATTTTGTCTCGAATTTTCCATGGTGCGCGAGGGCTAGACACCGTAAAGCCTGATTTGCGGAGAATTGAGTGGTCTGTTTGGCCGACGCCGGCTGTTTTACGAGCGCCGCCGGTCGGATCGGGGCACGCGATGATGCGGCGCTCAATTCCGAACTTTTGCTGGACAGCCTCGCAGAAATCCCAGGTTGTCGCTCCACCTGTAAGGATCAGTTCGTCAAATACCCACAGGTCTTCGCCTTTTTTGACCGCAAACACGCCCGCCATAAACTCCACGTTGAAGTCGAGGCCTAGCAGCAAGGGCAAAATCGGAAGGTCTTGGACTTGTTTGTCGATGTTGTCGTCGCCGAATGAGACGGCAACGAGACCGCTGAGATTCTCGAAGCTAGCCTCGAACTCTTGGCGGAAGGTGCGGGGGTCGAGTTGGGCACGGGCGGCTTCGATTTCTTCCGGGGGGACGTTATCGCCGTCGATCGTGGTGAATTGCCAGCGGCTCCAGTCCTTGTCGCCGCTGTCGGCGTATTGCCAGAGTTCGTAGAACCAGCTGGCGGTGCCGTCGGGCGTTGAGATGAACAATGCCCAGCCTTGTTTATCCGCGAGGGCGGGGCGGATCACCTCGAACCAGACCTCGGCGTCCATAAATGCGGCTTCGTCGAGTACGACGCCAGCCAAACTGCGGCCTCGCAGGGCCATGGCGTTTTCAGTGCCCTTTAGTTCGATCGTCGAGCCGTTCACTAACTCGATCTTGAGGTCCGTTTCGTTCTTGGATTTGATCCAGGCTTTTGGGACGAGGCGTTTCATTACCTTCCAGGCAATGTCTTTCGCCATTCGGTATGTAGGGGCGGCATAGAAAAAGGTTTCGCCCGGCCTTTCGATCGCCCCACGCAATAACTCGATACATGACAGATAACTTTTGCCAAATCTTCGGCCAGCTACCAATACTCTGAAGCGTTTTCGGCTGGAAAACACCTCGCCTTGGGCGTAGCGAAGGGTGAGTGCTCCAGCAGAATCGGGCATTTTTGGTGGTATGGGTACTTTCTAGGGTATTACAGGAATCGCTACCCTGCCCCCGGTGTAGTACAGAAGAAGAAATTGAGGATATGTCAGTAGGTTCCCTGGGCCGCACCTGCCCTTTGCCGATCCCGAACCCTACCCCGGGTGAGAATGATTCTCAGTCCCGGGGCGGCTGGCGGTATTAACCGCGCGGATCAGCGACCGAGCACCACCAGGCGGCACTCGGCAGCGGAGCGTCCGGCAGACTCGCAGCGTGCCAGCTGGTTCGCATTGTCGGCGCCCATCGCGAGCACACCGCAAGCGGTGAGCAGTGCGGCGAGGGTAAGGAGGCGATCCATGGTGGGGAGCGGGGTTAGCTTGCCTCCCATTGTTGCACACTATCGGCCAGATGGCTAGCCCTGGCGCTTGTCTTCCACCGTGATGTTCAGCGTGGGTGCAGCGGCGGCCTGTTGCTCTGGTGCAGCCTCTCCAATCACCGCGCCCATGTCCTTGAGCAGCATTGCTACGGTCTGCAGTTGACCCTTCGCTAGGGCTTTTCTCACCGTCGCAAGGCGGAGCGCTTGTATTTGGTTCAGCAGATCCGACCTTGTAGCACTTTGCTCAACCTTTAAAAGCTCCAAAGCACGCGAATAGTCAGAGTCTGCCGTTCTCAGGGACGTTCCGAAGCGTTCAGTAAGGCGAGCGGTCACCTGGCGACGTGTTCCACCGCGCAAGATTTCCGCATAACACCAGTTCACGCGCTCTTCCACCTTGTCTGCAGGGCCGCGCCCACCGCGCCAGCGCTTTGCCTCATCGTTTGCGACGGTGGTGGGCTTTTCTACTTCGTGGGAAGCGGATTCTTCCACGGTTAATGTCACAAACTGCTGTGCTCTTATGGTAACCTCTTTGGTCTCACGTTTCGCAAGCGAGCGTAGCGAGCGCCGCGAAAAAAGCCCGACCTACTGGCCGGGCCGTTGATCGGTAAGAACGCCAGTTAGCAAGGCCGGAATACTGCCCATTGGCTCCCGTTAATACGCTGTAACCAGTAGGCATCGCCAAGCTCTAGTTCGCGCCAAGCAGCCTGCCAGTCAATACAACTCATTGGCCAGCTGGCGCCGTCAAGCTTGGGGGGCAGTCCTAACTCATCGGCCAACTGCTGAGCGTAATCTGCCCCGGCCTGTTCTGAGGTGTAGCCTTCTGCCTCGCCTTGGTAGCAGTCTTGGTAGGTATCGGGATCAACGCCAGAACTGCACAGCTCAGAGATGATCGGCACCAAAGCCGCAGGGTCAGAGTCTGCAGCAAAGCCGCAATGCTCCAGGCACTCTGCCCATTCTTCCTGCAACCAGAATCCGAAACAAGAGCCATCGCCTTCGGACGCGCCAAAGTAGAAACCAGTCGGCGCCAGATCTTTCAGGCGGTCGAAAGCCCAGGCAGTAGCCTCATCCCAGGCGTCGCACGGTTCCGGGCCGGTAAGGTCCGAAGCGTAAGCGGCGCATTGCTGCAGATCTGAGCGGAACGGTTCCGGTATGTCTTGCTCCAAGCGGTCAAAAGCGCCAAGGTAGGCATCCGCCAAGTGATCGGTGCGCAACGTGTCAGTGCTGACGATCCAGGGGAAGGACGCCAGCTGTTCGGTGGTGTAGCGAGTCATCGTGTGAGCCTATGGGTTGGGTCTCGTGAAATACATTACAGCAGATCGCGCCACTAGGCAAGCGCGGGAGCCAGAGCACCGCCGGAACCATCCGGCCAGGGGTAGGACTCCCGGCGCCACTCATGATCCGCTGGCAGCAGTGCCAAGCCAGTGAGCGCCACTAGGTCTGAGCGGTCGATTCCGCGTGCAACCTTCTCAAGCTTGAGATACGCGCCGCTACTGAGATCCTCCACTACCCAACCTTCACCGCTCCACTCCAGGCAAAGCTGGAACAGTTCCTGCAGTTCCCGTTCCAGCTTGTCTTCAAACAGTGAGTCCAGCTGGTCATCAGCCCAGAACTTAGCGGTGCTCGGGCCGTAAGCGTTACGCTCCAGCACGTCGGTTGGGCAGTATGCGGCCAGCTGATCTCGCACGAGATCGCGCCAGTCTGACGCGTAGGAGTCTTGCCAAGCCCGTTCAATCTCCTCCAGCTCCAAGCTGGAGTGCTCGTCTTCACTGATCAGCGGGTAGGACTCCAGCGCTTCAACAGTCTCCAGCACGTCAGCAGAAACCCGCAACAGATCGAGCACAACGCCGGAACCGTTCCAGCCGTAACCAACGGTGAGGATTCCACCGAGCGGGTCCGGCGTGCTGGAGGGATCGATGAGCACGTTGTAATTAGCCTTACCCACAAGGCCGGTGCTCGCGTAATCGCTCCAGCCGCAATAGGTGGGCACGAAACCGAGAGACACGTCGCGCCAGTGCTCGGCTAGGCAGGTTTCGAGATGGCGCTCCGGGCTTTGGTGCCAAGAGCCGAAACCATCGCGCTCGGGTTCGCCATCTCGAATTAGCAGCCAGTGGCCGGAGCATCCGGCGAGACGATCAATACGCTCCAGCAGAGCGGGGCTGGCCTTGGGTGTGGTTGCCATGGTGGGATTGTCTCCCTAGGTGTTCAGCCCCCATCATCGCTCCAGCGCCAGCCATAACCCTCCCTACTGTTACACTTCTTCAAACGGTCGGCGCCGCTTGCCCTTGGTGGTAGTGTTAGAGGGTAACCCTCACCCATAGGGCACCATGACCACACAATCTCGCAGCCTACGGCTTGCTGATCAGCTCAGTGCCAGCCCGTACGCTTGGCCAGGCGGTTACCCGCTGTTTGGCATCTTTCACGATGGCGGCGCCTGCTGCCATAGGTGCGCCAGCGCTGAGCGCGAATCAATCGCAACCACAACCGGCACAGACGGCTGGGGTCTGGTGGCGGTTGAGGCTAACTGGGAAGATCCAGCCCTCTACTGTGACTGCTGCGGTGCTCGCATCGAGTCGGCCTACGCGGAGCCCCAAGAATGACCGGGGGTGAGTGGACCACCAAGGGACGCCAGCGCGAGAGCCGAGAGGCTGAGCGCGAACAGCTGCGCCTTGAGAAGCGCCACCTACGCGATCTGCGATGGGCCATTGAACGCTCCAGCATCGAGGCTTCGGACTGGGCTGACCTTTTAACGCTCCAGCAACAGCACGGTAAAGAAGGCCCGCTCCAACTATTCCGGGAGCTGATCCCGTACTGGCGAGACTGCCAGCGCATCAATGGCGGGGCTGACATTCCCGCTGATTGTTTTCCACAAGCTACGGGACTTTTTCCGCGCACACCAGAAAAAGCTCCAGCCGCTCCAGCTGTGAGGGTCAAAGCATCTTCCGGATCCCCCCGGAAAAAGCGGAGCGATGCGGGAAAAGCTCAGCCCTCTAGAAAAGTGCGAACCCCGCAGGGGTGAGCACGCTCCAGTTGACCTAACGGGCTCCCACCATGGGAGCCTTTCTGCTGTCCTTGCCTTGAGAATGATTCTCATTCCCCTTCTCAGTGAGACTCATGAGACGCAGTGTGCGAAGCCCGGAGGGCTGAGCACCAGCAGACCTCCCACCGTGGGAGGATCGGGCGCCTACAGGTATCGGCAAAAGTACCAATACGTACCAGGTATTGAGGCTATGAATGGCCGAAACAATACATGAATGGCAGTTATGAATGGCTTTTCGTCGAGGCCGTTAGGCCGAGACATGAATGGCGTTTTGCAGCTGGTCGAAGTAAAGCTCCACCCTGGCCATGAATGACTTTTCAGCGTCGTCTAGTTCTGCCCTAGTCATCGTGTGAATGTTGGGGTTGCCGCAGCGGCGTGCCAATACGATGGCTGCTCCAGTTGGTTTGAGGCCGGTGAGGTGGGTGAGGCCGAGGCTGTAGGCACCGCACTGATCGATATAGGAATGGCCCGGCGGGAGGCGTTCCAGTCCTTCATCGTCGAGCTTGGTTTTGCGGCCCACGCTGGTTTTCCAGTCCGCTAGTACCAGCTCGTTATTCTTCATTCCCACCAATGCGTCACAAGTGCCGGCGAAGCCGGCGGGGTGGTGAATGGAAAATTCGCTGGCAAAAATTTCGGTGACGTTCTCGGCGATCCAGTCGGATAAGCCTCGGGCGTAGCCTGATGCGCTCCAGCCAACCCTTGGAACATTTGGCCGGACCCTCTTCAATGCCCATTGCGTGATGGGGGCCGGGATGCGTGCCAATCCCTGTTCGTCCCAGCGGATGGAGTTGCGCTTGTTTGCAGTGGATCGTGCCAGCTGCATTGCCGTTTTCAATAGGTATTCCGCTTGACCGTGGGCCATGTTGCCTCGGGTTGCTGCAACATTCCGCTGGCAACTTGCCTCAACGGGTCCCAGGCGAGCTTCCCAGCGTTCCAATCCGGTTTTGTCGCTTGTTTCCTTTAGGATGTGTGTAACACTATGGTAGATATTACCGTTAATGTCTCGGTAGACCCGGAAGGGGCCTGAATTGTCTTGTTCCAGCCTCCATTTACGCAGTCCTGCCAGCGTGTCTTGGGTGTTGGAGGCCATTTAGTTACTTTTTCCCGAATTTACCTTACACGAGAAAATTCCCCGTGCAACTGCACGGCGGCTTTTTCGTAGGCCAGTGCAGCTTGCTCGGCAGTGTCAAAAGTTCCGAGGTGGTGGGTAACACCGGCTTTTCGGATACGTGCTTGAAAGCGCCCGTTAGGCATTAGGCGAACACCTTTGACCTTTGATGTGTTGTGCTTGCGTGTCTTGCTGTTGAAAGCGTTCTGTGAGGCAGTAGCAAGACGCAGATTGCTCCACGTGTTGTTCAACCGATTGCCGTCGATGTGATCCACTTGAAAATTTTTGGGATCTTCGCCGTGCAACCAGAGCCACACAAGGCGATGCGTCAGGTAGCTAGTTCCGTTTAAGCGTGTCGATACATACCCCTGCATGTGGGTTGAACCTGTTGTTGAGCCAACTCGAACACGGTTGCTCGGGGCTTTGCGCCACACGAGTTCGCCGGTCAAGGGTCTGTACTCGAAAAGCTCCCAAAGCAGTTCTGCGCTAGGGAGCAAGCGATAAGCTCGTGCCATCAGCCGGTAGTGCGGTTGGTCGTGGGCAGGGTGTTGTAAGCACCGCTGCCCAACCACTATACCGACTTAAGCGGCCTTGAAAGGGTTCCCGCCTGTGAGTAGGCGCGAAATGTCGAAGCCCTCGGCTTTAGCCTCAAGCCAAGCCGCGTCAATGTGTTCTTGCGAACCTTTCTTACGAGGTACAGGACGAACCGTATATTCGGTCAAAAGACCTGAACCTTTCTTGCTGATTGTGAAATCCCAGTTAAGCAAATCAGAGTAATCTTCCATCTGGGAGATAGAATCAATCTCCTTAAGAATGGACTTTTGAGTGATTTGCAGAACCTGAACTTTACCCGTGTCGTATGAATAAATAGGGACAGCGATGGCAAACTTTACGTCGGCTGTTCCGGGGCCTCCTCGGCCTTCTCGGGGCTCGAAATCGCCCATTTCAGCCACGACATCTTCGTAAGTTGGCTCGTATTCAAAGCGGAAGGGTTTAGAAGCTCCGTTGGACTGGCCCCAGGATTCGTAGAACTCCAGAGGTTCGTCAGTGAGTAGGGCGAAGCGGACGCTGCCGCCATCGGGCAGTTTGCTAAGGCTGAGGTATCCGCCGCCTGTGGCATTAGAGCTGACTGCGGCCGAAGCGGTTTTGGACAGGAAAGGCATTTGTTTGGTGCGTTTTGGTGGTCGCCCGAGGGCAACGTCTAATACAGTAACACGGGATTGACGAGCTGGCTAGCATGAGAAAACGCCCTACGGCCAGAAGGCTGTAGGGCGTGATGAACATTCTCGTGTGAGAGTCTAGCATGTCTCAAAGTAAGACGCAGGAGCTGTTGGCGTTTGTGCGCCAGCTGCCTGCAGGAATCGCTTATGCCCCGATTTACGCCAAGGGCAAGGCGATCCAGTCCGGGAAAATCAGCAAGGGCAAGACGCCCTTAGAGCGCAGTCATCACACGGTGATGGCGCCTTCGGATGTGGCGCTGCAGATTGAGCGCAAGCCTGATGTGTTCCAGGCGGTGGGGGCGTTCACTGGTGCCCGTAGTGGCGGGCTTGTGATCCTTGATGTGGATCGCAATCTCAGTCGTCTCAAAAAGAAGTGGGGCGAGTCGCTGGAAGGTGCTCCAGTCATCACGTCGACCAAAGCCAACGCCGCTAAGTATCTCTTTCGCGTCCCAGAGGCTCTGTGGGCCTCGGTGAAGGGTTTTGGGTTGTCGGATACCGGCGCTGGGTATGAGGTGCTCTGGGGCCGTCAGGGCGTCCTCTATGGCGCTTATCCGGGCTCCAGTGATGGGAAGGCTCCAGCTGGTCAGTACGGCTTTGAAGGCGATCTGGATGTCATTCCTGATGCTCCTGAATGGCTGCTTGCGGAGATGCGGGATGCAGCCGGAAAGGACGTTCAAGACGGCGGCTTTATCAAAAACCGTAAATCTCTTGATTTCTCAGATCGAGACCCAGCTGAGGTTGCCGAGATCATTCAATCCGCCTTGCGAGTTATTCCTGGGCAGGGCAGTGGTAGCCGCGATCACTGGGTCAAGGTGGGGATGGCGATCCACTCGGAGTTGCCGAATGATCTTGGCTTGATGTTGTGGTCGGCATGGTCTGCCGATGATCCTGAGTACGCAGAGGAGTGGGGAGATTCAAACCACAATCCCTGTGAAGAGGTCTGGAAAAGTTTTCGCAAAGGGCCTGTAAGCCTCGGAACCCTGTTCTGGATGGCTGATGAGCAGATGCCGGGGCGCATGTGGCTTTCACCCGGTTTGCGAAAAGTTGTTATGGCCGTTGAGGCCGATAACGTCACCCGGATTCGGCAAGTCGTCATCACCTACGCCGAGGTGATTCGCCGGGCGAAAGAGATCCAGCAGATTCAAAACCCGGCTGAAGCTGCGCACGCGATGAACGTGTTGGCGCTCGAAGCTGGCTACCGGGACGCTGGGGCTCTGGAGCGGTTGCTGATCGCTCAGATGCAGTTTGAGCAGCAAGATGACGAGATGGCCATGTCTCATCTGCTCGACAAGGACCTCAACTTTGAGTACCTGATCCCGGATCTGTTGCCTTGCCCTGGAACCGTGATGATTCACGGCGCTGGTGGGGATGGCAAATCCATGTCCGCGTGGACCATCGCTAAGCACGTGGCGCGGGGGATTCCGTTCTCTGTGCGCGGCGATCTCGTTCCAGTGCAGGCGGGATCTGTGTTGATCCTTAATGGCGACCAGTCCGAGGTTCAGGTTCAGCAGCAGATGCGGGATCTGGAGTTTCGCCGCACTGACCCCGTGACAGTGGTGATGGGGTGGGACCTCAACTGGTACTACCCCATCACCACTGTCACGGGGTCAGTGCGGCGAAACTC